>Ga0181533_1002671_pt1 | contig 20528 bp, 18 predicted proteins | sample PEATcosm2014_Bin_45_FD_119772 | JGI IMG/M metagenome (GOLD analysis project Ga0181533, IMG submission 119772) | Peatland microbial communities from MTU Mesocosm Facility, Houghton, MI, USA - PEATcosm2014_Bin11_60_metaG | ecosystem: Environmental > Terrestrial > Soil > Wetlands > Peat | place...
CGGACCGCAGAGACAAATAACAACCCGGAAACCCTTCCATGCGGCGGCCAAAATCAGCGCCACAGGAAGGTCAACGGCGAAAACAGCGACTTTTTCAGCAGGCTGTTTAGTCGTGCCCTTTCAAAACGTGATTTATCCAACCACTTCTAGTTCGTTGCTGGCGTGTTGGCTTTGGCCGCCGGCGGCTTTACCTGGGCCGTTGCCGGCTTGGCTTTGCCGTGGGCGGCGGGTGCAGCCGGCGCAGGCGGCGGTGCCGGACCCTCCAGCATCGTTGCCTTGCGGATGACCGCTTCAGGCGCCGTGGTGGTGAAGCCGGGGTTGTTGGTCAACTGCGCGGCGTACCACTGCGGCGGCAGAAACCACTTGGTATCGCCGGCCGTGCTCATGTAGTCGTAGATCAGTTGCATGTTGGCCGGCAATCCCGCGCGATCGCGTTCCGAGAGCGCAACATAAGCCTTCAATTCGCTGGAAATCTGATCCTTGTTCGCGGGATCGCCATCTTCGACGAGCGCCACGGCGTATTCGAGATGCGCCGCCGGGATGGCGCCGCGGTCTGCATCCAGCTTCAGCGCGGTCGTCAGATGATTGAGCGCGTCCTGCCGCTCCCCGGGCGTGCGCGCGGTGAGTCTTTCCAGCTTGGCCAGATAGAAATGTGCCGAAGCATCGTCGGGCCGCTGCGAAACCGCGCTTTCCAGGTTCCGCTTCGCCACCGCGAAAAGATCGAAGTCCATGGCCAGGATGCCGTTGTCGCGGCGCACCGAGGCAACCATGGGCGTGAAATCGGGACTTTTGGGGTTGAACCCCTGGCCCTTGCTGCGCAGCTCGATCTCCGCCTTCAGCGGGCCGTTCAACAGCGCATTCAGGTGGGCCTCGCGCCCCTTCACGCGGGGTGCCGAGCCCATGAATCCGAGGCCCATGCGCGAGTCCGCCGTCACCACCTGGTTGAGGGTTGTGAACAGGTGCAGCACATCGCGCGGATCGTATCCCTGTTCCAGCATCAGGTGCACGGCCATGTCATCGGCATCGTCTTCTTCCTTGGTTCCCCAGATCACCGGCTCCAACTGCGGATGAATGAAGTAGTGGCCCACTTCCATTCCCGTAGCCAGTCCGGCGCTGCTTCCCATCAGGGAGCCCAGCCGCAGCGGGATCAGCGCGCCGCCCAATCCGGCTCCCATCACCATGGAGCCCACGTCGCTGACGATTTTTTCCTTCTCCGCCTTCTCCTTGGCCAACTCCATCTCAACGTGTTTGTCGCGAATGCGCAGGTAGGCCTGCCGTAGCTCAACATGGGCGATCTCGTGCGCCAGCACGTAGCTCAACTCGGCTTCGGTGTCGAGCATGGAAAGCAGGCCAGTGGAGATGTAGATGGTACCCGTGGAAAGCGTCAGAGCCTTAGGGATGGGATCGTAGAGGACGCGGAAGGTGTACACATTGCCGGAATTCTTGGGAACCAGCCGCTGTCCCACGTGGTTCACGTAGCTCTGGATCACCGGGTTGACGTAGAGCCTTTGCCGGTCGAATGAATCACCCGCGATAGTGTCCTGGGCCATGCCCCAGTTCTCGGTCAGGTTGACGCCATAAGCCAGTTGCATGTCGCCTTTGCGCAACTGATCCCATTCCTGCTGAATGGCATCCTGCACATCGGGCATCTGCTCGATGCGGGCGATCTTGTCCTTGTCGACGTTGCTCAGATCGGTCGGCGCATTCGGGTCCGGCTGGGCGTTCTTCTTCTGTTTTCCGGTAAGGACGTTGCCGAGATTGGTGATTTGCGAGACCGGGGTTGACGGCGTACTCGTGGTGGTGGTCTGCGCGGGTAAGATTGCGCAAAGCAGCAGGGCGCAGAAGCCGCTGGCGAGAAGTCTTTTCATAAGACTCTCCTTTTTCGTGTGACTCGGCATCCGAAGGATGCCGCCGGCCAAATTGGCGGGGGGACGCCCGGTATTCCAGAGTATAGGCTGCGCGTTTTCGAGCGTCAACGGGAGTTTGGCCGCGTCAATTGCGACGATTCGGCAACCGGACGGGCGCCGTAAACGGGACAGAGGACATACGGGTTGGGAGTGCGTAAACCGGAACGGCGATGCCGGGCGCAAAATCTCGTTAATACCGCATGCAGAGACGCATGCCCGTACTGTGACCCAAGGCACATGCCCATGACGGCCGCCACGCGACAATGACCATGGGAGACCCGGCGCACTCCCGCTCTGCCGGGGGAGGAGAAGAAATTCATGAGCGATCTTGCCACGCTGGCCGAAGCCGTTGCCGTCGACCCCCTTGTCGGACATCCCGCGGACTATCACGTCTTTGATAAATTCATCACGCGCTGCAAAGCTCTGCCTGCCATCACCACGGCCGTAGTATGGCCGCTCAGTGACGTGGCGCTCAGGGGCGCGGTGGAGGCCGCAGCCGCCGGTCTCATCGAGCCCACGCTCATCGGCCCTGAAGCAGCGATGAAAGCCCTGGCCGCAAAGATCGGCGTCGACATCAGCAAATTCCCCGTCGTGGAAGCCGAAAACGAAGCCCAGGCAGCTTCGGCGGCCGTAGTGATTTGCCGCGCGGGCAATGCGCAGGCGCTGATGAAGGGCAGCCTGCACACCGACGATCTGCTCAAGCCCGCCATGCAGCGCGACACCGGCCTGCGCACCGCGCGGCGCATCTCGCACGTGTTCATCATGGATACGCCGGCCTACGCCCGCACCCTGCTCATCACCGACGCGGCCATCAATATCACGCCCGAGCTCGAAGACAAGGTCGATATCGTGCAGAACGCCATCGACCTGGCGCACGCGCTGGGCATTCCCGAGCCCAAGGTGGCGCTGCTTTCGGCCATCGAGACCGTGAATCCCAAGATCAAGTCCACGCTCGACGCGGCCGCGCTGTGCAAGATGGCCGACCGCGGCCAGATCACAGGCGGCATCCTCGACGGTCCGCTGGCCTTCGACACCGCGGTGAGCGAGAAAGCGGCTGCCATCAAGAAGCTGGTTTCCCCGGTCACCGGCCAGGCCGACATTCTCGTGGTTCCCGACCTTGAGAGCGGAAACATGCTGGCCAAGCAGTTGGAATACCTGGGCGGCGCGCAAATGGCCGGCATCGTGCTCGGCGCACGCGTGCCCACGATCCTCACCAGCCGTGCCGATTCCGCGGAAACGCGCTTGGTGAGCTGCGCGGTCGCGGTGCTGCTGCATTACGCGGCGCATCCCGCGTTGAAGGTCTAAGGTCTCCGGTCGCATGTAGAGGAAATTGCCCGTGCCCCATCCTTTCTGTCATTCTGAGCGAGCGGAGCGAGTCGAAGAACCTGCTTCTTGAAACCTTGAGCGAAAGGGTGGGATAGCACATGCCGGTTCTGCGTCTGCGCGCCTTTTGGATCTTTCGTGGCTCTCTGCGAAACTTGAAATATGCCGCAACCGTTGCCCGCGCTGATCCCCTCGCTGATTTTTGACCTGGACGGAACCCTGACCGATTCGAAACCCGGCATCCTCGGCTGTCTGCGCGAGGTCCTGGAGGCACGCAAGATCGGCGGCTACGGTCCCCTCGACCGCTTTATCGGGCCGCCTGTGGAGCAGTGGGCCGCAGAGCTGTTGCCCCACGGTAGCGCGGAGGATCGCGCCGCGTTGGCCCGCGACTACCGCACCTGTTACGACCGCGTGGGCTGGAGCAACAACTCGGTTTTTCCTGGCGTGGCCGAACTTCTGGCCGAGCTCGACCGCGACGGCTTCCCCTTGTATGTGTGCACCTCGAAGCACGAGCACTTTGCCGTGCGCATCCTCAAGAGCTTCGGCATCGCGCAGCATTTCAAAGCCATCTACGGCGACAGAATCGACTACGCGAGCCACAGCAAGAGCGATCTGCTGGCGCTCATCCTCAGCCGGCACGCCATCGATCACTCATGGGTGTGGATGGTGGGCGACCGCAGCTTCGATATCGAGGCCGCGCACTTGAGCGGCATTCGTTGCCTTGCTGCCGCGTGGGGCTACGGTACGCCGGAGGAATTGGCGCAAGCCGATGCGGTTGCGGCCACACCCGCGGATGTATTGGGGATTGTTCGTGCGCAGGCGCCCGGCGCCGCCACGGCGCCGCGCATCGCTCTCGCTTAGCAGCGCGGTTCGCAACGGCACTTAACCTTTCGTGTCAGCTGCAGCGTCTATCATGATGCTGGTCCTTTCGTTTCGGTGACAGGAGGTCGCGTAAGACCATGCCCTCGACCGACGCATCCCCCATCGCTGCCGCCGCGGGCGGCAGTTTCCTGCTCGAATCGCGCACCCCCGGCGAGATCTTTACCCCCGAAGACCTGAATGAGGAGCAGCGCCAGATCGCGGCCACGGCGGCCCGCTTTGCGCGCGAAGAGATTCTGCCCTGCGTGGCGGCCATCGAGCGAAAGGAACCCGGCGTGATGGCGGCGTTGCTGCGCAAGGCCGCCGAACTGGGCTTTACCGCCGTCGACATTCCCGAAGAGTATGGCGGCATGGGGCTCGACAAGGTGAGCTCCACGCTCATCACCGACCACATCTCCGTGCTGGCCAGCTTCTCGACTGCATTCGGCGCGCACATCGGCATCGCGACCCTGCCTCTGGTCTGGTATGGAACTGAGGCCCAGAAGCAACGCTGCCTGCCCAAACTCGCCACGTGCGAATGGATCGGCGCTTATGGGCTCTCGGAGGCCAGCTCCGGTTCTGACGCCATGAACATCCGCACCCGCGCCACGCTTTCGCCTGACGGCGCGCACTACATCCTGAACGGCGAGAAGCAGTGGCTCACCAACGGCGGCACCGCCGGCCTGTACACGGTCTTTGCCAAGATCGTCGATCAAGAGACGGGCGGCGAAAAGTTCTCCGCATTTTTGGTCGAACGCGGCACGCCGGGACTGACCGTAGGCGCCGAAGAGCACAAGCTGGGAATCCGCGGCTCGTCCACCTGCCCGCTGGTGTTCGAGGACTGCAAAATTCCCAAAGAAAACCTGCTCGGCGAAGCCGGCAAGGGCCATCACATCGCCTTCAACGTGCTGAACGTGGGCCGCTTCAAGTTGGGCGTGGCCTGCATCGGCGGCGCGCGGCACGCGCTGGCGGCCATGATCCGCTACGCCAAAGAGCGCCACGCCTTTGGCAAGGCGATCGCTGAATTCGGCATGATCCAGCGCAAGATTTCGGCGGCTGCAACCGAACTTTACGCAGCCGAAAGCATGGCCTACCGCACCGCGGGCCTGATCGATGCGCGTCAGGCGCTGCTGGGCGCAGAGAAGCCGCTCGCGCCGATCGATCTCGCGCGCAACATCGAGGAATACGCGGTCGAGTGCTCGATCCTCAAGATCTACGGATCGGAAATGCTCACGCTGGTGGCCGACGAGTTGATCGCCACCATGGGCGGCTACGGCTATACCGAGGAGTATCCCGCGGAACGCACCTACCGCGACGCCCGCATCAATCGCATTTTCGAAGGCACCAACGAGATCAACCGGCTGATCATTACCGGCTGGATGATGAAACGCGCCATGACCGGGAAGCTGCCGCTCTTGGCCGCCATCAAGCGCGTGATGGACGAGGTGATGGAGCCACCTTCGCTCGACGGTGCTTCAAACTCGGGCGAGCCGCTGACCCGTGAAGCAGAAATTCTGTCCAAGACCAGAAGAATAGCGCTCTTTGCCGCGGGCGTGGCCAGCCAGCGCTTCCTAACCGGTCTCGAAGACCAGCAGGAGATTGTCAGCGACCTGGCCGACATGATCAGCCACGTGTATGCGCTGGAGTCGGCGCTGCTGCGCGCGCGTAAGCTAGCCGCAGCCGGTCGCAACTCGGCCGAACCCGCCGCGGCCATGACCGGACTGCTGGCCGATGAAACCATGGCGCTGGCCGAGCAAGCGTCGCGCCGCGTGCTGGCCGCGTGCGGCCAGGGCGATGCGCTGATGACACAACTCGCAATTCTGCGGCGGCTGGCGCGCTTCACCCCGGCCGATTCCGTGGCCTTGAGCCGCACCGTAGCCAGGCATGCCATCGCGCTCGAACGCTATCCGGTCTAAGAAAGTTCTTGCATGCCGCCCGCACCCAACGATCGTCCCACTCTCCGCTTCGCTCTCGACGAGGCGCAGAAGGTTCTTGCTGAGGGGTCACATCGGGAGCGTGCGCGACGCGACACCGAGACCCTGCTCCTGCACGCGTTGCGGAAGAATGCGCCGGAAACCAATTTGGCGTGGCTGATCGCGCACGACGGCGAGCCGCTTGCGCCCGATGCCGCCGACGCGTTCTGCAATCTGGTGGAACGCCGCCTCTTCGACGAGCCCATGCAATACATCATTGGCGAAGCCGAGTTCTACGGCTTGCCCTTCTATGTAAACCGCGACGTGCTGATTCCGCGGCCGGAGACGGAACACCTGGTGGAAAAGGCCATAGCGCAGGCGCCGAAACTCAGGCTTACCGGCGCGCATCCCGTTCTACGCATCGTCGACGTGGGCACCGGCTCGGGTGCGATTGCCGTGGCCCTGGCCTACGCGCTGCCTTTCGCTGAAACCACGGCGATCGACATCTCCGCGGCCGCGCTTGACGTGGCTCGGGGCAACGCCGCGCGCATTGGGTTCGCCGGCCGCATGCGCTTTTTGGTGGGCGACCTGCTGGAGCCGGTGGCGGGTGAGCAGTTCGACATGGTCGTCAGCAATCCGCCCTACGTTCCGGAGAGCGATCGCGCGACCCTCGACGTCGAAGTGCGCGACTACGAGCCGGCGCAGGCGCTCTTTGCCGGCCAGGACGGCCTCGCAATCTATCGCCGTCTCATTCCCGCCGCATTCGGCGCGCTTGTTCCCGGCGGATATGTGTTGCTCGAGATCGGCTACGGCCAGCAAGAGCCCATCCACGCGCTGCTCAAGAAAGAAGGCTTCACCGGCATCGAGTTTTTCGGCGATCTCCAGGGCATTCCCCGCGTGGCGATGGCGCAACGGCGATGAATCTCCGCAGGGGCTGAGGCCCGCAGGCATTTTTTGCGGCGTTTACGGCACCACTGAAGCCGTGCCCTTTCGCGACGGTTTCACACGGACCCGCCGCCCGCTATTCTATGATTCTCCCGAGAGGAATCCTCACATGCCCACGTCCAAAGGCTACGGAACACCCGATGCCCAATCCCCGCTTGCGCCAACCTCCTTCAGCCGCCGCGAGCCGGGGCCGAGCGAGATCGCCATCGAAACCCTTTACTGCGGTGTTTGCCACTCCGATCTGCACATGGCGCGGAACGAGTGGGGCAACGCCATCTATCCCATGGTCCCGGGTCACGAAATTGTGGGCCGCGTAATTTCGGTTGGGACCTCATCCCAAAAGTTCAAGGCCGGAGACCTCGCAGCCGTGGGCGTCATCGTCGATTCCTGCCGCCACTGCCCGCCGTGCAACCGCGGCGAAGAGCATTTCTGCGACCAGGGGGCCACGCTCACCTACGCGGCGCAGGATCGCGTGGACGGCACTATCACCATGGGAGGCTATTCCAACAATTACGTCGTCGACGAGCGCTTCGCCCACACGGTCCCCGCGAACCTTGACCTAGCCGCGGTAGCGCCGCTGCTGTGCGCGGGCATTACCACTTATTCGCCGCTGCGCCACTGGAAGGTCGGCCCCGGAATGAAGGTGGGCATCGTCGGCCTCGGGGGCCTCGGCCACATGGCGCTCAAGTTCGCTCACTCCTTTGGCGCGCACGTGGTGCAGGTCACCACCTCGCTCAAAAAGAAGGAAGACGCGCTGCGGCTGGGCGCCAATGAGGTGGTGCTTTCCACCGACGCAAACGCGATGCGGGCGCAGGCCAGGTCCTTCGACTTCGTCCTCGACGCCGTCTCGGCGCCGCACTCCTACGATCTCTACCTGGAACTGCTGAAACAGGATGCAACCATGGCTCTCGTCGGCCTGCCGGGAAAGCCCGCGCAGATCGAGGTCGGCAATCTCATCTTCCGGCGCGCCGCGCTCTCCGGCTCCATGATCGGCGGCATGCCCGAGACGCAGCAGATGCTCGACTATTGCGGCCAGCACAACATCACGGCGGATGTGGAAGTGATTCCCATCCAGAAGATCAACGATGCTTTCGAGCGCCTGCTCAGGCAGGACGTGAAATACCGCTTCGTGATCGATATGAGCTCGTTGCAGTAGGACGATGTTCCGGCCGGGTGCGGCTCAGGCGCGTCCGGCCCGCTTTCCGCGTGCCTCAGGATGCTGTGCGCATCGCCACGAATCCTGCCTTCTTCCGCTGCGTTCGTTCCGGTGGTATACTTCCGCAAAATCCAAGAAGTTCTGCTTGGCTGGGGCGGAGAGTCCCGCACTGAAACCTCCCCAGACTCGATCTTCGTTTCTTGCTCGCCCCTGCGCATAAGGATGCGCAAAGCCGCGATTCCAGGGAACAAGGGACGCATGACCTCCGGCGGCCTCGGGCCCAGGGGAGCATCTGCCTGCCGGTAATACCCAACAGTTGTTCACAGCACAGTCCCGCATGCGGACTTGAAAGGTGCGACGATGACTCGTTCGGTTGATTCCCCTTTCTGGCAATTCCTATTCGTCGGTTTCGTTGAATTCTCTCTGTTTCTGATGGCCCCGGCCGCCCTTGCGCAGAGCGGGTCGGCCAACCTGGCACTCGGCAAGCCGGCGCAGATGAGCAGCCAGCTCGCTCCGGGCTACGAGGCCTCGGCTTGTGTTGACGGCATCGGAAAAGGCCTTTGCCACACCGGCCGCGAAACTAACCCATGGTGGCAGGTGGACCTCGGAAGAAGCTACGCGCTGGGCGAGATCGATGTGTATAACCGCACCACGGTCTGCTGCTGGGAGCGCGAGCGCAGCCTGGTGGCGCTCATCTCCGACAACGGCAGCAACTGGCAGCAGATTTACAACAACAACGGCAAGGACTTCCAGTTGCTCCGCATTCCCGCGACCGGATACTCGGCGCGTTTCGTGCGGCTGCAACTGCACGCGACCGACTGGATGAATCTCGCGCAGGTTGAGGTGTACGGTCCCGGCGGTTCGGGCCCAGCATCGCTGGTTTCGCAGGCCGCCTCGAGCGGCCCACCACTGACGCCGGGAGATGTCTGGGTGGGCACGGACTCCTGGGACGGCCAACGGGCGGACTTTACGTGGCGCGTGCGCGCCGATGGGGTATCGTTCGATGCGTTGATGGGCGGAAAGGTCGTCGCCGCGGATTGCTGTAAGCTGCTGTCGATCAACGGCAATTCCATGACGATCTCGCATCCCCAGGGGACCTATCACATGACCATCTCCGCCGACCGGCTGCATCTGACGGGGTCCTTCGACTGGGTGGCCGGGAGTTCATTGGTGCGTACCATCCAAGGCCACCCACTGCCTCTCCAATATCCCGCATCCGCCACCCCCCCAACGCTGCCCCCGCCTAAGACGCCAACCCAGCCCCCGCCTAAGACCCCAACCCAGCCCCCGCCCGGGGGACGGCCGGCTCCGGCACCGTCTATTCCGCCCGACGCTACCCGCCTCTCCTATCCCCAACTTTTTCCGGTCACTGGCAGCCGGCAAAGCGTTGGCTTCAAGGACTGGGTCATCCTCAGCGCCAAAAATGAAGTAATCCAGGGCATCGTCGTCAACTACAGATTCAACACCGTCGGTGATTATCCTGCCGACTTTAGCGGAGAAGTGCTCTTTGACGGCAGCGGCCGAGCCCAGTGGGGGGTTCTCTACGGCGACCAGAGCGTCCTGGGCATTCTTGGCACCCACCAGCAGATATCCCTCAAAGGAGGAACGAAAGCATACTTCAGCCAAGGCTTCGGTCCCGGTCGTGGGGGTGTCAGCAAGGGCGTTCTCGCCGCCGGAATAACCGTCAGTGGAACCAACGGGTATGGCGTAACCGTGAATGCCGGTTATGTGGTCACCTTCAACTCCAACGGTCAGCTCCTGACCAGCGCCCCCGCTGGCCCCGACGACTAACCCCTCTGGGAAGGGGCTGTCCGTCCCTTCCCGGGGGTGAAGCCTATGCGGAGTTTTCCCATGCTCTTCCACCCGAAGAGGGCACGCACACTGGCGATCGGGATAGCGCTCGCGCTGCCCGCCGCTCTGGTGTGCGCGCCTCCGCCGGCGCAGCGCGCCATTCTGCCGGATGCCGTGCTGCTCAACGCGCCCACGTCGTCTCTGCATATCGCCCATCGCCCGGCTGTGCGCGCCACCTTCAAAGACTGGGTGGTGTTCAATGCCCACCACGAGGTCACGCGCGGCGTTGTGGAGAAAGCGGCTCTGCTAGCCGCCGACGGCAGCAAGGTCGCATTCGCGGGCGAAGTAGATTTCGGCGATACGGGTCTGGTGAACTGGGGCGTTCTGGCCGCGGACTCGAGCCTTCGCGCCGCTGGGCCGGAGAAGCGCATGCTCCCGCTCAAGGCGGGAACATTCGCCTATTTCCTGGCCGGCAGCAAAGAGGTTCCCGGCGGCGTGCTCAAGGGCGTTCTCTCAGCCCGGATGCGTTTCACCACCACGAAAGGCGAAAGCGTGGAGATTCCAGCCGGCAACGCAGTTTTGCTGGATGCGCAGGGACGACTTGTGGACTGGAGGCTGGCCGACGATACCGACTGACGCCTTCCCCACACCACTTCTCTCGCGTGCGCCTCAAGGCCGGAATGAGGCAGGATTCGAGGACTTACCCGTCTTGTCCAGTTCCTTGTAGAAGCCGAGATCTTTTCCCGAGAGCAGCTTGGTGATGTAGGCAATCTGGCCGTAGTGCATGCCGAAGTGCTCGACCACGTGGTAGACCACGTAGAGGCCGTTCGTGCGATAGCCCTGCACTTCGTAGTTCGCCAGCAGTTCTTCGACGGTCAGCCGGTCGAGCACTTGGGCGGCTTCGTCGAGCGTGACGCCCAGCCGGTCTAAAAGCTCCGCTGCCGTGCCGCCTTCCTTGGCCGCGAACTCAGCCGGGCGGTTGCGCTTGTCTTCGTCGCGGTTGAACGAGGTTACAAGCCACTGGCGCACGTTGCCGTTCAAATGCAGCAGCAGATTGCCGATCGAGTTCGAGGCCTCGTTGGGCCGCCACCAGATCTGCTCCGTGGTGAGCGGTTCGACGCACGTTTTCATACGTGGCCAGCACTGGCCGAAGAGGTCTTTCCGCGAAGATTCCAGGAAGAGCGCGGCGAGTTCGGAGTCGGTGGTGCTCATGGAAGTAGATGCCTCATTTGGTTTCGTGTTCTCCCACATCTTCTGCCGCGGCGGACGAGATGTGGAGCACCCCTTGTCGTGCAGGTGCAGGCGGTCGAAAGTTCAGATCAGTTCGTAACCTGCGAACCAGTAGCCGATCTCGAAGGCTGCCGTGTCTTCGCCGTCGGAACCGTGGATGGCGTTCTCCTGGATTGAAGCTGCAAACTTCCTGCGGATGGTTCCTTCTTCAGCATTCGCTGGGTTGGTGGCGCCCATCAGCTTGCGCAGGTCCGCAATGGCATTGTCCTTTTCCAGGACAATCAAAACCACCGGCCCCGACGACATGAAGTCCGTCAAGCCGTCGAAGAATGGCTTGCCGCGGTGCACGGCGTAGAAGCCCTCGGCTTGGCGCTTGGTCATGGATTCCTTCTTGATGGCGACGATGCGGAAACCGGCCTTGTCAATCTCGCTCAGAATGGCGCCGGTTGCGCTCTTGCGAACCGCGTCCGGCTTGATGATGCTGAAGGTGCGTTGTGACACTCGAATTCTGCTCCTTGAAGGGGAATTTTTCTCTCATTTCATTGTAGGGGTGGCCGGGGAGGGTTCGCCGCCGCCTAGGATCCCACGAAGCCGCCCCGGATTTCCACAGCCCATCCTTACGGTACTTTGGTAAGGGGCAAAAGAGGCTCAAAGCACTTATTTCAGGCATGTTACAAAAGTTTTTTCGAGAGCCAAAAGAGCCCCAAGTCACCCAAAAGTTACCATCGTGCACTGTCCATCGGATTAGGGCTATATACCACAAAAGGCGTATTTAAGCGCCCTTTTTGGTGCTTACAAATTCTCTGTTTTCTGCTAAAACTTGAATGTATTCAAAAGTGTTCCGGGTACGGTTACCGGACTTTCGGTTACCAAAGACCCGATTTTGGGGATCACTTGATGCTACTGACTGGGCTCCAAATCGCCGCCGTCTTGGCCGTTGCGCTGTATCTGGCACATTGGCAAAAGGGTGTGCGACGCCGCAATGCGCAAACCTGGGAATCCTTGCTGGCTCGTCTGCGCCCTGAATGGAGCGCGCGTGAGCTGAGCGAGCAGTTCCTCTGGAAAGAGGGTTTGAGCGCCACGCCTGAGGATGCCTGGCAACGCATGGAAGGTCCCCGCGGCCTGTGGGTGATGTACCAGAATGCGCGCGTCATGCTCGAAATGGCGAATTACGCAGCCAGGCATTGCGAAGGTGTCGATCGCCTGCTCATCGAGACCCTGCGCAGCGATGCAATGCAGATTCGCGTATGCGTGCTGATGGCTCTGTGTCAATATGCTTTTACGCATGCCGGCGAAGGTGTTCGCGTTAATGCCTATCGCGCCGCAGCGATGTACACCGGCATGGCAGCCCGCATGACGCAACTGCTGCAAAATCACGCGGCCGTCATGGTTCCGGATTTTGTCGCCGCGATGTAACCCGGCTTCTCCTCCTCAAACACAGAACCCCGGCCTCGGCCGGGGTTCTGTCGTTTCTTTCACTTCTCTCACTTCCTTCACTTTCGCAACTCACGCCGGATTCTCTGCCAGGAACCTGTTGATCGTTCCGTACTCGTCGTCCGCGAGCCGGAAACTCAGCGCGGCCGCCGTTTCTTCCACCTGCCGCGGGCCGCGGCCGCCCACAATGGCTGCGGTAATGGCGGGATGATGCAGCGTCCACGCCACGGCCACCACGCCGGGAGTGACGCCGTGCTCGTTGCCAATGGTGCGCAGCAGTTCCACCAGGCGCAGGTTGCGGCTCAGGCGAGGCTCGCTGAATTCGACATTTTTGCGGCGCCAGTCGTCTGGCGGCAGAGCGGCAATGCGCTCCGCGGTCATCTTGCCGGCCAGCAGGCCTGAAAGCATGGGCGAGTAGTTGATCACGCCGATGCCGTTGGCCTGCACGAAGGGGAGGATCTCCGCCTCAATCGCGCGGCGCAACATGGAATAGGGCGGCTGCAGGCTGGTGATGGGCGCGATCTTTAGGACGCGCCGCATCTGCTCCACATTGAAGTTCGACACCCCGATCCAGCGCAGTTTGCCCTGCTCGCGCAGCCGCGCCAGCGCCTCCCACCCCTCTTCGATCTCGCTGTCGGGATTGGGCCAGTGAATCTGGTAGAGATCGATGGCTTCCACCTGCAGGCGGCCGAGCGAGGCTTCCACTTCTTCGGCCAGCGACGCGGCCTTGAGCGAGTTGTAGATGCTGCGGTCGCCGTGCCAACGCATGGAGCACTTGGTAAAGATGTAAGGCTTGTGCGCGGAGGACTTTACGGCGCGGCCGACGATCTCTTCCGAATGGCCCAGCCCATACACGGCCGCGGTATCGATCCAGTTGATGCCGAGATCGAGAGCGCGATGGATGGCAGCGATGGAGTCGTTGTCGTCCTGGGGGCCCCAGCCGTATTGCCAGTCGCCCCCGCCGATGGCCCATGCGCCAAAGCCGATAGGCGTGATCTGGAGATCGGAATTGCCGAGGGTGCGCAGTGTGTGTGAGGCAGGAATCGTCATGGAAAAAGCATAGATCATGACCGCCGGCCTCGGGCGCCACTGCCCGATCCTTGACACATGCAGCCGCATTTCCTAATCTCACTGGCGAATCGCAACATCTTTTCCGCCGCACCGCTGCGGGTTTTCACCGGACTGAATTCCTGAAGCAACTGGGAGCAGCAGAAGCACGCGCCGCGCCGGCGAAAGGAAACCAGGCATGAATTTCGACGATCTGAATCGTGAAGCAGGAACGTTATCGCGGCGTCGTTTGATGCAGCTGGGCGCGGCGGGCGCGATGAGCCTGGGCGCTCCCCGGCTCGCGCAAGCCGCGGAGACGGCTGTGCACCGCAGCATGATGAACGTGCCCTTCGAAAAGCGCGAACCGCGCGTGGCCGTGATCGGCACGGGCGGGCGCGGCACCTCGCTGCTTGGCGATTTGCTTGCCGTCGACGCGCAGATTGCGGCGCTCTGCGACATCGTGCCCGCCAACGCCGAGCACGCCGCGTCGCTGGTGGTTGCGGCCGGACAGAAGAAGCCCGCGCTTTACACCCAGGGGCCGCACGACTACGAGGAGCTGGTGACGCGCGGCGACGTGGATTTGATTTTGGTGGCCACGCCGTGGACTTGGCATGCACCCATGGCGCTCGCGGCCATGGAGCACGGCAAGGACGTGGCCGTCGAAGTACCCGGCGTGAGGACACTCGAAGAGTGCTGGCAGATTGTGCGCGCCTCAGAGCAGACGCGCAAGCACTGCATGATTCTTGAGAACTGCTGCTATGGCTACAACGAGACGCTGATCCTGCGCATGATTCACGCGGGACTGTTCGGTGAGCTGCTCTATGGCGAAGGCGCCTACATTCACGACTTGCGCGAGGAGCTGTTTTCGAACGCGGGCGAAGGACTGTGGCGGCGCACCGAGCACACCTTGCGCAACGGCAACCTGTATCCCACGCACGGCCTCGGCCCCGCGGCGAATTACATCGGCATCCAGCGCGGCGACCGGTTCGCTTCTCTTGTCTCCATGAGCGCGCCCCAGCGCGGGCTCGATGCCTGGCGCAAAGACCATCTCGCGCCCGACGATCCCCGCTGGCAGGAGCGCTACATCTGCGGCGACATGAACACCTCGCTGATCAAGACCGCGAAGGGGCTCACCATCACCGTGAAACACGCCGTCTCTACGCCGCATCCCTACGACCGCATCAACCTCATCGCAGGCACCAGGGGGCTGTTCCAGGACTATCCGCCGCGCATCTACTTCGACGGCATGAACAAGGATGAATCGTTCGGCTCGCTCGACGCGTACAAGCAGTACCAGCACCCGCTTTGGGAGCGCGAGGGCGACCTGGCGCGCAAGAGCGGCGGCCACGGCGGTATGGATCTGATCATGATCTACCGATTGCTCGAGTGCGTACGCCAGGGCCTCGCGCCGGATCTCGACGTGTACGATTGCGCCGCGTGGGCGTCGGTGGCGCCGTTAAGCGCGGAGTCCGTGCGCCGCGGCAGCGCGCCGGTGGAGTTTCCCGATTTCACCCAAGGCAAGTGGAAGCAGCGGCCGATTTCGGCAATTGCCACCGAGAGCTGAACGTGGCCCGGCCCCGCTTGGGAAAAAATAGAAAACTGGTCAAAATTGCACAGTTTTCATTTTGCTGAAACCGTATTGTCAGAAACCGTGCACTCCCCAGAGAGCGGCGGCAGCGCTGCCGGTTGATCCGGCCTTCCTCCAGAGGGCAGCACACCCTTTTTCGCTGCCGCCGCACCTGCTTCAGTTCCACCCCGGTAAAGAGTCACTGATAAGATTGCGCCTCGCCCCGACCCTTGCAGAGTTCGACGCTAATTCAAGAACATCGTCCTATACAGCGTGTCGCGCTGCACGGGTTTGAAGCCGGCGTCGCGGATGATGCGGCGCAGCTCTTCTTCCGTGGTGCAGTTCGAGGTGCCCGCGGCCTTGACGACATTCTCTTCGAGCATCACACTGCCCACGTCGTTGCCGCCGAAGTGGAGGCCCACTTCCAGCACCTTCAATCCCTGCGTCACCCAACTGGCCTGTACGTTCTCAATGTTGTCGAGAAAGAGCCGAGAAATGGCCAGAACTTTCAGGTATTCGACGCTCGTCGCCTCGTCCCAGCCGCGCCCGCCCAGCGCCGTGTGCTTGGGCTGGAAGCTCCAGGGGATGAAGGCCGTGAATCCGCCGGTCTCTTCCTGCAGGCGGCGCACGACTTCAAAGTGATTGATGCGCTGGTCGAAGCTCTCGCCCACGCCGAACATCATGGTCGCCGTGGTGCGCATGCCCAATTGATGTGCAGTCCGGTGCACGCTCACCCAGTCCTCGGTGTCGCACTTCAGGCGCGCGATACGGTGCCGCACCTCGTCGTCGAGAATCTCCGCGCCCCCGCCGGGAATCGAGTCGAGGCCGGCGTCGCGCAGGCGCGCAATGGTGGTGCGCAGGTCGAGGTTGGAGTACTCGGCGATGGCCAGCACTTCCGATGCGGATAAACAATGCAGCCAGATCTGCGGGAAGCGCTGCTTGATGCCCGTGAACAGCCGCTCGAACCAGTCGATCTTGAGATCGGGATGAATGCCGCCCTGCATCAAGACACCAGTGCCGCCCATCTCGACGGTCTCGGCGATTTTTTCGTAAATCGTCTCGAAGTCAAGGATGTAGCCCTCGTCCGCGCGTGGGTCGGGCTTGCCGTCCCTGGGCAGCGGGCGATAGAAGGCGCAAAAGGTGCAGTACTCGGTGCAGAAGTTGGTGTAGTTGATGTTGCGGTCGATGATGTAGGTGACCACGCCCTCGGGGTGCAGGCGGCGGCGCAACGCATCCGCCTCAAACCCCAGACCGATCAGGTCGGGAGAGTGGAAGTAGTCCAGGGCTTGCTCGCGCGAGATCGGCATACTTCAAATTCTAACAACTTAACTGTGATCGGCCGGTTGCACCTTGGCCGCCTCGTTGCGGGAACGGAAGAGGAACAGTCCGCGCGTCAGCGGCGGCCGGCCCTGGGTGCGTGCCAGGTTCGAAGCCGTCGAAACGCCGCTGAACAGGACGAAGAAATCGAGAAACGCCCGCCAGAAGCTCTTGCTGTTATCGGACCCCATCGGGGAAGAACCTCACGATTCGAAGCTCAACCTTACATTTTCTATCTATTCATTCGATGGCCGAAAGGCCCGCGCGGTTGCAGAATGGCTTGCGACCCGGCCGAGCCCAAGTCCGTCTCTTCAAGTCCACACAAACGTGGCCCTGTCCTTATCCTTGCGTGCGTGGCTGACGGGAAAAACCTGTCCGTGCATCACGATATACACGCCGGGCGCGACGAGCCGCGCGGCAAGCAGGCTTTCAGTCAGGTTTTGCAGGCCGTCCGAGCCCTCGAACCCCAGCGGCGTCATGGCTCCAGTCAGGATGATGGGAACCTTGGGATCCGGGAAGGACTTCTCGAGGTAGCGGCCCGTCTCGACCATGGTGTCGGTGCCGTGCGAGATCACGATGGGCGCGCCTTCAGGGAGCAGCTCGGCCACGCGATCCCGAACCTCGGCGCGATCTTCATCCGTCATCTCCAGGCTGTCTTTGTTCATCAGGTGGAAAGCGTGGATCTCGGCGTCAGGCAGGCGGAGCATGCGCAGATAGCGCTCCAGCTTGGCCGCGCGATTCTCCACCACGCCGCTCTGCTCGGAGTACACCTTCTCGATGGTTCCGCCTGTCGAGATCAAATAGATGCGCTGCATAACCGATTCCTGAGTGATTTTGCTTTCACGTGCGATAACGCTTCTGATGCCAGATCCACGCGGTGCGAATCATGTCGTCGAGATTCGTGTAGCGCGGCTTCCATCCCAGTTCGCGAACGGCCTTCGCGGAGCTTGCCACCAGCACCGCCGGATCGCCCGGCCGCCGCGGATGAATCTCCACCGGAATGGGGTGTCCTGTAACGCGACGCGCCGACTCCACAACGTCTCGTACGCTGAAACCTTTGCCATTACCAAGGTTGTAGATGAGGGGGCCGTTCGGACCGCTTCCAGACGCGAGCGCGGACAGCGCCAGCAGGTGCGCGTCGGCCAAATCCGAGACGTGAATGTAATCGCGAATGCAGGTTCCGTCGGGGGTCGGATAGTCGTCGCCGTAGATGCGAATCGAGGCACGCCGCCCCAGAGCGACGTCGAGAATCAGCGGAATCAGGTGCGTTTCCGGCTGGTGCGATTCGCCGCGGACAATACTCTCTGGGCCTTCAGGACCCTCCGCGGCGCCGGCCACATTGAAGTAGCGCAGTGAGGCATATTGCAGTCCGTGAATACGATTCAGCCACGTGAGCACCTGCTCCACGAGGAGCTTGGATTGGCCGTAGGGATTGGTGGGCGCAAGGCGTGCATCTTCTTGAATCGGAATGGATTCCGGCTCACCGTAGACAGCCGCCGTCGAGGAGAAAACCAGGCGTCGCACGCCGCACGCAAGCATGGCCTCGAACAGCGAGAGCGTCGCCGCAGTGTTGTTGCGGAAGTAGATCTCCGGGCGCTGCATCGACTCGCCTGCCTCAATGAGTGCGGCGAAGTGGAGAACTGCATCGAAAGCTTCATGTCCATTTCGGGCGGTCGAGAAAATTTGCTCGAGGCGGGCACGGTCGCTCAGCTCTCCTTCGATCAATTCCACGCCCGCCGGCAGCAGGTCGCGGCGTCCGTGGCTCAGGTTGTCGTAAACAACGGCTTTGTGTCCATTCTTTGCCAAACATTCCGTAACGGTACTTCCTATGTACCCCGCACCGCCGGTAACCAAGATCTTCACAAAAAGACTGTCCTTTCCAAGACGGTTTAGGTTACTTTGAGTCTATAGGAGCATTGCCTGACCGGGCGGTAATACCAGCCTCCCGGCGGTCATTGCCGATGCCGGTGATTGGCCTGCGCGGGAAGCAGATGCACGGCGTTATAGCATGGCCTGCGTGGGGAGCCGGAACCCCAGATTCTGCACTCCGGAGTTTTCGCTTTTGCTCGAGGCAAAGGCGCGATTCCATAGCAGTTGCCTTGGATATGCAATGGAGGGACTGAATTTCCGAAGGCGGATCCATGAGGCGTTCTGGGGGTCGTTCCGGCGACAGGCTTTGTGCGACCGGAATTCGCCAGGGTTGCACTTTATGGGTCGATCCCCAAATTGGGCTGTCGGCGAGGACCGCGAACACACGTATAATGGTTTCTCCCCCCTTCTCTGCCTGTCGTCTCAGCTTAAGATGGATCGATCAGTCGGGTTTGGTCTTACTAATATGGGAAAAGCAGAGGATGCGGGGTAGCTGTGAACGTGGAACTGTAACGGTACGGCGTTTTTCTTACGTCATATGCATGGGCGGAAGCGCTCTCCGCTCGCCTTGGTGGCCTTGCCGGAAAATTAATGAGCGCAATACGGGGTTCCTGTGGAAAGGCCGCCACTGTTCTTGCCGATATTCGTAAGAGTCATATGGATTCTGCGCCGCGAGCAGCGGCCGGAAGCGAGGATTGAATCATGTCGATGAAATACTCCCCTGGACGGACCAACTTTGGCCTGCTCCCCGAGCCGGAGGGAAGGTCTCTTTCATTCGTCATCAGCTCGAGTCTTAACACGGCGGTTCTTGTCACCTGCTTACTTGCGGGCCTGATGGCGAAGCATGTGATCCAGCAGCACTATGAGATGACGGAGTTGATTATCCCCGCCACTCCGCCGCCTCCGGAGCACATCAAGCAGCCTCCGCCTCCGGAACTGCCTCCGCCGCCGGAGCCGCCGAAGGTGGAGTTGCAGCCCAAGCAGATTGAGATGCCGAAGCCAAAGCCGGAGCCGAAGCCCGTCCAGATTGAAGCCAAGGTGAACATGCCGGCGATTCCGGCCAAGGCTCCGGTGATTACTCTGGCGCCGCAGCCCAAGGCCGCGCTCGACCACGCGATGCCCGCGCAGGACAACAGTCACAAGCCCTCCACCGCGCCTGTGCACCTCGGCGACACATTCGGCGTAACCCCCAACCCCAACGCCGCGCGTCCGGCCACGGTGGCTGCCATCGGCAATCCTTACGGCGACAACCGCGGTCCGGCCATCGCGCCGCATGGCGTGGTGGGATCGACGGGCTACGGGAGCACCACCAGGCCCGGCTACGGCGCCGTTCCGCCGGGCAAAGTTGCCTCGGCGGGCATTCCCGGCGCAACTGGTACCGGGAATACGGGTTCGAACTACGGTAAGGTGGGTTCGGCCGGAATTCCCGCAGCCACGCAGGTTGCCGAAGCTCCCAAGCCGGTTGCGGAGCCGGTCTCGACCAATCTCGAAGTGCTCTCCAAGCCGCCGGTGCAGTACACGGCAGAGGCGCGGCAGTTGAGAGTTCAGGGCGATGTGGTTCTGCGCGTCACGTTCCTTGCTTCAGGCCAGGTCGTGGTGCAGAGCGTGGTGCACGGGCTGGGCCACGGGCTTGATGAAGAGGCGCGCCGCGTGGCGCAGCAGATTCGTTTCCGTCCGGCAACGCGGGACGGCCGGCCGGTGGATGTCACCACAACCATTACCATTACCTTCCAGTTGGCGTAGCATCAAGTAATGTCGGATTCACGTGGCCTGTCCTCAGCCATGACGCGCATGACGCGCCGCAAGGCGCTGTAGGGGAGACGAAGGCCATGAAGTATTGAACGATGTATTGAACCAGGAGTTGCACATGACGTTTCGGAAATTCCCCCTTGCCCTGCTGATCTTCTCGCTCGGTGTGGGCTGCGCGTACGCCAAGAAACAACCCAAGTACGAGCAGGCTCGCCAACTCACCGCCGAGCAGGCGGCGCTGGTTCAGAGGGCCATCGCTCAGGAGAAGGTGCTGATCAAGAACATTCAGCAGCGCACGCCGCTGGTGGAGACCTACATTCAGGACACCAGGCCGGACGTGAAGCTCTACGCCGTCCCCATCGCGGACCACTACATGCTCAGCCGCGTGGACTTCGGCAAGACCTTCTTCGACAAGACCTACA
>Ga0181533_1002673_pt1 | contig 20521 bp, 19 predicted proteins | sample PEATcosm2014_Bin_45_FD_119772 | JGI IMG/M metagenome (GOLD analysis project Ga0181533, IMG submission 119772) | Peatland microbial communities from MTU Mesocosm Facility, Houghton, MI, USA - PEATcosm2014_Bin11_60_metaG | ecosystem: Environmental > Terrestrial > Soil > Wetlands > Peat | place...
CGCCGAGCTTTTCGCGCAATTCGGCGAAGATCGCGAGTGCATTGTCGAGGCCGAGGCCGCGGGCACTGCCGGCGGAGGTGCGGTTCGCCTTGTCGAACGAGGTTTTGTAGACCAAGCCGAGATTAAGCTTGGCTGTGATCTCCTTGAGCGCTGCGGCCATATCGAAGGCATGCGCCCGGCTCTCCAGCACGCACGGGCCGGCGATCAAGGCAAGCGGTAGATTATTACCGAAGCGGGCATTGCCGATGGCGACGATCGGGTTTGGCGTTGCGGTCTTTGGCGTTGCGGTCATGGGCGTCCTCGCGGCCGACCATGACCACCCCCCGGGCCGAGGGTCAACTCCGGCCGCCGCATGGACCGCAGAACCGACGGGAAATTCAGGCGCACGACGTGTGCGGAATCGAAGCGCATCGGCCAAAATTAACAAACTTTTTTCGGGTCCGTGGGCATGGTTCCTCGCTGCGATCTAAGACTCGTCATGGATCGCGCGCTCGGCGGGAGGAGGGGCACATGGGCAAGAGACGCAAATCGGCGGAGCCGGAGAAATCCGTGCGGCACGGCGCCAAAGAAGAAGCGAAGCTCGAACAATATTGGCATACGGGCGAACTGGCGAAGCCGCGCAAGCCGTCGAAGGACTACCAATACATCGACGAACTCGCCCATTTGCAGTTCGAACTCATCAAGCTCCAGGAATGGGTCCACCTGAACGGCTTGAAGGTCGTGGTCATCTTCGAAGGCCGCGACGCCGCCGGCAAAGGCGGCGTCATCAAACGCATCATCGACAGCCTCAATCCTCGCATCTGCCGGGTGGTAGCGCTCGGCACGCCGACCGAACGCGAGCGCGGCCAATGGTATTTCCAGCGCTACGTCGCCGAACTGCCGGCACCGGGCGAAATCGTCCTGTTCGACCGCAGCTGGTACAACCGCGCCGGCGTCGAACGCGTCATGGAGTTCTGCACCGACGATGAATACCGCGAATTCCTGCGGTCCTGCCCGCTGTTCGAGGAAATGCTGGTGCGCTCCGGCATTTGTCTGATCAAATATTGGTTCTCGGTCAGCGACGAAGTGCAGGAACGCCGTTTCCAGGAGCGCATGCGAAATCCGATCAAGCGCTGGAAGCTGAGCCCGATGGACCTGGAATCGCGCAAGCGCTGGGTGGAATATTCCAGAGCCAAGGACGTGATGTTCGAGCACACCGACCGCAAGAACACCCCGTGGCACGTTATCGATGCCGACAACAAGAAACGCGCCCGGCTCAACTGCATGCGGCATCTCTTGGAGCAAATCCCCTATCGCGACATGCGGCCGGTCGAGATCGAGCTGCCGCCGCGCCAGCCAGACAACGGCTATAAACGGCCCAAGAAGTCGAGCCAGCGCTTCGTGCCGCAGGTTTACTGACAGAGGTCTGTCGAGCCGGGCAAACGGCCGGATACGACGCAAACGTCGCGCCGGCCCGCGTTACTTCGCAGCAGAGAAAGCCGTCGGCCGTAAAAATGCGCTTCTGATATTGGCGATCAGCAATCCGTCCTTCTCGCTCTCGTCGCGCGCCTTGTGCCAGGCCGGATCGGCCTGGAATGCGTTCCATTTCCGCTCGCGGTCGGCAAGCGAATCCCAGACCAGCATGTAATGCAGGTCGTTGTTGCCGTCGCCGACCAGCACGGTCCAGAAGCCCAATTGCTTGATGCCGTGCTTCTCCCAGATTCGCAACGTGTGGTTCTCGAACCGCTTGAGCAGCGCCGGCAGCTTGCCAGGGATGCAGGAATAGACGCGCTGTTCGTAGATCATAAGGTCCTCGGCATGAGAAGTGAAAGCCGGCGAGCTTAACGTCCCCACCTGGATACGCAATGGTCGCCTCACGGGACGAGAATGAAGCCTTCATTCCTCGCCGCCTTGCGGTCAAAAGTCGCCGTCGCCTCGCAGCCGCGCGCAAGGTTGATCGTACCGATGAGAGCGTCAGGAAAATCGAGGCTAGAGCCTTCATAGGCCCGCAAGGCTGATCGTACGAGATTTTCGTCTTCCAAAAGGAGTTCCTGGGTAGCGAGCAACTGCCGGATGACGCGTGCGATATCGGGACGGCCGTAGCCGTGGCCGCGCGCAAGAACCCAGACCATTTCGCAGAGCGCCACACGATCGATAAAACCGGGATTTTCCTCAGTGCACTGCGCCGCGATGAAGCGCGTTGTCCTCTCCCATTGTGCGGGATCGTCCTTCACGAAGTAGCGGAGCAAGACGTTGGCATCGAGCCCAATCATCGCGTTGCCCGATTAGCCCTCTCGATCACCGCGCGTGCGATCGCATCGTCCATTTCTTCGAGCGTCAGACTGCGTGGAGGCTTCCCGAGCATCCCGGCAAGATCGGCAAGTCTGACCTGCTTCCGGGCCAAGACGACGCGGTTATCGTCCTCGAGCGTCAGGCAAACGGCACCACCCTTATCCACGCCAAGGCGCTCGCGAACTTCTTTTGGAATGGTGAGTTGACCTTTGCTCGTTACCGCGACTTCGAACTCTCGTGCGCGGGGAGGCCGCGCCCAATAGCGGGTTGTCCGCCCCTCCCTCCGCGTTCGGATGACGTAGCCCTTCGCCTCCAGGCGACGTTTCGCGTTGTATTGAAAACTGCCGCCGGTTTCGGCCAAGATTTCGTCCATGGTGGCGCCCTGTGGACGGGCCATCAGCCGTTCCGCGACAGCGATTTTCGAGCTACCGGATCGCACCATTGTTCTCCCAATGCATTTTACTACCATATTTTCTCTCATATTGCAAGGAAAGCGAGCCAAAGACGCCCAGATCTGGCGCGTGGCACGAAGCGCGAAGGGCTCAAAAACAATCGCAGGGAGCGCTACACCAGCCGGCTCTGCTCCACCGCCGCCTCGATGAAGGAGGAGAACAGCGGGTGCGGCGCGAACGGCCGCGATTTGAGCTCGGGATGGAATTGCACGCCGATGAACCACGGATGGTCGTCGTATTCGATGATCTCGGGCAACAGTCCGTCGGGCGACATGCCGGAAAAACGCATGCCGTGCTGCGCCAGGCGGTCCTTGTAGGCGGTGTTGACCTCGAAACGGTGGCGGTGGCGCTCGGAAATCTCGGTCGCGTGATAGATCTCGGCGACCCGCGAACCGCGCTGCAGCACCGCGGGATAGGCGCCGAGCCGCATGGTGCCGCCGAGATCGCCCGCGATGCCGCGCGTCTGCAGTTCGTTGCCCTTCATCCACTCGGTCATCAGGCCGACAACCGGCTCGGGGGTGGCGACGAATTCGGTCGAATTCGCCTGTTCGATGCCGCACAGATTGCGCGCCGCCTCGATGACGGCCATCTGCATGCCGAAGCAGATGCCGAAATAAGGAACATGGCGTTCGCGCGCGAACTGCGCCGCGCGGATTTTGCCTTCGGCGCCGCGCAGGCCGAAGCCGCCCGGCACCAGAATGCCGTCGACATGTTCGAGGAACGGCGCCGGGTCCTCGTTCTCGAACACTTCGCTTTCGATCCAGTCGAGCTTGACCTTGACCTTGTTGGCGACGCCGCCGTGCGACAGCGCCTCGATCAGCGACTTATAGGCATCCTTCATGCCGGTGTATTTGCCGACGATGGCGATGGTGACATCGCCCTCCGGGTTGCGGATGCGTTCATTGATCAGGTGCCAGGTGGCGAGATCGGGCGGCGGCGGATTGTCGATGCCGAACGCCGCCAGCACTTCGCCGTCGAGCCCGCCGGCATGATAGGCCTCCGGCACGGCGTAGATGTTGTCCGCGTCGCGCGCTTCGATCACGGCGCTTTCCCGCACATTGCAGAACAGAGCGAGCTTCTTCCTCTCGCTTTCCGGGATCGGCCGGTCGGTGCGGCAGAGCAGTATGTCGGGCTGGATGCCGATGGCGCGCAATTCGCGCACCGAGTGCTGGGTCGGCTTGGTCTTCAGTTCGCCGGCGCTCGGGATGAACGGCATCAAGGTCAAATGGATGTAGATCGCGTCGCCGCGCGGCAGGTCGTTGCCCATCTGCCGGATTGCCTCGAAATACGGCAGGCCCTCGATGTCGCCCACCGTGCCGCCGATCTCGCACAGCACGAAGTCGAAACCCTCGTTGCCGTCGCGGATGAAGTCCTTGATCGCGTTGGTGACGTGCGGAATGACCTGGATGGTGGCGCCGAGATAGTCGCCGCGCCGCTCCTTGATCAGGATATCCTGGTAGATGCGGCCGGTGGTAATATTATCCTGCCGCGTCGCCGGCCGGCCGGTGAAGCGCTCGTAATGGCCGAGATCGAGGTCGGTTTCGGCGCCATCGTCGGTGACGAAGACCTCGCCATGCTGGTAAGGCGACATCGTCCCCGGATCGACGTTGAGATAGGGGTCGAGCTTGCGCAGGCGCACTTTATAGCCGCGCGCCTGCAGCAGCGCGCCGAGCGCCGCAGAAGCCAGACCCTTGCCAAGTGAAGAGACCACGCCGCCGGTGATGAATATGTACCGCGCCATGGGACCTATTGCTTAACGCCCGTTTCTCGATTCGACGAGCGATATTGCTGAATATCTGCCGCGCATCTCACGACGGCCGCGGCAGCGATACTATTGAATCCAATAAAATATATCATTTCCATCGGTTTGTGGGGAAATCCTCACGTCGATTCTAAACTGCCTTGAAAGCTGATCCGTATTCGGACGGGGCCGGCCAGAAGGCCGTTATTTCGACTGCGGCACCTGTGGCCCGCTCGGCGCCTGGCTTGTCGGCCCGGCCGGAGCGTTGGGGATGCCTTTTTGCAACTGATTGAGGACACCGCCGCCGCCCTGGCTCAAAGGAGGCGCCGGTGGCGCGCCGCCGGCCGGAGTCTCCTGGACCGGCGCACCGCCGGGATTGAGGATGGAGGCCGGATGGCGTTGGAAACTCGCAAGCCACGACAGCATCAGGCTGGTGACGAAAAAGCCCGCGGCGAGCATCGCTGTGGTGCGCGACAATACGTTCGCCGTGCCCCGGCTGGTCAGGAAGCCGCCGCCGGTCGAGCCGCTCACGAGCCCGCCGCCTTCGGACTTTTGCAAAAGCACCACGCCGATCATGGCGAGCACCAGCATGAGATGAATGACGACAATCACAGTCAGCATCGGCGATATCCGTGTCCGGCCCCAGGGAGGGCAAAGAGAGCGCAAAGGCACGCGGGAAAGCCGTCCGCCACCCCGACGCCCGTGCCCGATATAGGAATTCGGGGGCGTCTCTACACGATCTGACGCGGCATTTCCATGGCCGTTATCGCCCGGCCTATCCGGAGGCCGCGGGGCCGACCGTGCGGGGAAATCCGGGCGCGGCCTGGGAGGGGGCCGCCGTTTCGCCCAGCTCGATCCGGGGGACCGGACTATTTGTAATCCTTCAAATAGCCGAGGAGGTCGTCGAGGTCGGCGGGTTCGAGGCCGCCGAATGGCATGCGGTTGCCCTTCACCTTGGCCTGCGGGTCCTTCAGGTAATCGCGCAAATTCGCCTCGTCCCAGGTGAGGTTCGCCCGCATCATGGCGGCTGAGTACCGGAAGTCGGCAGAGCCGGTTTTGCGGCCATAGACCCCGCGCAAGGTCGGCCCGATCGCATCGGGCTTTTCGCTGTGACAGGCCGCGCAGCTCTGGAACACCACTTTGCCGTGGGCCACATCGGCTGCCGCTGCGGCTGCCGCAGTCGCCGAAAGCGCAATCGTCAGGGCGACGGCGTTCTGAAGAACCTTACGCATGGACGAGCGGCCCTGGACTTTTGAGATAGTTTTGGGTGATGGCCTGCGCCGACCAATACGCCAGCGCGCCGACCGTGCCGGTCGGATTGTAGCCGTGCTGCTGCGGGAACACCGAGGCGCCCTGGATGAACAGGTTATGGGCGTCCCAGGCCTGCAGATAGCGGTTGACGACGCTTCCCTTCGGGTCCGCGCCCATGATCGTGCCGCCGGTATTATGCGTCGACTGGTAGGGCACGATGGTGAAGGTTTTGGGCCGTGGGTGCAGGTCGTAGTGGGTCGGGTTCGTCGCCTTGATGATCCCTTCCAGCTTGTCGAGCAGGAAGCGCGACATTTTGTGCTCGTTGTCGGGAGCGTTGTAGGTCAGCCTGACCAGCGGCCGTCCCAGCGCATCCTTGTAGGTCGGATCGAGGTCCATGAAATTATTGGGGTTAGCATAGACCGAGCCCTGGGTATTGAACCGCGCCGCGTGGTGGTACCACTTGACGGTCGCGCGCTTCCATTCGGAACCCCATTCCGGCGTGCCGTGCGGCACGGTGCGGCCGGCGATCGGCGGCGCGCCCGCGGTGTTGCAAGCGATATAGCCGCCGCCGAAAAAGCCCAGGCCGCCGTGATCGAAATTCTCGCCGTTGAAGTCGTCGATGCAGACCCCCGTCCCGGCATTGCCCCAGTAGGGGTTCAGCTCCTTGTCTTCGAAGAAGGCATTGGCGCCGGCCTCGAATTGATAGGCGTAGTTCTTGCCGACGAGACCCTTGCCGGTCGCGTGATCGTAGGGCTCGCCGATGCCCGAAAGCAGAAGCTGCTGGACATTGCCGAACACGAAGGACGCCAGGATGACGATGCCGGCCGGCTGTTCGTATTCTTCGCCGTTGCGCAGGTCGGTGTAGGTGACGCTGACGACTCTCTTCGCCGCCTTGTCGTAATTGAGCTTGGTGACGAAGCAGCGCGGCCGCAGCTCGAATTTCGGATCGAGCCGCAGCGTCGGCAACAGCGTCGAATTGGCCGAGGCCTTGGCATTGGTCTCGCAGGCGATGCGGTTGCAATAGCCGCAATATTCGCAGGCGCCGAGCGTCGTGCCTTCGGGATTGACGTAGGCGGAACTCGCGATCGCCACCGGCGCCGGAAACGGGTGATAGCCGAGGCTCTTTGCTGCCGCGCCATAGATCAGCCCGGCGTTGCTCGATTTGACCGGCGCGTTCGGATAGGCGTCGCTGCGCGGGCCTTCGAGCACATTGCCGCTTTCGATCTTCTTGCCGCGCAGATTGCCGGCCTGGCCCGACGCGCCGCAAACCTTGTCGAAGCGGTCGTAGAACGGCTCCATCTCGTCATAGCCGACGGGCCAGTCCTGGATCGTCATATCGTCGGGGATCGCCTTCGCGCCGTAGCGCTCGGTAAGCGCGCTGCGGATACGAAAATCGCTCGGCAGAAAGCGCCAGTGCAAGGCGCCCCAGTGGATGCCGGAGCCGCCGACCCCCTCGCCCGGCAGGAAGGCGCCGATGCGACGGATCGGCAGCGCCTGCTCGTTCGGGAAATTGCGGAAGGTCATCGTGTCGATGGAATTGTCCATCATCAATTCAAGGCGTTGCGCGTAGCGCACCTCGTCGCGAACCGACGGCAGGATAAAGTCCTCGCCAGGAATACGATCCGGACCGCGCTCGAGCGACACCACGTTCAAGCCTGCTTTGGTCAGCTCGCGCGCCATGATCGCGCCGGTCCAGCCCAGGCCGACCGTGACCGCATCGACATCCTTCAATCGCGTCACCATGTCCGCCTCCCTTTCACGAAAAATCCGCAATGGATTGCGGTTCGGCGACGTAGCGCTTGTCGCGATATTGATCGATCAGGTTGGCATAGGTCGCCGGCAAGCCGGGGAAGCCGAGCATCCGCCACGACACTTTGTTGCGGTTGCCGCCGTAGATCGGATCGCTGAAGAAACCTTCCATGGTGATGGCGAGCAGCCGGCCGAAGAAGGCCTTGGCATTGAAGTTAAGGAATTCGGCCTTGCCCTCTTCCATCGCCTTGAGCGCTTCGACGCGCTGGTCCGGCGGCAAGCGATCGAAGTCGTGGCCGTAGGTCTTGCGCGACCAGTCGTTGGCGGCGGCAATGCCGGCGGCAAAGAATTCCGCAGGCGTCAGCGCCAACTGATAGCCTTGTTCCGGCTTGCCCTTGAAATAGGGACCGGCGCGGTAGGTCTTGGCGCCGCCGCCCCAGGCGCTGGCGAGCTGGCGGTCGACATAGACCGCGCAGCCGCAATCGCTGCCCGACGGCGACAATTCGTCGGCGGGAATGAGCGTATCGACCGCGGCGACGATGAAAGCATGCTCCGTCTCGTTGAGGATCAGAAGCGGCTCCGGCTGCGGCGCAGCGGCGTTTGCAGCGGGCGCGGATGCCGGCGTTTGCGGATCGGCAGCAGCGGCGGGCTGCGCCAGCCCGGCCGCGACCGCAGTGCCGGCGACGCCTGCTCCCAACAGAAATTTGCGGCGTGGAATCGTTTCCTCGGTCATCGCACCCTCCCCTCGCACGCACAATTCGCGCAGCATTTATCGTTCGTTGGAATGAGAATAGACCGAAACGCGCGCCCGCGGGAGGGGGGATCGCCGGCCCCACGTTGTGCAGCCGCGACGGCGGCAAACCGTCACTCTGTCAGGACATTCTCGATGAACGAGTTCGGATCGACACAAAACTCACGCATGAGCCGAAAGTGATCTGTCTCCTCGACCGCAATCGCCTCAAGCCCGTATTTGGAAAGGCGCAACAATCGCGCCGCCGGATAGGCCATGAGCATGGGCGAATGCGTGGCCATAATGACTTGGCATATGCCCGATTTTTCCATGCGGCGAAGCAGTTTGAGAAACTCTATCTGTCGCGACGGCGACAATGCCGATTCCGGTTCATCGAAAATGAATATACCTTGCCGATTGCAGCGCTCCTCGAAGAACCGCAAAAATCCCTCGCCGTGCGAGTGGGAGAGAAAGTCAGGCGGCCTACCCCCGAATTCGAGCGCGACTGCATCCAGGTAGCGCGCCACCGAAAAGAAGCTCTCGGCGCGAAAGAACCACCCGTTCGTGATCTTCGGCAGCCACGAGGCGCGGAGCGCTTGCGAAAGACTCCCGCCCAAGACTTCGAGCGCGCGCGAATGATCGACCGGCCGATAGCCCTTGCCGCCGCCAGCCTCGTCATAGCCCGCGAGCGCCGCTATCCCTTCAAGCAGCGTCGACTTTCCGGTGCCATTCTCGCCGACGATGATCGTGATCGGCCGTTCGAAATCGAGCGCGAAGCCATCGCCGAGAAACGGCAGGCAGAATGGGTAGGCTTCCTTGTCCTTGACCCGAGATTGATCGAGCCACACGCGTTTGAGATAGGGCGGCGGTAGTTTGATCAGGCGGCGCTTCATGCCGCCCAAGTATTGGCCTAATAATTTTAATTACAACTCCCGCGAATCGAAGCGCATTGCCACTTGGCGCGACGTATTGACGAGGCTTGAACCGGCACGGCGGACTTACGTCTCGCTCAGCCCGGCTCCATGCCCTTCGCTTTGATCACCGGTAGTGCGGCCGGAGCCGTCAAGAACTTTATGAATGCCTGGGCAGCGTCGGCTTCCTTGCTGGCCGCGGACACGCCGGCGGAGAAGTGAGTGTAGGACTGGATATCTGCCGGCAGCGGCCCGACAAGTTCAGCGTTGGCGTAGGGCAAGATCTCGCTGATCTGGGTCAACCCGATCTCGACTTCGCCGTTAGCGACAGCTTCGCCGGCGCCGCCCTGCAACAATTTGAGCTTGGGTTTCAGTTCGTCGGCAATGCCAAGTTTGTCGAACAGGGTTCTGAGATAAACACCGCTTGCGCCTGCCCCCGTAAAACCGACGGATTTGGCATCGAGGAGCGCGCGCTTGAAGGCCTCCGTCGTGCTGATATCGGGCCTCGATGCGCCCTTGTGAATCGCGACGCCGATCCCCGCGTGCGCGATGGCGGTGCGTGTCGGGCCGATCTTGCCTGCGCCGGCAAGGCCGTCGGTCAGCGGCGCGGTGAGGATGGCGACATCAAACGCAGCCCCCTGGTCGATTTGCGTGTTCAAAACCGCGGCTGGACCAAACGTGAAAACGACTTTGTTCCCGGTTGTTTTTTCGAATTGCGGCCCGATCTCCTCGAGGACCGTCTTCACGGCGGTTGAAGCCAAAACCTTGATTTCCGCTGCCTGCGCCTGAGCCGCAAGGAGCGGCATTGCCAGTCCGACGAGCGCGCCGATCGCACGTTGAGTTTTCATCACGTCCTCCCGAGCCGCCGCTTTTAGTCGCGGGGTCGGGCCGAGATTAGCGGTAAACGCCGGCAATCGCCAGAAACTCGGCGGCGACCAGACTGGCGCCGCCGACCAAGGCGCCGTCGACATCATCGACCGCGAGCAGCTCTTTCGCATTCGCGGGCTTCACCGAGCCGCCGTACAAAATGCGGATATCGGCTGCGGAAGCGCCGAATCGCGAGCCAAGGCTGTCGCGGATAAAGCCGTGCATCTGTGCAACATCGCCAAGCGTCGGCGTCAATCCGGTTCCGATCGCCCAAACCGGCTCATACGCGATGACGATCGATTCCGCCCCGTCCGGAACCGAGCCGGCAAGCTGCGCCCCGACCACGTCGAGCGCCCGGCCGCCGTCGCGCTCCGCGCGCGTCTCGCCGACGCAGACGATCGGGATGAGGTCGGCGCGGCGCGCCGCCTGCGCCTTGGCGCACACCGCCGCATCGCTTTCGCCATGATATTGGCGCCGCTCGGAATGGCCGACGATGACGGCTGCGGCGCCGGCATCGCCCAGCATTTCGGCGGAGATGTCGCCGGTATAGGCACCCGCCGCGAGCGCGTGGCAGTCCTGCCCGCCGATCGCAACGCCCGAGTCGCGCGCCGCGGCGGCAAAATTCGCCACCAAGGTTGCCGGCGGACACACCATGACATCGACCGCGCCGAGCTTCGGCACCGCTGCGAGGATTTTCTCCAATTCCCCGATCGAGCCCCGCAGCCCGTTCATTTTCCAATTTCCTGCAACCAGCGGACGACGCGCCATCGTTTCGGCCCAATCCTAGCGGTGAAGTCATGCGACAGAGAGCCGTTAGCAGACCCATTGCACGCCGAAAAGAGGCGTTTTAGCTGTAAAACCCGTCGGTTGCGGCGCCCCTTGGCGCTCCTTATAGTGCGCCGCCTTTCCGTCGGGCTGCGACCGGCATCACCCAGCGTTTGGACCTATGCTTCGAGGAATCCGTAAAGCCTCTGAAAACTGGATCGGCCGCACCATCATGGGCGTGGTCATGACCGTGCTCGCCGGCAGCTTCGCGATCTGGGGCATCAACGACATCTTCAGCGGCTTCGGCCAATCCACCCTGGCCAAGATCGGCTCCGCCGAAATCCCCGTCGAGCAGTTCCGGCAGACCTACAACGACCGTTTGCAGCAGATCAGCCGCGAACTCGGCCATCCGCTGCCGCCGGAACAGGCCGCCGCGCTCGGTCTCGACCGCCAGGTACTTGGTGAAATGGTCGGCCAGGCCGGCCTCGACCAGCGCGCACGACAGATGGGGCTTGGCCTGCCCGATTCAGAGATCGCCCGGCACATCACCACCGATCCGAATCTCCAGACCGTCAACGGTCAATTCGACCGCCAGCGCTTCCTCGATGTGCTGCGCAATATGGGCTACACCGAGCAGCGCTTCATCGCCTCGCAGCGCCAGACCGCATTGCGCCGCCAGATCATCGACAGCGTGTCGGGCAGTATCGCGCCGCCCAAGGCCTGGCTCGATGCGATCAATCAGTTCCAGAACGAAGCGCGCAGCATCGAATATGTCGCGCTCGGACCGGCGCAGGCCGGCGACGGCACGAAGCCCACCGCGGAGGAGATCAGTCAGTATTACGACGAGCACAAATACCTGTTCCGCGCCCCGGAATATCGCAAGATCGACGCGGTCGCCGTGACGCCGGCGGAGGTCGCGAAATGGCTGGAAGTTTCCGACGACGATCTGAAAAAGGCCTATGACGCGCGACGCGCCAGCTTCGGCACGCCGGAGCGCCGGCACGTCGAACAGATCGTATTTCCCAACCTTGCTGACGCGCAGGCCGCGGCCGAACGCATCAAAAGCGGCACGCCCTTCTCAGCGCTTGCCGCCGAACGCGGCCTCAAGGACCAGGACATCGATCTCGGCACCGTGACGAAAGCGGGACTGGTCGATCCGGCCGTGGCCGAAGCCGCCTTTGCGCTCAAGGAAGGCGAAGTCAGCGGCGCGGTGCAAGGCAAGTTCAACGCCGTGATCGTTACCGTGACCAACATCGAGCCCGAAGTGATCAAATCCTTTGCCGATGTCGCCCCGCAACTGCGCAACGACATCGCCCTCGAACGCGCCAAGAGCCAAGTCCGGGACCTCCACGACAAGATCGAGGACGATCGCGCCGGCGGCGCGTCGCTCGAAGAGGCGGCGCAGAAGGAAAAGCTTCCGATCCTCACCTACGACGCACTGGACCACACCGGCCGCGACCCGAGCGGCAAGCCCGTCGTCAAGCTGCCGCGCGGCACCGATGTGATCGCCGCCGCTTTTGCTTCCGACGTCGGCATCGACAACGATCCGATCGAGGCCGACGGCGGCTATATCTGGTACGATGTCGCCGCGATCACCCCCGCGCACGAGCGCAGCCTCGACGATGTGAAGAGCGAGGTCGAACAACGTTGGCGCGACGCGCAGACCGCCTCGCTGGTCAAGGCCAAGGCCGCCGAAATTCTCGATAAGCTCAAAGGCGGCGCGCCGTTCGATCTCATCGCCGCCGCCAACACCCTCAAGGTCGAAACCGCAAGCGATCTCAAGCGCGGCGGCACCAATGGCGATCTCTCGGCGAAGATGACGGACGCGGTCTTCCACACCGCGAAGGACACCTTCGGCAGCGCCGCCGGCAACAGCCCAGCGCAGTGGATCGTGTTCCGCGTGACCGACATCAAAACGCCGGGCCGCGACGCGAATGTGGCCGACGCTAAGCAGGTCGCCGATACCGTGCAGCACCAGATCGCCGACGACATGATGGGGCAATATGTCGCCCGGTTGGAGTCCGATCTCGGAACCAGCATCAATGCGTCGGTGCTGGCGCAGGCGATGGGAAATAGTGCGCCGCCGGATACCAATTGAATGCAGATCGAGCCTCCGGCGCAAAACTTCGTGGCACGCTATGCGGCCGGCGAGGCGCAAGTCGTGTGGACCACGCTGGTGGCCGACCTGGAGACTCCGGTTTCCGCCTTTCTCAAGGTGGCCGGCGCGCGGCCGATGAGCTTCTTGCTTGAATCGGTCGAAGGTGGCGCAGTCCGCGGCCGCTACTCGATCATCGGGCTCGATCCGGATGTCATTTTCCGGGTCGACGGCAAGCAAGCCGAGATCAACCGCACGGTGCAAACCGATCCGGCGGCGTTCGTGCCGACGACCGATCCGCCGCTCGCGGCGCTCCGCGGCGTGCTCGACGAAAGCCGCATCGCGCTCCCCGAAAATTTACCGCCGATGTCGGCCGGCGTGTTCGGCTATCTCGGTTACGACATGGTGCGGCTGATGGAAGATTTGCCGCCGCCAGCCCGCGACCCGATCGGCGTTCCCGACGCCATCCTGGTTCGTCCGACGGTGGTGGTCGCCTTCGATGCGGTGAAGGACACGATCACCGTCGTCACGCCGGTGCGGGTCCATGCCGGCGTGCCGGCGAAGACGGCGCTGGCGCGGGCGGTCGAGCGGCTCTCCGCCGTGATCGATGCACTCGACAAGCCGCTCGACAAAGCGGCGACCGCGGTCGACGCCGGCCCGCTTCACGTCGACCCGCGCTCCAACACCACGGCGGGCGAATTCAAGGCCATGGTGCTGCGCGCCAAGGAATACATCGCCGCCGGCGATATTTTTCAGGTCGTGCTGTCGCAGCGGTTCGAGGCGCCGTTCGCGCTGCCGCCGTTCGCGCTTTACCGCGCGCTGCGGCGGGTCAATCCGTCGCCCTATCTCTACTTCCTCGATTTCGGCAGCTTCGCCGTCGCCGGATCGAGCCCGGAAATTCTGGTCAAGACCTCGGGCGGCACCGTCACCATCCGCCCGATCGCCGGTACGCGACCGCGCGGGGCGACGCCGCACGAGGATTCCGCGCTCGAAGCCGAACTGTTGGCCGATCCCAAGGAGCGCGCCGAGCATCTGATGCTGCTCGACCTCGGCCGCAACGATGTCGGCCGCGTCGCCCGGATCGGCACCGTGAAAGTCACCGATCAATTCTTCGTCGAACGCTACAGCCAAGTCATGCACATCGTATCCAATGTCGAGGGCCAATTGCGCGACGACAGCGATGCGATCGACGCGCTCTCGGCCGGCTTCCCCGCCGGCACGGTGTCCGGCGCGCCGAAGGTGCGCGCCATGCAGATCATCGACGAACTGGAGAAGGACAAGCGCTCGCTCTATGCCGGCTGCGTCGGCTATTTCTCCGCCGGCCGCGACATGGACACCTGCATCGTGCTGCGCACCGCGCTGATCAAGGACGGCACCATGTACGTGCAGGCCGGCGCCGGCATCGTCGCCGACAGCGATCCCGCATTCGAGCAGCAGGAATGCATCAACAAGGCGAAGGCGCTGTTCCGCGCCGCCGAGGAAGCGAAACGTTTCGCCAGCGCCGCGCGGCGGGGGCAGTAGAGCGACTGCCCGTCTATTGATCCGACCGCCGGCTCACTTTTGCCAGAAGCTGCTCGAAATCTCGCCGACGCGGCTGCCCTGCGAGCTGCTTCTGGTCGGACAATCGCCCCGGCCCATGTTCTTGATGTTGCCGTTGGCGTTGTTGAATTCCAAAAGCTGGCAATCGGTGCGCCGGGTGGACGATATCACGATCGATCCTGAGATGTTGTCGGAGTAAGCTCGCGGTTGGGGAGAGCTGATGTAGGCGTACCATCCGATCATTGCGGCGATCACGCCACCAGCCAACAAGACGCCAATGGACTCCCGCTTGAAACGCCCGAATGATTTTGTCTTTTGCTGTACAGAATGAGTGCGACTGACGGCCATACTCCGCTCCTGCTCCGCGCCTACCGAATCCCGAGGTGAGGACAAGACTATCTCGCCACAATCGCCAGACTGCGCCGGACCATCCGCATGCGGATGGAAATTCCATAAGTCGAAGGCGACCGGTTCCGTCGCGCTCTATCAATAGCCACAAGAGTTAAAAAACGTAAAAAATTGGATCGATTCTAGCTCGCAGTGCGCAGCAAGGCGGTCGCCGGCCTCGCCGGCGGCTCGCGTGAGATGACGCCGCGCCGCAGCAGGAGGCTTGCCTGGGCTGCCGGAACGGGCCGGCTGAAGTAGTAACCCTGGACGTAGCGGCAGCCGGCGCTGAGCAGGAAGGCAAGCTGCTCGGCGGTTTCCACGCCTTCGGCAACGGCTTCCAGACCGAGTTCGCGCGCCAGCACCAGCACGGCCCGCACGATCGCCGCACTGCCCGAATTGATCGCCACGTCCGGCATGAATTGCTGCGCGATCTTGAGCCGGTTCACCCGGTAGGCTTGCAAGTATTCCAGCGAAGAATAGCCGGTGCCGAAATCGTCGATGGCAATGCTGACGCCGAGTTCGCGCACCCGTCGGATCATATCGCGGTTCGTCTTGGTCGATTCGACCAACGCGAACTCGGTCAACTCGATTTCGATGCGGCTCGGATCGACGGCATATTTTTCCAGCGTCTCGGCAAGTTCGATATCCAAGGGCGAAGCGGATTTGAAGTGCGCGGCGGAAATGTTGACCGAAACCATCGACGCGACAATGCCCTCGGCCTGCCAGCGCCGGATCTGCCGGCACGCTTCCTCGATCGCCCATCGCCCGAGCGCATGGATGGCGCCGGTCCGTTCCGCGATCGGGATGAAGGAATTCGGCGACAGCAAGCCACGCCGCGGATGGTTCCAGCGCATCAGCGCCTCGAGCCCGACAATGCGCCCAGAGGTCGCCTCGACTTGCGGCTGATAATACAATTCCAGCTCGTTGTTGCGCAAAGCCGCGTGCAAGTCCTCCCCGATCGTGACGCGTTCGTGAATTTCGCGGTCGAGATCGCTCGAATGGAAGCAAAAGCCGTCGCGGCCCTCGTTCTTCGCCTGGTAGAGCGCGAGATCGGCTCGCATCATCATGTCCTCGGCCGACGCGGTGTCGGCGTCGTACAAGGCGATGCCGGTGCTCGCCGAAATATGCACCTCGTTGCCGTCGAGATCGTATTGCCCCGCCAACGCGTTCTTGATCCGCTCGGCGAGACGAACGACGACCGCCTGATCCGAGGCGTCCGCCACCAGAATGGCGAACTCGTCGCCACCGAGCCGCGCGATCAGATGGTCCTCGCCGAATAAGACCTTGAGCCGATCGGCGGCGATCTGGAGCAGCCGGTCGCCGCTCGGATGACCGAGCGTGTCGTTCACGTCCTTGAAGTGATCGAGGTCGAGGCACATGACGGCGAATCGTCCGCCGCCGCGTCGCGCCGAGTCGAAGGCCTGTTCGAGCTGCTCGGTGAAGCTCGCCCGGTTGGCTAGACCGGTCATGGAATCCATGCGGGCAAGCTGCGTGACCTTTTCGCTTTCGCGCCGCAACTGCTTGGTCGCCGCGCGCAAACTCCGGGTCAAGAATTCCAGATGCAGCGTGCGCTTCAACGACAGCAGCAAATAGATCACGATCAGGCTCGTCATGGTCAGTCCGGCAAGCAGCACCGAGCTCGCTTGCCAGCTCCAGGCGCCAGGGACGAGGTCGCCTTCCGGCACGAAAATCGCGCCCCAGTCCTGGTCCGCGACCCGGATGTCGCCGATCCAATGCGGCCGCGCCAGCAAGTCCGCAGCGGTCGGCACCGCCGACGGCGCGGCGCCTGCGTCCGCCCGATGCCAGTAAATGCGGCCGCTCTCGGGCGCCACCTGCGGATTGAAGAAGTAGATATCCATGTCGGCGGGAGTTGCATGCGCGTGCAGAATGTTCTCGATCATCGGCGCGGTGCCGAATACGCCATACATGAAGCCGATCGGGAAGCGACTCTTGTCCGGCAGGCCCGCTCCGTTCGGGTAGACCGGAATGAAAGTCATGAAGCCGTCCGGCTCCGATTTGGTGATCAGATCGATGGGCGGCGTCGCGGCGGGACTGCCGGAAACGAGAGCGCGCCGCAACGCATCGGCGCGGACCGGTTCGGAGGCGACGTCGAAGCCGAGAATCTGCGCCGTGTACTCGACCGGATCCGGATACAGGATCGGGAAATACTCGGCCCGGTCGCGGGCGCGGATGCGATTGCCGTGGTCGTCGCGCTCCCAGATTTCGAAATCGGCGAAGCCCTGCGCCCGCAGCGAGCGCTCGAAGGCGGCGCGCTGCTCGCGCGTTACCCGAACCGCCCAGCCGGTATTGCGCATGCCGACGAGACGGCCGCGCAGATCCTTCGCGAATGCTTGAAACTCCGTCCGGCTGATCTCGTGGTCGGTCGTGCTGTAATAGGCCCGCAACGTATAAAGCACCTCCGTCGCGTAGCGCAGATCGGAGTTGAGCGTTTGCTCGCTGTTCTTGGCAAGCTCGACCAGCTTCAGTTCGGCGAGCCGGTGTTCCCAGTTCGACACCGCGACGTAGGCAATCACCGATACGATGGTTCCGAGAATTGCCGCTACGGTGGCGACGAGATACCGCGCGGGGCGTACATCCTTGGCAACGGACTCGCGAGACGTGATTTCCATGACGCTTTCTGTTCGTCGCTTGCGCGCCCGCAGATCGCGCGGCCGCATTTCAAACGCCAATTTCTAGTCGGCGCTGCTTAACGAAGGCCCCGCTAGACCAGTAAGTACTGATACTTAACCGCGGGGGACCGGCGTCGGCGGCATGGTCAAGATTTGGTTAGCGCCGATTTGCCGCTGCAGGTCGCAAGCGCGATAATCATGGTCAGGCGCCGCATGACCGCCCTCGCCTCGCCGCATCGCAACGTTATTTTATGCGTTCCCACGTCACCTCGAGGGTCGAATTGGGCGGCCGCAACACCAGGCGATCACCGATGAATTCATAGCGGCGGACGAGATCGCCGGATTCGCCCGGCTGAATACTGGCCTCGCGGTGATGGGTCACCGTGCCGGCCTGTTCGTCGATGGTGTAAGTGCCAACATAGGCGATGTAATCGGTCAGCGCGATTTTGGCCTCTTCAGCCGTCATGACCGCGCCGGCGCGCTTGCGCTCGATGTCGGGCGCGACTTGCGCCGACATTTCGCCGTGCGGACCGTAATAGATCATGCCCTTCGGGTTCGGGCCGCGATCCCAGTTCGCGCCATTGATGCGGGTGCCGACATAGCGCCAGGCGCCGATCAGTTTTTGGGCGGTTTCGCTCTGTGTCATTGTTTTTTCGTTCCCATATCAATCGATCGATCGGAAATTTCGGATGAATACCGCACGACGGCAATGGTAGCGGGTCTGCCGACGCACCGGAAGCCCGCGCGCCCGCCGTGCCACGTCACTGCGCCTCGATATGGGCGTCGCGGATCACCTGACCATATTGCGCCTGTTGTTCACGTAAATGCGCGGCGAAGTAGGCACCCGGCTTGCCGACCGGATCGAGACCCTGGAACGCCCATTTGGGTTTGAGCTCCGGCGCCAGCATGGCGGCATCGGCCCACTGCGCGAGCTGATCGACGACGCTCTGCGGCGTCTTCGCAGGCGCCAGCAGGCCGTACCAGACATTCGCCTCGTAATCCGGATAGCCCTGCTCGGCCACCGTCGGCACGTCGGGCAAGGAGTCCAGCCGCGAACGCGATGTGACGGCAAGCGCGCGCAGATTGCCGGCCTGGATGTTCGGGACGACTTCCGAGTAGTTCTGCAGCACCACATCGACATGGCCGCCGAGCAATTCGTTGATGGCCGGGCCGCCGCCGTTGAACGGCACGAAGATCATGCTGATCTTGGCGCGCAGCTTGAGCAGTTCGAAGGCGATGTGCTGCGTGGTCGCAGGCCCGATGCTCGCATTGGTGAGCTGCCCGGGCCGCGCGCGCGCCGCCTCGATCAGGTCGCCGAGCGTATGATAGGGCGACGCGCTGTTGACGACGATGACTTGCGGCGAATTAGCCAACAAAGCGATCGGCTCGAAACTCGTCAGCGGATCGTAATTCAGCGTCTTGAAGAACGGATGGATGATGATCGAGTTGGCGACCAGCAGAACCGTGTTGCCGTCGGGCGGCGCGCGCGAGACGAACTCGGTGCCGACCACCGACGCCGCGCCAGGCCGGTCCTCGACCACCGTGGTGACGCCGGCGGTCTTTGCAACCTGTTCCGCCAGCACGCGGGTCAGGAGATCGCCGCCGCCGCCCGCCGGAAACGGCACGACGAATTTGATGGTGCGGCCCGCCTGGGAACGCGCGGTGCGGCCGGTCGACGGCAGCGCGACGGCGAACGAGCCGGCACCGGCCGCAAAACGCAAAATCTGACGACGCGCAAGTTTCATTATCCCCTCCCCCAAGCCCCAGCACGTCCGGACCGGACGCGCGCAGGTTACCTCCTATGTCCGATCGGGCGGAAGGGCCGGCAGGGCCAAGCGCCAACTTGCTTTTTGCGAAGCCAGCATCCAGAGTTTTGCGGGTTTCGCGAATGAAGAAAGATCGATCATGAACGAGCAATCGCCATCCTCCAACGATATCCTGTTCGAACAACGCGACGGCGTCGGCCGCATCACCTTCAACCGGCCGCAGGCCCGCAACGCCTTCACCTTCGAAATGTACGAGCGGCTGGCGCAAATCTGCCAACAGGCCAACGACGACCGCGCGATAAAGGTGCTCATCTTTCAGGGTGCCGGCGACAAGGCGTTCGCCTCCGGAACCGACATCAATCAATTCCGTGCCTTCACCACCCCGCAGCATGCGCTCGACTATGAATCCCGCATCGACCGGGTGCTCACCCAACTCGAGCAATGCCGCGTGCCGACGATCGCCGCGATCAACGGCGCCTGCACCGGCGGCGGCGGCGGCATCGCCGCGTGCTGCGATTTGCGCATCGGCACCAAGACCACGAAGATGGGCTTTCCGATCGCGCGCACGCTCGGCAATTGCCTGTCGCTGTCGAACATCAGCCGGCTCACCGCTTTGATCGGGCCGGCGCGGGTGAAGGATCTGATCTTCACCGCGCGGCTGGTCGGCGCCGAGGAGGCAGCCAGCGTCGGTCTTCTCACCGAAGTGGTCGACGATATTCCGGCGCTGCAAAAACGCGCCGACGAAATGGCCACGCAGATCGCCGGCCACGCCCCGCTCACGCTCAACGCCACCAAACAAGCGCTCATCCGGCTGCAGCGCCGCCTCACCCGCGAAGAGGGCCAGGACCTCATTTTGATGTGCTACATGAGCCAGGATTTCCGCGAAGGCCTCGACGCCTTTCTCAGCAAGCGCCCGCCGCAGTGGAAGGGAGAATAGGACCACCGAGGCCCCCCTCTCCCGCTTGCGGGAGAGGGTCGGGGTGAGGGCACGTTTCCGCTGGGCTGAGACTCGCGCAACAGGCCCTCACCCGCTTCGCTCGCGACCTCTCCCGGAACGGGAGAGGTGAAAATAGCAAATCGTTCTCGCGACGCGTCCGCGCCCGAGGTTTGCCACGCCACTGCAAATAAGCCCTTCCAAACTCGCCTTCCCTAAAAAGTCGAGGGGAGGCGGAGCGCCGATAGGCGCACCAACCCTTTGGCCGTGCTCTGCGGAGCACGGCAGCGCGCCTTGCGCTAACAGGGCGCGCTCGCCTCTCGGCGCTCCACCGCGGCGCTCGCCGAGGCTTTGACCCCTCGGCTCAACCTCGGGCCGCGTTTCCTGGAATTACCGGGTGCAAACGGGAGGACCCTCCCCGGCGCCAGTGCAG
>Ga0181533_1002675_pt1 | contig 20520 bp, 20 predicted proteins | sample PEATcosm2014_Bin_45_FD_119772 | JGI IMG/M metagenome (GOLD analysis project Ga0181533, IMG submission 119772) | Peatland microbial communities from MTU Mesocosm Facility, Houghton, MI, USA - PEATcosm2014_Bin11_60_metaG | ecosystem: Environmental > Terrestrial > Soil > Wetlands > Peat | place...
GGACCAACCGGCGATAAGTCTGGGGATGCAACCGCAGCAGGCGAGGAAGCATGGCCACTCCTCCTGCGAGAAGTATGCCACATGGAAGCAGCTTATGTCCCTTTAATTATGCGCGGATGTATATCACTTCACCTCCATCAGCTTGTAAAGGGGACTTGCACCCCCAAGCTGTCGAACATGCTCGGCACACAAAGAAATGCGCACGGCGGGTCCGAAGGCTCGCCGCGCGCGGGCCATGACGTGCAGCCTACCTATCATCGCGCCAGCCGCGTGCCCCATGGCCAAGCGCGCCCTGACCGCGTCATGGTCGGCTATGCCCTGCCACGCCCCGCCGCCACGGGCCTGCCGGTGCCCCCGAAGGAGGACACGACAAAGGTCAGAGCCGAAACTCGATTTCCCTTAAACCAACATGCGGGCAGTCTCTTCCTCCCGGGGTGTTTCTGGCGCCAAATAAGGCATCCACGGTTCCTCGTAAACCACCTGATAGCCCCGAACGTGGGCTTCCATATCGTGATAGTAATGAACGTGAAGAATACTGGAAGGCTTGGTCTCCTCCGCCCAATTATTGAAGGCTGCTTCCAAAACCAGCCGATTGGATACGTCCGGGGTTACGATCGTTGTGGCCTTAAACGATTTATCCTGCATTTAAAATACTCCTCGACCAGAAAGTCTCCGCGGCGCGCTCCTGGGGATGCTACACCCCCTCCTGCCCCTCCGCCAGCGCACCCGGGCACATGTTGTTCAATCTCTTTTATCGGCTGAGGCGGGGGGAACTTGAGTTAAATGTTTCTCATCGTAGGGGGAAAAGGAGTCGGCGTGAAATCCCTGGGACGCATGGGACCGCCTGCCGCGTCGTCGTCAGCTTCGGTTCTCTTCGGGGCCAGTCCATTCGAGTGAAGCGTCTCCGCCCGCGAAGAGCAGAAATCGCTTCAGTTCTTCCAGGTACATCCACGTTAAATGGCTACCCGCCGGTGTGCCTGGAAGGATACTCGAACTTTGGCGGGGCTGACCCTCGCCGGCGTCGATTGGGATGGGGCCTGGTTCGAGCCACGGATAACCGGCGTCAGGCGGCTCGATCACCAAGAAAGCTACATTATCGACAGTTAAATGAGCCGGGCGATAAATCTCTCGGCCTTCTTGGGGGTCGTCCATATTACCGAGCCACACGACGAGATCGAAGTGCAGTTTTCGGCGAATGTAGTCCATCTCAAAACATAGGAGTTCGGCATCGTGAAACTCGTTCGGGAGTGAAGCAGCGGCTTCTTGGAAGGTCATGTCTGCCTTTCAGTGATCTTCTTGGGCCCGCCTAACGGTTAGGCGTTCGGCGGCGGCTCTGGCAAGCAGAGCTTGAGCCGTTGAGGCACAGCATGGTGTTTTGCGCCACAGGCCTCCGCCGATTGCGGTGAGCGACCCCCTCCCCCACCTCAGGCGGCGCATTCATGGACGGCCTCATACAGCGCCAGGATATTTGCCGTGGGGGTGTTGGGCTGGAGGTTATGGCAAGGGGCCACCACGTACCCTTTGCCTTTGCGGAAGATGCGGATGTTTTCGGCCACCTCCCGCTTCACGTCGTCCGGGGTGCCAAACGGCAGAGTCTGCTGATTGTCCACGCCGCCGTGAAACACCACTGACTTTCCGAAATCCCGCGCCAGCTCCTCGCGTCCCATTCCGGCGCAGCGCCACTGGATGGGATTGAGGACGTCGATGCCGATCTCGATCAGTTCCGGCAGCAGGGGCCGAATGGCGCCGTCATCATGGTGCATCACCTTAACGCCGAAGGAGTGAGCGAGATCGATCATCTTCCGCATCCCGGGCTTCAGGAAGCGGCGGAACGATGCCGGGCTCATCAGCAGGGTGTCCTGCATGCCCAGGTCTTCCGCGACGTAGATCAGATCGATCAGCCCTTTGGCCGCCTCCAGGGTGCGGCGAATGACCGACTCGTGGAAGTAATAGATGCGCTCCAGGGCGGCTTCCGCCACCGCAGGGTTTACGGCGAGGTCGGCGAGAGCCTGTTCCATTCCCCGCAGTCGGCAGTAAAGGTAGAAGGGCTCGTAGCACCCACCCAGGATGGGATACCCGTGCCACGCTTCGCACTTGGCGCGCATGCCGTCCACGTCAAACAGCGCGGGGTCCGGCCAATCGAAGCGCTCGACGTCGGCAGCGGTTTCGGCTTTCCCCAGCGGGTTCGAGACAGCCTCTTCGTAGGTACCTAGACCCTCGCCGTAGGAAATATGGGTGACTTCCACGTGCCAGATGCTCCAGAGCGATTGGATGTGCCAAGTGTCTTCTGTGGCCAGCCGATGCGTGGGACCGAGAAGTACCAGCTTGTCGATTCCCAGCCGCTCCCAGAGCGCTCGCTCGGAAGCACATTCCAACTCTTTGCGCAGCCGGTCGGTAACCTCTGCTGTACCCCAGTAGTCGCAGAGAACATGACCGGGATTTTCTCCCGCTAAAAGCGCCAGCCAACGGTCTCGAGGTGTTAACATTGCAATCTCCGTATGAATTCGTCACGGCGTGATTCTAGCACAGGCTCGGGCCGCGGATGACGATCCCCGCGTTCCGGGAGCATTGCCGCCGGCCATTTTATTACGCCCTTGCAGGGCTCACAGAACTTCGTTTGCGGTAAGGTGCGACGCACCAATCGCCATCCTCCGGCTTGCCCATCGGCGTCCGTTCCTGCCGATCATGGGCATCCGGAAGAGTGTCAAGGCTCAAAATGACAGCGAAGAACTCAGGATGACAGCAATGAAGGGTTTTTCCGCTGCCTGTTTGGGCGGATAGCTTGGGGAAGGAAGAAATGCCAAAGTGGTACAATTTCAATTGAGGTGGCGCCATGAAGCGGTTTTTCATTACGGGCGGACTCGCAGTGATCCTGCTTGGCGTTATCGTGATTCGCATCTTTCGGCACAGCCATTCGCAAGGCTTGTCAGTTGGTATAGTCACAACCCAGTGCGGTTCCGGGGGCGACGATGTCACGAACCGTTGGATTCGGCTGCTGATTCATGATGACGGAAGTCTCTTCATCAATGAAGATCCTGTTTCCGCGGGGCAGCTCGCATGTCGGTTGCGTGCCATCTATGATACTCGGAACGAGAGAATATTGTTTGTAGACGGAGGAAATTCGCTTCCGTATCAACAAGCCATTGATGCCATTGATATCGCTCGATCCGCTGAACCGGATCTCAGAATACTCCTGATCACGCCCAGTACCCGTCGCTCTTGCCTTTTTGATTTGGAGTACCCTCCACCACCGCCACCACCCGGGGGGTGGCCCGCACCGCGTTGCAAATAAGATGCGTTCGTAACAGGATCAAGCCACCGTAGGGCCAGACGGTCGGCTGACGGGCCAAAAACAATGAATCCGTGGATAGATGTAAATCAGGGGCGATGGCCAGCAGCGCGCTGCAAATGAGCCTTCACGTAATCCTGGAAAGCCGCTTTGAGCTCGCGAGTGATTTTCCCCGGAGCGGGATATTTCCAGTGGGGCTGGATGCTGCCCACGCCGGCAACCTCTCGCGTTGTAGAGCTAATGAAGACCTCCGCCGCCGAATCCAGGTCGCCGGGAGTGAGGTCCTGCTCCAGAAGTGTGTATCCTGCCGCGGGAATGACTTCGCGGAGAGCCTCGCGGGTTATTCCCGGCAGGCAGCCGGAAGACAAGGGAGGCGTCAGAACCTGGCGGCCACGCACCAGGAAGATATTGGCTGATGTGCATTCCGCCAAGTGGCCCTGCTCGTTCAGAAGCAGCGCGTCATCGAAGCCTTCCCGGTGAACGCGTTCGAGGGTGCCGGCGTTCTGCACCCAGGAAAGCATTTTGGCGCCCGCCAATTTCCCGATGGAAAAGATGGCGTTGGGGACGAGCACGAGCTTGTGCACCGCGGGCCACACGGCCAGTTCGCGCGTAAAGATCAGCAGGTCGGTGGCGGGGCAGCCGGGCGCGTCGGCCCAAAGTCCGCCATGATTCTTGATGAAGGAAAGCCGCGCGGCGCCCTCCGGCCGATGGTTGGCGGCGGCCAGCTTCACAATCGCTTCCCAGACGGTTCCCTGTTGGTAATCTAGCGTAATGCCTAAGCGTTCCACGTCCCGCACCATCCGCTCCCAATGCCAGTCGAAGGCAAAGGGAACTCCTTGGTAGATACGCATCGTCGTGAAGACGCCCCAGCCCATCAGCAGGCCCATCTGGCCGGGAGAAAGCCGCGCTTCCGCAAGGGGAATAATCCGGTCGTTATGATAGATGAGGGAATCCATCCTGTTGCTTACCAAGCGATGTGGACGGTGAGCGGATAATTCAGTCGCAGACGGCATTGGGTGTCGGGGGGCATGTTCACTTCGCGCCCGCGACGCCAAAGGGCTTCGTAGCTGATGAGGGCGGCTCCGCCTAAAGGAAGCGCCAAGGTGGCGCCGGCTGAGCCCACCGCCGCTATTTTCAAAGCGCCATACGTGCCCAACGCGGTGAACCCGCCGACCAGCGTTTTCCAAGACATCGTCCGGTTGCTGGTCAGGTGACCTTCTTGATCGAGGTGAATATCGAGCATCTCGGGGTGTTCCAGGGCAGCCAGAACGGCGGCGACGGGTTTTTCCTGCCCATCCGGAAGGGTGATTCGATCAAAACGCATGCCGAGTTCCGCCGCGCGATGCATGTGACCGGCATTGCGGATCATGGTGATGTGTCCGTCCAGCAAACATCCGGGGGGCAGGGCGAGTTTTCCTTGGACGAAAACGGGCTTCAAAACTTCGGCGATGACGGGGTCGTTGACGTGGTTGATTTGAGAATGAATCCCTGACAAAACCTGGACTTTGACTTCCGTCTCGGCGGGGACAGTCAGCGTAAGGCGCTCGGCCGCGCTCGCGCTTTCTCCCGTGGTGTTGCGGTGAGACAACGGCGCGCTCGGGGTGTAATCCTGAGCCATGGCCGCGAACGCCAGGACCAACACCACCACGGCGGCTCGCCTCAAATTCATCATCGCAACATCCTCCTAATAGTCCAACCCAGTACACTCCCTTTTCGCCACGCCCAATGGCACTTCGCCGCCCCTCGTGTCGAATTGAAAGCTTGCCCGTATTCTCTTGACCCGGTTATTGTCTCGCTTGGGGAGTTTAAAATCAAGCGAAAGGTAGACAAGCGTGAAACCGAGCGCTTGGGCAGGAGGGGATCATTCTCTCACCGTCCTGAAAATCGACATAGGTAGGCGGTCGCCCGCTTTCCCTGTCACACCACCGTACATGCGGGTCCGCATACGGCGGTTCCGTGACTTGAGCCGGTTAGGGCCGGAGGTTCGGGTCGCATCTCGCCGATGGAGGCTTCGCCGCTTCCAGGTTCCTTTCGGGCTTCACCCTATCCGCCCCCGGTAAGCTCAGCCGAAGCTGATTGGTGGGCGCATGGCCATCCATGAGAGCCGCGCTCTACTACCCACGATCACGGTTTGGGCCTTCGCCACGGGAGTGGCTACTATGCCCGCTGATGACTTCGACTGCGCGGTCAAGGGGCCTTACGGCGCCTTCAGTCACGAATCCGTGACACGCAGCAGATCTCCCGAGGTAAGTTCGACCGCCTTCCGCACGCAACCGTCGGATTTACAACCAGTGCCCTTGATGGATAGGGGCTTCGCGGTCATATGCCCGCTCGCCCGGCACCGTATGCCTCTGATCCGCTTCTTGTACATCGGCTCGTACGTTTGCTCCGCGCTTCTTTCCGACCCCGCCTCGCGACGACGCCGTTGCGCTTCGCTATCACTTCACCTCCATCAGGTTGTGAAGAGGACTTTCACCCCCAAGCTGTCGAACATGCTCGGCACACAACAAAAAGGCCCAACCCCAAGGGTTGGGCCAGGAAATGGAGAAGCCGATGCCGGTTAACCGAGCTTTGTGACCTTGTCGGCCTGAGGTCCTTTTTGCCCCTGGACGATCTCGAACTCTACTGTGTCGCCTTCTTGCAAGGTCTTGAATCCTTCACCCTGGATGGCCGAGTAATGGACGAAGACATCAGCTCCGCCTTCCTGGCCGATAAACCCATACCCTTTGCTGTTGTTGAACCACTTCACCTTACCTTGAAGTCTTGCCACTTGCGCCCTCCTTGATTTTGCTTTGGGGTTGCCGCTCCTTGAGAAGTGCCAAAAAGAAAAAAGCCGAAGATCTCTTCGATCCCCGGCCGCTTATTCCTATGAGCACTTTCCCAGCGAGAACACTTTCCCAACTCCCTCATCAATAGAAATAACTTTTCTGCCCTCGACTTGTCAAGAAAATTGTTGCAAGAGACCGCCGCAGGAAGGAACACCTAATCTATAGAAAATCATGCTCAGACCAATCTCGTCCCAAAGAGCAACAGAATTCCCACCAGAGTTTTCCCATCGCGAATCTCACGACGCTGAATCATCTCCAGTACTTTGTTGACGGTAAAGAATCCGGTTTCGATTCGTTCGTCGGCATCGGGTTGGGCTTTAGACGGGCTCAGGTCCCACGCTTCGATGAGATGCATCTTTTCACTCAGAACGCCCGGGCTCGGGTAGAATTCAATCACAGGCTCCAAAGTGCCGGCGTGGTACCCGGTCTCTTCCAACAATTCACGGCGCGCGCTCTGGCGAGGGTTTTCCCCCGGTTCCATGCCGCCGGCCACAAGTTCCCACAGGCTTTCTTGCACTGCGTACCGGTACTGGCGGACCAGGATCAGGCGGCCGCCAGGAAGATGGGGAACGATAACGACTGAACCCGGGTGGCAAACAACTTCGCGTGTGGTCTCAACTCCGCCCGGTTCAATCACCCGGTCAACCTTCAATTCCACCACTTTTCCGCGGAAGAGGGTTTTGCTCTCAAGGATGCGGGCGCGCTTTTCCACAGGTTTGGCCTCGATTCGTGACAGTACCGCTGCCAGCGGAGACAGCCAGTATAACATCGTGAGTCCAGAGCTAAGACGATCTTGCCCGCGTGGGGTGGGAATCCGCGCGACAAGTGGCGCGGACGCACAGGAGTAATCGTCTCCCCCCGTTACAGGTTTGAGAAGAGAAACCGAAGGAAGTCAAAGCAGGTTTATTTTCCGTCCGGCGCAACGGGCACAATGCATTTGATGACCTCGGGGTTCGAGATCGTGACCGTGGCGCCTTGGATAAATAGCGGGTCACGGGGTAAGCGAACTCTCCACGCAGGTAGCTTCACTCCTTCAGGTACGGAGCGAGCGGCCAGGATCTGAAAGAAAACATCGCCCGCGGGAAGGTTCCTCAAAACAAACGCCCCGTCTTGGTCCGTGGTCACGGTGGTGTGATCTACAGCGATTTTGACGCCGGCCAGAGGTACGAGCTCGTTGTTGTTTTGATCGTGGTTGCCGTTGTGGACCCCATTGGCCGGCGCTCCATTGACGACACCAGGGATACTCAGTCTGCCGCCATTTGCCCCGGTGGGTTTCATCAGGACTCGTCCCGAGATGGATCGCAAGGCTTGGACGGGCACGTCTTGAACCACCGTCGAGGTGGGCGCGACGCGAATCGGGAAGGACGTGGTCGCAATTTGGTAGTTGGCGGGAATCGTGGACGCGTCGATGGAGAGCCGGTAATCACCAGGCCTTACATCATCGATCTCATAATCCCCGCTGGAATCGGTTAAAAGCGATTGCTCTGCTTTCCCATCACTCAGGGTTAGCCGCACCTGGCGAATCCCCGGGGCGTCGGGTTCTCTTTTCCCCGATAAATCATAATCGTTAAAGACATTCCCCATCACCCGAGCAAAATTGACTATACCGAAATCTGTTTCCGCGACCATGGGCTGGGCGATATCCACTTCCACGCTCGTGGAGCTCGTGACCCGAATCGGTTCGTTGAATTGGTTGAGTGGGAGGGTGACGGTATAAACATCTGGCTTCAGGCCGGAGAAACTGAAGCGGCCCTGGACGTCGGTGAGGGCCGTCTGTCCGTCGCTCAATTCCACGCGGACGCCCGCGAAGCCCGGCTCGCCTGCATCCAGTCTTCCGTTTACGTTGTTATCACGAAACACTCGGCCCTGAATCGTGGCCCGGCGCGCCTGGAACGGATGCAGGAATGACTCGTGACCGCTCAGACGCTTATTGATCCCGAAACTGAACACGCTGGTTCGTCTCAATCCCTGCTGGCTGAAGTCCCACAAAAGCATATTGGAGAGTGAAGATTGGAACTGAATAGTGCGAGTCAACTGATAAGTAAGATTGTAACCGAGCAGGTAGGAGTTTGTTCCCTGCCCCAGACCTTGCGCGGCACGATAATATCCGACCATAGGGCTCAGGTTCAGGCGGTTGCGGATCGGGAATTGTCCCTGAAGAGTTATCTGCGTATTCGTGGGCTGCAGGTTATTGAGCAGGTCTCGAATCTCCGGAGACAAGTTATTTGAATTCACAAATCCTAAGGGATCGAGCAGAAACAATTGTTGGAGCGCCGGGGAAAGCAGGTTAATTTCCTGGTTCAAACGGCTCACTAAGGAGGGATCATTGCGGGAATGTTGAAACCCAATATTGAGGGTTCCGGACCGCACCGGAATGCTCACCGCGTCGACCAGGGTAAGGTCCGATTGCGCATTGACTTGCGTGGGGTCGCTCAAGGCGCCGACCGTAGCCTCCGCGGTATTGATAATCCGCCGGGTGAGCCGCGAGTTCAGGGCCAAATCAAACCGGTTGCCTTGAGTCGGCGTTTGAGGCGTGAGTCCGCCTTCATTGCGCGTATAGGTGTAGTTGAATGTCACACTTTGCCGAGGGGTCAGTAACAAACTCAGGTGAGGGTTGAGGTAATCGGACGTTCCCGGTAACAGGGTAAGACCCGCAGGTTTCGTGACGCTGTGCTGGTAATAAAAGCTGCCGGTGATCTTATAGTTAAACGCCAGGCTTGCACCGGTGGCGATAGACGAGCCGCCGGCAAACAATAGTTGCATTTGGTTCAAGGGAAAACTTGCCGCAGAGGTGGTGCCTGAGGCGAACCCGCTGAACTTCCGCCCTTGGTAGGAAAAGCCTTGCTGGGCGATACCTCCTCGCGTGCTGGCCCCGAAGGTTCCCTGGATGATCCAATGCCGGTTGGGGTGATAGTTATAACCCAGGGTTTGGAAGAAGGTATTCTCGCGTTGCAGATTGGGTCCGAAAAAGGAGATCGGCGCATTGAGCCATGCGGTCGTGGCGTACAAATTGAGGCTCTTGCTTTGCTTTCGGCTGAAGGTGAAACCCGCGATGTCGCGAGTGCCTTGCAGGCTCAGGAAGTAAGAAGGTATCGTCGACCCACTGAAGAATTCGTATTGGTTCGCGCCGCGACGCAACTTGAGGTCCCCACCCCGGATCGTGAAGACGTTGAAGAGTGTGTAGGGTGTCCCCTGACTTTGTGCATCCAACAACCCGGTAAGATCGAGGGGAAAATCCATCAAAGAAAGATCCATCCGGGGAGTGTGGTATTGAACAGAAGCTGAGTTCGCATTGAACCAAGGGGCGCCGCTGACATTATTATCCTCCATTTGGCCGTTGATGGTCAGGCGATTCCCCCCATCATTTTCCGTCCAGTTGAAGTAGTGAGAGAAAAGCAGGTTTGTGGGGGAACCTGGGCTGGTTGCGGCTCGGGTCGTGGAACCAGCCATTCCATTGCCCAGCGCGTCCAATTCGCTCTGAGACAGCCTGGGCCGCTCGGGTTCGCTGGGAGGCAAAATGACCTGGACCAGAATCGTGTAACGCTGGCCTTTGACCCAAACGAAGGCCACGGTCGTGCCGCGTTTCTCGCCTGAGAATTCCACCTTGTCCGGCAACACCTGGACGTTGCAGAGCGAATCATCGAGCAAGATCACTTGCTCCACACCATTGATCGCTACGGTCTTTCCCGTGTGCAAAACCACGTCGACCCGCTGAGGAATGGTTTCCTGTGCAATCCCCGTGGCGCTGCCCAGCGCGCAGAAACCTATGACCAGGAGGACTATTTTGTGGCAGGCCGCCCAAGCGCCTGCCGCGGAGCCTCCCTCCTGTCTTCGGGATCCGGCGCGAGTGAATCGCCTTGGGAATTTGAACTTCATGGCGTTGTGCCGACGGTGAAGGGCAAGTCCTGCGTGTAGACCTTGTCTTCACCATAGAGAATTGTCAGAACCGCGGTATAGCTCCCAGGAGGGAGTGATCCCGGCCAAGAAACCGTCATGGAATCCTTCTGGCCCGGAAAGAACCGTTTCGTATCCCCCTCTGCCTTTCCAACCAACTCCTTACCGGATTTGAAGATGGCCACGGCCGGTTTGGGGAAAAGGTGGGTATTGCCCTTGTTCGTCAAAACGTAATCGACCTGGAGGGCGCGCGTTCCCGAAGGGGGTGTGACTTTTGCGTTCGAAACTTCAGCCGTGTAGGTCTGGGTGTGCTCCGCACTCAGCAAAACCAAGCAGCCTAAGCGGAGATTGGTGTAAACAGCCTTCCCCTCCCTGGCCGCCCCGGACATAAGCTCGGGTTTTGACTCCAAGAACACGACCGCGTAATACCCCCCGGACGTATTGAGGGGCGGAGTCACGAGCACCTTAACCTTGCCGACGCCCTGCGCCGGGACCGCGATCTGCCGCGGCACAACCTCGAACCAGTTCGCGGCGGAATGCGGTGAGGAACCCGGGGGGCCGAAGACCTTTTCATTCTTCTCGTTGTACCAAAGGTCGGTTACCGTGACCCGCATGTCGACCGGGACCTGCGTATGATTCGTGCTCGACAATTCGAATTCAAACGGTTGGCCCGGTTTGAACGCGTAGTCGACCTCTGCGGGAACGAGTCCCAAGGATTGTGCCCGGGCCACCGGCACGGTCGCTCCCAGCCCCAGCGCCAGCCCGAGGGCCGCGGCCAGCCGGCAGGATAATCGAAATCGCATGGAACTAACTGTTCTAGGTTTCATTAAGGCACCGTTAGCGTATACGTCAAGATGGCACTATCCGCGCCGTTAAACGCACCGGCTCCGTTCACATTGGACACAAACAACCCAAGGTAACTCGTAAAGTTCGTTCCGCTCGTAGTGCTGCCGGTGGTCAGCACGGTTTGAGTGGCGCTCGAAAGGGAGATAGCGGTAAAGGGACCTCCAATCGCTGAGGCCGCTTCCATCGCGAGGACCGAGCTGTTGGCAAAGTTGGTTGAGACATATGTCTTCAAGGTACAAGTCGTCGATGTAAAGCTCGAAAAGGTCGGCTCTAGAAGGTAGGGGGTAGCATAGACCACGCCGCCGGAAACAGAAGTGACGGTCAGTCCGGTGGGGGGAGCAATACCCAGACCGTTCACATTCCCGAAATTCATGGCGTAGTCTGTGCCTGACCCGGCAGTTATGGAAAGGCCGGTCGACGCTGCCATAAGGAGTTGGACTGCGGTCTGCACGGTTTCTGGGTTCAACGCCAGCGTTACCGTATCGTCCGTTGCGCCGTTGGAGACCCTATGTGTTACGAAGGTTATGGTCACGTGATCCGAGCCCGTGAAGGCCCCGCCCCCGTTGGTGTTCGCAACGAACAAGCCCAGAGTGGCGGTACTCGATGAGTTGTTCCCAACTCCGGGGGAGGGAATTATGGTTGTGGGTGCAGTCGAACTCGTTGATAAGACAGAAAAATTGCTAAAGCTGGTACAGGTGGTGTTAATGGGGCAGCTATAGAGAATCAGAACTGCTGGGTGGGCGAAGTTAGCGCTCACATAAGCGGTTACAGTTCTGTTCGAACCCACACCGCTGATGTACAGTACGTAGGGGGTAGTGTAAAGGACACCGCCAGTGACCCCCGCAGTGATCAGGCTTACTCCGGCGCTCGGAGTGCCCAACCCAAGCCCATTCACATTTCCCAGGGTCCCGGTAAAGCTGGGGTGCGCGCCCCCAATCGCTATCCCCCCCGCCGCCGTCTCGAGCGTAAGGGTTCCCCCGGCAAGCGGCGTAGCCAGCAGCATGGCCACGATGAGGAGGGACAACCTACGAAAAGCTGTTGTCCCCCCTACTCGAGGTTGTAACCCACTTCCCCCTCCATTGTGCTGACGGACGGAAGCACTTCCCGGATTCTCACTAACCGATCTGTCTGACACACTGTCGTCCCTCTCATAAGTTTGCTTACCAGTCCAACTCGCCAGAGTGTGTGCTATGGCGCGGTCAGAGTGTACGTAACGACCGCAGAGTCACCACCCGTAAAGGGTGCGGCGCTGTTCTGGACAGAAACCTGCACACCGACGTAGCGAGTGATGGCTGTACCGCTGACAACAGTAGTGCCAACGCTCGTCGGGGTAGCCGGAGCCGTCGACATGGCCGTAAGAGACGAAATGCTAGCCGGAGCGGTGTTCGATTGCACGACGGCCAAGACAGTAGGGTTGGTAAAGTTGCTCGAGACGTATGCTGTCACCGTGCCTCCGGCCGTGGTCGTCTGACCGGAAAAGGCTGGCGTCAGTTTGTAGTCGGTATAGTACACCGCGGGCGAGACGCCCGGTGTGGTCGGCGCGTATACGGTGCCACAAGTTGGCGTACTGATGCCGAGAGCATCGACAGTTCCAAAGGTTATTTGGTAATCAGTCCCGCTACCACCCGAGACTGTGCACATAGAGCCAGTGGACAACGTGAGTTGAATGGCCTTCTGCACGGTGACGCTAATTTTCACAGTCGGCGAAACCGTGCTTGCATTGGGTGCCTGAGTGTTTGCCAATGCCTGCATCGAAAACATGAGTAAGGCCGCCAGCAGAATCCCCAGTCGAAGTTTCATTGATTTTCTCCTTTTGTCGTGAATTCCAGCGCTCTGGTGGTATCCCCAAAGAGCTGCGAGGCGAGAAGCGTTGCTATATTCATAGTTCGGTCCTTCCAGCCTTTCGAGAACTCTCTCGTTAGAATTCACTCGTTAGAATCCTCTCGTTAGAATTCTCTCACTACGCATTCTGGGTCTGACCGGGAATAATGCCAATAGTACTTGCGTACTATAATCTAATATTACCACTCAATAAAATGCCGCCGTCATATAATGTCTGTATAATTTATAAATTGTCATTGTTGAAGCTAGCTATTTCGCCACATACGTGAAGCTGTGGAGAATGATCTCCCCGTTGGGAGGCACAGCGCCGGAGGGCTCGCTCGAGGTTTGGGGGAAATGGTCACTGCTCGCTTGGCCGTCAGAACCTTTGGGCTGAGCCAAAGTGGGGTGCTCGCCTTGCGGCTCTGAAACGATTCCGGCCCAAGGACTGGTGATGAGGGGGCGAAGATCTTCCACTGGCTCCCATCGGAGAGTGGACAAGTTTATGACGGAATTTGCGTTGCCTGGGGAGGGGCCTGACAGATTGCGGTCATCATTCCGCACAGCACTAACCACCGGAATGACATATACGCTGAGACGAAGTGTTGCGGTGGTCCGCTGATTGGTTTGCGCTGAGCCGGAAGCCGCGCAAATCAAGAAACCAGCGAGAAGCCTAACGGCCACGGCCAAGGAATCGCAGCGCAGTCTTGATGTGCTGCCGTTCTTAACGATGTTCTGCTCTGGGAGATTTCTGTCCGGCTTGGTTCGCATCGACATTAGGTGGCCCGCTCAGTGCTCAATCGGCAACGAGCGCGGAAACTTAAGCCGCAATCTCACAGTCACCTAATTGGCTCAGCCCTCAAGCATCACAGGCGTGCCGACAATTATTTTTGCGGCAAGGGCCCTGCCGCCTGGAAGTCAAAGATTGAAGCCAGAGCCGGCCTCCTCCCAGGTTGCGAGACATGGCGCATGTTCTCGGGAACTGGAACGTCGGCTATAATGGCGGGGATACGCGGATCGTCGCAAAGCGTGCGGCCCGCGGGTGAGGCCAGAGAAGGGAACTTCTTCCGTATGAAAATCACGGCGTTAATTGTGGATGATGAGCAGCCGGCTCGCGACGAGTTGGCATTCCTGCTGAAGAGTTGTACGGACGTCGAAGTGGTCGGCCAGGGAAAGAACGGTGTGGAAGCCGTGAGCATGGTGCGCGAACTGAATCCGCAGTTAGTGTTCCTGGATGTGCAAATGCCCGGCCTCGACGGCTTTGGCGTGATCAAGCGCCTGCTGGAGAAGAAAGCGCACCTGCCGTTTTTCGTTTTTGCTACGGCTTATGACCAGTACGCCGTGCAGGCCTTCGAAGTGAATGCCATCGACTACCTCTTGAAGCCGGTCTCGAAGCCGCGGCTCGAAAAAGCCATCGTGCGAGTGCGCCGCTTGCTCGAAACTTCGGACGCCACCAGCCAGAAGCTCGACCGCTTGGTGCAGATGGTGGAGCAACGCCCCGTGCCCCAAAAGGGTAAGCTAGTGGTCAAAAGCGCCAACCGGCTTCTCCTGGTTGACTCTGATGAGGTCGTCTACGCCAGCATCGAAGACGGCGTCATCAGCATCGTGACGCGCGAACTGGAAGGTGAGTCCAACTTCCGCACCGTGGAGGAACTACAATCCAACCTCGATCCTAAGGTCTTCTGGCGCGTGCATCGCTCCTACCTGGTCAACGTCAACCACATCAAGGAAGTGGTTCCGTGGTTCAAGAGTTCCTACCAGCTCAAAATGCAAGATCGCAAGCAGACGGAAATTCCCGTCAGCCGGGCCCAAACCCGCAAACTGCGCGAGTTGCTGAACCTGTAAATTTCGAAAATCGAAATTCGAAATTCGAAAATCGGAGCGAGTTTCGCATTTCGAGTTTCGATGTTCACTCTCCGCTGACCCATCGTCACGGACAACTGACTACGGAAAGTTCACTTCCAGCCCCGGGAAAAGTGGTCCAGCAGTACACTCACCAGCCCTGCCATTGTGGATTCCTGCGCTTCGAGGGTGACCGTAAGGCCGAGCTGGCGGAGGGTTTGGGATGTGATGGGGCCGATGGAGGCGATGGCGGCGTCGCGCAGCGTTTCCGCGAGACGATCATTGCCGACGAGTTTGGCAAAGTTCGTGGCCGTTGATGAACTGGTGAACGTGATCGCGTCCGGCGGCGGGGTGAGCAGGCGGGCGAGTTCTTCCGGGGAAATTTCCGGCATGACCGTCTGGTAAGCTTCCACCACTTCCACGCGCGCTCCCCGCTCCTCGAGCACCCGCGGCACCAGGTCCCGCGCCCCCCGCGCGCGCGGAATCAGAAAGGCTTTGCCCCGCAGATCGCGGTCACCGAGCGCCGCGAGCAATCCCTCCGCCACATACTCCGTTGGCAAGAGGTCGACTTTCACGCCCGTGCGCGCGAATTCGGCCGCCGTTGCCGGGCCGATGGCGCCGATCGTCAGTCCATGCAACGCACGAACGTCGCGTCCGGACGCATCAAGGCGCGCCAGGAAATTCCGCACTCCATTCGCTGACGTTACCAGCAGGTAGTGAAACTCTTCCAGCCTGCGGATGGCGGCATCGAGTGGCTCCCACGAGTCCGGCGGCCGGATCTCGATGGTGGGAATCTCGATAACTCCGGCGCCCAAGGCTGCCAATTCCTCGCGTAACACGCCGGCCTGCTCGCGCGCACGGGTTATGGCGATGCGCTTGCCAAACAGCGGCAGATGTTCAAACCAATTCAGCCGCGCCCGCAGGCTCACCACCTCACCGATGACGGTAATGGCAGGCGTCATGACGGCGGAAGCTTTGGCAGCGATGTCCGCCAGGGTACCCTCGATCACCTTCTGGTCCGGCAGACTGCCCCACTGGATGACGGCGGCGGGTGTAGCGGGTGAGCGTCCATGCTCGATCAGGGCCTCAGTGATGCGCGGCAGGTTTCTCACGGCCATAAAAAAAACCAGCGTGCCGGGGCAGGTCCCCAGTTGCGACCAATCCAGGCGCGAGGATTCCTTCTCAGGGTCCTCGTGCCCGGCGATGAAGGTTACGGTAGAAGTAATGTCGCGGTGCGTTATGGGAATTCCTGCATAGGCTGGAACGGCGTGTCCCGTTGACACTCCCGGCACAACTTCATACGCGATGCCGGCATCGGCGAGCACTTGCGCCTCCTCGCCTCCCCGCCCGAACACGAATGGGTCGCCGCCCTTCAAACGGCACACCACCTTGCCCTCGCGGGCGCGCGCCACCAGAAGTTGGTTGATTTCGCTTTGCCGCATGCGATCAGCTTCACCGCGGCGGCCCACGCAAATCTTCTCCGCCTCTGCCCGCGCCCGCCGCAGTAAGTCTTTATTCACCAGGAAGTCGTGAACGACGCAGTCGGCACGCTCAAGAATCTGTTTTCCTTTGAGCGTCAGCAGTCCCGGGTCGCCGGGTCCCGCGCCAACGAGATAGACTTTGCCATGACTCATCGTTCGTTATCCGTAGCCTGGTGTCGGTGGTGGTTGGCCGCAAAAAGACGAAAATCGAAACTGGAAACTCGAAACTCGGACCGATTTTCGAGTTTCGATTTTCGAATTTCGGCCTTTCCCCCGCAGGCGGCGCTACGTCTTCCCGACCGCGTCGAGTATCTCCCGCGCGCCTTGCCGCAGCAGGTCTTCCGCCACCGTCGCGCCCAGCGCTTCCGGATCGGATGCGGGACCCCTCGTCTGGGCGCGAATCACTTGAGACCCGTCGAGGTTGGCGACGAGGCCTTGCAACCGCAAATGGCCATCTTCCGCTGCGGCGTGCGCGGCGATGGGCACTTGGCAACCGCCCCCCAGGCGGCGCAGCACCGCGCGCTCGGCGCGGACGGCCTGATGTGTCGCCAGGTGATCGAGGCGCGCCACGGCCTCGCGTGCGCGCGGATCGTCAGCGCGGATTTCGATGCCCAACGCCCCCTGGCCGACCGCTGGGCACATCTGGTCGAGACGGAAATAACTGGTTATGCGTTCGGTGAGGCCCAGGCGGTGCACCCCGGCTGCGGCCAGCACTAGCGCCTCACAATCGCCACGCTCGAGTTTGCGCAGTCGCGTGTCCAGATTTCCCCGCATCGCGACGTAAACAAGATCGGGCCGCAAGGCGCGCAATTGCGTCTGCCGCCGCAAACTGCTGGTGGCGACGCGCGCACCAGGTGGCAGGTTCTCCAGGGTTTGTCCGGCCCGGGAGATGAAAACATCGCGCGCGTCCTCCCGCCTCGGCACCGCGCCGAGCGCGAGCCCCGCGGGTTGTTCAGTAGGAAGGTCTTTCAAGCTGTGCACGGCCACATCAATTTCCCGCACCAGCAGCGCTTCTTCAATTTCTTTGATGAACAGGCCTTTGCTCCCCGCCTCCGCGACGGTTTGCGCCATGGAGGCCGGAAGAGGTTCCCCGGGCGCGACGGCCTGTAGCTTGTCGCCCGTCGTCTTGATGATGCGAACTTCTATCTCGTGGCCGTCAGCGGCAAGCTGGTCCCGAACCCAATGCGCCTGCCACAGAGCGAGCTTGGAACCACGCGAGCCGATAGTGAGTTTCATAAAGGATGCGACCCGTGACAATCACGATGGCCGATTTTCGATTGCCGATGGTCGATTGCGCGAAATCGTACATCGGCAATCGACAATCGGCAATTTCCTCAGTTCCCCAAGCCGAAAATCTTATGGATCAGCCGTACTAACGCAACGTTTTCGGGTTCGCCTGCTCCACTCTTAAGTTCCGTAATGGGTCCGTGGAGGATTTTGTTCATGATGCCGCGCGTTAGGGCGTCCACGGCTTGGCGCTGCTCGGGGGTCAGACTTCCCAGCCGGCCCTGGTAGCGTTCCATTTCGCTCGCGCGGATGCGGTTCAGGCGGTCCTCCAGCGCGATGATGGTTGGCACGACGTCGCGCGACGCCAGCCGTTTCAGCGTCTTCTGGACCTCCATCTGGATGATTTCCTCGGCCCAAACGGCTTCGCGCTCGCGTTGCTTCTTGTTGGCCTCGACGACGTGGCCCAGGTCGTCGATATCATACACAAAGACATTATCCAGTTCATTGACAGCCGGGTCGACGTCGCGCGGCACGGCGATATCCACGAAGAAAATGGGATGGTTTTTGCGTGCGCTCAGGAGTTTTTCCACTTGGTTCTTGTTAATGATGGTGTACGGCGACCCGGTGGAAGTGATGACGATGTCCGCCTGGCTCAGGTGTTCGTAGAGATGCTCAAAAGGCACCGGTGTACCGTGAAACGCTGCCGCCAGTTCCACCGCCCGGTCGTAAGTGCGATTGCTCACCAGGATGTTGCTGGCCCCGCTGCTCAGCAGGTGTTTGGCCGCCAGCTCGCTCATCTTGCCGGCGCCCACGACGAAAATCGTTTTGCCCTGGAGGCCGCCGAAGATTTTCTTCGCCAACTCCACGGCCGCGTAAGAAACGGACACCGCCGCCGATCCCAGTGCCGTTTCACGCCGCACGCGCCGCGCCACCGCCAGCGCCTGGTTCACCACATCGTTCAGGGTGCCGTTCATCGCGCCCACCGCGCGCGCCGCGGCATATGCCTGTTTCATTTGTCCCAGGATTTGTGGCTCACCCAGAATCATAGAGTCAAGGCTTGACGCCACACGGAACAGGTGCTTCACCACGTCCTGCTGCCGGAGACGGTAGAAGAAATGCGCAAATGGCCCTAAGTCACGATGGTGATGATCGGTCAGGAAACGGCGAATGGTTGATTCCGCATCGACTTCATCTTCAGCGGAGGTGGTCACTTCGACACGGTTGCAGGTGGAAAGAATCATTCCTTCGTGGATACCTTCCCGATGCACCAGATCGGATACGGCTTCCGCCAGGCGCGCTTGCGGGATGTTCATCTTCTCCCGGACCTCCACCGGCGCCGTGCGATGATTGATGCCCAAAAGGGTAAGATTCATTTTAAAAGCCGGGATTAGGGATTTGGGGTTCGGGATTCGGGCTCGCGACCTTGTCTTCGCGATTTCAACGCTCCAATTAGCAGGAACTGGATATACTCCCCTGTTGATCCTCTTCCCCATCCTTCGGCGATGTTGGCGGCGAGAGAGGTTGCGGCCCTTCGGATTTGGGAACTAAGTCCGTATCGCTCTGTGTCCGGGAATCGAGAAGTTAATTTGTAAAGCTCGGTCGTAAAGGCGACAGACTTCTTCCAAACATCCAACTCCTTGTAATTCTGGATCATGAATCCCGCCCTCCGAATCCCGAATCCCGAATCCCTAACCCCGCAGTTTCGGGATGTACCCATGCTCGCCACTGAGCAGGCTGATGCCCACGAACGTTACGAGAATGGCTGCGAACCCAAAGATCGCGATATAGGCAGCGCGCCGCCCGCGCCAACCACCACTGACGCGCGTGGAAAAAAGTACCAGGTAGATTAACCACGTCACCATGGAAGCCAGAATTTTCGGGTCGAGCTCCCAAGGACCCTTCCACGTGCGGCTTGCCCAGACAAACCCGGTCAATATACCGATGCTCAAGAAGGGAAGTCCCAACACCAATGAGCGGTAATAGAGTTCCTCGCAGACCTTAAGCGAGGGTAAGCGATAGTAAAAGCCTCGCGGCTGCTTTGACTTCAGCTCGTGCTCCTGAATCAAGTACATGACGGCGGCGACAAAGGTCAGGAAAAGGGCCGTGTAACCGAGGAAGATCGAACTGATATGAACCAGCAGCCAGCCGCCCCGAAAGGCCGAGGAATCAAAGGAACCCGGCGGACGAAGCGCCGAGATCAGCGTGAGCAGGAAAACGAGCGGCAGCATGAAGAGACCCAGGGAAACAATGCGGTACCGCAGGTATACGAAGAAAAAGGCCAGGGTCACCAGGAATGCGTAAAACGACAGGGCGCTCCGAACGTCCGTAACCGGCAAGCGATGAAGGCGTGCGGCTTCAAACGCCAACGCCCCCGCATGTGCTGCCAAGCCGATTCCCAGCGCCCCCAGGGAAGCAGGCGAAAGCGACGGCCGTCGCCGTACAACGGAGGGGACGATGAGCAAGATTCCCAGAGCGTAAAACGCGAGCGCCATCCAAACGCAGGCATCGTGCATAAGAGCTCCAAAGTAGTAGCGGCAAACTCAAGAATTATAACATCCCTGGAGTGCAGGTCTGGTGGGACCAACACCCCAAACTGATGGAGGCCTCAACTCCCCTTGGGAATTTCCCCGGATTTTTTTGATCCTGAATCCCGATTTGGTGAATTCCCTCGCGTCTTGTTATGATGGCACAGGTCAAAAAACATGTCATCACCTCTCACCATGGGAATACCGGGAAAGGCGCGCCCGCAATTGCAAGTGCGGGCGGCCGAGGAGCGCGATGCCCGCGACATCGCGCGAATCTACTTGCAGGCGATTCAAGATCACTTGGCGACTTTCGAAAACTTTCTGGGCACTCCCGAGGAGCGCACACGCTGGGTGATGGAACATTCCGGGAAATACCCGCTGCTGGTGGCGGAACTGAACGGGCGGGTTCTGGGGTGGACGTCGCTCAGCCCCTATCAAGTGCGGCCGCGCATCGAGGGCATCGCCGAACTGCTCATCTACATCGACCGCGATTACCGGCGGCACGGTGTGGGCAGGGAATTAATGCGCGCCATTCAATCCGCGGGGCGTAAGGAAGGGCACTTCAAATTGATCGGGAGATTTGTAGCTCACAATGACGCCGGCCGCACGCTTTGCCGCATGACCGGCTGGAGAGAAGTGGGCGTGCACGAAAAACATACGCGACTGGAAGGCGGCTGGCACGACGTGGTCGTGGTTGAGTTCGTCATCACCGAAAACCTCAAGTAAATCCTCTCTGAAGACTCAAGCAAAGGCCCCGCCGCTCTTAC
>Ga0181533_1002682_pt1 | contig 20501 bp, 15 predicted proteins | sample PEATcosm2014_Bin_45_FD_119772 | JGI IMG/M metagenome (GOLD analysis project Ga0181533, IMG submission 119772) | Peatland microbial communities from MTU Mesocosm Facility, Houghton, MI, USA - PEATcosm2014_Bin11_60_metaG | ecosystem: Environmental > Terrestrial > Soil > Wetlands > Peat | place...
CGATGTACGACATGTACCAGGAGGTCATCCTCCAGCACTACCGCACGCCGAAGAACTTCGGGCCTCTCCCGGACGCCAACCGTGAGGGGGAAGAATCGAATCCTCTCTGCGGTGACCACATCACGCTACGGCTCAAGGTCAACCCGGAGTCGCAGAAGATCGACGAGATCCGTTTCGAGGGCGATGGCTGCGCCATCAGCGTGGCAAGCACTTCGATGATGACCGAGAAGGTTGCCGGCCTCACCGTGGAGCAAGCGGGCAAGCTGACCCGGGACGACATCCTTCAACTGTTGGGCATCCCGCTCTCCCCGGCCCGGATCAAGTGCGCTCTCACGGGGTTCGCCGCCTTGGGACGGGCCCTGCATCCCGGACCCGACCCGCCGGCCGCGTGAGGGTTCGGTTGCCGGTCGCAGGGTCCGCGGGCCTTCTTGGGGTGCGACCGGCGACGCAGGACCGGAGGTTCGGAGGGTTCCGGGCGTGATCGTCGTCGACCCCGAAACGTGCGTGCTGTGCGGGCTGTGCACCGCGGTCTGTCCGCCGGATGCGATGGAGCTCACCCCGACCCGGCTCGTGGTCCATTCGAACTGCACCGACTGCGGCTGGTGCGTCCCCTATTGCCCGGTCGGGGCGATCTCCGGAGGACGACCCGTGCGCCGTCGCTCGAAGGGCGCCGAATAGCGGAGGCGCCGGCGCGGCCCCTACGAACGGGTACCGCGAGGGTGGATCGGGCAAGGACGCTTCAGCCGGCAGAACCGGCACTTCTCCACGGGAACGGGCGGGATCGGCTTCCGCAACCGTCCGTACTTCCGACGGGCATGGTCCTCGGCCCGATGGGAAGCCGAGGTGGCTTCATCAAGGTGACGAGGCGACGGGTCCGAGGAAGGCTCACGGTGAACCTTTTGTGGTCTCTCGCCCCCGCACGACCGTGGCCGCGCTTTCGGGGTATGCGAGCCGTGAAGGAACCTCCCGGTTCCGAGGTCGGGCGGTCAACGCGCGCCAGCTTCCCGCCGAGCATTTCCGAGACGCTCCGGGCGGTCTCGCCCTTTCCTCCATGGGCCTCGGGACCTACATCGGTCCGCCGGACGCCCCGACGGACCACGCCGTCGAGCAAGCGGTGGCGATATGCCTCACCTCGGGACGGGTCAACGTCCTCGACACGGCGATCAACTACCGCTACCAGCGGGCCGAGCGCAGCATCGGGAGAGCTCTGGCTCGTTTGGAGGACCGCGACGAGGTGACGCGGGACGAAGTGTTCGTGGCGACGAAGAACGGGTACTTCGCCCCCGACGCCGAGTCCCCTACGCCTCCCGACCACTGGATCGCGGAGGAGCTCATCCGCCCGGGCATCCTCGACCCGGCGGACATCGTGGACGACTGCCACGCGATGAGTCCCTCGTACCTCTCCGACCAGTTCGAGCGAAGTCGGCGGAACCTCGGGCTCTCCACGATCGACCTCGTGTATCTCCACAATGCGCCCGATACTCAGATACCGGTGGTCGGCCCCGAGGAGTTCGCCTCTCGTCTCGAGAAGGCCTTTGAGTTGTACGAGCGGTTCCGCGAGGAGGGCCGGCTGAGGGCCTACGGTCTCGCCACCTGGGACTGCCTGCGCGCTCGACCCGACGACCCGGCCTTCTTCTCGCTCGAGTCCGCGGTCCGCTTGGCGCGCAAGGTCGGCGGAGAGGAGCATGGGTTCCGCTTCGTGGAGTTCCCGTTCAACCTCTCGATGCCCGAGGCCGCGACCGTCGTGAACCAACCGGTCGAGGGGGACCGGGCGACCCTGTTCGAGGCCGCCCGCCGCCTCGGCGTCGGATGCTTCACCAGCGTTCCTCTTTTCCAGGGGCAGCTAGCTCGGACTGGGCCCCGGCGCAGCGGGCTCACCGCCGCCCAGACCGCCCTTCAGTTCGCGCGGTCGGCGCCCGGCACGATCGCCCCCCTCGTGGGGCAGAAGCGGCCCGAGCACCTCTCCGAGAACCTCGAGCTCGCATCCCGACCCCCCTGGGACGCCGAGCAATTCCGGTCTCTGGTCCCGTAGAGGATACTCGAAAGCTCCCGCTCGCGCCCAGCGGTCAGACGGAGGGTGCCGGGGGTTCGTCGGCGACTACCGGACCGGCGTCCTCGAGGACCGAGCGGCCATCTATCTTTTGGACCCGGATCACCCGGTCCGCGATCGAGGCGAGCTGGGACTCGTGCGACACAAGGATCACCTGCGGCAGCGCGAGCTCCTCGAGGAGCTCCCCCATCCGGATCACCTGCTCGGGAGAGAAACCGTCGGTCGGTTCGTCGAGCAGGATCGTATCGAGGTGCAGGCTTCCCATCGCCCGCACGACCTGGGCGAGCGCGAGGCGGAAGGCGAGGGCCAGGCTCGTCCGCTCGCCGCCGCTCAGTGCCTCGGCGGGGGTCCACTCGCCCTCGATCATCACGAGGGGCGTGAACGCGGGGTCGGTGCGTGCGACGAGCCCGGGGTCGTCCACGAGCGACGCGAAATAGCGCGCGAAGTTCCGTTCGAAGAGCGCCTGGGCGTGCGTGAGCAGCTTCTGTTCCATCGTCAGCACCGTAGCGCGGAACGGTCCGCCGACCCAGGTCGCCTTCTCCTCGACCTCAGCGGCCTCGACCAGGAGCTCCGCCCGCTCGCGCCGGCCCACCTCGGCCGCCCGCACGCGTCGGGCGGCTTCGTCGAGCTGCGCATCCAGCCGGGCCAGGGTGGACCTCTCCTCGGCCAGCTGGTCTTCCGCGGCCTTCAGGTTCCGCTCGGCTTCGGCTACGGCCGCCCGTAGCTCCGCGGCCTTCTCGCCTTCCGCGCGCAGAGCGGCCACCCGCCCCGCCCGCTCCTCGACCCTCCCCTTGAGGAGCTTCCCGTCGCGTTCAAGGCGACCGCTTTCGGTCTTCAGCACCTCTAGGGCACGGTCGATGCCTCGCCGTCGTTCCGCCGCCAGGACGGACCTCTCGACGTCCCGGGATGCGGTGGCCTTCGCTTCTTCGGCGCGGGCGACGCTGGCCCGGAGCGACGATTCCTGCTCCTCCTCCGGCGACAGTTCCTCCACTCGCGACCGGGCCGTGGTGGTGGCGCGCTCGGCCGCTTCCTGCTCTCGATCCGAGCCCTCGAGCGCCTTCTCCGCCCGGGCCAAGGCGGCCCGGGAAGCGGTCCGGCGCTTCTCGACCTCCTTCCAGCGGTCGAGGGCTCTTTCGTACCGTTCGCGAGCCTGCCGCTCCTCTTCGATCTTGACGCGGTGCGCCTCGGCGGTCGAAAGCTTCGTTCGGGCCGCCTCGACGACCGCCGAGGCCTCGGTCCGATGGGACCCGAACTCGGAGGGGTGGACCTTCTGATGGCACCGAGGGCACACGCCCGCGTGCAGGAGCTCCTCGACCTCAGCGAGGGCGCTTTCCGCCTGGGTCACGACCTGGAGGGCGGCGGCCTCTCGTTGACGGGCGGCGACGAGCCGCTCGTCTAGCTTCGCGAGGCTTTCGGGGGTGGGAGCCGGAGGCTCCTTCGTCGGTCCCTCGGCGAGCGCCTCCTCGTTCGTTCGCTTCGCCTCGACCTCCTCGGCCCGGTGTTGCTCGACCGCCGCGAGGGCGTCGGTTCGTCTCCGCTCCGCAGCGGCGAGAAGGGCGCGAGCTTCGGAAAGGGAACGCAGGAGAGTCGACCGGCGCTCGAGCTCCCCCCGAAGGCGAGAAAGCTCCTGGTCGGCGGCGGTGAGGGCAGCTCGCCGCGTCCCGAGCGCGTCCGCGTCGGCGCTCGCGGAGGCGGATTCGGCGCGCCGGCGAACGGCCTCCGCGCTCTGCTCCTCGAGGACGTGTCGCAGCTCACTGAGCGAACGTCGGTCGGCCTCTTGTTCTCGTTCGAGGCTCGAGCGCTCCCGTTCGTCCGCCTCGACCTTCCTTACCCCGACCTCGAGCTCCGCCCGAGCGGCGCGCAGGGTCGCCACAGCCGCCTCGCGCTCCATGAGCCCGCGTTCGAGGGTCATCCGGTCGATCCGGAGCCGGTCGGCCTGGCGGTTCCCTTCGGCAAACTCCTCGTCGAAGTACCGCATTCTGTCCGCCTCGGCCCGTCGCGAGACGGCGCTTCGCCGCAGGTCGGTCGCCAGCTCTTGGGCATTGTCCGCGGCGGTGCGGTATCGCTCGACGCCCAGGGCCTTTCGCACGGTCTCGAGGCGGTCCTGCGGCCGGGCGGCCAGGATGTCGCGCATCCGCTCCTGGGGAACGTAGACCGCCCAGCGCCACAGGTCGGAGTGAGCCTGGGGGCTGGGGTTGTCGGGGAACCCGAGGAGGTCGATCACCTGCTGGCGGAGCTCGGTCGCGGAGTACGAGGTGTCGTTCCCGTTGACCGTGAAGCGGATACGCTCCGGCTCGAACGATTCCTGGCCCTTGCGTCGGACCCGCCGGAACCGCCGGAAGATCTCGTACCGGCGCTCCGGCCCCTCGAACGCGACGGCGACCTCGGCGTGGGTCGCCCCGTGTCGGACGAGGTAGGCGGCGTTGACCTCCGCGACCCCGAAGAGGGCCATCTCGATGGCGTAGAGGAGGCTCGTCTTTCCAGAGCCGACGTCCCCCGCGATGAGCGTCGTCCCGCTCGCGAACTCGACCTGGGCCGCCTCGTAACTGCGGATGTTCTTGACGGTAAGACGGCGCAGCTGCACGGTGAGCCCCTAGTCCCCGGTCCGCTCCAGGCGGACCCCGATCAGCCGGCGGGCGCTCCCCTGCCGCGCGTTGGCGTAATCCTGGCGAGACTCCCCTTCGGCCTTCGGTTGGCCGAGCTCCCGGAGGAGCTCGCGGACCCGTCGCTCTCCCTCGGCCCCTTCGAGCCACGCCCGTCCGAGTGCGGTCTCCGCCAGGAGCCGACGCACCTCTTCGGTCTCGACCTCCGACTCGGAGGTGGCTCCCGCCCCTTCCTCCGACGCCGGCGCCAGGTCCCGCACATCCCAGTGCACGGTCCCCGCCTCCGGGCTCCGCCGGCGGGCGAGCTGTGTGAGGGCGAGGCTCGCGAGCGTTCCGTCCGCGAGCGTCCCGTGGACGCGGGGAAAGAGGAGCGCGCCGTGCTTTCCCTCGACGGAAAGGCGACGCTCGAGCTCCGTCCGCGCCTCGTCCGCGGTCTTCCCCGAGACGTCGACATCCACCAAGTGGACCGCGCCGCGAGGGGCCGTGTCGACGAATTCGGCTCGGGGTCGCCCTCCCTCCACGGTCACGATGACGACGCCCTGGTGGGTCCGTCCTTCCTGACCGTTCTCGAGATCCGTCCGGCTCGTCCCGAAGACGGCCCCCGGGTTCACGAGGAGCCCACCGCCCGGTCCTTCTCCCGTGTAGGTGTAGTGGATGTGGCCCCCCGCGTAGTAGTCGCATCCGGCGGGGAGGTCTTCCCGCCGGATCCCGTGGATGTGCTCCCGAAGGCTCTCGGGGAGGTATTCTTCGACCGCGGCGTGGAACTGGAAGATCTTGAACCCCGGCTCGGCGCGGAACGCTTCGGAGTCGACCGCACGGAAGTACTCCCGGTCGAGACCGTGGGAGCGTCCGGAGATGCCGGCGATCCGGGCCCCGTCGGTGCGTCGACCAGGAACGGGAGGCTCCAGCGGGTCCCCTCGGAGCGCACCGCTTCCGGCGCGACCTTGAGAAAGACGCCGGTCTCGGCGAGGACGTCGAGCCAGCTCGTTCGCTGCGCGACGTAGTCGTGGGACCCGTAGATGACGTAAATCCGTCGGCCTTGGTCGACGAAGCGACGGAGCGCGGCGGTGACCGGCGCGACCTCGCCTGGGTCGGGGACCGGCGTGTGGAAGAGGTCGCCCGAGACGAGCAGGAACTCGGCGTTCCGTTCCTCTGCGACCCGAAGCGCGGAAAGCAGGCTTTCCCGCAGCGCCAAGCGCACCGCCGGGTCCCGGGGCCAGGCCCCTACGTGCGCGTCCGCGAGGTGGGCGAAGACGAACCGGTCCGGTCCCATCCACTACCCCTGTCGGGACGAATCACCGGTGCTGGTGCGCGAACTCGGGGCCGACCCGGCGGGGGTGGTGGCATCCTGGATCCGCTTGGTCATCGCCGCGAGAAGGCCGGCTCCCGCACCCATGGCGAGGAGGCCGATCAGGAGCAGGTCGTCGCTGCCGCCTCCGGGCGCGGCTGGAGCGCGCGGCGGGGGCGCGAGAGATCCCGGTGTCGCGGGGGCCAGGGGAGGCATCCGCATCAGGGCGAGGCGGGCAGCTTCGCTCGTCTGGATCATCCCCTGCATGAGCGCGAAGAGCTCCGCGGCCTCCTCCATCGTGATCTGACGATTGTGAAGGCGGCCGACGAGGTAGGCGTGGCGACTGTTGCGGGCGGCATCACGTCCCGGGGTGGGGCGGGACCCACCGCCTGAGCTCTCGTCCGGAGCAGACACGGTACGCCCCAGACCACGGCCGCTCTTGAAGAGTGGGTCGTCCCCACGGGCCGAGCCGAGCCGTTATAGAGGGCCGTCGATTGAACGGACAATGACCGCCACCGACGCGCCCGCGCCGACCGACAAAGACCGGCACCTTCACGTCCGAATGGCGGACGACCGCACGTCGATCTACGACCTCATCACCGAGTACCTGCAAGCCTCCGGGAAGGCCCCCGACTGGTACTGGAGGACCGCGGGCCGGCTCGAGGGGAACGAGGCCGACAACCTCGAGGAGCTGCTCTCGAGCGCCTTCGAGGCGGGGGCGTTCATCTCTCACGACCACCCCGAGGACCTCGAGTTCGTCTGGGTCACCGAGGAAGAGTGCGAGAAGGAGCGCCGGCGCGACGAGCGCGGCGGCCCGAACGACCCTTCCAAGAAGGAACGCACGAGCCTGAGCCACTACGCCTGAAGGGCGCCCCGTAGGGCTAGCCCTACCCGCCCATCCGCTCCGCTAAGTTCGACAGCCGTCCGAGGAAGCGGAGCGCGCTCCGGCTCCTCCGCGATCGAGAACGCTCTCGAACGCGACGGCGGCCTACGGCTTCTTCTTCGTCTTGCAGCCGCACGTGTCGCACATGGTCTGCCCGGCCACGATGAGCACGGCCCGGTTTATCAACCCCGCGGTTTGAGGCGGCGGCCTCGGGATGACGTTAGATCCCGATGATCGAATGCGCTACAATCAGTGCGATGAACAGGATCGATATCGTGTTCACGACCTTGATGAGCGGGTTGATGGCCGGACCCGCGGTGTCCTTGGTCGCGTCCCCGACCGTGTCCCCGACGATCGCCGCCTTGTGGGCATCCGAGCCCTTCCCGCCGAAGTGGCCGCTCTCGATGTACTTCTTGCCGTTGTCCCAGGCCGCTCCCCCGGTGGTCATCGTGAGGGCGAGCGGGAACCCGGAGATGATCGTGCCCAGCAGGAGACCCGCGAGTGCAATCGGTCCGAGCAGGAACCCCACGGCGAGCGGGGTGACGACGGCGATGAGCGCCGGCACGGCCAGCTGCTGGAGTGCGGTGAGCGTGACGATGTCCACGCACTTCCCGTAGTCGGGTTTCGCCGTCCCGGCCAGGACCCCGGCGATCTCCCGGAACTGCCGGCGGATCTCGAACACCATCTTCTCGGCCGCGACCCCGACCGCGTTCATCAGGAACGAGGTGAACAGGAACGGTAGCGCGGCTCCGATGACCAGGCCGGCGAGAACGAGGGGCGTGGAGAGCGTGAGCAGGCTCGTAAACGAGCCCCACGGCTGGCCCCAGTCCTTCGCGGCCGCGAACGTGTACGCCGCGAACAGCGCGAGGGCGGCGAGGACGGCCGAGCCGATGGCGTACCCCTTCGTGATCGCCTTGGTCGTATTGCCGACCGCGTCCAGTGGGTCGGTGATCGCGCGGGCGGTCTCGGGAAGCTTCGCCATCTCAGCGATCCCTCCCGCGTTGTCGGTGATCGGCCCGAACGCATCGATCGAGATGATCATCCCGGTGACCGAGAGCATGCTCGCGGCCGCGAGTCCGATTCCGTAGAGACCGAAGTAGGCGTCCGGCCCGTGGCTCGAGGAGAACCCGTTGTACCAACCCACCGCGGCATACGCGAGGAGCGTTCCCCCAACAAGCACGAGTGCCGGCATCCACGCCGACTCGAGCCCGACCGAGAGCCCGCTGATGACCGTGGGGCCCCCGCCCGCCTGGGAGGCCTCCGCGATCTTGTGGACCGGCCGGTACTTGGAACTCGTGTAGTAGTCGGTGATCAGGACGATCAGTATCATCACGATGAGGCCGACCGCCGTCGCGACGAAGACCCCGATGTTCCCGCCCATGAAGTAGTAGTCTAGGAGGTAGAGACCCACCAGACCGACCGCGGTCGTGGCGGCAAGGCCCTGGTACAGGGCGCCCATGATCGACCCGCCCGTGCGCATCCGCACGAAGAACGTCCCGACGATCGTCACTACGATCGCCCACGCACAGACGAGGAGCGGGAAGAGAACCGCGTTCGGGAATACCGTGCCGAGCGGCGAGGCTCCGGGGATCCCCTCGATGAGATAGGCCAGGAGCATCGCGGCGAGGGCCGTCACGACATACGTCTCGAACAGGTCGGCGGCCATGCCGGCGCAGTCCCCGACGTTGTCGCCCACGTTGTCGGCGATGACGCCCGGGTTCCTCGGGTCGTCCTCGGGGATCCCGGCTTCGACCTTACCGACAAGGTCCGTCCCGACGTCGGCGCCCTTCGTGTAGATACCGCCACCGACCCGCGCGAAGAGGCTCATGAGAGAGGCCCCGAACAGGACCCCGACCATGTCGAGGACGTTGCCGCCGAAGGCCCAGTAGAACCCGACGAGCTCGAGGAGCGCGAGGCTTGCCACCGACATCCCAGTGACGCTGCCGCCCCGGAACGCGTAGCGCATCGTCGCTCCGAGGTTACCCTTCATGGCGTGCGCGGCGGTCCGGACGTTGGCCCGGATGCTGACGAGCATCCCGACCGCCCCGGCGAGCGCGCTGCCCCCGACCCCGAAGATGAACCCGACCGCGAGGCGAGCCCCGTCCCCGGTGATCCCGAAGGCGAAGGCGATGACGACCGCCAGCACGGCGGCCACGGCGAACACGAACGTGTACTCGCGACGCAGGAACGCGATGGCGCCCTCGCGGATCGCCGCCGCGATCTCGCGCATGCGTTCGTTGCCTTCGTCCTCGCGCAGGACGAGCGCGGTCTGCAATCCCGCGTACGCGAGACCGACGAGAGCGGCCACCAGGACCAGTAGCTCGAGTTGCACGGTTGACAAATCCATGGGTTTCCCTCGAAATCCGAGCCGGCTCAAGGGGATACGTAAATAAACTTTGGTGGCCGCCGGCCTACCGGCCGGGGGCCGCGGCCGATGAGCGGGTCTTTATCCTACTCCTCGCGTAGCCTACCCGATGCAGTCCGTGGGCTCCCGGGATTCGGACATGCGACGCTCCCGTGTGCCGTGCAAGGTCTGTGGTGTTCACGTCGACCTCGCGCATATGCGCGAGCACCTGCGCTCCGAGCACCAGCTCGGTTCAGCCGAGGTCGACACGATGTTCCTGGACGCTCGCGTCGAGGCCCGGCGGTCGCGGCGCTCGCATTCGCCGTAGGCCTACCTAGCCTACGGGTCGAACGACCGGGTTCGGACCCGCTCGGAGACGTAGACGAGGAACTCGGGGCGCGAGAACGGTCGGTTCTCCTTGGAACCGCGGACGCGCAGCGCCACGGTCCCCTCCGCCACTTCCTTGTCTCCCAGGACGACGACGTAGGGAACGCGCTCGACCTCCGCGCTCCGGACGCGCTTCGAGAGAGACTCTTCCGTCCCCGCGGCCTCCGCGCGCAGCCCCTGGGAGCGCAGTTCTTCCACGAGCCCGACGGCGGCAGGCGCATTCCGGTCAGTGACCGGAAGGACGCGGACCTGCATGGGAGCGAGCCAAGGGGGTAGCCGGCCCGCGGTGTGCTCGAGCAGGACTCCGAGGAACCGCTCCCAAGTACCGAGGATGGTCCGATGGACCACCACCGGCGTATGGAGCTGGCCGTCCGGCCCTTGGTACGCGAGACCGAAACGGAGCGGCATCTGATAGTCGACCTGAATCGTTCCCGTCTGCCACGGCCGACCGAGGCTGTCGCGGACGTGGATGTCGATCTTCGGCGCATAGAAGGAACCTTCCCCCGGCGAGATCCGGTACTTGACCCCGCTCGCCTTGAGGACCCGTTCGAGCGTCGCTTCGGCGCGGTCCCACAGCTCTGCTTCACCGAGGAACTTGGCAGGACGGGTCGAGAGCTCGACGTTCCAGCTGAGCCGGAACGTGGAGAACGCCTTCTCGATCCAGGCGAGGAGCGTCCGGACCTCGGGCTCGACCTGTTCCTCGGTCACGAAGATGTGAGCGTCGTCCTGGACGAACTCGCGGACGCGGGTGAGCCCGTGGAGGGTCCCGCTCGCTTCGTATCGATGGAGCGGAGCGAACTCCGCTAGGCGCATGGGGAGCTCGCGATAGCTCCGAGCGCGGGACCGGAACATCAGCATCGAGCCCGGGCAGTTCATCGGCTTCCAGCCGAAGGTCCGACCCTCGAGCTCAGTCAGGAACATGTCCGCACGGTAGTGGTCCCAATGACCGCTCGTCTCGTAGACGGACTGGGGAAAGAGGAGGGGCGTCCGGATCTCGACGTAGCCGGCCGCAGCGAGGTGTTCCCGCACGAACTTCTCGAGCTCGTGGACGACGACCATCCCGTTGGGAAGCCAGATCGGGAACCCCGGAGCCTCTTCGATGAACGTGAAGAGTTCCAGCTTCGCGCCCAGCGTCCGGTGGTCACGTGCCTCGGCCTCTTTCCTCATCTTGAGGTAGGCGTCGAGCTCGGTTCGGGTGGGGAAGCCGACCCCCCGAATTCGCTGGAGAGGGGGAATCGCGGGGTCCTCCTGCCCGATGGCCGAGAAGCCGAGGATGTGAACGCCCTCAAGCCAAGCGGTGGAGGGGACGTGCGGGCCCCGGCAAAGGTCGGTGAAGGTCCCGGTGTCGTAGACCGACACCGTCTCGCCCTCGGGGACCTCGGAGATGTACCGGAGCTTGTGCGGGTTTCCGGAAAAGAACTTCTCAGCTTCCTGCCGAGAGAGCTCGCGTCGAACGAACGGCTCTTTGGCTCGGATGGACCGGTCCATCGCGGCTCGGACCGAGTCGAGGTCCGCGGGAGTGAGCGGCCTCACGTCGAAGTCGTAGTAGAACCCCTCGTCGGTCGGCGGGCCGTGCGTGGGGCGAGCGTCGGGGATCGTCTCCAGCAGGCCCTTCGCGACAAGATGGGCCGACGAATGCTGGAGGATGTCGCGACCGGCACGGTCCTCGAACGTGAGGGGGGCAAGGGTGCCGTCCGAGGTGAGCCGGGACGCCAGGTCCACTGGGACGCCGTTCCATGACGCGGCGATCGCGTTCTTGAGCTGTTCCGGGTCCCATCGACCCAGGGCATCCCTCGCGGCAGTCCCCCCGGGGACCGATTCCTCCTTCCCATCGGGAAAGCGAACGCGTATCGAGGTTGGGTCCGGCATGGTCTTGTGGACGGCGAGCGACCGGTTCCTCAGCTAAAAGGCTTGGGCGGGACTCCTGCCCCGTCCCCTTGAGCCCGGCCGAAACCCATCTTCCGGCCCTCGAGCGAAGCTGGAGGTGGTCCGACCCGTCGCGCTCCGCGGAAGGCGGTCGGAGAAGGGTGGGCGCTCGATCTCGGCCGGCGAGACCCCGCGTCCGTGCATATCTATAGCATTAAGGCGATAGCTATTTATTTACTGCATGAATTACGTATGTTGCCATGACCGAGTACGAATGGGAAGTTCGGCGAATCCCGAGGGCGCCCGATGTGAGACATCTCGTGGGACACTACCGCCACCGGAAGGGTCCGATCGCCGAATACGCCGCCTTGGAGTTCCCGCGCGAGAGCGTGACCTGGGTAGCGAAGCCCGAACCCGACCGCGAACGGGGGCGGTCGGCTGGCGCGCGACCCCCTACTCGGAAGCCCGCGGAGAAGGACGAGCTCAGGGTATAGGTGTTCTTTTCGTCACGATGGTGGGTCTCGTGCCGAGTTCGACGCGCGAAAGCCTCGTCCGGGTTCCCAATCGAGCTCTAAGGCAAAGGTACCGTGCTCGAGTCCTCGCTCTTTGTGAACCAGTAGATTCCGCAGCCGAGGCAACGGTTGCAGAGCGGGAGCTTCCACTCGCGGTTCACCGGCTCGTTACTAACCCAGTTCGAGAATTCCCACCCCTGCTTGCCCTGCCGCGCCGGTGTCCACCTTAGGCCCCGGAGCCCCCAGAGGTAGCCGGGTTCCATGGTCTTGTGACAGGTCGGACATTCTGCGAGTTTACCGATCAAGATGATTCCTCCCGATGATTCGACGTAGACCGTCACGAACCGCCGTTATATCGTATCCTCGCTCGAACCGTCAGTCAGGGGAGGCCTTCCCACCGGGAGGCACCAGAACGGCTTCCCATCGTCTTCGGCCTCTTCCGTTCCGACGTAGCTACCCGGTGTAAGGACGAACCCGTGTGATTCGAGCTCCTTTCGCGTCGCGGACCCAGAAGAATTCTATGATGGGGTCGGACGCGGTCCCCACCTCGTCCCGACCCAGCTCTCGTAGACCTTCCTAGCAAGCTCGGAGGGACCGTCCATAGGAGTGAACGCGTACTTCCGGGGAGGAAGGGTCCCGGTGACGAGCGAGACCCGATGGAGGTACCCCCTTCGGAAGACCGTGAGGTCGAGGAGCGTACCGGCCGGGCACTTCTCGAGCGTCTTGTCGAGGTTCGCGTAGGTGACCTTTCCATCGTTGATCGCGATGATCTCGTCTCCCGGCGTCAGACCTGCGGCGTGTCCGGGCCGCCCCGCGAAGGAATAACGGACCCGAGCGAGACCTCCGGCGTCCTCGACAGCGATGCCTAGGTCCCCCGGCTCGGGCTCGTCCTTTTCGTCGAGTCGCGTAGGCTTCGGTGCGAGGACGAGACCGGCGTGCCGAGCGAATGCCTCCAGGTCGAGCTCCTCCGTGCCCCGGACATGCCGGTCGAAGAACGAATGGAGGTCGAGTCCCGTGGCCCGGTTCACGACCGGGAGGAGCTCGTCCTCTTCGAGTCCGCGACCGACCTTGCCGTACTCGTTCCAGAGGAGGCGCAGCACGCTCTCGAGCGACGAGCAGGTCTCGCTCTGGTGCCGGATCTCGAGGTCGAGGCACATCGAGACGAGGTCGCCCTTCGGGTAGTAGGAGACCGACTGGTTCGGGGTGTCTTCGAACGGCTGTTCGTACTCGATCCAGGCGAGGATGGAGGATTCCTCGAGCGAGACCCGGTTGCGGCCGGGGGTCTCGAGGTACTCCTTGATCGTCTTCGCGCGCTGCTCCAGGAACTGCTCCGCCGTAAACAAGCCAGCCCGCCGAAGGACGAGGTAGGTGAAGTAGCGGGTCGCTCCCTCCATCCACCAGAGAAGCCGCGTGTAGTTCTCCCGGGTGTAATCGAACGGCCCGAGGACCTTCGGACGGATCCGCTTCACGTTGTAGAGGTGGAGGTACTCGTGGGTCGTGAGGTACAGGAAGGCCCGATAGGACTCCGCTGGCCGGAAGCAATTCCGGTCCGTGACGATCGACGTCGAGAAGGCGTGTTCGAGACCATCCTCCGGGCCGCTCGTCAGGTGAAAGAAGAACGTGAATCGGGGAATCGGGGGTGAGTCCCCGACAAGGGCGACCGTCGCCTCCACGATCTTGGAAATGTCCTCCTCGAGGGCGCGGGTGTCGTAGTTTCCGCCCTCCCCGCAGAGGGAGATGCGGTGCGGAATCCCCACTGGACGAACCGTGAGCACGACCGGCCGACCAGCATCGATGGGGGAATCCACCAGTTCGTCGTAGCTCCGTGCACGGTACCGCGGTGGAGCGCGACGGTCCTCTTCGAGCTCGGTGACGACCGCCCAGTCGGCGGGAACATCGAGAGCTACAGTCGCGGGGTCCGAAAGGTGACCCTCGACATACGGAAGACAGACTCCCGGATTGAGGAACATATGCTGGGGAGTGAGGTCGAATCCGTCGACCACAAGCTGATGGCCGTAGACCGTGTACTCGACGTGGACCCGGGCCGCACCTCCGGTCGAGATATGCCACCGGGCCTTACCGACGCGTTCGGTCGACAGCAAAGCTACGTCCGGCTCCCGCCGTGCGCTGAGGTCGCGGACCCCTCGGCTGAAGTTGGAGATCACATAGAACCCGGGCATCCAGGAGGGTAGAACGAGGTCGAGGGTAGGGGAGGAGACCCCGTCGAGGTCGATCGAGAACCGAGCCCGGTGTTCGCAAGGGGTGACCGCCCGAACGGTGTACGAGATTTCCATAGGGCCCCCTTCAGCCAGGACCCGAGGGGTCGCGGTCGGTCGACCGTTCGTTCCCCTCGCGAACGTACGAGCTCGCGGAGGTCCCCCGGCCCGTATCCGGCGTCCGGAACGACCGGACCGGCCGGCGAATCGTTCGGGTCACTTCCTTCCGTTCGGCCCTCAGCTGCTCAGCACCCCGTTCCCGGTGTAGAGGAAGTACGTGTTAGCGCCGATCGCACCGCTCATCGGGTTGGTATTGATGGTCGTCGGATTGATCCAGGCCGCGTACGTCACGACGTCGTTCCCTTGGTCGAAGTACACGTAGAGGGCCAGCGAGTTGGCGATGTGTTCGGCTAGGTTGTACATGAGGACGCGGTCGGGTCCGGTCGGCATGCTCGCGGCGAACTGCAGCCCGTACGTCATGGCGGAATAGGCATTCCCTTGGCAGGCTTGCGGAATCTCGGGCAGATTCGCCCAGAACAGCACGGCGGCTATTGAGCCGGAGTCGCTCGGCATGCCGTTCGGCGCGGAACCCCCGCTGCAGGTCTGCAAGCTGAGGGACTCCTCCAACGACCCGCTCAGGGTGTACGTCGCGTTCGGATAGTAGAACGGTAGCGCGTAGTCGGTCGGGTCCGGGTAATCGGGCGCCCAATTGGCCAGATAGAACGGCATTGGCGACTGGCCCGGAAGCGACGACGTGCTGTAGGTCCAGTCCTGGGTGTTCGTGAGGTCGTAGGTATTGGGCGCCAGCCGCCCGCCCGAGAGGGAGCTGATGAACGGCATGTAGTCCTGAAGCAGCTGGTCCAGCGTCGTGTATCCCCTCTGACCGATGATCGGGAACTGGCACGGCGAGCTCGTCGTGCAGCTCGCGAGCTCGGGGTCGAAATAGGGGCTCGAGGAGTTCGTCGCCTGGGCCCACCACCACGCCGCGCTTCCCGCCACGCCGGCATTCGTGACCGGGTCTCCGCTCGGCCAGCTAATGTTGGTCGGGTAGTAGTTGCCCATGCCGTGCGGGATCACGCCGCCGAAATTGATCCCGTATTGGATCCCGTCCGTCGTGAAGATCGTGTTCTCCACGGTATTGTACGGGAACGCGTTGGCCAGGAACTCGCGCAGCCCGATGTGGCTGAAGAAGTCGCCCGGGATGTTGAGGATGTTCGGGTCGAGGACCTTGGCCGCCGCCACGTCGAACTGCAACGTGAACCCAAGGGTGTTGACGGTCAGTGTTGGAGTTGTGAACGCGCCGATCTTGCCCTCCTGGACCAGCGAGAGCATCTGTGGGGTCTCGCCCGCGAGGATCGTCGCGAAGTCGGTCTGCCCGGCCTTATACTGTTCGATCCCGACCGTGTCGGTCGCCTCATAGACGACCGTGACGGTGGACGCGTAGTGGGTCGGCCCGGGAAGCGGCGAGCAGTACGGCGCCCAGGGACATCCGGTCGGAGCCAGATAATCGGGGTTCTGCTTGAGCGTGTATCCCACCGACTGCTGGAACGGCTCGTTCGCGAGATAGTACGGGCCCGACCCGACCATGTTCCACCGAACGTTCGGCTGGATGCCCGGCGTGTTGAGGGCGAGCTCCTCGAAGGCGTCCCAGTAGGTCGGGGAGAGGCTCGATACATAGCTCGTCCAGGCCGGGTCGCTCGTCGAAGTGATGGGGTGCGATGGGGTCGAACCCGGCAGGTAGCAGGGCCCGTCCCCGTTGGCCGCCGACGTTCCGAAGCCCGGAACTCCTGCGTCCTCATACGTGAACCAGCCGCACGGTACGACCGCGGCGCCCATGGGGTAGCCGAAGAGCTCGAGGGCGAACGGCCACGAGTGCCCTCCGCCCCACGCGTTGAACGTGATGCATCCGTTCGAGTGGGCCAGGATCGAGGACGGACAGTACGTGGTGTTGTTGACAAGCATCGAGGAGAGGACGTTTCCGGGGGTGTTGTTGTACGGCGAGTGAATGGCGTTGTCGAAGTTGGGGTTCCCGTTGGGCAGCAGCGCTTGGCACTGGATCCAACCGGGTTGGCTCGCCACTCCCGGAAGGTCGGCAAAGCCGCAGGTTCGACTGAGGCTAAACATTAGGTCGGAAGGGTAGACCGGCCAGCCGGCCTTCGTTGCGGGGTCGTAGAACCGGGCGGCCGGGTCGATCGGGAACGTCCAGTACTGGGGCTCGCCCGTGGTCGCGTTGTCGACGATCAGGGGGTTCCCGTAGATCGCCTGGCAGCTGCTCGAGCCCGTGTCCCCTGGGACGCAGAGGGAGAGCTGGGGCAGGAAGGATGCCGTGTTACTGCCGTTGTACACCACGAGGGTCTCGTAGACGTTGTAGAGCGCTTCAGAGCTCACAAAATCGTACGCGACCGACGGGTCCTCGGTGACCGCTCCCGCCGGAGCGACCTCCAGGTTGGTGATATCGCCCGGGTGCGGGCTGGTCGCCGAGGAACCGGTCGAACTCGAGCAGCTCGCGCAGCCCGGAGAGACACCGGCCGGTGCTACGTAGACCGTCCAGGTGTAGTTCTCGTAGAGCACTGCGCCCTGCGGTCCGTTCACTTTGCCGACCATCGTGATGAAGTAGAGACCTGCCGTCGAGAACGAATACGTCGAGGAGACGTTCGTTGCCGTCGACGCACCGTTCGATTCCGTCGTGCCCGCCGCTGGGGTAATCGCCAGGATTGGTGGAGCGTCGGTGTAGCCCGTGGCGGTCGAGTTCTCCGTGTACGTCGCCGAAACGCTCACGGTCCCGGGGGCTGAGAGCCACCCGAACTGGGTGGTCGCATGGCTGCCGTTCGTGAACGTCGTGGAGAGGGTCGGGTAGTATCCCGAAGTGGTAGTCTGGTAGTTCGGCTTGACATCGAGCGGGAAGAGATACTTCGGACCCGTGTGCCAGTAGGTGCCGACCAGCGCCTGGGCGCTGACCACATACCACCCCTGAGTGGTGTAGGCGTGGTTCGCGGTCGGGCTGCCGCCCGTGGAGTTCGACCCATCGCCCCAATTGATCTGATACTGCGAAACCCCTTCGCCGCCCGACACCGAGACCGTCGCCGGGATGCTCGACCCTTGGGTCGTCGTCGCGACGGCCTGGCCGAAGCCGGCGCCGTAGGGGACCGTCAGCACCACATCCGTCAGTCCGGACGAGGACAGGCAGACCGGGCTGTTCGGCGGAGAGCACGCGCTGATCGTCTGGGTCCCACTGTTGGAGGTCGCACTCAGCGCCACGTACCCCACGCCGCCGACAATGATGATCACTACGACCATCACGACGATGGCCATGGTCATCGACATCCTTCGTCCCGAGGGACGGCCGACATCGCCGGACGAGCCTTCGCTCTCGCTGGACATGAACCCACCCACTTCACCGACAGAGAATCTCCGTCGGTCGGGACGTCCACCAGACCGCGCCTATTTAGTCCTTCAGCAGAAATCCAGAACGTGAGGTCAAGTTAGACGAGAAGTTGGCCTTTGTACAGTTTCCAAACCATCGGCGGAAGGTCGAAGTACGTTCGCCGGTCACTTCGGCGGAAGGCCAACTCGATTTGCGCTGGGTTTGTCGGATAGAGACGATTGGGGTTCAATCTTTGGTTGCTGAGAGCGAGAATGCGGTGATCGAGTGGGACACTCCAGGGAGGTCCCTCAGCCGATCGATGGTCCGGGAAAGCGACTCGATAGACTCTACCCGAGCCTCGACAAACACATCCCACTCTCCCGAGATCTCGTGCACCCGTTCGACGCCGGGGAGGCCAGCGATTTGTCTTTCGACCGCCACATGCACCTTGGGCGTAGGCTCGAGCTTGACGAGTACGAACACCAGGATCGGTCGTCCCAGTTTGGCGAAGTTGGGAATCGCGCTGATCGACTTGATGACGCCCAGATTCTTCAGTTTCTGCACTCGGTACTGGACCGTTGCGCGCGGCATCTCGAGGATGCGAGCAAGATCCTTTAGGGTGGTGGAAGCGTCCGACCGTAGCAGATTCAGAAGCCGAAGATCGACATCGTCGAGCCTTTGTGCCACGCTCTCCGCTGTGCGCACGATTGCATAGACTTGTTGGCTAGGCAAGGGCCTCCCTAGATCCGGTCGATGAGTACCACATTAGGCCCGGTCGGATTTGAGCCGGCGACCTTCCGGGTGCGCTGACTGCGGTTCGGTCATCGGCCGCGCGCGTCCTTCATGAAGCCTGCGCGAGCATGTTGCGCCTACCCCGAAGAAATATCCGAAGTGGGACCCTTTCGGAAGGTGCTGGTTGAGCCGTATGACTACTGCCACCGGCCCTGGCGGGCGAGACAGAACATTCAGCTGGAGGAATCACTACACTGCAATCGTCTGCACGGTCCTAATCGGGATTCTACTTCTTGTGCTCGCTCTTCCCTCGCCGTGGGGCCTCGGGGCTTTCGAACTTAACCAACCACCCGTGTCGATAGTGTCGTTTGAGTTCAATCAGTCGCTCATTAATCCGGGGGGACCGGCGGTGATTCTGAGCGTGGAGAACACGGGAAGCTCTTCGATCGTCAACCTCTCGGCATCCCTTCAACTCCAGTATCCTTACGTGATGGACTTTCCGAGCGTGAGCGCGGCGTCCCCATTGGAGCCTAGGCAGTCCGCCTCGGCTAATGGGATTATTGTCGGCCCTTACTCGCCCTATTGCGGCTCGGTCTACAACTGGACGATTTCAGGAACGTTCTCTTCCGGATCGATTTTCGAGATCCACACCACCGCACCTTTCCACTGCCCGCCCCCTAACATAAGCCAAGAACCAACGCTGGTCGCCGAGCGGAGTCTCTGATTCTCGATGCGGCCGTTCGTTCGAAATGACCCTCTGCAACATCGGGGAAACCGTGGATAAGATGCGCTAGGCGGTCGAGCTTTTCGACCTACCCCGACCCCCTCCCGAGGCACCCATTCTGGGGGTCTAGAACCGTGCGAACACGGCACCCGTTATGCCGTTTTGCCCCCCCGCTAGAGGGCAGTCCCCTGAGGTGCGCTCAGCCCGCCCATTACTCATCACAGGTCAGCTGGTTCTAGTTTTCATCATCGCGCGTCGGGGACTGCGATTCGGATGGCTTGGTCTTCGATAGCGGCTCCTCGCCCCAGTGTTGGAGGATCTCATCGATGTGAAAGATCCCGCCGGTCGCTTGGGCCGAGACGAGTAGGGGAAGGTCCCGGGGGTTGAAGGACCCATCGACCCAGGTCGGGCCCCCGGCGGCGAGGCGGCCCACCAGGTTCCAGTCGGGGTCGGTCTCTCGGGGGGACACGATCAAGTGATCCGGCCCGGTCTCGCGAACGATGCGGGCTAGTTCTCCCGGGTCTTCCGTTCCCCAGCTCGGGTCGGCGAGGGCGACACGTCCGGAGGACTCGAATTCCATCTCAAATACGAGCTCGGTGGAAAGCCGCCACGCTCGCTTCAGCTGGCGTAGGCCTCGGAGGTACGCGCTCGAGAGGACGGCTCGACGGGCCCCCGTGATCAGGATATCGATCGCCTGCTCCGCCGTCCGTACGCCGCCGTCGACCCAGAGAGTGACGTCCCGCGAGATCTCCTGGAGGTAGTCCATCTGGGGGTCGCCGTGCTCGAGGCCATCGAGGTCGACGAGATACAGCATCGAGTAATCTCGCGCCAAGCGGTCGACCACATCGAAAGGGTCGAACGGCGGACCGTCCGGGGAGTGGGCCGCTACCGGACCATCTGGGCCGGGGACGCAGACCTGGCCTTTTCGCAGCAGCAGACAGGGCATCAGAGCGGGACCCCGCGGCGGTGCTGAAGAGGAAGGAGCGGTCTTCGCCAGCGGTCGGCCCGGCATCGCACGGGGGACCACGTGCGGGTTATTCGGTCTTCGCCTCCCCTTCTCGGTCCGGTTCCTACCCGCGTGCCTCGGTTTTGGGTCTACGGCAGGACCGGCGGGTGCCATCGGAGGCTTTTTCCCTCCTCAACGGGTCGTTCCTTTGCCAGGAGGTGGAGGGCAGCTGACGGTGGTCCGTGCCGGCAACGGCCGGCCGCTGAGGAAAGTCCCCGCTCCGGGAAACACGGGGTCGGGCGGGAACCCGACAGGCGAGAGTCTGAGCTCCGGAGCAGAAACGACACAGTCCGGTGGTACGGTGAAGGCGTCGCGTTGGAGGATCCACCGGAATATGGTGAAACGGCCGACTCCCCGGGAGCAAGCCCTGACGGACGGTATGAAGCGTTTCCGCGACCGTCGAGGAGAGCGCGCAGTCGAATGCTGCCTGAAACGGAACGGGGCTTACTACCACGACCTGGCCGGCACGTCAGGAAACTGGCATGCCGCCGGCCCAAAAACACCCGTTTTTGGGCCGGGAACCCCG
>Ga0181533_1002683_pt1 | contig 20501 bp, 9 predicted proteins | sample PEATcosm2014_Bin_45_FD_119772 | JGI IMG/M metagenome (GOLD analysis project Ga0181533, IMG submission 119772) | Peatland microbial communities from MTU Mesocosm Facility, Houghton, MI, USA - PEATcosm2014_Bin11_60_metaG | ecosystem: Environmental > Terrestrial > Soil > Wetlands > Peat | place...
ATTGCACGCCAAGGAGTTTCCCAACACCCAATTCATCTCGAGTCCGATGGAATCTGGTCTGTCGGCCAGCCCGCCGGTCCAGGATTTCACTCTGCCTGACTTGCAGGGCAAACCCGTCCGCCTCGCCGATTTCCGCGGCAAAACCGTTTTGCTGAATTTCTGGGCTACCTGGTGCACGGCCTGCATGGCGGAGATCCCCGACCTGGTTACCCTCCAAAGGAAACTCGGCGACCACGTTGCCATTCTCGGGGTGGCCCTGGATGGTCTGCCCGACGAACATGGTCATCAGCCAGGGGAGGAAGGCCAAGGGCACGCCCACGCCGAACATCCCTCGCGGAAGGCGCTGCTCGACAAAGTCGCCCGTGCTGTGAAGACGCGTGGAATCAACTATCCCGTGTTGCTCGACCCGGAGGCCGCAGTGGGACGACGCTTCAACGGGGGCGAGCTACCCACCACCGTGATCATTGATGCCCAAGGCCACTTGCGCCGGCGATTTGTAGGAGAGCGCAGCCTGGACGTATTTGAAGCGATGATTGCACAGGTGGCCAAACCGCTCCCCCAAGCCGCCATCCAACAGTCGGCGCCACAACAGTGAGGCATCGATGTTCTCCAGAGCTTTACCCGACTCTTTACTCTGATACGCTCGGCGCTGTGGTTGAAACTGGACCTGCGTAGCTTCTTGGACTCCTATGGGACAGCCGGGGCAGCTTTCGGTTTCTGGGAACTCCAGAGCAAGCCTATTTTCCAGGGATGGCATGACACTATGGGACGGCCGAAATCCAAAATGACGGTCAGCGCAGGCTGGAATCCTCAACTTCAGTCCCCCATCTGCCCCTGATTTCCTTTGGAATTTCGAGGGTTTAGAGGCGTTTTGACTTCGCTATGGGATGCCAGTGCTCGGATGCCACCAATGGAGGGTTCCGCTCAACAAGATTCGGGCCCATTCGTCGGATTCGTGGGATTTGTGGGCCCTACTTGCACTTCCACGGAATGATCCCGATGGTCGTCAAGCAACGAGATGCTATTACCCGGGAGCGGCCGGCCGTCGAGGGATAGCCGGCGCCTATCGACAGGGGCGCCAGAGAGCCTGGTAACGCGAATGTGGTAAAGGGTTTGCCGGTAGCGGTAGTGGAGGGTGCAGGTGCTCCAGGTCTTGGGAAGGCTGGGAGTCAGGCGCAGTTGGTTGCCCTCCAGATTCACGCCGAGCAGGGTTTCGAGCAGGAGCCGATACATCCAACCGGCGGAGCCGGTGTACCAAGTCCACCCGCCACGGCCGGTGTGGGGCGCGACGGCATAGACGTCGGCCGCCACGACGTAGGGTTCGACTTTGTAGGTTGCGATTTGGTCGGGTGTGGCGCTGTGGCGGAGAGGATTAAGGAGGGCGAACAGGTCCCAGGCCCGGTCGGTGTCTCCCAGGAGCGCAAAGGCCATCGTGGTCCATATAGCGGCATGAGTGTATTGGCCGCCATTTTCGCGGACGCCGGGGAAATAGCCTTTGATGTAGCCCGGATTAAGGGGGGAGTGATCGAACGGAGGATCGAGCAACTGGATCAACCCGGCGTTGCGGCGGATGAGGCGCTCGTCCACGGCTTGCATGGCCTGGCGGGCGCGCTGGGGATTGCCGGCGCGGCTGATGACCGCCCAGCTTTGGGGCAGGGAATCGATCTGACATTCCGGATTGGTCTGGGAGCCAAGGGGTTGTCCGTCGTCGAAGTAGGCGCGGCGATACCATTGGCCGTCCCAGGCGTGTTGCTCGAGGTTTTGTTGCAGTTGGAGGGCTTGGGCGAGGCACCGCTCGGCAAAGGCAGCGTCGTTGCGCCGGCGCGCCAATTCCGCAAATTGGGTGAGCACGTCGTAGAGGAAGAAACCCAGCCAAACGCTTTCGCCGCGCCCCTCCTTGCCAACCAAGTTCATGCCGTCGTTCCAGTCGCCGCAACCCATGAGCGGCAGGCCATGCTGGCCGAAATGGAGGGCGTGTTCGATGGCGCGGACGCAATGTTGATACAGGGTGGCCGGCGATTCGGAGCGATGGGGCAGGTCATAGCAGGATTCCTCCTCCGGTTTGAGGGGGCGGCCTTCGAGAAAGGGAACGGACTCGTCGAGCACGCCGGTGTCGGCAACGCAGGCGACATAGCGGCAGGCAGCGTAAGGCAGCCAGATGTAGTCATCGGAGAAATGGGTGCGAACGCCGCGGCCGGCGGGAGGGTGCCACCAATGCTGCGCGTCGCCTTCGGCGAACTGATGCGCGGCGGCGCGCAAGAGGTGCTCGCGGGCGAGGGCCGGCTCGGTGTGCACCAGCGCCATCACATCCTGCAATTGGTCGCGGAAACCGAAGGCCCCGCCGGATTGATAGAAGCCGGTGCGGGCCCACAGGCGGCTGCTCAAGGTCTGATACAACAGCCAACCGTTGGCCAGCACGTTGACGGAGGGGTCGGGTGTTTCGACTTGCACTGCGCCGAGCGTCCGGCCCCAGTATTGCCGGGTTCCTTCCAGGGCGTCCCGGCCGGCCTCAGCGGGGCGGAAACGGCGGATGAGGGTTTGAACGTCGGCCACGCTGCGCCCCACCCCGAGGCGGAAGCTGGTTTCCCGTTGCTGCCCGGCGGCCAAATCAAGAGTCACCTGAACCGCGCCACAAGGGTCCAAGCCCGCCCCTGTTTTCCCCGAGAGCCGCGTCCGCCTGAGGGCCGCCGGATTGGACAGGCTCCCATTTCGGCCGAGAAACTCCCTCCGATCCCCGGTGACGGTTCGGCTGGGATCACTCACGTCCACGAAGGCGATGCGTTCGGCGAACTCGGTGTTGAATGGATTGCGCGCCAGCAGGGCGCCGGTTTTCGGGTCCACCGCGGTCTGCACGTGCAGCAGGCTCTTATGGCGCAACTCTCCCAGCACCCATTCCCAGTAGCCGGTGACGGAGAGTTGGCGCGGCCGGCCTGAGACGTTGCGCAGTTTCAGGACCGCGAACTTCACGGGCGCGTCCATGGCCACATAGACGGTCAACTCGGAAGCGATGCCGTTCTCGGTGTGTTCGAACACGGAATAGCCGAAGCCGTGACGGATGACATAAGGTGTTGCGCCGCGGGCAGGCAGCGGGGTGGGGGACCAAAACTGTCCCGTCTGCTCATCCCGGAGGTAGAAGGCCTCACCGGTGGCGTCGGTGACCGGATCGTTGTTCCAGGGCGTCAGGCGAAACTCGTGGCAATTTTCGACCCAGGTGTAGGCGCTGCCGCTCTCGGAAACGATCGTCCCGAAGTAGGGATTGGCCAGCACGTTTACCCAGGGGGCGGGCGTTGCCTGGTCCGCTGACAAGGTAGTGACATATTCTCGGCCGTCAGGGGTAAAGCCGCCCAGCCCGTTATGAAAGAGCGTTTCGCGCGGCGGGAGCGGCTTGGGCAACTCGCGCGCCGGGGAGCGGGCCGGCGCCAGCAAAGGGATGATCGGTTCCGGGAGACTGGGTCGGTCCAGTTGTTCGGTCAAGGTCCCGTTTTCATCGGCCAGGACCACGCGCGCGACCGATTGGAGCAGCAGAAGGTCTTCACTGGGGACCTGGTCCAGGCGCCGGACAAAGATGCCGCCCGGCTTGTCGAGCAATTGGGCTTCGATGCCCGAGGCAATCAAACTGAGGATGTGGTCCTGCAAGGGCTGGCGATAGACCGAAACGTCCTCATTGAGGATGACCAGCTCGACCGGCAAACCCTTCATCCGCCAATAGGAGTGAGCCCGGAGGAGGTGCTGAAGGACCTCGATTCTGGCGGGGTCGCCGATGCGCAGCAGGACGATCGGCGCGTCACCCGAGATGCCATAGCCCCACAGCCCGCTTTGGCCGCGCCGGTTACTGAGCAACACACTGGGAGTGGCACGCCGGGCGGGATTGGCATAGATCAAGGCGCCGGCCAGCCGAGCATAGAGCTGCGCGTCGGCCTCGGAGGCGTTGATGTGGCGCAGGGTGACCTGGCTGTGGGTCCACGCGAGGTCCAGGGCCCGGTCGGCCATGCGCGGGTTGTGGTATTTTTCTACCAGCGCCACCGCCGCCTCCCGGCTCTCGGCCATACCCATGACCAGGTCAACATGGGCGGTCTCGTGGGGCGCCAGTGTGACTGTGCGGCGCAACGAGCTGATGGGATCCAGAACGGAACCGGTGGTGTTGGACAGTGGTGAGATTCTCTGCAGAGCGGCCGGTTCGGCCAGGGTCCGGCCTCGCCCGATGAACCTGGCGCGGTCCGTTTCGCAGGAGATGACACCCTGCTCGCCGCCCTGCCCCACCATGAAATTCAAAAGCCAGGGCGGCTTTTCCGCTTCGGAGCGGGGGCGGCGGGTGCATAGCACCGCCGGGCGTGGGCCCAAGAACTCGGTTTGCACGAACAGATTGCTGAAGGCGGGATGGGAAGCGTCGGCCGCGGGAGGCGCGAGCACGACCTCGGCATAACTGGTCAGTTCGATGACGCGCCGGTCATGGGAATGGTTGGTGAGAGTCACTCGGCGCAGCTCGACATCATCTTCGGGCGAGACGCTGATTTCGGTGTGGATTTCCAGGCCGGCATGGCGCTGGCGAAACTCGGCGCGGGCTTGAGTGAAGATGGCTTCGTAGTGTTTGGTGGCGCGCCGGCAAGGTTGATGGGCGGCGGACCAGGATTCGCCGGTGGCCACATCGCGCAAATAGATGAAGGTGCCCCAGCAATCGCGCGTGGCATCCTCGCGCCATCGCGTGACGGCCAGGTCTCGCCACCGGCTGTAGCCGCCGCCGGCGCTGCTGACCACGACGTGATAGCGGCCGTTGGACAAGAGGTGGACCTCGGGCGCGCGCAGTTCGGGATTGGCGAAGACGCGCATGAGGCCCTCGCCGTCGCCGGCAAACTTGCGCGATTTCACCAATTCATACTGTTCGGAGAGCACTTTGGCGGTGGTGTTGGGCACGCGCTCCTGCAAGAGCAAGTCCGCGGCGCGCAAAGCGGGGCACGACAGGAAACGCCGCTGCATGGGACGGTCCAGCACCCGATACGCCAGGGCCAGCAGGCTCATCCCCTGGTGATGGGCCATGAACGAGCGGATGGTGATGCTGGACTGGCCGGGGGGCAGACGTGAGGGAGTGTAATCGACCGCCTCGTAAAACCCGTAAGCCCCTTGGCGCCCCTCGGCGGCGAGTTGTTCGAGGTTGTCGCAGGCTTCGCGGGGCGCGACCATCAGCGCCATTGCCGTGGCATACGGAGCAATCACCAGGTCCTCGGCCAGGCCGCGCTTCAAACCCAGGCCCGGCACGCCAAAGGCGCGGTATTGGTAATTCAGATGAACGTCCGTCCGGTTATAGCCGGATTCGGACACACCCCACGGGACGCCGCGCAATCGGCCGTACTGGATCTGCTGCCGGACCGCCCCGGCGCACGTTTGACCCAGCAAGGTGTGCTCATAGTTCGGCATGACCAGCAGCGGCATCAAATACTCGAACATGGACCCGCTCCATGAAGCCAACACCGGATCGCCTCCCAAAGCGACGAGCAACCGGCCCAGCGAGAACCAGTGGTCCTGCGAAACTTGCCCCTGGGCAATGACGACATAGCTGCACAAACGGGCCTCGGAGGCCAGCAGATCATAAAAGCTGGCGTCACCGCGACGTTCTGTGACGTTGAACCCGATGGAGAAGAGCTTGCGCGCGGGATCGAACAAAAAGCCGAAGTCCATCCCGGCCATCTCGGCGCTTTGCCGCGCCAAGGTTTCCAGTGCGAGGATGCGCTGGCGGGCGCGGCTGCCGGCCTTCCGCAGGCAGCGTAACCATCGGGCAAGGCGCGCTTCCTCCTCGGGCTTCCTTGATGAGGCGGGTTCCATCGCGAGGGCTTGCAGGGCCGCCGCGAGAGACGGGCAGAGCGATTGATCCAATTCCGCCACCTGGCGCAAGGTGGGCGCCTGGTCGAGTTGGGCGAGCTTGGCGGGGAGGGTAGCGGAGTCAGACGCCAAGGCCAGCCAGGGCGCCAGGAAAAGCAAATCTGCCAAATGGTCCCGGCAGTTTCGTTCCAGAGTCCGGGTCCACCATTTCAGTTCCTCCCCAGCTCCCGCATCGAGCGCCGCGGCCAATACCGCCACCCGCTCGGTCACCCGTCGCAGCAGGTCAAATCCTGAGCGCAGGGTTAAGGGCGGCTGCGCCAGTTCCGCCTCGATGCGCTCCAACTCGGAGTTGCCGCCTTTCAGCTCGTGAACAATGCCCACAGTGTCCGCCAGACCCGCGAATACTTGAGGAGTGAGGATCGATTGCGCCTGTAATTCCGCCAAACCTTGGCCCAGGGTCAGCAGATGGCCTGCGAGGTTGCCGCTGTCCACACTGGAAACATAGAGCGGCAGCAAGGGCTTGAGGGTTCGGGTATCGTACCAGTTGAAGAAGTGGCCGCGGTAGCGTTCGAGGCCCCGCATGACGTCCAAGGCATCTTGTGTGCGCTGAACGAGTCGGCCAACCGGCAGATAGCCGAAGTCGCACGCTGCCAGGTTGGCCAGCAGGGCTAATCCCATGTTGGTGGGCGAAGTGCGAGAAGCCAACACCGGGACGGGTTCTTCCTGGAAATTATCCGGCGGCAGCCAGTGTTCTTGCGCGGTGACGAAGGTTTCAAAGAAGCGCCAGGTCTTGCGGGCGGTCCGCCGAAGGAAGGCCACTTGGTTGGGTTCTAAGTCCGGCGCCGACGAAGGCCCGATGGGCTGGCTGATGCGCCAAGCTATCCAAGGAGAGGCCAGCCAGAGAGCCAGGATTGGCGCGGCGAACGGCAATTGCGCGGGCTGCACCCAGGCCAGGAAAGACCCGCAGGCCAGGGCAACAACCGGCGCGACCCACATGGTCGCATAAAACCCCACGGGGCCGCTGCGGGCGGTGCGTTCGGCGTCGCTGGCGGTTTGCCATTCCAGGAGCCGTTTGCGAGTAAAGAGCAGCCGCACCAGCGTGCGCACGACGGCATCGAGGCTGATAAAGGCGTCGTACGGCAGGAATACAAAGGTGAGCAGGGCCTGGCCGAGTTGGCGTCCCGTGGAGCCGGCCAGCCCGCGCAAGTGCAACCCAAGAGACACGTCCCGCGGCTTGTGGAAAAGCTCGACAGTCGCCGCCAGCAGGGCCGGCAGGGTAATGATACCGAGGACCAGCAGGGGCGCGGCGGCGCCGAGGCCGGAGAGCAGCACCCAGTTGCCCAGCAGCAGCAGCAGCAAGCCGGCGGGGACCAGGCTGCGCCGGAGATTGTCGAGGATCTTCCATTGCGACAAGCCGGACAGAGGATTGGCGATGCGCCGGGCATCGGGTCCCGGAACGCGAGGCAAGAGCCACTGGGCGATTTGCCAATCGCCGCGAATCCAGCGATGGCGCCGATTGATGTCGGCGCTGTAACGGGCAGGATATTCTTCATACAACTCAACGTCGCTGACCAGTGCCGAGCGGGCATGGCAGGACTCGATCAAATCATGGCTCAGGACCGTGTTCTCCGGGAAACGGCCGGCGACGGCTTGTTGAAATGCGTCCACATCATAGATTCCTTTGCCAATGAACGAACCCTCTTCGAACACATCCTGATAGACGTCCGAAACCGCGCGGGTGTAAGGGTCAATCCCGACGTCACCCGCAAACAGTTTGACGAACCAGGACCGTCCGGCGCTGGGCAAACTCACCCCGACGCGCGGCTGCAAGATGCCGTAGCCCTCGGTCACCACGCCCTTGACCGGATCGAACTGCGGCCGGTTGAGCGGGTGAGCCATCGTTCCGGCGAGCTGGCGGGCGGCATCGCGAGGAAGCTGCGTGTCGGTGTCGAGGGTGATGACGAACTTGACGGCCGGCAGAATAGAAGTATCGCCGACGATTTCAAGAAAACAGTCCCTGGACCCGCCGCGGAGCAGGGCGTTGAACTCCGTCAGTTTGCCCCGCTTGCGCTCGTACCCCATCCACAGGCCTTCGACTTCGTTCCAGCGGCGCGGCCGGTGGAAGAGGAAGAAGATATTAGGCCGGTCGGACGCATACTTGGCATTGAGCATTTCTATGCCCGCACGTGCGCACCGAAGCACCAGGGTGTCCTCCGGCTGGGTCTCCCGAGGCGCGTCCTGGAAATCGGTCAGCAAAGCAAAATAGAGATGCTGGTCCCGGTTCGCCAGATAATGAATCTCGACGGTTTCGACCAGCCGGGCGACCGTCCTGGGGTTGGTCAACATCGTCGGCACGACCACCATGGTCCGGCACTCGGGCGCGATGCCGTCGGAGTAATCCAGGCGCGGCAGCAGGCGGGGTTTCACCAAAAGGGTGGAAAGCCAGTTCATCAACGCGACGGCCAGTTGGCTGGAACAAAGCAGGAACACGAGCGTGAAGAAGGCCAGCCTCCAGCCCTGTACCTCGAACGCCCGCGCTTGCTGGATTAAGCCGAGAGTCCCCAGCACCGTGAGCAACGAAACTCCGCCTCCATAGAACGCCATTGGAAAGCGGCGGATGCGCCGCTCGAGGGCTGTTCGCCAGGGGTGGCGCATTTCTGCCGCGCGTTCCAGCGCCGCCAGGCCCTTGTCGACCAGGTGAAATCCCACATGCGCGGTCCGGTCCTGAATTCCTCTTTCCCGGGCGCTGGCTTCGGCCAGTTGGATGGCCTTTCGCGCCACCTCCGACTCCGGCAGCCCGCTGTGGCGGGAAATGGCCTCGACTGAGTGGCGATAGCGATCGCGGGTGGAGAAGTCCATCTTCCCGTAAACGCCGGCGGGGTCGAGGCGGAGCGCCTGATCGACCTGGCTCATCGTCTCGACGAACTCGCGCCAGTCCAAGGCGCCCAGAAAGCGCAGACTGCCGATGGTATGACTGACGGAGACCTGGTCGGCGGCCTGGTTCTGGCTCTCGAGGTGGACCAGTTGCTCGAGGGAAAGTCCCTGGTCCGTGAGCCGTTGCTCGAGCCAAGCCCGCGCCAGGTGCATCGCCGGGCTTTGGCGGGACAAGCGTTGGGAGAACTCCGCCACGAAGGCGCTGGACAACCGCAGGGTGGACTGCGCCATGTCGGCCACCACCACGACGAGGTGAGAGGGTTTCTTCTCCGCCATCTCCTGCAGGCGCTCGACCCACAGGTCCGCCAGGTCGCGATCGTGCCGCACGATCATCAGCCGCGAGGTGACCCGGCGCAGATTCTCGATCAAGGCCAGCCGGAGCATGATCGGAATGGCCCACAACTCGCCCAGTTTCAAGGCCGACACCGTTTGGTAAGCCGCGATGAAGGCGCGCAGCGGCTCGGCGTCAATCTGCGCATCCACGTGGGAAATCAATTCGAGCGCCAGGTCATAGACGCGCGGCAACCCGGCCGAAGCCCCCGCCACGAGGCGGGGGAGTTCCCGGCTGTAACCCCGGGGCAAATGCCGGCGGGCCATCTGGATCTGCTCTTCGATCAGGTAGAAATTGTCGAGCAACCATTCGGCCGCGTGGGTGACGCGCCGGGTTTGGTCCACCGCCTGAGTCGCGCGGTTGTAGGCCTTTAAAACCTGCTCATTTTCACCCAGCCGCGCGAGCAATCGGTTGGCGCCGCGCCGGGTGACGACCGGGTGATTCTCGGCGAGGGCTTTGGCGTGGTTGGCCAGTTGCTCGATGCTGAACACTTCTCCACGCAGCGGCGGCTCGTTCGCCGGGGGACGCACCTGCACATACCCGGCCACCCGGCCAAGCAACCCTTCCAGGCTGATTTCTTTTCCAGACGCGGTATTCAGGATGAGCCTCTCACGGGATGTGACCGGGTCGGTCGGCCCGGCGCCGGAACCTGGTCAGGTCCTGGAGCGTGAGTCATTGCCCGGAGGGAGAAAGAGCTTGCTGACAAACTTCACTGGTTTCTCCCTGGCATTGGGGTTGTGTCGAAAACACCGCGGAGTCCGTGCTTGAAATCCGCGTAGGTCTTGCAGTCAGCCCGGGCGTTGCTCCGGTAGGAAAGACTGCCGACGAGGCTGAGCAGCGGGTGGCGGCGGTGCCAAACGCTGTTCCACGTCCGCCGCAGAACGCGCCCCAAGGAATAGAAGCGCTGGTTGCAGGTGATCATTTCCCGGATGATGCCGTCCTGAGAGAAATGCCTATGCCGGGCCACCGGGAACGTCAGCGTGTAGTATTTCCAGTCTTCCGGAAACCTATTAAGGGCGATGCGAGCCTCCGATTTCATCTGGTCCCACAGGCGTGTCCCCGGCAGGGGGGTCAGAAACAGGGTGTTGAGATGGTCCAAGCCGTACTCGGTGGCCGCCGCGGCGATCCGTCGGCCGATGCCTGGTTCATCGATGTCCAGACCGATGATAAAGGAGCCCACGACCAGAATCTTGTGCCGCTGGATGCGCTCGACCGAGGCGCGGAAATCCCGGCCCTTGATCAGGTTGAACTTCTTGCCCAGTTCCCGCAGCCCCGCGGGCGTCGGGGACTCGAAGCCGATGAACACGCCTTGGCACCCGGCCCGTGCGGCCAACTCGAGGACTTCTTCGTCATCGGCAAAATTAATGGTGGCCTGTGCCACCCACTGCTTGCGCAGGTTTGCCTGAGCCAAGGCGCGAAACAACTCCTTGGCCCGGGCGACATGTTCCGGGCGCGTGCCGATGAGGTTGTCGTCCACCACCAGCACCCGTTTCTCACGGATCGACTTGAATTCGCGGACGACCTCGGCAATGGGTCGTTGCCGGTAGAGGGCTCCGTTGAACGTTGTCACGCTGCAGAAGTTGCAGCTCAAGGGACAGCCGCGCGTGGTCTGAATGGCTCCGAAGGCATATCGAGCGGGGAGCAAATCGTGACGGGCGGGCGCTAGGTCCTTCAGATCGGCATGGCCTCCGTCGTAGCGGTGCTTCCGCCTGCCATGCCGGGTGTCCTCCAGGACTTGGGGCCAGATGCCCTCCGCTTCCCCCGTAACCACCGAGTCCACACGTTCCATGACCTCGTCCACGCACATGGTGGCGTGAATGCCGCCCAGGACCACCGGTACACCCATACCCCGGAAGTGAGCGGCCACCTCATAGGCGCGGTTCGCCTGCGAAGTGAACGCGGTAATGCCCACCAAGTCGGGCCGGGGCATGGCAGAGTAGTCCGGCCTGCCGAGGTTCTCGTCCACGATGGTGACTTCCCAGTCCGGCGGAGTCAGGCCTGCGAGCACCATCAGGCTGAGCGGCTTCCACACGCGGTAGCGGTTCCACCCGCTCCCGTCGACCTTGACGCTGCTGACCAGCGGATTGGACGGATTGACCAAATAGAGTCGCATCACCGTTTCCCCTTTCACTAGTTACCTTTCTCTTCTGAGGGTGTGCTATTGCCACGCAACCCTCTCCCCTCGCCCCGAGACTGGCGGGCTTCCCCTCGCCCTTTGGTTTTCATTAAAGCATCTCTTCGCGGGTACAACCAGCAGGCGAAGTGCCGATAGTCTGCGGCAAGTCGCAACTCACTGAGGTCCAACTGCTTTCGCAGTTGGCCGGTTGTGCAACGGTTGTCACCCCGTCTAAGGAATCGTGCAAATCGCCCGGCTTTAGTCCCGCCCGCCGTGCAATGTGCGCAGAATGGCGTTGAGATAATCCAGGGGATTGGCGGCGCAGAGTTGGAGGGCTTGGGCGAGGCACTGCTCGGTAAAGCCAATATCGTTGCGCCGGCGCGCCAACTCCGCAAATTGGGTGAGCACGTCGTAGAGGAAGAAACCCAGGCGGGTGTAGCTATCCTGCACCTGGAATTGTGACGGATCACATAAAACTAGGTTGCTGGATTCCCAGCGGGCGCCCGTCGCCGCACGCCTCCGGAGCCGTCTCCAGTTATACGCGGCGGGCGCCGGGTTCCAAAAACCCGATGCCCGGATGTTCCCGCGGGCGGGAAGAAGGTCCGCTAATAGCGCGAGCGGGCTCCTCTTCCGTAACCACCGCCGCCGGTCGAACGTTCCTCGCGCGGACGGGCTTCATTGACGGTCAAGGCGCGCCCTTTCCAATCCTTGCCGTTCAAGGCGAGGATCGCCGCAGTGGCGGCTTCCTGCGTGTTCATGGTGGCAAAGGCAAAACCTCGAGCCTGACCGGTGAATTTATCCTTGATTACCGCGATTTCATTGACCGGACCGTGCTCGGAGAGTTTGTCTCTCAGATCGCTTTCGGTGATGTCGCTGGGGAGGTTGCCGACGTATAATTTTGTGCTCATGGTGATTGATTAGTCTACTGCTTTTCCCAGGGTGTTCCCGACGCTCGGGTTTCAAATCATCACTGAAGCGAATTCATTGAGGATCTTCCTGCCTCGAAATCGGCAAGTTGGCTAAATGCGAAGCTACTCTAAGCCGGACGGGATGACAAAGCAACCTTTGTTTGCATCTATTTCGCATTGATCACGCCCCGCAGCGCAAGTGGGTCCCAGGGCCGGCAGGACGTCAATTCTTGGAGCGCCCAACATGGCCCGGCGCGAGGAACAGGCCAGTGACAAAGCGCCAGTGGTAATACGGCGTGAAGCATTGAGGCCACCGCAATGGCAATTCCCGCCTTGGCGATGGACAAAGAGGTTCCAGAGCGTTAAGCTGGAGCATTATACGGAACGCCGCCTCCGACCGTGAACAGCCGCTCAAGGGACGGATTGCGGCGTGTTGTGTCGGCGTGAATGTGGGCTCCCTGACGGTGAAAGTGGCGGTCGTGCGCGGCGACACCCGGCAGGCCAGGGTCATGCCCCACCAGGGCCGTCCTGTGGAGGTCCTAAAGCAGATGCTCGAGGCGGCAGAGTTTGCCGGCGCTGATTATTTCGGCGTCTCCGGGCATTTGGGGCACGTTTCCGAGGCGGCGGCCATCCAGCGAGCGTTGCGCGAGTCGCCGGCCGCCTTCGGTGCGGTGGTCTCGCTGGGCGCAGAGTCGTTCCTGGTTTATCTGCTCACCGAAGGGAGGATCGTCAACGTCCTGTCACACAACAAATGCGCCGCCGGCAGCGGCGAGTTTTTCGTCCAGCAGATTGGCCGGATGGGGCTGGACCTCGAAGAGGCAATCCGGCGGTCGTTCCAGGGAAAGGTCGTGCCCCTGGCCTCGCGCTGCTCGGTCCACTGCAAATCGGACATCACGCACAAGCTCAACCGGCAGGAAGCGGCGCCGGAGGACATTCTGCACACGCTGCACGACAGCATGGCCAGCAAGGTGGTCGCGCTCCTGGAGAAGGCACAACGCCAGATGCGGCGAGTGCTGTTGATCGGCGGCCTGACGCGCAACGGAGCGATGGTGGCCGCGTTGCGGGAGAGACTCCCGGCCACGGAGTTCACGGTGCTCCAGGAGAGTCCGTGGTTCGAGGCCTGGGGCAGCGCGCTCCTGGCGCGGGACGAGCCTCTATACACCCAGCCCAGTTTTTCAGTTCGGGCCAGCCTGGGTCATCTTCCGCCGTTGAGCCGCTATGCCGACCGGGTCGAGGTCATCGGCGCGGCAGTCCGACAGGCGCCCCCTGAAGGTCCAACGGTCCTGGGAGTGGATGCCGGCTCGACCACAACCAAAACCGTTCTGCTCGATCCCGCGACTGGTGGCATGGTGGCCTCTCATTATACGCGCACCAACGGTGATCCGGTGGGGGCGGTCCGGGAGTGTCTCCGGTTACTGGCCGGCCAAACGGGCTGCGGCCGGGTAGGCCTCGTGGGGACTACTGGCTCGGCCAGAGAACTCATTGGCGCTTACCTGGGCACCGAGCATGTGTATAACGAGATCTCGGCCCAGGCCGCCGGTGCGGCGCACTTCGACCCGGATGTCGACACCATCTTTGAAATCGGCGGCCAGGATTCCAAGTACATTCATTTGCGCAACGGCGTGCCGATTGACTATGCGATGAACAACGCGTGCTCAGCCGGCACGGGGTCCTTTCTCGAGGAGAGCGGCCAAGGCGATTTGGGGGTGGCCGTGTCTGAGATTGCCGACCTGGCGCTGGCCGCCCCTGCTCCGGTGCAGTTCAAGGCGACCTGTGCGGCGTTCATCAACTCCGATATCCGGCTGGCGCAGCAGGAGGGTCATTCGCGGGACGCCATTGTCGCCGGGCTGGTTTATGCGATCGCGGGCAACTATCTGACCCGCGTGAAGGGGTCTCGTTGCGTGGGCCGAAAGGTCTTCTTGCAGGGCGGCGTCGCCTTGAATCGCGCGGTGGGGCACGCCTTTGCCCATAGCGTCGGGCGCCAGATCGTCATTCCACGCAGCCCGGAGTTGCTCGGGGCCTTGGGGGTCGCACTGCTGGCACTGCAGCGGCGCGGATCGCAGCATACCGCCGATGAGATACGCGACCTGCTGGCGCTGGCCGGGCCGGAGCTCAAACGGGTGGGCCGATTCACCTGCGGCGCCTGCAAACTGGCTTGCAGCATTGATCGTTTCGAAGTCGCGGGCCGCCGTTTTCCCTTTGGCGGCCGCTGCAGCCTCTACGAGAACGTCTGGAAACGCAAGTCGCGGACCGCTCCGGCTCCCGACCTGGTGGAACAAAGGGCAAAGCTGCTTTTTGACTCGGCCAACCAATCCCCAGCCAAAGGAGGGCTCGGGGAGGAGGGTATCCAACCTCACGCAAACAACAAATCGGGCGCCCCTGCCCAAGGCGCCCAACCGCGCCTTTCCCTGCTCCAAAACGCCAGCCTCAGGGTTCAGCGCCTCCTGCCATCCTCGCTCCCCCACTCTCCATCCCCGCCGCCTTCGCCGACGGCCCCGCGACCTTTGCTTGGCATTCCACGGGCGCTGACGACGCACTCGTTGTTCCCGCTTTACTCGACGTTCTTTTCGAGCCTGAGCCTGGAGGTGGTGTTGTCCAAGGTCGACCCCCGGGGTGAACTGAAGTCCTACTCCGGGTTTTGTTTTCCCGCGCAGATCGCGCACGGCGCTCTCTTGGACCTGGCCGAGCGAGGCCTCGGATTGGTTTTCCTGCCGCACATCGTGCGGATGCCCCAGGAGAACGCTTGCCGCGATTCCTACCTGTGCCCGGTGACTCAGGCCGGGCCCTATTTCCTGGCCAAGGCCTTTCCCGGCCTGCGCTTCCTTTCGCCCGTCCTGGATTTTACCCGCGGCTACGAAGCCAGTTCGGCCCTGGTGGAAATGGCCATCCGGGAGTTGGGAACGCCGCGCGAGCCGGCTGAGTTGGCCTGGGCGACGGCCGTGCGCGCCCAGACGGAAACCGAGCGCGCCCTGGGCGAGTTGGGCAAGCGGGCTCTGTCACAAGCGCTGACCGCAGGAAAACCGGCGATTCTGCTCGCGGGCCGCAGCTACAACGCCTTTACGCCGGAGGGTTCGCAATCGGTGGGCAAGAAGCTCTCGAGCATGGGCGTGACCGTCATCCCGGCAGACTGCCTTGCGCCGGTCGGAGATGGCCCTACAGTGTGGTACACGGCCAACCAGATTCTCAACGCCGTCGCCCTGGCCAAGCAGCATCCGAACCTCTTCCTGCTTTGCGTGAGCAACTTCAGTTGCACCATCGATGCCTTCACTCATGCTATGCTGGCTTCCGAACTGGGCTCCAAACCCTACCTCATCATCGAGATCGACGCCCACACCGCCGATGCCGGGGTCCAAACTCGCCTCGAAGCCTTTCTGGACGTCGTCACGAACTATCGAGAGGCGCATGCCAGCCCCAGCCAAGCGTTCACGCCCTGCCGTCTGGGCCCGGGCGGCCAGGTCATCCGTTCCAATGGCACGCGCGTCCCGCTCAGCGACGCGCGCGTTAGGATTTATTTCCCCAACTTCTCCCAGCACCATGCCGGGGCCTTTGCGATGGCCACCCGCTGGCTGGGCCTGCACCCCGGCGCGCTGCTGCCGCTGGATCGCAGCCGACTCGAACGCGGTCTCCAACACACCTCGGGCCGCGAGTGCCTCCCGCTGCCCATCTGCATCGGCCAACTCCTCCACATGAGCAGCCACCGGCAACCCGGCGAGATCGCCGGCTTCTACATGATTCGCGGCGGCGCCCCCTGCGTCAGCGACTCCTATATGGGCTACTTCGAGCGCTTCATCACCGAGCAGTGCTTGAGGGATGTCTTTCTGCTCAATCCGGACGCGGATAACAATTATCTCGGCTTCGGCGCCGCCACGCTGGCGCGCCATCTCTCGCCCGCGATTGTGGCGGCAGACATCCTCGTCGAGATAGAGCACGTGCTGCAGGTGGTGGGCGCCCCCGGCTGCCTGGAGCGGCTGCGGGAGGAGTGGCGGCGGTTTGCCGGGGCGATGGGCTCGCTGGATCAGTTCCAGGCGGAACTGCCCGAATTGGTCGGGCGTCTGGCGGCGCTGCCACGAACTCGAAGTCCTTTGACCTGCCCGCGGGTCGTAGTGACCGGCGACTTCTTCACCCGGTTCAGTCCGTTTTTCATGGAAGGCGTCGCTGAGCTTTATGCTGCGCGCGGCATCATTCTCAAGCCGGTGGACCTGGGCGACCTTCTCCTCTACGGCGCCTATCACCGCATCGCTCAGACCGCCGGCGGTTGGGGACTCAAGCCGGGCAGCCTGGCGCTGGCCAAGGCATGCTCGCGGGTGTTTCAGCCGGACGGCAAGGACTATTTGCGGAAGTGGGCCGGCTACCAGGCCGAGCGGTGGCATGAACAACATTACCGAGGTCTGTTCCTCGAGACCGGCCTGCTGGTGGCTGGGTCGAACAAGGTCTCCTCTTTGTTCGAGAAAGCGGTCGAACACGTCTCGCCGGCCCTCTACGGCGAGACCATTCCAACCATCGGCAAAGGCCTGGACGCCGATAGCGAGGGATATGACGGCATCATTGTCATTGGGCCGTTCAATTGTCTGCCCTACCGGATTTCGGAAGCCATCCTCAAGCCGCTGAGCTTGCAGCGCGGCACGCCCATCCTGACCTACGAAAGCGACGGCTACGCCGTCTCGCCCGCCTTCCTCCGGCAGGTCGATGTGCACGTCCAGCAAGTCCTGGAGCACGCAGCCAAACATCAGGCATCCAGAGAGGCGACGCCTCCGGACTGGCCATATCGCAGGCGGGATTCGCCGCTTCAGGCTTGACAGGTGTGGAACATGCTGGCGAGCAGTATCACCTCGGGATGGGCCGCTGCCAGCTTGGGCAGGACGAGCAGGATGCGGGAGCGGTGGGCGGCCAGTTTCTCGCGAAGCGGACGCAGGTCACTCACTTTGTCCCACTGGAGCTTTTTGAGGTCGAGCACAATGCGGGTCTTGCTTCGGGCCAGCGAATCCCGGATGCGTTGGCCCAGGCTCGCCGCCTCGACGGGGGACAGGACGCCTTCCAACCGCATCCACACCTGCTGTTTGGCCTCTTGCGGCTCGACCTGGACTGAGAGATTGCGGAACGCGGTCTCGCGGGAGAGTTCCTCCCACATCTCGTAGCCGGCCCGGCGTTTGGCGGGCATCCGGTACGCCGTTCGCATCAGCTTGGGATGCTGAAAGAGGTCCAGCTTCAGCGTCAGACCGGTCCACAGGGCGGCGCCGAGGGCCATCACGGACCTGAGCCGCTCTGCCAGCGCTGGAGAACCCAGTTCAGCTTGGATGCGCCTCTCCAGATCACTAATCCACTTCCGTATGGCCGCGTTTGGACCCAGCAACCTCCCCGCGAGAAACGCCGGATAGGCCCCCCTCAGTTCCTTGGCGTAAAACTCGGCCTTCTGGCGCAAGAAGGGGTTCACTGAGTCTTTGAGCTTCCGGTAGCCAAGCAGCCGCGCTTCCAGGGTGCGGAAAATGCTCGGGCCAAGCCGCTCGAAATCCTGCTCAAAACACCATCCTTGGATAGCCTCGATTTCCTCGGGCGAGAGTGTCGGGTGTTTGATCATCGTTGCGAATCCGTCGCCCCGCCGGTAGAAGAGGTCTTTGTCCTTGGCGTAGGCCTCCTGCAACAGATTGTCCTTGATGGCCCGTTCATAAAAAGGGGTGCCTGGGACCGGACCGTAGATCAGGAACTGCGCCAGCGCCGGTTTGAGCTTCATCAGCCCGTCCAGTTCCTGCGCCACAACTTCGGGGGTTTGGTAATCAAACCCGAGGATCATAGAGGTCAGGATCGTGATGCCGTGCTCGCGAAATTCCGTGAACATCTCCTGGATCGGCCGCCCCTGCTGCTTGGCGTAACCGGAGCGCGTCCCTTCGTACCCGATCCAAAAACCGTCAATGCCCATCTCCAGAATCTCCTCGACCGTGTATTGGCTCAGGGCCTTGACGCTCGAAAACGCGAAGATGGACAAGGTCTTCCCGCCCTTCATCACACAGTCGCGGAACTCCATGGCCCGCTTTTTGTTGAGCAGGAAGTCCTCATCGAGGATGAGCAACACCAGCTCCGGGTTCAGATCGAGGTAACGTCTGGCGACGGCGTAGATGTCCTTGCCCTCGGGCAGCAGTTTGATGTGGTTGCGCGAGAAGAAATGCGAGGTGCAGCAAAAGTCGCAGCCATTGGGGCAGCCCAGGCCGGCGAAGATTTTGCCGGTGCCAGAGACCCTACACCCAAATACTTCAAGCCAGCTCACCAGTAGTGGCTGGTGGTAGGGCATCGGGATTTCGGGTTCGCCCAGCAAGCGCCGGAAGAAGCCTACGCCTTCCTCCCGGCAGAAGTAATCGCCGTAGGGTTTGAGGGCCGCGTCGTCGAGCACCGTCCCGTAGCCGCCCAGGACAATCTTGCTTTGAGGGGCGTACTCCCGGATCAGGGCGACGACCTCTTTCATCCTGTGCATCACCGCCAGCAGGAACGAGACGCCCACGTAATCGTAGCCCTTCTTGAGTTCGTGGATCAACTCGCGCTTGGACGGATACTGCAGCACTACCACGGGGGCGTCGAGGTTTGCCGCGATGTACTCGAGCGAAAAATGGATGTTGAAGGTGCGCGGGCTAAACAGGCCCTGCGCTCGCGTCACCTGTCCGTACAGGAGTTCATAGCCGACCGAGGGGGCATCGCCGTATTTTGGCCCCAGCGGCCTGCAGACGCTGGTTAGTAGGACTTTCCGGCTCATTTTATGCCTTTGACGCTCCTTTCAGGAACGGGGTGAACAAATCAATGGGCGCCGCCAGGAACGTGGTCGTGTCGGGACCACAACCATCAACGACATGGCGACAGCCTTCCTCGATGCCCGTCAGCTTTCCACAAAACGCAGTTTCGAACATACTCATTAAAGCATCTCGCTGCGGGCACAACCAGCAGGCGCAGTGCCGACAGTCTGCGGCAAGTCGCAACTGACTGAGGTCCAACTGCTTTCGCAGTTGGCTGGTTGTGCAAGGGTTGTCATCCCGTCTAAGGAATCGTGCAAATTGCCCGGCTTTGGTCCCGCCCACCGTGCAATCTGCGCAGAATGCACTGCTTAGGAACCGCGCACTTGGGCCTCCGACATCCGTAACGCCTTGATTGGCAACGTCCCCGAAGAGGAACACCCGGCGGCACAGTTCAAGCTGGACCGAGGAACATGGAACACCTCGGTCCCTTGACCGGGCCAGGCGAGATTCTCGTTTGGACGAAACCAAATTTATGTATGCGATCAAGTTTATCTGGGTGCTAGCGCTTGACCTGGTCAAGCAAGCCTGGCTGCTGCCACAAACGGTCAGGCTCGCCCTTCTGCAAAGGCGGCAGCAGCGCACGCGGCACCAATTCGAAGCCGAACGGCTCGACCGGATACGGAACCCGTCGAAGTACGCCGGAAGATGAGCCTCAAAATGAATTGGACTCCTTTGGACCTCACCGTCCGCGTCGGCTGCAACCTGGCCTACGAAGCCACCGCGGCGACGCAAGTATCCTTGGGCCCGTGGTCAGTTTTCTTGCGCGACCAATCCGGTCCGCAAAGCGAAACGCACCAGACCCGGGATGTCGAAGATGTTCAAGCTAGCCATCAACTTCGCGCGATGGTACTCGACGGTTTTTTCGCTGAGCTTCAGGATCGGAGCGATGGCCTTGGCGGTTTGGCCTTCGGCCAGCAGTTGGAGGACCTCGCGCTGGCGCTCGGTCAACTGATCGAGCGGGCTGCGGGCGCGGGCGAGGTGCTGGAGGGGGAACTTCTTGGGGAACTGGCTGGCGATTTCCCGGCTGAGATAGACTTGGCCGCCCGCCACCGTTCTGAGGGCCGCTGGCAATTCGGCGGTCGCCGCGCGTTTGAGCAGGTAGGCCGACGCGCCGGATTTCAAGGCCTGCAACACGTACTCGTCGTTGGAGTGCATTGAGAGGATGATCACCCGCACGTGCGGGAAGTCCCTGGTGATGCGCGCCAAAGCCTGGAGGCCATTGAGGCCGGGCATGGAGACATCCATCAGCACCACGTCTGGCTGCCGCGCCTTGATGAGGTCAAGGACCTCGCGGCCATCACTGGCCTCGCCCGCGACTACCACTCCCGGAAGCTTCTCCAGCAGCGCCCGGATGCCGGCCCTCACGAGCGTGTGGTCGTCGGCCAGCAGGACCCGGATGGGTTTGGCCGAGGCATCCAATGTGATCGAGGTCCTCATATTCATATAGCTCCGGCCAAGACCGCGGGTTGCGCCCACTTTAATGGGAACCAGGCGTGGACCTCGGTGCCTCGGCCCGGAGTGGAATCGTACTCGAGTCCCCCGCCCGCCAGTGTCGCGCGCTCTTCCATGCTCAACAGGCCGAGACTGGCGCCGCGCACGGCTCGTTCCCGGACGCTGGCCAC
>Ga0181533_1002686_pt1 | contig 20488 bp, 18 predicted proteins | sample PEATcosm2014_Bin_45_FD_119772 | JGI IMG/M metagenome (GOLD analysis project Ga0181533, IMG submission 119772) | Peatland microbial communities from MTU Mesocosm Facility, Houghton, MI, USA - PEATcosm2014_Bin11_60_metaG | ecosystem: Environmental > Terrestrial > Soil > Wetlands > Peat | place...
ACACCTTCGGCTTCCCTACGGAAGAGCGGACCCGCGCTTGAAGCTATTGAGGAACGCCGTCTTGTGACGAGAGTCTCGGGGATTCTATCCCTGTTCAGGCGACGCCCGTATTTTCGAAGGAATTCTCGGACGTCTCCAGCAACGGCGTCAGTTCCTCCAACGGCCTTGGTCGGCTGAAGAGATATCCCTGTATCAAGAACACATTCTCTTTCACCAGAAGCGCGAGCTGCTCGTGCGTCTCGACGCCTTCCGCGACCAGTTCAATGTGGAGGTCGCGCGATAAATGCGCGATGGCGCGCACGATCGCCAGCGTCTTGGGGGAGCCGACCAATTGAATCGTGAAGGAGCGATCGATTTTTATCTTGTTTATTGGAAACCGATTCAAATAGCTCAGACTGCTGTATCCCGTGCCGAAATCATCCAGGGACAAACGCAATCCCATCGCGCGGAGCTCGACGATTTTCCGTGACACCTCCGATGTGTCCTGCATTAAAGTCGATTCGGTGATTTCCAGTTCGAGACGCGCCGGATCAAGCCCCGAATCCGCGAGGGCGGCCGTGATCATGGTTATGAGGTTCGGCGCCTGAAATTGGCGCGGAGCCAAATTCACCGCGACCCGCACGTGGGACGGCCACGACATGGCGTCGTGGCAAGCTTGACGCAGAACCCACTCTCCAAGCTCGACGATCAACCCCGTCTCCTCCGCCAGGGGGATGAAGTCCGCCGGGGAGACCATCCCGCGCTCGGGATGCGGCCAGCGAACGAGGGCCTCGCAGCAGCTCGCCCCACCCCGTCTCGTGTCAATGATTGGTTGATAGTGGATAATGAATTCCTGGGCGCTCAGCGCCCTCCGCAAATCGGCCTCCATCCGATGCTTTTGCACCAGATCGTCCCGAAATTTCAATTCAAACCAAACGGCTTCGCCCCGGCCATTCGACTTTGCCCGGTACATCGCGAGATCGCCGCACTTTAGCAACTCTTCCGGCGTCACCGCGTCCCGCGGCGCGACGGCGACCCCGATGCTGGCGCCGATGGTGATCGCATGGCCATCAACGACATATGGCCGCCGGATGGACGAGATGATGCGCTTGGCGATCATGTCGAGGTCCGAATTGATCAATTTCTTGCTCGGCTGAAACAAAACACAGAATTCGTCGCCGCCGAAACGCGCGACCATGTCCGTTTCGCGCACGCTCTCGCGCAATCGCTCCGCGACCTTGCGCAGAAGCTGGTCGCCGATGGAATGACCAAGCGTGTCGTTGACTTCCTTGAATAGATCGAGATCGATGACCAGAATCGCCAGCTTTTCGTCGCGCTTGGCGATCCGATCGAGGTCGCGCGTCAATCTCTTTTGAAATTGTAAACGATTCGAGAGGCCCGTCAGGGCGTCATAGTGAGCGATGCGTTCAATTTCCTTGGCCGCCTTTCGTTTCTCGGTCACATCCTCGATCAGGGTGACAAATGCCCCTCCACCGGCGGGCTCGCAATGAAAGTCAAATAGACGATCGTTGATTTGCTGAGAGAAGACGCTTGCGAAAGGGAGCGCCACATGAGCGGACCATTGGTCCCCGAACGCCTTGCTCTCGCCTTCGGACATATGGGAGCGCTTACCGATCGTCCAAGCAAGCACCTGAAGGCCGATGGGCGCCGTCACGCCGACAATTCCGAAAAAATCCGCCAGGCGGTGGTTCATCACCGTGATGATCGACCCGCCATCGCCCATGCATAGCCCTTGCGCCATGCTGTTGAGCGCCGCCTTGAAGCGATTTCGCTGAATCTTGGCGTCACGTGCGTTCGTTAACGCGGTCACGAGATTTCTGTTGAGGAATTTGGTCGTCGATTTTATCGAAATGACTTCGAGAACGAGAATGAATGTTAGCCAGTGGTGCCTATGATCGGCGTCGATCGCCGTGACGAAGGCGAGCGGTCCACAAAGACCGATCAATTGCGCCAGAACAATATTGGGACTGCCGGCGTTGCGACCCGACAACGCGCCTACTCCCGCCATCATCGTGACAAAGCTGATCGTGAATGCAATATCGATGTGATTGCGACAGAACAGAATCGCGACCGTCAGCCCGAGGGTCGTCACGAATGAGACCCCGCCCACAGCGTAATAAATCTCCCATTTCGCGGCTTCGTTTCGACGCTGAGCGAGCGGCGTTCTTGAATGCCCGAACCAGACCAGAATGCGATAGATCGCCAGCAACGACATGATTATCGTGAGCTCGATATATATGGGCTCGCTTGTCATTAGCCACGCGCTCGCGGGCACCGCCACGCCACCCACCAAGGAAGCGGCGAAGGATCCAAACGTATCGAATAGCGACTCCACGAGATCGCCATGCACCTCTTTTTGAATGTCGGGTTCTATTTGCGCGGACGCGTCGAATTTAGACATGGATCAATCGTTCGTGACTGTATCGGGACTTCCAACCGCTTGCTCCGCGCTTGCGTCGCCGCGGGCGGTGTTGTGTCTCGTTCCTGAAAGCCGTCTTTGAGCCGCGACGAGTCGATCCATGTGGCGCAGATCATGATGGGTAAGGGCCTTGACGCATTCGACCCACAAATCGACTATGTAATGAAGCTCTTCGCGCGGCATCGCGAAACATCGTCGACGCGCCTCCGCGAGAGCGCGGCGCTTCCGCCAGCGATCCTCGCCGCCTTCCCGCATCCAGGCTGTCGCCGTTTCATGCGCCCGCCCCTCGGGCGCAAGGACGTCGACAATGCCGAGATCGAACATTTCCTGGCCGGAATAGATCGAGCCGCCGGAAATAATCCGCTCCGCCAAGGCTTGCCCCGCTCGACGCGTGAGCAGGGAAACCGCGCCCATTCCCGGAAAGGTGTTGAAGCCGATTTCGGGCAGACCAAGTTTGGCCTTGCGCTCGACGACAAGGAAGTCGGTCACGAGGGCGCCTTCGAAGCCTCCGCCCAGGCATTGACCGTTCACGGCCGAAAGCGTGACGATTGGCAAGTCGAACCCGACGTCAAGACTGTGCATGATGTCGACGCAGATGTTCGCGTGAGCGCGCAGCATCTCGTGCTCGCCGTTTCTGACAGCCACGGCGAAGGTCGCGAGATCACCCCCGAGACTGAAGACTCCCGGCCTCTTCGATCCGATTGCAAAGTAGCGAATCGGCCAGCGCTCGCCATATTTCGACGCGCACAAATCACGCAGTGATTCGCGAAGTTTTACGATCTCGATAAACATCTCTAGAGGAAAATGCCGAGGAGCCGCCGCTTTGTAATTCATCCACACGGCCTGGGCCCCTGGATCGTACTCCACGTCCAGGAAAGCGAAGTCCCAATGTGGAAACTCGTTAGGATTTTTAGGAATAATGGTCGCGCCAATATTCATCGCGATAGCCTAGCAATTGTCGATCTTCTACGCCGGCGGCGCCGACCGAGGTGACGCATGGAGAGTTTTAGCGGCATATTTTAGAAATCTATTTTGATCGCCGCCTTCCTCTGACGCCCGGCGCAACCCTAGCGGGGCGTGATCGTGAGGCGAGCGTCAATTGAGCGGCGGACGCGTCCGGCGAGTTCGGGCGGGGGGCTAAGTCGTGAGATGTCGGACCACTCCTAGTCGTTTCCGCGATGCGCGCTTCGAGCAATTTGGACCTGTAAACTTGCGCGTGCCTTACGCCGACGGCGCCATTCATGGCGCTTGCGTTGACGAACCTCGGCCGTCCGGAGCCCGAGCAGGGAGCGGCGGCTCTGGCCTTCCCGCGCCATTCGCGTCGGGAATTTGAACGGGACGAGCTCCGAACGCCTCATTCAATGCGCCCACTGTCGCTTCGGCGGAGCGTGGGCGGCGTCTTTTTCGATATGCGTGCTCGCTGTCGATTCAACCATGGGAGCCGCGCCGCCGTTATATATGCCTCATCCTCGAAAACCCTGCGGGCTCGGCCATGACTGCGTTTGCAATCAGCTATTCTCGGGCGCCGTCACTCGCCGCTTGGACATGCGCCGATCGCGGCGTCGGGCCCGCCGACGATATTTTCGCTGATGATTTTTTGCGCTTGGGCTTGCGCCTCCGTGAGATCGTTGTCGAAGATCGCGGTGTTGGAGGCGTTGGGCTCCGGCCTTGCGGTCGAGGCGTTCGGCGACTGGTCGAGATTGTGAACGTCGATGGAGACGACCGCGGAAAGCCCTGGCCGCAGGGGCTGCTTTTCCAGTTCGTCGGGGCGCAAGGCGATGCGCACGGGAACGCGTTGGACGATATGAATGAAGTTGCCGGTCGCATTGTCGGGAGCGAGCAAAGCGAAGACGCTGCCCGAGCCCGGGACGATGCCCTCGACCGCGCCGTGAAACAACGCGCTATTGCCGTAAAGATCGACCGTGACCGCCACTGGCTGTCCCGGCCGCACGCGCTGCATGCTGTTCTCCCAGAGATTCGCCTCGATCCACAGATAATCGAGCGGAACGATCTGCATGAGCAGGTCGCCGGGCCGCACGCGGTCGCCGACCTGCGCCTTGCGCTTGGCCACATAGCCGGAAGCGGGCGCCTTGATGCGCTGGCGCGCGAATTCGATATAATTCTCGGTGAATTTGGCCTTGGCCGCCTCGATGTCGGGAGCCCTGGCGAGGGTCAGCCCTCCCAGGCGCGCCTCGAAGGACTGAAAGTTCGCCCGGCTTTCGTGCAACTCGGCGTCGAGCGAGGCGAGTTGGTCCATGGCGTTCTGCAGAACCTGTTGCGAGACGGCGCCGCTCGGCAGCGCCTGACGATAGCGCATAACGTCGTGGCGGGTCTTATCGCGCAGCGCGATCTGCGAGGCGATCTTCTGGCAGGCTTGTCGCCGCGCGGCGAATTGCCCGCCGACAGCGCGCACGGCGCGCGCCAGATCGGCCCCGGATTGTTCGAGCGTGGCCTTGGCGCGCTGTTCGTCGAGCCGCACGAGCAAATCGCCGGCTTTCACCTTGTTGGTTTCCTCGACCAGAACCTCGGCGACGACGCCTGTCGCGTCGGCATGGACCGGAATAATGTTGCCGACGACGAAGGCGTTGTCCGTCGTGACGTAGAAGCGTCCGTGAGTGTTCCATCTGATCAGGAAATACAGACCCGCCGCCAGCGCCAACAGCGCGACGAGCAAGAGGAAAATCAGGCGGCGGGCGCGGATTGTCTTTCGATCAAGTGGCATGGGCTGTCCAAAACGTCTTGGTTGTCCGGATCTCGTTAAACCTTCGTCGGCGCCTCTACCCGCCGCCGAGCGCCTCGATCGCGTCGACGAGCGGCGTCAGCGAATCCTTTTCCGGCTCCGGCCGCGATTGAAACGCCTCGGCGGACTCCTGATAACCGCCGCCAAGCGCCTGGATCAGATCAACATGCGACGACAGATAATCGGCGTCGAGCGAGGCGAGCACGTAACTCTGTTCGAGCACGGCATGAGCTTGCGCCAGCAGTTCGCGCTTATCCTTCAGTCCGCTGCGCCAGCGCGTGCGCGCGAGTTCGAGCTCCGCGCGCCTTGCGGCGCTCAGGCGACGCTGCGCCTCCGACTCGGAACGCGTCTCCTTCAGTTTCGCGAGGCTGTCGGCGACCTCCTGCGCCGCCTTAAGCAGCGTTTCATTGTAGCTATCGACCGCCTCGTCATATTCCGCGCGGCGGCCCTCGAGCTTGCCGCGCAAACCGCCGCCCTGGAACAGCGGCAGATGAATGTTGGGCGTGACGGCGTAACCGATCGCCGAAGTCCGGAACAGAAATTTCCCGAGATCGTCGATCTGCGTCGACGTCTTCGAGGCCTCCAGCCCGCCGAGGATGACCAGATCGACCGACGGCATGAACTCCGCCTTGGCGGTGTGAATCCGCTCCGCCGCCGCTTCGGCGCGATGCATGGCGGCGGCGACGTCGGGCCGGCGGGCGAGCAACTCCACCGGAAGATGCTTCGCCAAGGCGGGCGCCGCCGGCTGGCTCATCGCCTTCGCGCCAAGAACGTCACGTCCGGCGTCCGGCCCCTCGCCCATCAACCGGGCCAGCAAATTCTGCTGGAAGTCAAGTTGCGCCACGACTTTCGCCTCGCGTTTGACGGCGGCCTCCAAATCGGCGCTCGCTTCGGCTATGCCGTCGACGGTGTCGATCCCGGTTTTGAAGCGTGTTTGCGCGAGCGCCAGCAGGTCGCGGCGCAGCTTTGTCATGTTGGCCGCGATTTCCGCCTGTCGGGACAGCGCGCGGATGCGAAAATAGGAGCGCGCGACGGCGGTTGTCAGCAACAGCCGCGCTTCCTCGGTCTCCGCCGCCTGCGCCGCCGCCTCGCCGAGCGATGCGTCGAGAATCGCGCGATTCTTGCCCCAGAAGTCGAATTCGTAGCGCAGCGACAACGGGTTGATGTAGGCCATGGTCTTTTCCAGGCCGGCCAGGGTGGGATTATAGGAGGCGACCACGCCGTGGTTGGGAATGCGCGATTGGCGCATGCCCAGATCCCCGTTGAGCATGGGCAGCAGCCGCGCCCCTTCGATCTGTGAGAAAGCCTCGGCCTTGCGCAAGGATTCGTCGGCTCTTTTCAGCCCCTGGTTGCCGGCCAGCGCCCTTTCGACGATGCGGTCGAGTTCGGTGCTGCGGAAACGGCGCCACCATTCGCTGCTAGGCCAAGCCCCATCCGTTCGCGAGTCGATCGGCGCGCCGGACCGCGCCAAGGTGCGGTCCATGGCCGGAGACTCGATGAATTGTGCGCGTTCGCCGTTCGGCGACGTTTCCGCGCAGCCGCCAAGAAGGAGAAAAAGCCCGGCCGCGGGCGCGATGGATAGACGCCGGCTGGTCATGGCTGTTCCATCAGCTCCTCGGCTTTGAGTTGTTTCAGTTCTTGCGCCGCGGTCAGACGCAAGGGGCGGGTGGCGCGGGCGAGCCAAACGACGACGGCGAGTCCGACGAACACGACGGCGCCGAGCAGAAAGGCGTCGTTGAGCGCCAGCAGCCCCGCTTGCTGCCGCAGAAAGCGCCCGACCTGACTTCTGGCCATGGCCTCGGTGAAGCCTAAAGCCTGAAGCCTGTCGGAGAGTTGCGTCATCTGATCCAGCTCGGCGAAGCGTCTCCCGCCGAACTGATCGGAAAGATCAAGCGCGTGTTGCGGCGTGCGCCGGAACATCACCACTCCTTGAAGAGCGATGCCAAAGCCCCCGGCGACTGTCCGCAGCAACGCGAACTCCTCGGCCGCGCGGATGAGTTGCGCGCCCTGCAGACCGAACATCGCGAGATTCGCCAAAGGCGTAAAGAACATGGCGAGCGAGAAGCCGAAAAAGGTCATCGGCCAGGCGATTTGATCGAAGGAGGCGAATTTATCGAACAGCCCGAGCCACGTCAGCGTGACGGAGAAGCCAAGGAAGTTCAGGAAGCAGATAAGGCGAACGTCGAACTTCTTACAAAGCTCATGCGCGATCGCGGCGGTCGGCACGGACAACAGCAGCATCGAAAGATAGACGCCGCCGGCGAGGGACGAGCTGTAGCCGAGAAGCACTTGCATTTGCACGATGAGCAGCGACAACAATCCCTGAATGACCAAGAACCCCACCACAGAGCAGAGCGTGGCGATCGCGTAATTGCGGTGAGTGAAGAGGCGGACGTCGATCGCCGGATGTCGTTCGCCAAGCTCCCAGATGACGAAACAGGGCGCCGCCAGGGCGACCACGACGAGGGCTCCAAGCAAAATGGGAGAGTGGAGCCAGTCGAAGTCGTTGCCCATGTTGAAAATCGTCTGCGAACCGAGAAAAACCACCGCGAGCAAGAAAAAGCCGACAAAGTCGAAGCGCTGAAAGCGCGGGCGAATTTCGCGGCCGTACAACAGGGAGCCCGCGACGCCTGCGGCCAGGAGCGCGACCGGGATGTTCGAGTAAAACAAATAGCGCCAGCCGAGATGTTCGGCCCACCAGCCGCCGACGAAAATCCCGACCATGAACGGCATCATGCCGAGGGCGCCCCAAAGCCCGACGCCGAATGTCCGCAGCTTTTCGGGATATTCGTTCAGCAGCACGGATTGGCCGATCGGGAGAACGACGCCGCCGGCGAGGCCAAGCAGAATGCGCGCCGCCACAAAAAAATAGATCGTTTCGCTCATCGCGCAAACGAACGAGAAGATGGCGTAGAGCCCGTAGGCCACGACGAGAGCGCGGTGAGCGCCGAATCTGGCCGCGATCCAGCGCGCGAGAGGAAAGCCCAGCGCGAGGCCGATCATATGGTCCGTCGTGGCCCACGTGCCGAAGCTCGGCGTCACGCCCTGCAGATTGCCGGCCGCATAGGGCGCGACAATCGTATAGCCCGGCACGTTGGACAACACGACGACATTGCCGAGCCCGAGCACGATGTTGAGCAGCAGGAAACGCCATCCGCTTAAAGGTCGGGAGTTGACGCGCGGCATGACTAGACCGCGCCCAATTCAGTCGACTGCGGAGCAAACGGGCGGTCGCGACGGACGAGCTGGGCTATTGCGACAATGGATCGGGCGTTTTCCACGCGGACTCCTCCCCTGCTTGCGCCAGTAGGAGTCATTAGCCTCGGCACTAAACCATCAAGGCGGTTGTACGGCGAACTCCATCGCCGGGCCCAAGGTTAAACGTCAGCTGACCGGTCGAGTCAACAAGTCCGCGACTTTCCCACATAATTATTGCCGCGGCCAGGAACGGAAAACCGGCGCCAATCGCCGGATTTCCGAGCGCCTCCCGCCGCGCGGCCTGGCCTCGCGTCGCCTAAGGGGTGGGCGGAGCGTTTGGAGGCAGAATTGGTAGAACGACCTCCGGTTGGCGGCCTGTCAGCGATTTGAGGAAAGCCACGATCTTGTCGATCTCGCCGTCGCTCAGCTTTTGGCCAAGCTGAGAGGCGCCCATGATCGCGACCGCCTTTCTCGGATCCATGGTTTGTCCCGTATGAAAATAGGGCGCGATCAATTCGAAATTCCGCAGGCTCGGAACCTTGAAAGCGTATTTGTCGGCGACATTCTTGGTGACCGCGAACCGGCCCCAATCGTCCGAGGGCAGTAGTTCGGAACCCGGGGATTGGACCGTTCCAAAGCGCGCGAATGTTCCGCCGCCAATATTGACTCCGTTGTGGCAGTTTGAGCATCCCTTATCGATGAAGGTTTTCAGTCCCGCCTTCTGGTCTTCCGTGAGCGCGCCGTCGTCGCCGGTTAGCCAGAGGTCGAAAGGAGCGTCCGGCGTTATCAGGGTCGCCTCGAAAACAGCGATGGCCCTTCCGATATTGTCGTAGACGATCGGATCGGACGCGGCCGGGAACGCTTTTTTAAACGCCTCGACATAGCCGGGAATGCTCTTGAGCTGCTCGACGACATGTTGCTTGGTCAGATTAGCCGCCGCGGGATCGCCGATGATCGGTCCGCCTCTTGTCTTCAGCATGGCGGTAGGGTTGGCCATCACGCCTAACACAACCTGCTCCTTGAGATCGGCGGCGCGGCCGTCCCAGAACTGCGACTTATTGAAGACGGCGTTCAAAACCGTCAGCACATTGCGGCCGCCGAGTTCGCCGCCGTGGCCTTTCGACGAAGCTGGTCCGCCGACGCCGCCCATGCCGATGTTGTGACAGGAGGCGCAGCTGATGTCGCGGTTTTCCGAGACGCGCGGATCAAAATACAGCATTTTGCCGAGCGCGAGCGTCTCGGGCGTCGCCGCTTCTCCCGGAGGGACGGGCGCGGTCCTTGGTATGGGCTCGAACAGCCCATTCGCCTGCTCGCGCAAGGGGTCCGCCGCGAGAGAGGAGCCGGTCGCGAGCAATAGGAGTAATGACGCAATCGTCGGGATTCGCATTTTCATAGGCTGCCTCTATCCGCTATTTTCTTAAAATAGCATGTTTTGCGCCTCGCGCGACCATGCCGAACGGACCTCTGGGGTGGCGATTTCTAGTCGATTGCTCGCGGGCTGTGAACCCGCGACTTTTTAGCGCGCCCGCGATCCGGCGTCGTCAATCGACCGCGAGAATCACGTCGGTCGCGTTGAAACTCGCCACCGCCGGCATGCCCGCCCGAATTTCGAGATCCTCGGCGGTCTGGCGCGCGATCACCGACGTCATGGTCTTGCCCGAACCGATGTCGATCAGTACTTCGCTGTTGCGTTCGGCGTCGGTTCGCCGCCTAACGACGCCGTTGAAGCTGTTGCGCTCGGCCCTGGCCTCCGCGCCCAAGGGCGCGGGGGGGAGAGCGAGCCGCACGAAGGAGGATTTGATCAGCGCCAGCGCCTTGCGTCCAGGCGCGAGGCCCAGTTCGTCCGCCGCCTCGTTGGTGACGATCGCATGAATCACGCTTTCCGCCGTCACCTTTAGCGTCACCTCGACGTCGACCGGCCACCTGCGCACGCTCACCACTTCCGTCTGAAACATATTGCGGGTCGAAATCTTGATGCCGAGGCTCCAAAGCGCGAAATCGTCGTGACCGGCGAAACCCTCCTGCGCGATAAACGACGAGATGCGCGACATGCGCGCCTCCAGCCGGTGGAAGGTTTCGATGAGCCGACGCCCCTCCTCGGTGACATGCGCCCCGCCGCCGCGGCGTCCGCCTGCCCTGGTGATAAAGGCGGGACTCGGCAGCAGATTGTTGATCGCGTCCACGGCGTCCCAGGCCGTCTTATAACTAAAGCCGGCGGCCTTGGCCGCCTTGGTGATGCTGCCGTGTTCCGCCACGGCTTCGAGAAGTTTGATCCGATCGCGCCCGACGAGAAGCCGCCCATCGCTGCGTAACGCCAAAAGCGCGTCGATTTTCTCGCCGGTCATCTGAGGGGTCTCCGCATCGCTTCGGTTAAGCCTAAGCGCGATTCAGGGGCGCGGCCGCCACCATTTTCGTGGCGTTGGCTCCCCTCTCCAACGGGTTATTATACATGTTCGGCGCCGCGCGCGCAGGGAATGAGCCGATTCATTGCGCGTTGGCGCCTTTTTTCCGTCGACTTGGCCGCGTCGCTGTCGGCCGACGCGGCGCCTATAAAGGCGATCAAGGCGGCCCCGAACAAATTCGTCGGACGCGAGATCGGCGGCTCGGATTGCTCGGCGGCTCCGCTGCTTAATCAAACCGGCGCAACGCGCCGGCGCGGGAGACGCGAACGGCCCGCTCGGCGTGCGTTATGAATGCATTAGGATCGACCATATAGTGTGTCGCGCAAGCTTGGGGCGACGAAAATGTCGGTCGGCGGACTTTGAACGAAATCGCGATTCGAACGCAACCAGTTGCGCTCTGGCAGGTTCGAGATATGACGGACCAATCGGTTGGTCGATGGAGGCTCTGGTGCTCGCGTTTGAAATATGGAAAAACGGGAAGAAGCTCGCGGTGGCGGGCTTGGAGCATAGCGGCGCGGTATCTTTCATGCTCACCTGGGTGGGCAAAGGCGCGGGCGCGTCCTCCAGAGCGATCGAGGGGTCGGAAATAGACGGACTCGACCTGCGCGTTGGCGGCATTGATTCGTCGGAGTCTTCCGGCGACCAAAGCGTTGAATGGATCGAGGATACGGCTTTGCGCATCGGCGACGAGATCCAGATCCGTCTGGTGGCGGCCGAAGCGGCGGATGCGCCGATCCGCCGCGAGCCGACCAAATCCCTGTTGGCGGGAGAAACCGGCCATCGTTTCGCGCCCTGCGCGAAGTGCGGCGGTATGCGCTTGCATGAAACTGGCGGCCCGCCCATCGGCTCGTAGGAACACGTGGCCGCGCTAGGCGCGGGATCGGCGGGATTTGTAAAGCAGCCTCGGCGGCGCTAGATGTCTGGAACGACCGCCGACCGCAAAAGCCGTTTCTTGGCGTCTTGCCTCGAAAGGCCGTTCGGGCAGTTCCGGAGACATCCTTGCCACATTCAATAACGCAAGCCATCGAGGCGATCGCGCGCGGCGAAATCGTCGTCGTGACGGACGACGACGACCGCGAGAACGAGGGCGATCTGGTCATCGCGGCCTCGCTCTGCACCGCCGAGAAAATGGCCTTCATCATCCGCCATTGCTGCGGCATCGTCTGCGCGCCGCTGACGTTGGAGGACGCGCGGCGTCTGCATCTCGCGCCCATGGTCGCGCAGAACGACGCGCCGCTCGGCACGGCCTTCACGGTTTCGGTGGATGCTCGCCATGGCCTGACCACGGGCATATCCGCCGAACAGCGCTGTAACACAGTGCGCGCGCTGGCCAACGGCAATATGGGGGCCGCCGACTTCGCGCGGCCGGGCCATGTGTTTCCGCTAATCGCAAAGGAGGGCGGCGTGCTGATGCGCTCGGGCCACACCGAGGCGGCGGTCGATCTCTGCCGGCTCGCCGGCTTGCCGGCGGTTGGCGTCATCTGCGAACTCGCCAACGACGACGGCTCGGTGATGACGGGCGAGGAGATCACCCAATTCGCGCTCCAGCACAAGCTGACGGTGATTTCGGTCGCCGACCTTATCGCGCACCGCCAATCGCGCGAAAAGCTGGTCGAGCGGGTGGCGACCTTTCCAGTCGAAACTTCCGCGGGGGCGCTGACCGGTTACGCCTATGTCACGCCTTTCGACAGCGTGCAGCATTTCGCTTTCGTGCTCGGTTCGATCGGCGATGGCCGCGACATGCCGGCGCGGCTGCATCGCGCCGACATCATAGGCGACGTGTTCGGCGGCGCCGACACCATCAAGAAAACGCTGGCGCGCTTCGCCCGCGAGGGCAGGGGAGTGCTGGTCTATTTGCGCGACGGCGCGGCCGGCGTGCCCGCTAATGTGGTCCGTCCGCGAGAGGAAAACGCCGAAGAGAACCGCAGGCGGCAATGGTTCGACGTAGGCCTTGGGGCGCAGATTTTGAAGGATTTGGGGGTGTCCTCGATCCGCCTGCGCAGCACGACGCCCAAGCCTCGCGCCTATGTGGGACTATCGGGCTTTGGCATCGAGATTACGGCGGTCGAGCCGGTGGAATAGCCATCCGGCCCGTCCTCGTTCACGAGACCGGCGCCAATCGCGAGCCAGACGAGATGCGCGTCGGTCCGCGCGCCCACCTTGGATTTGATCTGGTAGTGGTAGTTTTGAATAGTCTTGAGGCTGAGATTCAGCGCCTCCGCGATTTCCTCGCTGGTGCGGCCGGAAGCGACGAGTCTGAGGATTTCCGTTTCTCGCGGCCCCAGATCGTCGAGCGGCGAGCGCCCTTGCGCCAGACGTTCGGCGGCGATTTCGCGCGCGACGTCGTCGCTGAGCGCTCTCCCGCCCTTCGCGACGGCGCCGACCGCGCGGACGAGTTCGGCGGCGCTGCTGCTCTTCGTGACATAGCCCGAGGCTCCGGCTTCGAACGCCTTCAGAGCGAAAGCCGCGCCGCTGTGCATGGTGAAGACGAGGATGCGGGCGCCTTTGTCCCATTGCCTGATGTGCCTGACGGCCTCCAGCCCCCCGGCCCCGGGAAGCGAGAGATCCATGATGACAAGGTCGGGCGACGCGCTACGATAGGCCTGATAGGCCGAGGCCGCGTTATCCGCTTCGGCGACGACCCGGCAACCCGGCTGGCGCTCCAACAGGCTGCGGTATCCCTCCCGGACGATGGGATGATCGTCCACCAGCAATATGGCGATTTCGTTCATGACGGCGCGAGCGCGCAGTCAAGCGACGGAAGCGGCGCGAGGAGAGGAATGCGCGCGGCGACCCGGATTCCGCGCGCGGCCCGACCGATCGACAAACTGCCGCCAAACGCCGCGATTCTCTCTTGAACGCCGAGAATGCCATGTCCCGACGCGGCGCTGACTCGCGTGGGATCGCCGCCGCCGTCGTCCTCGACGGTCAGCGCGAGCGCGCCATCGCGCGAGGCCAGGCGCTCGACCCGCAAATAGACGGCGCTCGGTTTGCCGTGGCGCATCGCATTGGTCAAGCATTCCTGCGCTATGCGATAAACATTGGTTCCGATCGCGCTTGGCACGCCCGCGAGGTCGCCCCTAAGATCAAGGTGCACGAGAGCGCGCGGTTCGGCGCGCGTGTTCCAGCCCGCGACAAGTTGAACGAGACAGGCTTCCAACCCGAGTTCATCGAGATCTTGCGAACGCAGTCGCGCGAGAGCGTCACGCAATGTCGTCATCATTCGGCTGGCGACGCGCGCGATGGCGCGCGCGTCCTCGGCGAGATCTGGGCGATCCGCGCTCGCGCCCGCTTCAATCGAAGCCGCGAAGGCCATTGAAGCGGTTAGACACTGGCCGAATTCGTCGTGCAAGTCGCGGGCGAGCGCGCGCCGTTCTTCTTCCTGCACCTCGAACAGACGCTTCGTCAGCGCCAGGCGCTCGGCCGTCGTTTGCGCCAGCCGCTCGGCGAGATCGTTCACGGCGCGCGCGATGAGCCCAAATTCCCCGGTCGTCAAGGGTGCGATCGGGCGGCGGTAATACCCGTTTTCGAGTCGACGCAGGCCTTCGATAATGATCCTCGTGGGCGCTAGCGCATGAGCGATCACGATGGCGGCGAGAACGCAGATTCCAACCGCCATCGACGCCGCGACGCTCGCAATGACCGAGATTTGTCGCCAAGCCTGGCGCACGGCCGTCGCTGGATTCGCGGTCGCGACAATAGCGCCCGTCTCCGGCTGCCGCACCGTCAGCGCGCGCACGACGGGCGCCCCCTCGCCGAAGGCGCGCCCGTACGCCGTTGAAAACCATTCCGGCGCCGGTGTTCCGACGCCTTCCACCTGACTGCATATGGTGCGAGGTTCTTCCGTTCCCGGTGCGAAGGCGATGCAAACTCCCGGGGAAATCAGCTTCAAGGTTGCTATTGTTTCCCAATTGGGGATCGGCAAAATCTTGTCCCGGCGCATGCTCTGACGCCACAGGATCTCCCGCCAGAACAAATTTTCGAGCTCATGCGCGACGCGCTCGGCCGAGGCGGTGGTTTGCGCCGCCACGTCGCGGTGAGCGTCAAGCATCACCCAACCTACGGTGAGCACGAGACAAAATAGAGCAACGCCGACCAGTCGTAGGATGAGGCGGAGGATTAGCGGCATTGTTGTGCTCCCGGTTCACGAGCGAGGATCGGAGTTAAGCAGGATTTCGCCGTCGGGCCAACGCGATCTCGCCAAAATAGGGACCAATCGAGGCTCTTTCGGGAAAGATCGGGCAAATTGCCCATCGTTGCCCGGGGGTATCTCCGTTGAGGAATGAGGCCTCGCGACGCCATTCTCGCTCGATGATTTTTGGCGGCCCGGCGTCATCGGCGCTCGATTGGCCGCGCTTTCAGGCAAGAGGATACGATGAAAACCACGGCGACGACCAAACGAACTTCAACGCGAACCACCTTTCTGCTGGCCTTCGCCACATTTTGTCTCACGATAGCTCTGGCGCTGGCGTGGGTGCTCGGAGTAACCTTGTTTTTCCCGAACGGTTATTTGGCCGGCTTCATATTCGAGCGCGCCGATCTCGTTAGAGCGCATGTCGACTATCTCATGATGGCTCAGTTTTTGTTTCTTTTTGCGTTGTTGTTTCGTCAATATTCCATCGTTCCCCCGTTATGGGTCATTGCCGCCAGCTGCTTTGGCGCCTTCTTCAATCCATTGGCCTTTGTTCTGCGGGCGCTGCATCCCAAGATCGACCCGGCGTCGATTCCCGAACCCCATTTTCCATTCCAGGCGGGCTTGAGCTTCAGTCTGACGACCATCGGATTTCTTGGCGCCGCGGCGCTGGCGGTTCGCGCCGCCTGGCTGTCGCGAGCCGAGCATGACGAAGCGCCGGCTTCAGCGTCGTTCGAGAGCGTAAAATGATCGGATCGATTGTTCGACTCGCCGCGCTTGTCCTGGCTTTGACGGTTCCCGCGGCGCAAACCGCGGGCGCGGAGCCCCCGCGACGGCTGCTCGTGCTGGATTTCGAAATCCTCGACACTTCCGGCGAGCCTATCGATCATCGCGCCGAACATGCGCGGCGCTTGCGCCTCGTACGCGACTCCATCGCGCAAGAACTCGCCGACGCCAAAATTTATACGATCGTCGATCGCGAGGTCGTGCGCGCCGAACTCGACGCGATTCTTGCCCGCCAATATCTGCGTTCTTGCAACGGTTGTGAACGCGATTTGGCGCGGCGCGCCGGCGCGGATCTCGTCATGTTCGGCGGCTTCCACAAGGTGAGCACTTTGATCGGGAGAATGGAGATAGCGATCAGGGACGCCAATACGGGCGAGATCGTTTACGCCCGGACTTTCGGCTTTCGGGGCGATACGGACGAGGCATGGTTGCGCGCGACGCGATTTTTTCTCGATGAGTTGAGCCGATCCGAAGGCGCGCGGCGGTCGAACGAAGCCGAGGTTGGAACGCGGCGCGATTGACGTCGTGGCGACGTTTTCTAGCAATCGGGAGGCGCAATATGCTCGCGACCGTGAATGTGACGAAGGTTGTCGATGCGCCCGTCGAGAAAATTTGGTTGGCCATCAGATCGATTGACGGTCTCGACCGTTGGTTTCCCATCATCGAGTCCTGCCGGGTGGATGGCCGCCAAGGCGTCGGAGCCATTCGAACCCTTCGTCTTGTGGGCGGCGGCGAAATGCGGGATCGAATTGTCGAAATCGCCGACACGGAGCGCCGATTTCGCTATGAGCGATTTGAATTGCCTTTTCCCGTCGAGAATTATCGAGGAACGGTCGAGGCGCGCGGCCGCGCCGATCATCGGTCCGATGTTATCTGGAGGGTTCAATTCGAAGTCGCCGCCGAAAAAAGAGATGAGCTCGTGGTGCTCATCGAAGGCGCCTTATCCGACGGGATCGATGGCCTTGGACGAGGGTTGACGAAAACATAGGGCTCCTCGCCGCGCGCCAAGGCGGACGAAACGCCGGGCCACGTTAACAATTTGATCCTAACGTGAACATAGAGGGATCGAATCGGTGATCCGCGCGTGTCGGGCGCCATTCTCCCTCGATTTCGGGATTTAGCTTCGTCTCGGCGCCATATTTCGCCTTCAGCCGAAAGCGGGCCTTCCCGGCTCGCCCATGAGTTTCGCCTCTATTTAAGTTTTTGCGTGATTTTGACACAGGCGCGGGTTGGCGCCGCGACCCCCGCGCGGCTATTACAGCGGCGTCCAACGCGAAGCCTTGCGCGTCCGCGTCGCTCGAAAGCATTGTGGGAGAGCAGAAATGATCGTTAGGGACGCCAATGGCGCGGAGCTCGCGGACGGCGACAATGTGACGCTTGTCAAGGATCTGAAGGTGAAGGGCTCCTCGATCACGCTCAAGCGCGGCGCGCTCGTCAAAAACATCCGCCTGACCGACAACGAGGATGAGATCGAATGCCGGTCCGATAAAATCAAGGGCCTGGTTCTGCGCGCCGAATTCGTGAAAAAGGCTTGAAGTCTCGTGACTAGCCGTCGCGAACGGGATGTCCGATGACGTTCCTGTATTACTTGGCGGCCGGTCTGTGCGAGATCGCGGGATGTTTTTCGTTCTGGGCTTGGCTGAGGCTCGGACGCTCCGCGCTTTGGGTCGCTCCGGGCGTCGTCAGCCTAATTTTATTCGCCGCTCTGTTGACGCGCGTCGAGGCGGAGTTTGCGGGGCGCGCCTTCGCCGCCTATGGCGGCGTCTATATCGCCTTGGCGCTGCTTTGGCAGTGGGGCGTCGAGGGCCATTCACCGGATATATGGGATTTCGCGGGCGCGGTGGTTTGTCTCGCTGGCGCCGCGATGATCCTGTTCGCGCCCCGCTGATTTTCATTTCTTTGGCGCTGTCTTCGCTCGTGGCGTCGCTTGACCGCGGCCGATAAGCCAAGCGTTAACCAATTAGCGCCCATATTTCGAACGACTGATTCATCAGGCGTTTTCGGTCGCGCGCTATGTGCTTGACGTCCAGCCTTCGCGTTGGCGCCGAACGTCGCCCGCCGCGACCCCGCTCGGTTGAAGCCTATTCGAAAGACCAATGCGATGAAGGTTGTAATTCTGACCGGGGGTTTGGGAACGCGACTCGCCGAAGAGACCTCGGTGCGTCCCAAGCCAATGGTCGAAATCGGCGGACGGCCGATTCTGTGGCACATAATGAAGATGTACTCCGCTCACGGCTTTAATGAGTTCGTGCTGTGTCTGGGCTACAAGGGTTATTTCATTAAGGAGTTTTTCTCGAATTATTTTCTGCACATGTCCGATGTGACCTTCGACATGACGACCCGCGCGATGGAGGTTCACAGAGAAACCGCCGAGCCTTGGCGCGTCACGCTCGTGGACACCGGCGACCAAACCCAGACGGGCGGCCGTCTCAAGCGCGTGCTGGAGCATGTGGCGAACGAAGAGGTGTTCGCGCTCACCTATGGCGATGGACTCTCAAGCATCGATCTCACGGCGGAACTGGCGTTTCACAAAGCGCATGGCAGGCTTGCGACGGTCGCCGCCGTTCGCCCGGCGATGCGCTTTGGCGCGATGACGCTGGACGGGGAAAGAGTGACCTCGTTCGCCGAAAAGCCGGTCGCGGAAGCAAGCTGGGTCAGTGGCGGGTTTTTTCTTCTCTCGCCCAAGGTGGGCGAGCTGATCGAGGGCGACGCCACGATATGGGAGCGCGGGCCGGTGAGCGCGCTCGCGGCGAAGGATGAATTGCGCGCCTTCGTGCACGACGGATTTTGGCACCCGATGGACACTCTGCGCGACAAAATCTACCTCGAAGAACAATGGACCTCCGGCCAAGCGAAGTGGAAAATCTGGTGATCTCCTCGGCATTCTGGCTCGACAAACGCGTTTTTCTCACCGGCCACACGGGCTTCAAGGGTTCCTGGCTGTCCTTGATGCTGGCCCGACTCAACACGCGCGCGACAGGCTACTCATTGGAGCCGCCAAGCGCTCCGAACCTGTTCGAACTCGCGCGTGTCGGAGAGGTGATCGACGATATTCGCGGCGACATACGCGACCTCGATCATTTGCGCGCGGCGATGACCTCGGTCGCGCCCGAGATCGTCATTCACATGGCGGCGCAGCCTCTCGTGCGCGCCGCCTATGCCGATCCCGTGTCCACCTACGCGACCAATGTCATGGGCACGGTGAATGTTTTGGAGGCGGCGCGCGCGACGCCCAGCGTCGGCGCGGTCCTCGTCGTCACAACCGACAAATGTTACGAGAACAAGGACTGGGTGTGGGGCTACCGCGAAACCGACGCGATGGGCGGACGCGACCCCTATTCCAACAGCAAGGCTTGCGCGGAACTCGTCGCGGGCGCCTATCGAGACAGCTATTTTTCGAACGCGAATAGCGCCAAGATCCTTTCGGCGCGCGCGGGAAATGTGATCGGCGGCGGCGATTTCGCGGCGGACCGGATTATTCCCGACGCCTTCCGCGCGTTTTTGGCCGGCCGCGCGCTGCACATCCGGAACCCCGCCGCCGTGCGGCCCTGGCAGCATGTGTTGGAGCCGTTGACCGGCTATCTGATGCTGATCGAAACCGCCATGACAGGCTCCGCGCGCCTTGATGGCGGTTGGAATTTCGGCCCAGGAGCCGCCAGTGAACAAAGCGTCGAAGCGCTGGTGACGCGCTTTATCGACGCCTATGGCGGCGGCGCGAGCTGGGCGCGCGATCACGGCGATCATCCGCATGAGGCCAATCTGTTGCGCCTCGACACCGCCAAGGCGCGCGAGATGCTCCGCTGGTCGCCGCTGCTCGATTTCGGGGAGACCGTCGACTGGACGACGCAATGGTATCGTGCCCTAGCCGATGGCAAGGACGTCGTCGCGACGACAATGATGCAGGTCGATCGTTACCTCGGCCAGCGCGTGCGTCTTGTCTCGCCCTTCTCGCGGAAGGCGCCGCGCGAATCCGTTCAATCGGAGCGACTCCTCGGCAACGCCTGACGAGACGCCGCTCCGACTGAACTCGCGCGCGCCAGAGCGAGATTCGGCGTCCGGCCGAAGGAGCCCTGCGACGACCTGGGGCGGTTCTCTCCCTCGGCCATCCAGCGGAGCGATGCGTTCCAAGTTTTGCGCCCCGGTTCGGCGCCGTCGCGACTGTTTCCTCGCGGACCAAAAGCGCCGATTGTCATGCTCGTCTCGGACAGGATATGTCCGAGACAAGAGCCTCGTTGGGCGAGGAGGCGCGTGGTCTGTCAGTCGTGGCGATTGTCAAAATCCGTCCAACAGCGACGCGACTGGGCGCTCGGAGGAGCGCCAACATTGGCGTCCATCAACCACGAGGGAATGTTGCCGCTTTCCACGGTGTAATTTGTCGGAATCCCCGTGGCGCCCAGCGCATTAAGCGCCTCCGTCAATGTGCAATCGCTAAGATTATAGCGTGAATGGCTTATGTTGCGCGTAAACTCAAGTAATGCTGAAGGCATTGATAGAGCGATGAGAGCAAATCCAATAAGTTTTGTTTTTCTTGAAATGGACGCATTGCAGACAATCGAACCAAAAACAAATGAAACAATAGCAATGGGTGCCATGGATCCACGCATAACGAGATCATTGCCTGGCACAAAGCTGAAAAATTGCAATATTAGCAACGATACCGCAGCAAAACTGAGAACATGAATATGTTTAGGGCTTATCCCCTTTGCTCCGGCGATTGGACAGGAGCGCATTTCAAGGCCATAAGAACAAAATGGCAACACGTCCCCAGGTCAGCCGCTGGAAGCACGACCGCCCGCCCTCGCTCCAGCAAT
>Ga0181533_1002687_pt1 | contig 20480 bp, 17 predicted proteins | sample PEATcosm2014_Bin_45_FD_119772 | JGI IMG/M metagenome (GOLD analysis project Ga0181533, IMG submission 119772) | Peatland microbial communities from MTU Mesocosm Facility, Houghton, MI, USA - PEATcosm2014_Bin11_60_metaG | ecosystem: Environmental > Terrestrial > Soil > Wetlands > Peat | place...
CATTGCAGCACCTGTGCTTCGGACCAAATGTTGCGGCGGATTATTCCGACCGCGGAGAGAACCGTGACCCGGGGCGGCAACAAAATCATTGACAAGGGAGACGCGATTAGAGAACCGGCCTCCACGTCAACGCGCAGTACGAGCATTATTTCGGCGAGAACATAAACAGGCAAGATTTCGCGCTCATTCCCGTCAATACGGTCCAGGCCTATCTGGGCGAGGGAACCTATCATTCCGCGCTTTCGATCAGCGTCACGCAAGACCTTGGCGAGCATGTTTCCGTCAGCGCCGGCAAATTCAACATGATGACGCTGGCGTCGCGAACGCCGCTGATCGGCGGCGGCGGCATCGACACATTCATGAACAGAGCCCTGGCCCTGCCCTCGACCGGCGTCGCCTACACCGCCGCGCGCGGCGGGGCCGCCGACAGGCTCGTCATATCCGCGCCCTATCTCATCGGCGGGCTCGTGACGATCAAGACCGAGCCGGTGATTTTGACGCTGGGCGTCCTCGATCCGCGCAGCGCGGAGAATCCGAGAGTCATCGAGCGTCCCTTTGAAAAAGGCGTCGCGGCGGGCGCTTCGGCGACCGTTCCGACGGAAATTTTCGGTCTTCGCGGCTTCCACACCTTCCGCGCCGCCTATAGCGACGCGCGCGGCATTGATCTCGACGAAATCGCCCAGATACGGCCGCCGTCGCTGATTGGCGGGTCGGTGGTGACCAAGAAGGGCTATTGGTTCGGCTCATACGCGATCCAGCAGAACCTTTTTCAAAGCGAGACGAATCCGGCGGTCGGCTGGGGCCTGTTCGGCCTCGCGGCGCAGTCCGACGGCAACCCGACGCCGGTCAAATGGAACATGCTCGTCGGCCTCGCCGGCAACAATTTGCTCGACGGCCGCGAGAACGACCGTTGGGGCGTCGGCTTCTTCCATTATGGCGTGACCGAACCCTTGCTCGCCGGACTGAACGCGCTCGGCTTCGCGAGACGCGGGGAAGGCGGCGTCGAGGGCTTCTACAATTTCGCGATCACGCCATGGCTACGCCTCTCCGCCGATCTGCAACTGATCGACCCCTGGAATCCCGGCAAGCAGCGGGAGACGGTCACGGCGCTGCGCTTGCAGACGAAGTTCTGAATTAGGCGCCAATTGCAAGGCGGCTTCAAACCCGTCGCGGAAGCTGGACCCAGCTTGAGGAAGCGGCCAAGCTAAGTCTCAGCGCGGCTGCGGCACGATGCGCAGGTAGGGCCTCGGCGCCTTCCAGCCATCGGGATAGACCTTCTTCGCGTCTTCGTCGGAAACCGAACCGGCGATGATCACATCCTCGCCCTGCTTCCAATTCACGGGGGTCGCCACCTTGTGTTTGGCCGTGAGCTGCAACGAGTCGATCACCCGCAGCACCTCGTCGAAATTGCGGCCCGTCGTCATCGGATAGACGAAGAGCAGCTTGATCTTCTTGTCGGGTCCGATGACGAACACATTGCGCACGGTCTGATTGTCCGCCGGCGTGCGCGCGCTCGCGTCTCCGGACGCGCTCGCCGGCAGCATTCCGTAAAGCTTCGAGATGCGCAAATCCGTGTCGCCGATCATCGGATAGTTTGGCGCGACGCCTTGCGTCTCCTCGATGTCGACAGCCCATTTCGCATGATTTTCGACGGGATCGACGCTCAGCCCGATCACCTTGACGTTACGGCGATCGAATTCCGATTTAAGCTTCGCGACATAACCGAGTTCGGTGGTGCAAACCGGCGTGAAATCCTTGGGATGCGAAAAAAAGACGGCCCAGCCGTCGCCGATCCAATCATGGAACTTGATAGGCCCCTGCGTGGTCTCGGCTTCGAAATCCGGAGCAATGTCGCCAATCTGTAGAGTCATGTCGATCCTCCTTGAGTTAGCCTGTCGGTCGTTTTTCGCGCCGACGTCCTGGCTTATCCGGCGATCGGCAAAGCCATGACCTGGGGACACGTGTAGCCCCCACGCGTCCTGTCAATATGCCGCCGCATCCCGACGTCCGCCGTCACTAACGGGCGAGTCGCCCGGCCGCGCGCAATTGGCGTGCCGAAAATTGGGCGGCGCCCCGCCAATCGCGCGGAGCGCCGAAAGCCGTCATTCGCCGCGGGCGCCCGCTCAATTCGGCTCGATTGGCCTGACCGGCATCCCTTCCGGCTGGTAAGCCGGCGCAAGCCTCACCCCGGTGATTTCATACTGCGTCCGACGCCGGCAGAGGAATGGGAGCGGCAGGTCGAGCACGAACACCTTCTGTTCGTATTGCAGGGACACGGGGCTTCCGGGCGGGACGGCCTCCACCTGCTTGCGGACCTCCGGATCGGGCACGGAGAAATAGAAAGTATTGTCGATCGGAGCGTCCTTCGACCGCAGGGCGCCCGTCCGCGAGAAACTGGGCTGCGCCAGTTCTCCTTCCACCGTCCAACAGGCGACGCCCTTCGTGGATATTTTGGAAAGAACGCCGGTGCGCTCGCCGACGGCATAGTTGAAGAGGTTCAGCAGCAGCGTTCCGGCGTAAAACAGCGTGACCGGAACGATCAGCAGCAACAGCAGCTTCGCTTTCCAGGGCAGCGCCCAAAAGCGGCCGAAGAGGCTCGGTGCATTCGAGGAGGTCGAACTCATGGCTTCCTTCCACATCGCTCGGCCGCGCCCCGCTCGGCGTTCGGCCGGGAACGCTCCGAACTTTGCCCGCGATGCGCCTTTTGCACAAGCACAAACTACAGCTTTGGGTTGGAAGCCGCGATTTGAACCGGCCCGCCGCCAACCCGCTCCCCGCCGTTGCGTCGCAACATCGCCTGGCTTAGTCTTGGCCCGCCCGACCCGCTCCCGCCGCGCGCGCATCTGGAAGACCGCCATGACCGAGGACGAAACGCAATCCAAGAGTCTTCGTTGGCTCAACGCCACATTCGTCGAGGTGGCGATTCATCTCGGGCTTGTCGGCTTCCTGTTTTATTCGGCCTATGTGCTGGTGCATCCGTTCATGCCGGTCATGGTGTGGAGCGTCGTGCTGACCGTCGCGCTCTATCCCGTCTTCAACTGGCTGACGGCGGCGCTGGGCGGCCGCGCGCCGCTGGCGGCGATATTGATCACCGTCGCGGGGCTGCTCATCATCATCGGGCCGGCGACCTGGCTGGGCGTCGGGCTGGTCGAGAGCCTGCCGGGGCTCATCGCGCGGATCGAGCGCGGCGGGCTGACGATCCCGCCGCCGTGGGAGAGCGTCAAGGATTGGCCGTTCCTCGGCCAGCAGATTTACGATTACTGGAAGAGCGCGTCGACCAATATCGCCGACGTGCTCAAACCCTTCCTGCCGCAACTGAAGCCGATCGGCGAGTTCCTGCTCGGGGTCGCGAGCAAGGCCGGCGCGGGGACGCTGGTGTTTCTCTTCTCCGTCGTCGTCACCGGCTTTTTGTTCACGCGCGGGCCGACGCTTCTCGCGGCGACGCGGACGCTGGCGCGCCGCGTCGATCCCAGTTACGGCGAAAACTTCCTCGATCTCGCGGGCGCGACGATCAGGGCCGTGTCGCGCGGCGTCATCGGCATCTCGCTGCTGCAGGCGGTTATCGGCGGCGTCGGCGTGTCGCTCGCCGGGGTTCCGTTCGCGAGCGTATTGACGCTCGCGATATTGGTGCTGGGCATTGTCCAGATCGGCCCCGTCATCATCATTGTTCCGCTCACCATATGGGGCTGGATGGAGCTTTCGACCGGGGCGGCGCTGGCCTTCACGATTTGCATGGCGGCGGTCTATCTGGTCGAGGCCGTGATGAAGCCTTTCTTGCTGGCGCACGGGTTGAAGACGCCGATGCTGGTGATTTTCATCGGCGTCATCGGCGGCATTCTAGAGCATGGCATTCCCGGCCTGTTCGCCGGGCCGATCGTGCTGGCGGTCGCCTGGGAGCTCGCCAAGGCGTGGATCTACGAGCGCGAGGACCGTCCGGCCGCGCCCTCCCCATAGCCCGTCGCTCGCGACGGGCGTCCCCTTTGAAGCCCCGCGGAGGGTGAAGCGCGCCTGCGTCGCTCGCCCCTCTTGGGCGCGACAAATTTTCTCTTAACCATAATCATGGCCGCGCCTTACTGGTCTTCCCAAGACTTCGGGGCGCGGAAAATCTGGGCTTAAGCTTGCTCTAGACCATTTCCCAAGGCTTTCCTGGAATTTTTTTCTCCCCGATACGGCCAGGAATTCGCCCCATTGCCGTCCAGACAAGGCCGCGAAGCGCTGTTTATTTGGCGAGGATGCGGCGTTCCAAAAGGTCTTTCGTGGTTAAGCTAACCTTTTCGCGAAGCGGCGAATGTTAGCTAAGTCGTAAGGCTTAAGTGGGAAAATCATTCTCAGGTCGGGGGGTTGAATGATAGAGGGTCTCCGCGTGTCCAGTCAGTTTCTTGCGTTCAATCTTCGCCATTTGCATTTGACCCTTTTCCCGAGAACGATTCCCGGCGCCAGCGCTCTCGCCTTCGGCCTGCTCGCTTTCGCCTGGACGCTGCCCAGGCTCGCTCCCGACGCCGCCGAAGCGCCGGTCGTCGCGAGCGCGCCGAAACCCGTTCCAAACCCCTTTGGCGCTGTTCTGGTCGATATGCGCTCCCGCTTGCGCTCCGCCTCGGCCTCGGCGACGCTCGCGCGCCGCGCCGCGCCCGTCTTAATGCCCGCGCCCGTCTCGAAGCCCGAGCCGATCGAGGCGGCGCGCCTCGTCCTGTCCGTTCCCGCCATCGCGCCGGCGCCCGCCCTTCGGCTTTCCCAGAACACGTCCATCGACATGCCCTTGCCGCCGCGCCGTTCGGAGGAATGGGGATCGCCCGCGAGCCCCGCGCCGTCCACCCCGCGACTCGCCGAGGCCGAGAACTTGCCCGTGCCGCCGCGCCGTCCGGATGAATTGAAGTCCGAAGCGTTTCTGGCGGCGCCATCCGCTCCGTCGGCGGAAAACGTCCCGCCGACGCCGTCCGTTGTCCAACTTAGCGAGAACGCGCCCGAGAACCTACCCCTGCCGCCGCGCCGTCCGGATGAATTGGGCGCGCAGGCGAGCCTCCCGCCGCCCCCGCCGCCGCCCGTTCGTCTTTCGGCGCGCGAAGCCGCGCGGCAGAGGCGCAACGCGCGGACCGCCGTCGCGGCCGCCCCTCCGGCCGACAACCGCACCTTCCTCGAAAAGCTGTTCGGCGGCGCGCCGCAAAGCTCCAGCCCCGCGCTCGGATACGCGCCGGCGGAAGGCGGCGTGACCACCGCCGCGCGCAGCGTCCTGTCCAGCGGCTCAACGCTGGCGCGGGGCTACGATCAATACACCGCCGTCTACGATATTTCCGCGCATACGGTCTATCTGCCCAGCGGCGCGCGTCTGGAGGCGCATTCGGGCCTTGGCGCGCGGCTCGACGATCCGCGTTACGTGCACGAGAAAATGCGCGGCCCTACGCCGCCCACCGTCTATGCGCTGACGCCGCGCGAGCAGCTTTTCCACGGCGTGCAGGCGCTGCGGCTCACGCCGCTCGGCGGCAATGTCTTTGGCCGGGCGGGTCTCCTCGCGCACACCTTCATGCTCGGCCCCAACGGCGACTCCAACGGCTGCGTGTCGTTTCGAAACTACCAGGCCTTCTTGCAGGCCTACCAGAACGGCGAGATCAGGCGCCTCGCCGTCGTGGCGAGCCTCAACTAGAGGCTCGCCGGTTTAGATTGAACCGGAAAGCTCTGGTGGTCAAAATCTAACGCTTGGCGCCCGCGACAGGGAATGCCGCAAGCCGTTGCCGTTGGACAGCTTTTGGCCCCAAGCCGCCATAACGTAGCCGAGGGATCGGGTGTGCGGAGGCTGCTTTCGCGCGGCCTCCGACTTCGTCGCTCCCGCCGACTTCTAAGGGGCTCGAGCCGGCCCGATCTGCGGTGCGCGCACCGGCTTGGCCATGCCGTAGAACACCGTCATGCCCTGGCCGCCACAACGGGTCGACTGCCCCTCATCGGGCTTGCCGTAGCAAGACTTGGGGTCCTGCCAGTTATTGGACACCCAGACGTTGCCGGCCGGGTCGATGGAAGCATCGACCAGCATCTGCATGCCGCCACCCTTCCAGCCGCCGGGAGGGGAAATCGCGTCGCCGGTCTTCATGCCTGGCGGGCAGGTCTCGGTCCGCGCGCCACAGAGTTCCGTGATGCCGCCGCCGGGCGCGAAGTTGGAAACCCAGGCATGGTCGTCGCCGTCGATCGACACAGCCCAAGCGCCCCAGATGCTGCCAGTGGGATTGAATGGCGACCCCGGCGCGGGGCTACCATCAGGGCGCAGCATCGACACGCTCCCCAGGCCAGGGTGAGACAGCAGATCATCCAGGGCCGTCTTGTGCATCGCCATCAACTGCCCGGTGAGTTTTTCCTCCAAAAGCCGCATCTTGGTCTCTATCGTCAGCCCTTTGCCGAGCGTGCCCGTGACCCAGGCGTTGCCCTTGCTGTCGATCGCCATGCCTCTGCCGCTGAAACTACCGGTCGAGAACACTTCGACCTTGCTCGGGTCGCTCGCCGGAAAGCGCGTGACCGTGTCGCCGATCAAGTTCGTGATCCAGATCCGGTCCTGCTGGTCGATCGCCAGATGGAACGGAGCATTTAGCTTGCACGGGCTGTCCTTGTTGGGCTTGCCGTCGGTCGACTGGCAATAGAATTTCACCTTGCCCGGGTCGCCCTTGGGCATGTAGACGACCTTGTCGTCGCTGAAATCGACCGCCCAGACATCGCCATTGGGCGTGACTATGACGCCCTGCATGAAGCCGAGCTTGCCGCCAAAATTATAGCCCTCGGGCGGAGACAGCGGCTTGCCGTTCTTGTCGAACAGCGAGATCGTCTTGCCGTTGGTGCTGTCGACCCACACCCGGTCGTTTGCGTCGATTGCCGTGCCGAACCCAGGGCCCAGCAGGCCGCCGCCGGTGAATCCCGTGGTCATCGGCGAGAGCGCCCGGCCGTTCGGCGCGAACTTCGCCAGATTACCATCCCAAAGCGCATCCCCTCCCTGCGAACCGACGATGAAATTGGCGCCGCTCCAGGCGTTGCCCTCGCTGTCGAACATCACCTTGGCGCCACCCTCATAACCGCCGCCGGCGAACTTGAGCGGGAGGACCCAGGCGCTGGGCGCGAAGCTGAGATAGGGGAGGAATGGCGTTGCACGCAGGTTCTTTCCCTGCGGCACTGGATAGAATGCATCCAGCAACGCGAATATCCGCTCGGGTTTATAGCCCGCGTTGCGAGCGATCGAATGCGCCGCCGCCAATGTATCCGTCGGTGTCTTGCCGTCCCGTCCCGTCGCGGCGGTGAAAAGACTGGCGCAGGCGTCCGCCTTCACGCGGGTTGTGCAGCCGGCCATCACGCTGGAGAGCGTGGCGAAGTTGGCCATCGTCGGCGTCTGGCCGCTGTTGAGCGCGTCCTGGATCATGCCGCCGTATCCGCCGGTTTCGAGATCGACGAAGTTGGGCACGTTGCCGGCGACGATGCGCAGGCCGAGCGGCTGACCGCTAATCGCCGCGCCTTCAAGGAATTGATTGTTGGTCCACACCGACTCGATGGTCGTCATCTCATTGATTGTGACCTTGGCTGGCGGCTTGCCGCCCACCACTGTCATGAGCGCGATAGCCTGGTTGTCGCCCGCGCCCTTGTTGACCGTGGCTTCGCCGCCTTTGGCGACCAGATAGAGGACGACATCCTTGCCAGGGGTCTCCGCCGCGTGGAGCTGAAAACGACCGTCAATGCCGGTTTTCGTTTGAGCCAGTTGCTTGGGTTCGCTCGCGCTCGCGGCCCAAAGGGTGACCGTGGATTTTGCGAGAGGACCGCCGCCCGCGTCTACTCGCCCCTCGATCCGAACCGCCGCCGCAGCTGGGCCACAGGCGTAGCCGAGCAGTCCGCCCGCCAACAGCAACACGGCTATTCGCGTTTTGTCGATTTTGAGCATTGCGCTCTCCACGTGCACGAACCGAAAACAGTAAGTAGCCCCGCGCGGCCGCTGCATTCTGGGAAAAACCCAGTCCGTTTCAACGATACACACCTTCGATTGGTTCCGCTATGGGTCGGCGGCCCTTTGTCGCGGGTTGAGCCTCGGGAAGGCCACTCCCCATCGAGCTTGGAGACGCCTTAGAGCCGGACCCTGAAATCGGCGGAAGCTTCGTTTTGCGGAACCGGGAATGTTCGCTTCAGAAAAAAGGTGCATTTCCGCTTATGGCGCATTGCCGACCTCGACATCTTCCTCGCTCAGAGCCCGCAGCGGGGCTCCAAGCGTCAGACTTTAACCACTAGCGATAAAGCCAATCGTTGCGGGCCAGCATTCTTCGCGGGCCGAGCGCTGATATCGCGAGGTCGCGCGCCGCCGCGACCAGCCCGCTCGCGTGGTAATGATCGCCCTGCCGGCGCGACGCCCGCTGCACCTTCGTCGCGCGAGCGATGCGCGCGCGCTCATAGGCTTTAAACGCCTCGGCGGGCGCGACGCCCGGCGTGAAGGCGCGGCCCAGCGCCTCGGCGTCCTCGATCGCCATCGCCGCCCCCTGCGCCAAAAAGGGGAGCATCGGATGCGCGGCGTCGCCGAGCAGCGTCACCCCGCCGCGGCTCCAGCGGGAGAGCGCCGGGCGGCCAAACAGCGGCCAGCGCCGCCAGTCGTTCCCGGCCGCGATCAGCGCCCGCAATTCCCCGTCGCTGGCGGCGAGGCCGGCCTCGCGGAGCAAGGCCGGGCCATCGAGAGTCGTCGGCCCCCTGTCCCAGGCGCGCGAAAGTCCATCCTCGACGATGACCACGGCGCTAACGATCGAGGCGTCGCGCAGCGGATAATGCACGACATGGGCGCCGGCCGAGAGCCACAGATGCGTCTCGCGCCGCCGCAGGTTCGCGGGAACGGACTCGGCGGGAAGGATCGCCCGCCAGGCGGTGTGGCCGGAATAGGCCGGCGCGTCCTTTTCGCCGCGGTTGAGAAAGGAGCGCACCGAGGAGCGCACGCCATCGGCCCCGACCAGCGCCAGCGCCTCGAAATCCTCCGGGCCTTTCTCGGTGTGCACGCGCAAAAAAACCGCGCCGTCGCCCTCGTCGAAATCGCCGACGCGGGCGCCCGCGCGAATGGAGATCGCGTCGTTCCGCCGCGCGGCGGCGAGCAAAAGCTGTTGCAAATCGGCGCGATGGAACAGCCGGAACGGCGCGCCCCAGCGCTCCCTCGCGCCGGCGAGGGCGAGGCGCGAGAGAATCGCGCCGTCCCTGGCGCGATGAATGTTGATCGCCTCGGGGAGCAGCGCCGCCGCGTCAAGCGCCTCGCCAAGGCCGAGCCCCTGAAGGATTCGCCCGGCGTTGGGGGCGATTTGCAGCCCGGCGCCGACCTCCTCGATGACATCGGCGCGCTCCAGAACGGCGACGCGATGGCCGGCGCGCGCGAGGCTGAGCGCGGCGGTCAGCCCGCCAATTCCGGCGCCGGCGACGACGATCGGCGGGCCCGCGGCGGAGCTGCAAAGGGCGTCCTTCAGGACGCCCGTCGCAAGCGGCGGGCTATCGGCGTCAGGCAGCGGAGGCGGCCGGCTCATAGACGCATTCGGCCGGATCGGCCCCGCCATGCAGCGCGGCGTCGTAGACGTAATGCGTCGAGCAATAGGGGCAGATCGTCTCGTTCGCGGCGCCCATGTCGAGGAACACATGCGGATGATCGAACGGCGGCAGCGCCCCGACGCACATGAACTCCTTGGCGCCGACGCGCACCTGCTTGACGCCGGGCTGATTGTGATAATGGGGCGTGGAATGTTCGGACATGGCTCGGGTGTCTTCCGTTTTTCGCGCGGGCCGAAAACCCTCAAGGCGCCCGGTATAGTTCCGCGCGGGCCCGTTGGATAGAGGGAAGAGGCCGCGGCCGCCGCCCGGAAAAGAAAAAGGCGCCGAACCCTTGGGGTCCGGCGCCGCTTCGCGTTACGCAACCTCGCGTTAGAACTCCGTCCGCATCAAATTTCTGCAGGAAAACCCGCGCCGGCGGCGCTCACGTCACTGCTCACATCACATGGCTGAGCAGGAAGTAGAGCGAGCCGGATATCAGGATGGCGCAGGGGAGCGTCAGCACCCAGGCCATCAACATGTTGCGGATCGTCGCCATCTGCACGCCCGATCCATTCGCAGCCATCGTGCCGGCGACGCCGGACGAGAGCACATGTGTCGTCGACACCGGCAGGCCGAAGCTGTCGGCGGCGCCGATGGTCGCCATGGCGACAAGCTCGGCCGCCGCGCCCTGGCCATAGGTCAGATGCTGCTTGCCGATCTTCTCGCCGACGGTGACGACGATGCGCTTCCAGCCGATCATCGTGCCAAGGCCGAGCGCCAGCGCCACGGCGATCTTCACCCAGATCGGGATGAATTTGGTCGCCGCGTCGATCTGCGACTTATACGCCGCCAGCGTCTTCTTGTCGGGGTCGGAGAGCTGGGCCGCGTCGTCTTTCGCCAGGAAGCGCAAGGCCTCCGAGGCGAGATAGATGTCGTTACGCGTATTGCCCACCGCCGCGAAGGGGATTTTGGCGATCGAGCCGTAGCTTTCGATCTGCTGGGAGATTTCGCGGATCAGCACGGCGAGCGACGGATAGGTTCCCTCGTTGAGCTCATGCCTCGCGATGTAATTGGTGACCGCCGGACGCGGATCCCCGAGCACGGAGTAGCCCGCGCCTTTGGCTTCGACCACTTTCGAGGCCGCGGCGGAAGCCTTGGAAAACTCCGCCACATGGGTCGCCGGCAGGGCGCGGTTCAGCGCGTAGGAGGTGGGCACCGTGCCGATCAAGATCAGCATGATGAGGCCCATGCCCTTTTGCCCGTCGTTCGAGCCATGCGCGAAGGAGACGCCCGTGCAGGTGAGGATCAGCAGTCCGCGCACCCAAATCGGCGGCGGGGTCTGGCCCTTGGGCTCGGCGTAAAGCTCGGGCGTGCGCACGACGAACTTCAACAGCAGCAGCAGCAGCGCCGCGCAGAAGAAGCCGACCAGCGGCGACAGCAGCAGCGAATAGCCGATCTCGGTGGCCTTGCTCCAATCGACGCCGGAGGTGCCGTCGCGTCCATGCATCAGCGCATTGGTGATGCCGACGCCGATGATCGAACCGATCATCGTATGCGAGCTCGAAGCCGGCAGGCCGAGCCACCAGGTGCTGAGGTTCCACAGGATCGCCGCGAACAGCAAGGCGAACACCATCGCGAAGCCCGCGCCCGAGCCGACCTGCAGGATCAGTTCGACCGGCAGCAGCGAGACGACGCTGAAGGCCACCGCGCCAGTCGAGACCAACACGCCGAGGAAGTTGAACAGGCCTGACCACACAACCGCGATATTGGCCGGCAGCGAATGGGTGTAGATCACCGTCGCGACCGCGTTGGCGGTGTCGTGAAAGCCGTTCACGAATTCGAAGCCGAGCGCGATCAGCATGGCGACGCCAAGCAGCACGAAAGGCAGATAGGTGACGATCGGCGCGCCGGTCTCCTGAAGATCCCGGAAGATGCTCCAGGCCACGAAGCCGAGGCCCAGTGCGATCAAGCCGAGGAAAGTCAGGACGGTGCGGATGCTGTTCGGCTGGTCGAGCGTCGGCTTGGAATGCGACGGACCGGTGTCGACGCTAAGATCGGCGCCGGAAGTGACGGATGACATGGGGCACTCCTTGTTTAGACTGCCGGCATACAATCCGATGCGATTAACGGCTTCGTGACGCTAATATGACAAAACGACTTGCCGAGCCCTCTCGGTCAGGGCGCGAAGCCCTCGAAGACGATCTGGTCGGCCCATCGCGCGGCGGCTTGGGCCTGAGCGGCGGAGCGAACGGTCCAGACCGTGACCGGCAGTTTCAGCCCCTCGCGAAACAGGACGGCGACGGCGTGCGGCAAGTCCTCGACGTTGAAGGACAAAAAATCCGGCCGCGTGCGCGAAAAATGCAGCCAGCCCGCGAGTTCGGCGCGGCGCGCGGCGGGAAGGTCCGGCCATTCGCCGGCGTCGTAACGCGCCTGCGCGACGATCCCCAGCGGGACGCGGCCGACGCCCAGCGCCGCGCCGCCCGCGCGCAAGAAGGCGATCGGATCGGGATCGAAGCTCTCCAGCGCCAGCGGGCCGTCATAGCCCGCGACAAGCTCGGCGACGCGGCGCGCCAGCGCCAGATCGCCGTCGAAGCGGCTTTTCAGTTCAACCACGAGCGGCGCGCGCCCCGCGACCGTTTCGAGCAATTGCGAGAACAGGGGCAAGGTTTCGCTCGAGCCGCGCAGCGGCAACCGCGAGAGTTCGTCGAGCGTCCTCGCGTCGAGGCGCCCGCGCGCGCCCGTCAGGCGCTCCAGCCTATCGTCGTGGAACACCATCGCCTCGCCGTCGGCGCTGAGCTGCACGTCGCATTCGATGGCGTAACGTCGCGCGACCGCCGCCCGCGCCGCGGCGAGAGAATTTTCGACGATTCCCTTCGCCTCGTCATGCAGGCCGCGATGGGCGATGGGCCACGCGACAAGCCAAGTCAAATCGCTCGACATGACGCCGCGCTACTCCAGAATCTGGAAAATCCCCTCGACCTCGACGGCGGCGTCCAGCGGCAGTTGCGCCACGCCGACCGCGAAGCGCGCGTGTCCGCCGTTCGCCTCGAGGACCATGGCGATGAGATCGGACGCGCCATTGATCACCTGCGGCAGTTGATCGAAATCCGGGGCGCAATTGACATAGCCGCCGAGCCGCACCGCCCGCAGGCGGGCGAGATCGCCAACCGCGGCGTTCGCCTGGGCCAGGATATTCAGCGCCGCGAGACGCGCCGCCGTTTGGCCCGCCACAAGCGAGACGCCGGCGCCGAGCTTGCCCTTGTGGGCGGGATCGACCACGCCGTTCGACACCGGCAATTGGCCGGAGACGAACAACAGGTCGCCCGCGCGCGAGAAGGGAACGTAATTGGCGACCGGCGCCGCCGCGGCCGGCAGCGCGAGACCAAGCGCCTTGAGCCGCGCGAGCGGCGTATTCGGCGGAGCGTCGGTCATGGTTTATTCGCTTTCCCATATATTTGATTTGCGCCCATGGCCGCGAGACCCTAGATTCAACCGCGCCGCGACGCAATGGCGCGCGTTCATCCAAAGGCGGCGCGCCGCAGCGAAACCGAGGAGTCTCTCAAATTGATCGCACTGCCCCGCCCCACGGCTTGCGCGGCTTTCGTTCTCGCGGCTTTTTCCCTCGCTTCCGGCGCCGCGCGCGCCGAACCCACGCTCGTTCTGGCGCCGCATCGCGCCGTCTATGAATTGAAGCTGCTCGGCGGCTCCGGCGCCAAGGCGCCCGCGCAGGCGCATGGGCGCATCGCCTTCGATTTCACCGGCTCCGCCTGCGAAGGCTATGTGCAGAATTTCCGCCAGATCACCGAGTTGCAGCCGGAGGAAGGGGCCCCCCGCGTCTCCGACATGCGGTCGGCGACCTTCGAGGCCGGCGACGGCCACGAATACCGTTTCCAGATCACCACCAGGGCCGACGGCGGCGACGACGACATAGACGGCGACGCGCGCAAGGCTCAAAATCAAAAATTCTCGGTCGAGCTGACGAAGCCCACGCGCGGGCGGCTCGATCTTCCCGGCCCCGTCCTGTTCCCGACCGAGCATATCAAGCATATTCTCGCCAGCGCGCGCGCGCCGGAGACCGTTCTGGAGGCCCGCGTCTACGACGGCTCCGGCGACGGCTCGAAAGTCTTCGAGACGACGACGATCATCGGCAAGCCGGTCACGACAGCCGCGCAAGAAAAGCCGGCGCAAATCGACGCGCTCAAGAACATGCGCCGCTGGCCCGTGACCATTTCCTATTTCGAGGCGGACAAGAGAGACGGCGAGCCTGCCTATGTCCTCTCCTTCGACCTCTACGAGAACGGCGTTTCGCGCGCGCTGAAACTCGATTACGGCGACTTCGTGCTCGGCGGCGAGATGACCGAACTCAAGCTGCTGCCGGTCCCCAAATGCGATAAGTGACGGGGAGGCGGGGCGGCCGGAAACCGGTGCGGCCGCCGCTTGTTCGTATCCGTCCATTCGATCGCGGAGCTATTTGATCGGCAGGCAGACATCGGTTTGATGTTCGTGCTCGGGCGTCTCGGGAACGAGCGTGAGATAATGAAAATAGACGGGGAAATCCCGCGGCTCCGCGCCGCTTCCCGGCAGCCACTCTCTGTATAAATAATACACGCTCTCCCCGAGCCTCTCATGCGATCCGACATGGCGAAGCACGGCGAGGCGACCGCCGGGGATTATCTTTGTCGTCACGCCTTGCGGATTGTCCGGGACGGCTTCCGTCACCGAGCCGCAGATGTCGAAACGAAATTCGTCCGCCGGCGTCGTATCCGGGTTGTTATGGACGATTCCATAGGTTTGGCTGCTGGCGACGGGCGACAGGCCCGCGGCCTTGCGCCATTCGATGAAACGCCGCGCCGTGTCGTTCACCAGGGCCGGCGCGCCGCGGTGTTCAAGCGCGGCGACCAGCGTCGATTCGACATAAGCGATTCTTACTTCCATTTTATCCGTCCTTTCTCTCGCGGGAATGGGGAATTGATAGCGCGCGCTCCACGATCCCCAGGCGGGATTCTTCCTGAATCCGCTAGGCGTTTGATCGAATGCGTTCTTGAACGCGCGCGCGAAGGCCTCCGGGGATTCGAACCCAGCGTCCAGGGCGATGTCGATAATCCGGTCTTCCGGATTAAAGGCCAGTCTATTGGAAGCCCTTTTGAGCTTCATCAACTGGATATATCGTCCTATATTGACCCCGCAATATTCATGGAACTGCCGATGGAAGTGGAACTTGGAAAAGTTCGCGACATTACCGAGAATCTCCACGGTCAGGTTTTCGTCGAGATGTTTGTCTATGTAATCCAATACGCGGTTGAAGCGCCGCGCATAGATGTGTTGTTTCGAAGCGAGGTCATGTTTCATCGACGGCCAACTTGCCAGAAATCGCCTCGACCGTCCTGACGCAAATTGCGGAAAACGCGCGTCGCGGCGCGCGAGATCGGACGGCTTGGCCGCGCGAGATCAAACGAAGCAAGGCACTGTCTCGGTTTGAAATTCGAGCCTCTTGACGCAAGCTGGCGTCAAGGTGATCTCCCTGCCATCCCTAGCGGAAAGCAGAGGAAAAATGAGCGCCTTTTCGGTTCATTGGACAAGGTTTGGCGGGACCGACGCAATTCCTCGCGCGCTCGTGTCCAAACACGACGACTATCCAACGGCGAACACCGGCGGAAATCTATTGGCCCAAGGCTGCGCCGACTCCAGCTGATAGGCGAGCTCGAACAGGATCTTCTCGCCGCCCCTCGCCGCCGAGAACTGACTGCCGATGGGAGGGCCGGCGTCGTTCCAATAGAGCGGGACCGACATGGCGGGCGTGCCGGCGAAATTGTGCAAGGCCGTATAGGAGGCGTAACCGGCGCTGCGTTGGCGCAGCGTGGCGTAAGGGACGGTGAGAGCGAGTTCTCCAAGCTTGGGCGGCGCGCGGTCGACCATCGGCGTGAGCCATGCGTCATATTTGGCGAAGAAGGCGTCGAGCCGCCGGATCGTCTCCTTGCGGTAGGCCAAGGCGTTCTCGACCGCGCCTTTCGGCAGCTTCTCGAAAACCTCGGCGTTCCCCAAGGTCCAGGGCTCCAGCACCGACGCCGGATCGAGCCCCTTCTTCTCGGCGGTCTTCACCAATTGCGCGGCGTCGGAGGAAAAGAGCGCCAGGAACGCTTCGAGGAGCCTGTCGTCGCCCGCGAGCGGATGCTCGACCGGGATGACCTCATGGCCGAGATCGGCGCAGAGCTTCGCCGTCTTCTCGATCGCCGCCTTCACGTCGGCGGAGGGCTCCTTGCCAAGGTAGTTGACCATCGTCAGCGCGATTTTCCGCTTGTCCTTGGCCGGGCCGGTGACATAGCCGATCGGCGGAAACGCCGCTTTCTTTCTTGTCGACTCCGTTCGGGAAAAGAGCATGGCGCTGTCGCGCACGCTGCGCGTCTCCATATGGTCGGCGACCATCACCGCGGAAACGCCTCGATAGCCGAGGTCCATGCGATCGAAGCTCGGCTTGAGGCCGAAGACGCCGCAACAGGACGCGGGAATGCGGATAGAGCCGCCGATGTCATTGGCGTGAGCGAAAGGAACCATGCCGGCCGCGACCGCCGCCGCCGCGCCGCCCGACGAGCCGCCGGTCGAGTGGTCGAGGCTCCAGGGATTGTGGCAGGGGCCGAGCAGCAGCGGCTCGGTGGTGGGAAGAAAGCCAAACTCGGGAGCGTTGCTCTTGCCGACGAAGATAATCCCAGCTCGCTCATAGGCCGCGAGCAGCGGCTCGGTGCGCGTCGAGTAATTGTCGGCGTAGAGCCCCGAGCCGAAGGTGTTGCGGGTTCCTTTCAGGTCGTTGAGATCCTTGACGAGGCTCGGCACGCCCGCGAAGGCCCCGTCGGGCAGCGGTTTCTTGGCCGCCTTGCGCGCTCGGTCGAAGAAAAATGTCACGACGGCGTTGAGTTTCGGATTCACGGCGTCGATGCGCTGGATGGCGGCGTCGACGAGTTCGAGCGCGGTGATCTCGCGCTTGCGGACGAGTTCGGCTTGGGCGAGCCCGTCGAGCCTGGCGAGATCGGGCGAAGCGAACGCCAGCCGCGGGGCGACGCCCGAAAAGCCGAAGGTGATCGCGCTCGCCGCAGTGGATTTCAGGAAAGAACGGCGTGAATAGGACGACATGAAAAGCTCCTTGGGCAGTGATCCCCTCAATCTCGATAAAGCTCGTCGCGGAGAGTGAACTTTTGCTCCTTTGGCGATCCCTTCCCCGGGATTCGCCGAACGGCCCCGCTTTGGATGCGATCGTCGTTCGATTTGGAGTTTTTGACAAGGCCGCGGCGGCGGCGGCGAGCGCCGCCGGAGCGCGGGATGGTGAACGACCGGCCGAAGTCGCGGGCCGCCGCCGCGGCGCGCGAGGGGCTGGCGGCTTGGCCTCGAGAGATCGAACGAGGCAGAATCCAGTTGCGCCCTCGCTTACGCCCGCGCTCTAATCCACCCGCGCCGCTGATTCGGCGCGCCTTTAAGCGAACGGCGGGGCATTCGCGATGATCGTTTCGACCACCAATGAAATCGCGGGCTATCGGGTCGTCCAGCACCTTGGCCTGGTGCGCGGAATCACCGTGCGGTCGCGCTCGGTCGTCGGCAATTTTTTCGGCGGGATACAGTCGATCTTCGGCGGCCGGCTTTCGGTTTACGCCCATTTGGCCGAGGTCTCGCGCCAGGAGGCCTTCGACCATATGTGCCAGCACGCCGCCGAGGGCGGCGCCAACGCGATCCTGGTCATGCGCTACGACGCGACGGAAATCCTGCCGGGCATCACGGAGGTGCTGGCCTATGGCACGGCGGTCCTGGTGGAGCCCGCCTAGACACCGCTTTTCGCGCGCGAAAACGGGGGATTCTCGCGGCCATGCGCGCGAAGGGACTTTAGGGCGGCGCGAAAATGTTTTAGAATATTTCCAATGACCCTGATAACCACGACCGAAGAACTCGCCGCCGTCTGCGAACGACTCGCAAAGCACCCCTTTGTGACCGTCGACACGGAGTTTTTTAGAGAGACCACCTTCTGGCCCAAGGTCTGCGTGATCCAGCTGGCGTCGCCGGACGAGGCCAAGGCCATCGACACGCTCGCGGAAGGGCTTGATTTAACGCCCTTTCTCGATCTGATGGCCAATGAGGCCGTGGTCAAGGTGTTCCACGCCGCGCGGCAGGACGTGGAGATCGTCTGGCGTCTCGCGCGCCTCATTCCCAAGCCCTTGTTCGACACGCAGGTCGCGGCGATGGTCTGCGGCTATGGCGAGCAGGTTTCCTATGTCGAGCTCGTCAAGGGAATCACCCGGGTCAATCTGGACAAATCCTCCCGCTTCACCGACTGGTCGCGCCGCCCGCTCTCGGAGGCGCAGGTCAGCTACGCCATCGCCGACGTGACCCATCTGCGCGATATTTACGTGCATTTGCAGGCCCGGCTGGAGCGGTCGAAGCGGCTCGACTGGCTCGTCGACGAGATGCAGACCCTGACCTCTCCCGCGACCTACGAGCAGCACCCCGACGACGCCTGGGAGCGTCTGCGCCACCGCGCCCGCAAGCCGCGCGATCTCGCGGTCTTGATGGAGCTCGCGGCCTGGCGCGAGAGCGAGGCGCAGAGCCGCGACGTGCCGCGCTCGCGCGTGCTCAAGGACGACGTCCTGCTCGAAGTCGCCCAGGCCGCCCCGCGCAGCCAGGACGCGCTGGCCAATCTGCGCGCGTTTCCGCGCGGCATGGAGCGCTCGCGCGCGGGCGCGGACATTATCGCCGCGATCGAGCGCGGCCTCGCGCGCGACCCGGCCACCCTGCCCGCCATCGAGCGGGACCGGCGCAACAACAACGGCGCGACCGTCGAACTGCTCAAGGTGTTGCTGCGCCAGGTCGCCGAGGAGACGGGCGTCGCCGCCAAGATGATCGCGACCGTCGACGACCTCGAGGCCATAGCCGGCGACGACGCCGCGGATGTCGCCGCGCTGCGCGGCTGGCGGCGCCTGATTTTCGGCGACAAGGCCATCGAGCTGAAACGCGGCCGCCTCGCGCTCGCCGTCGAAAACGGCAAGGTCGTCACTTTCGACTGGCAAGAGAGCGAACCCGCCGCGACCGACTGAAGCCGCGGCTGGCGCCGGCCGCGGGCCAATTTGAATTTTTAAGCTTCGCGCCGGGAGCGAAGCCACTCTTAAGCTCGGGCCTTATGGATGTTGGGGTCCGAGCAGCAGTTGTTACGGCAAATTCAACAGGGGGAATAAATGAATTTTTCTTCGCCGCGCCGCGATGATTTACCGGCTTCGACGCTTTCGAATATCAGCGTGGTCAGCCGGCGGAACTTTCTGCTTTCCAGCAAGGCCGCCGGGGCCGCGGGCGCCTATCTGGGCATGAGCCAAGCGCTCGCTCGCGAGCCGAACAACGCCAGTAAATCAATTCAGCAAATTACCGATCAGGATCGCGACTATATGCGCCAGGCGATACAACAGATGCGTCAGGCGGGTGTGGTCGATAAAACTGGCGGGCCTTTCGGCGCTGTCGTTGTTCGTGACGGCAAGGTTCTCGCCGCGAGCGGGAACAGTGTGATGCGGGATAACGATCCCTCCGCTCACGCCGAGGTTAACGCGATCCGAATCGCGTGTCGCGCGGTCGGCAGCCCTAACATACCGGGAGCGGTTTTATATTCGAGCTGCGAACCATGCCCAATGTGCTACTCCACCGCCTACTGGGCGCGGATTAGCAAGATTTTTTATGCGGCCTCTTGGTCCGACTATGCCGACTTGTTTGACGACTCCAATATTAGCCATGACATGGCGAAGCCTTATCCAGAAAGGACCGTGGCTCTACAGCAAATCATGCGAGATGACGCGCAAAAGGTCTGGCAGGATTTCAGAAAGATGCCGAACAGGGTTCGTTACTGACCTCCTGGCACAGGCCCCATTCCGTCAAATCGCGCCTTTCAACGCGCGTTGCTTTAGAGACTGGCGTCGTCGCGCGTTATTCGCCGCAAGTGTTCACGCCGATAAGACGCCAGACCGGACGGAAGCTGAAAGCGGCCGCCTCGCGCGCGCCGTCGAAAACAGCAAGGTCGTCACTTTCGACTGGCAAGAGAGCGAACCGGCCGCGACCGAGTGAAGCCGCGGTGGGCGGCGGCGGTGGGCCAATTTGAATTTTTAGGCTTCGCGCCGGGAGCGGAAATCAGCCGGAATTTCGCGCACAACTCTTGCACAAGTTAACCCATTGATATGAATGACCGCGATGCTCGTTGGGGAAATGTTGATCAATGCGCAGAACTTTTTTTCCGACCTTTCTTTTTTAGCAAGGCACGGGCTTGATTGAGGTTGTCCATTGTCGATTGGTAATACTCGGAATGCGTTTGCGGCGTATATTCCTTCAACGCCTCGCGATAGGCCGCCACCGCCTGCTCAAGCCGCCCCGTCCCGCTCTCTCGCTCCCCTAGCCTCCAGAGCGCAAGGCCGAGATTGTTCTGCGTCTGCGCCCAATCGAGCGGAACGCGTTCGCGCGTATATTCCTTCAACACCTCGCGATAGGCCGCCACCGCCTGCTCAAGCCGCCCCGCCCCGCTCTCCCGCGCCCCGAGCGTTGCGAGCGCAAGGCCGAGATTGTTCTGCGTCTGCGCCCAATCGAGCGGAACCCGTTCGCGCGTCCGTTCCTGCAACGCCTCGCGATAGGCCGCCACCGCCTGCTCAAGCCGCCCCGTCCCGCTCTCCCGCGCCCCGAGCGTTGCGAGCGCAAGGCCGAGATTGTTCTGCGTCATCGCCCAATCGAGCGGAACGCGTTCGCGCGTATATTCCTGCAACGCCTTGCGAAAGGCCGCCACCGCCTGCTCAAGCCGCCCCGTCCCGCTCTCGCGCTCCCCGAGCTTCCAGAGCGCAAGGCCGAGATTGTTCTGCGTCGTCGCCCAATCGAGCGGAACCCGTTCGCGCGTCCGTTCCTGCAACGCCTCGCGATAGGCCGCCACCGCCTGCTCAAGCCGCCCCGTCCCGCTCTCGCGCTCCCCGAGCCTTTGG
>Ga0181533_1002688_pt1 | contig 20464 bp, 16 predicted proteins | sample PEATcosm2014_Bin_45_FD_119772 | JGI IMG/M metagenome (GOLD analysis project Ga0181533, IMG submission 119772) | Peatland microbial communities from MTU Mesocosm Facility, Houghton, MI, USA - PEATcosm2014_Bin11_60_metaG | ecosystem: Environmental > Terrestrial > Soil > Wetlands > Peat | place...
CGGAATCAGGCTTGGCCGGTTGGCCGTCGCGAAAGAACTTCAGGGGCGAGGCATCGGGAAAACTCTGCTCGTTGCCGCGATGGGAAAATTCATGGAGATCTTCAACACGGCGGGGGGCATTGGCCTTTTCGTGGACGCGAAGGACCATGACGCCAAGCGGTATTACGAGCAATTCGGCTTCGTTTGCCTGCCGTCCAGCGAACTTGAACTGTTCCTGCCGGCAAAGACGATACAAGAGGCGCTGGCGGCCAGCCGGTGAATCGTCCCCCCGCGAGAAACTTTCATTTGCATTTCTACTGAATGAGATTAGGTTTATGGCGAAGCAGGCAGATCGTGCATGAAAAATCAAATCCCGTCCATTGACGTTGGCCGGATTCACGGCTCGCGGCGCGGCTTTTTCCGCCAACTCGGCTTCGCAAGCGCATTGTTCACGGTGCCGGGTGTTTTTGCCGAAGAACTGGCCCGCAAGACACCCTGGGTGGAAGAGGGTCCCTTCTACCCTCCGAGGCTGCCCCTGGACACCGACAATGACCTGATCATAGTTAACGACTCGACTACGCCTGCCGTTGGGCAAATCGCCCACATCAGCGGGCGATTAATGGACACCCGGGGCGATCCCATCCGGAACGCGACCGTTGAGCTTTGGGAGGCGGACAGCCTGGGAGTCTATCTCGCCGACCAGCCGAACCGGAAAAGCTTCGACGCGCATTTCCAAGGCTTCGGCCGTTTCCTGACCGGATCGACCGGTGATTACTACTTCCGCACCATAAAGCCGGTGTCATACGCCGGCCGTCCGGCTCCGCATATCCATTTTAAGGTCAAAATGAAGGGCCGGGAGCCGTACACGACACAGCTCTTCGTCAAAGGTGACTTTGGCAACCAGCGGGACGGCATCTGGAGGAGCATAGGCAACGAAGAAACAAGGGGATTGGTCACGGTGGACTTCGCCCGGGTCAAGGAGTCGCGCATAGGAGAACTGGCGGCACGTTTCGACATCGTGCTGGGGGCGACGCCGGAGGCTTGAATCACAAGAAACCATGCCCTTTCGACTCCCGCGAGGAGTATTCGCGTCAATTTGCGTCCATTCGCGGTTAGACCGATCCGGCATTTCAACCGTGTTGCTTCGGCAAGTGTGCGTGACCGCGCTTCGAGTCAGACGGTAGTCTTTGCGCCAGATTATGGCAGCGAAGACAACAACCAAAACGGACCCCGCATTTGCCGCAGCCCTGGCGCGAGTGCAGCCAGCCCTGGCGGCCTGGCGCCAGCGGCTCAAGGCCGACCCGATGACCGGCGCATTGTTCAAGTGTCCCTGCGACTGCACCCGTTCCGGGGCAAAAGCCACGCCAGTTTCGGATCACGCACCCGTTTCATCCGTTCCACGGACGGACGTTCGAGGTGGCTGAGCACCGTTGGGTCTTCACCCGGAGCATTTTGTTCTTTCAGGACAGCACTGGCTCTTTGCAGCAGATTCCGGCGGTCTGGACCGATTTTCTCAAGGGGGACCCGTTTTGTGAGATAGCGGCTGGGCGCTCGCCCTTGCACGGCGGCTGCTTGTTGCCGCTGGCGGAGTTGCTCCGCCAGTTGCGCCGGCAGGCGCCACAAACGTGTAAAGAGAATGACGCCGCATGTGTAAATATAAAAACGCCCGTTCCACCGCAGGATACCGCAACTCGGACCGAGGTGTTAGCCGCTAAAGTTACACCCTTCGCTCCCTCCAGCATCAACTCGACGGAATCACCGGCTGCGAGGAATTCCAAGACCGTCTGCACCGTGATGCGCGTGCCTCGAACCACCGGCCGCCCGTTGCAAACATCCGGTTTGATTGAAATGCGCTCGTTCATCGGGTGAACGATGGTTGGCCGGTGCCAAAACCGCAAACGCGTGGCATGGCAGATAATGGTTCCGTGTCCCGACCGACCTGCTGCGGGCACACCTTCGCGCTTGACCCTGCCGTAATGCGTGCCAGAATCCTCGAATTGAAATGGATTCGGGTGGCTGTGCGGACCGTGGGGATTATGCACTATCAGCAGCGCCTTCCAGAGATGCCGCTAAAACCGATGCCCGCCCGCCGGCGAGGGCCCCCAAAAGACGGGTCCGTCCGGGGTTCAACAAGGCCATTTTAGCCATTCCGGGGTTCAACAAAGGGTCAACGAATTATGGCGGATTGGGAAACCGCTATGACGGGCAGGATGCGGTCGCCGCCCCTTCGAGTCGGTGGTGGAGGTCGCATGCCGGCGGCCCTCTTCGGAGCCTCATGAGGGGCGCTCTTGGGGGCTTTGTTGGGCCAGTGCGCGCCGCATCTCCTGCCCTCCGAGAGATGGACGATACGGGGACATCATCATTGTAATAATTGGGTCAATTTCGCCTAGTTTGGCACGCTTCTTTCTTCCATCGTAGGGCTCCGCGGCGCGAGGGACTGAGGGTCGCAGCATCGGGTATGAGCCTTTCAAGCTGAAGAACCAACTCGGCCCGAGACTGATTAAAGCCGCCAGTCGCAAAGACCGCCCCGGGAAGGGCAGCACCTACACGTTGCGGTATTTCACCCGCGCCAGCGAAACGCGCCGCTTATTCTGACAGCACGGCTGGACCCAGAGGCACACCGCCCGGCGCCAGGCTTTGCCCGGCCTCTGGACCTCGCCGCCGGGGACGGCTCGTTTGCCGGCCCCGGAGGCCCCGGCGCCTGGCCGCCAGGGCTCCGCCCTGGACCCGGCAGGGTTCGCCGCCCTGCACCGGCCACAAAAAACATTTTTCCGGGCCTCGAGCCGGCCCGACTTGGCGCCAAAGGCTAGTAACCCTCTGGACTCCCACTCACCTCGCCGCATTCCACGCTCTTGCCACCGCCGCCACGAAAGGTAATGTTTGGTGCGGTCCAATGGACTTCGCAGAACAAATAGCAGCACTCAACGAGTGGCACTTCTTCAGCGAGTTCACATACTCGAAGACGACCTTTTGCCCGCTCCCGTCACAGCAGGTTGAACTGGCGGACTCGATCATGTGGATCGCAAATATTTTGCTCGTGTACCAGTTGAAAGAGCGCGAACCACGAAGTAATCCAAGTCCCGAAGCGGAGCGGCGCTGGTTCGAAAAGAAAGTCTTAGGGAAAGCAACCAAACAGGTTCGCGACACGCTTTCATACCTCAAAACGGCCAGCCCCATCGAGGTACGCAATCACCGCGGCCACGTGCTCAGGCTCGACGCACGGCTAATCCGCCAACTCCACAAGTTGGTCGTGTACCTGCCAAATCAGGCGCTGCCCCACGAATGCAGACACATGAAGCACCACAGAAGCCAGACAGCGGGCTTGATACACGTCATTGCTGCCAACGACTATCTCGGCATCGTCCGAACACTCCTCACTCCCGCCGAGGTGGCCGATTATTTGGAATTCCGAGAGGCACTGATCAGTCGGGCCGAAAGCCAAGTTGTGGCCCTGCCCGAGCAGGCCCTGGTCGGTCAGTACATAAGCGGAAACCTCGAATCAATGCCGTCCCGCGATTTCATCCAGCATCTTACGCTACTCGATCACCTCGCTGACGAATGGGATATGTCGGGAATCATCTCCAAGTTTCCAGACCGTGCCACCGCCGGCCAGGGCGGCACCGATTACTACCACATCATCCGCGAACTCGCTCTCCTCAAGCGGAATGAACTGCGCGAATTCAAGACGCGCTTCCAGTTGTGTCTCGCCAAGGCCAGGGCCAACGAAATGGTCCGCCCATACAGGTTCGCAATCCCCCGCACGGGTTGCGGATTCGTGTTTGTCCCCATCACAAAACAAACGCTGCCGCACAGAAGAAAGGGCCTCCAGAATTTCGCTCTGGCAAACAAGTACGACCTGAAGCTGCTCAAGTGCATCGGGGTCTCCATCGCAGACGACAGCGGAGGCTACTTCACAACAGAGTGGATTTACCTGGAGTCTCCATGGGAGCCAGATCCAGGGCTCGAAGAGGCGCTTCGCACCAACAACCCGTTTCGGGAGGTCAAGGCCGCTGAACTACCCCGATACGCCTTCAAAAGCGTCAAATGACCCTGCAGCTCGCTCGCCCAATCCCCGGACAGACCGGCGCCAAGGCCACCACTTCATGCCGGCGGCCCATGGTGAGGATTGACGTCCAACCTGGGCCGCACAACGCCCCCCAGCCCTCCTCAACCTCCCCTGGCCAGCAAGAGCCGTGAGCCTGTCGCTTTAGCCCCGCTCGCTCCGGTGTGGCAAGCCACCGCGCCAACTCACGGCACTTGCCCGGCCCCCAGGGCGCCTGGCTCGGCAATTTCCGCTTCATGCCTCTCCGCTCCACTACGGTCAGCCTCGCGCCCCCGCGCTCCCACACCGCGCCGCCAGCCTCAAGCGCGGCACTGCCCCTGGCGCGGCACGCGCGGCTTCCCTCCGTTTCCGCTTCGATCCTCTTCGTGCAAACCGGCGAGACAGGCGCCCACCCAGGCCAGGGCAGCATATACACGCTGCGGTACTTCACCCGCGACATCGAAACGCGCCACCTATTCTGAAATCGGCCTCCGCCCGAGGACAGTCCCCAGACACCAGCCCGTTGCGTCATGGCCGAACTTGCCCGCTCACTCCGCTCTTGACCCGCTGGGGACTTGCGCCGTCCCCAGACCCCGACGCCAGAGGGCAAGCCCTCTGGACTCCGTTCCCGCTCGCGCTGCCCTTGGCGCTCCGCGCCCTTTCCTCGCGGAGAGACGAGTCTGCATGGACGAGCCCACCAGCATCGGCGGGAACCTACGCCTCAAATGAACTGCATCCGGTTGGCAATCCATGAAAGATCCTCAGGGCTGACGGCAGCCAAGGAGTTTTGCTTTAACCGAGTCATATTTGGAATCCGCTGCCTGCAAGGCGGCACGATTCTCCACAGAATCCTCCTTTGCGACCGCGGATTCTGCCCGCATCTTCTCGAACATCGCCATCTTGCACAGAACGCCCAAATCGTAAAGTTCCCGATTACTTGTCAGTAACCTATGCGCCCTCCTGGCCGCGCTCCGCAACTGCTTGTGGCTTTGCCAGTCCAGCGTGCTGTGGAAGACATCCTCCCGCATAATCTGCTCGATGCGGGTCAAATCCTCGTCTGGTGCATCAGTCGCCTCGCGGATTAGTTGCAGGTATGCACTCTCCGGGCGTCCGCCAGACTGCTTTTCTTGGGCCTGCTCACGTCGCATGGTGGAAGTTTAGGCAATACTATATGGAAGTCAACTATGAAACTTCCATCATTCACTTCTCTTCCACTGCCTCGGTCAGGACCACGTCCGCTTAGGGGCCACGGGCAAGCGCAACACCCAATCGCTTTGCGGCACCGGCAAACGCCGTTGCTAATTAGATTGCACGTCTCTTGCGGGCAGCGTAAAACATGCGCTCAGGAAGTGGCCGGGCCGGAATCCGTCCCGGCCTATGTCGGACGTTGGCCGTATGTCAAAGTTGGCCTGGGAATATCAGATTCGGATGCGCGGGTTCAACCCCCGCTTGCGAGCAAGCTGCGCCTCCCAGAATTGGGCTTCGCGTAAAGCCCTATCGCGCCCTTTGACGATGAAGGGGTTCGAGAATAGGACAAACCGAACGCTCGCCACTTCCAAAGAGTCTTCCTCATGAGCGGACAACTCGCCACAACCAGGCGGAATCCCCCTGCGGATGCCACTTACCTGACCGGTGTCATCGTCAAGGCAATGAGCTACGCTGACACCGATCCCGAAGCCGCTCTGATGTACGCCCGGAAGTCCGCCGAGGGCATCTGCACGGACCTTTTTTCCAGGGAAGTTGGTGACCCCGGGACCAACCGCCTAGACAAGCTCATTGAGCTCCTCGCCAACAAAGACGCTATTCCCGAGAGAATCAAAATCCCGTTGAGGGTTATCCAGCAGTACGGAAACTATGCTGCCCACGTCCAGACTGACCGAAAACCCATCGATAGGCCCTACATAACGCCGTGCTTGACGGCTCTCGTCCACGTCGCCAACTGGTTCTTCCACGATTACCTGGCAATGGACATCCCGGCGGAGATCGCGACCGCCAACAACGCATTCGAACCGACAACCATCCAGGCATCCGAGCCGACACAGCTCGATCCCGCTGTGCTCGCTGACCAACTTGCTCTGCCCTCCCCGCTCCGGCCTTACCAGTGGGAGGGAGTCAGCTTCTTGGCACGCAGCGAAATTGCGCTTTTGGCAGATGAAATGGGTCTTGGCAAGACCGTTCAAACTATCACTGCGATGCGCCTCGTTTTGAGGAATACGCTTTCCAAACGCGCCCTCATCATCGCCCCGGCCTCGTTGCTACTCAACTGGGAGCAAGAACTTCACGCGTGGGCCCCAGAACTGACCGTCCGTCGAGTCCTCGGCACAGCCCAAGACCGGCTGGCCACTTATCAACTCCCTGTCCAGGTCCTGGTCGCTTCCTACGAGCAGATTCGCAGCGACGCCATCGAGATCAATGCCGACGTGCATTTTGAGGTGGTCGTGGTCGACGAAGCCCAACGCATCAAAAATCGCCATTCACGGTCCGCTCTGGCGTGTCGCTTCCTCCGCCGCTCCCGAGCCTGGGCTCTAACGGGAACGCCACTTGAAAACAGCATCGACGACCTCGTTTCGCTGTTCGTCTTCCTGAGTCCTGGGTTGGTGGACATCGGAATGCCCCCGGCAGAAGTCCACTCCCGCATCCAGCCTCATTTCCTTCGCCGCCGAAAGAGGGACGTTCTCAGGGAGATGCCCCCGATCATCATCCAGGACATCCCCCTGGAACTCTCCGGCGCCCAGGATGCCGCCTACGCAGATGTCTGGGTGGGCCGGCGCACCAGTGTTGGCGAAAACCGCTCCCTCCCATCTGAGGCCGCTCTGTTCGCTTTGCTCACCAGACTCAAGCAACTCTGCAATTACGACCCAGCCTCGCGCCAGTCCGTCAAGTGCGACGCGCTCGCAGTCTTCCTGGAGGAGTTCACTGGCCCAGATGATAAGGTCATCATTTTCTCTCAGTACGTGCAGACCCTAAACTTCATTTCGGCGCGTCTGGACCGCTTCCCCCACGACATTTACACCGGCCAGCACTCCGAGCCGGAGAAGCAGAAGGCACTCACAGATTTCAAGATACTGGTCGGCCCGCGAGCGCTCCTGGTCTCACTCCGCGCCGGCGGGGTCGGATTGAACATTCAGGAGGCATCCACGGTGGTCCTCTTCGACCGTTGGTGGAATCCTGCGGTTGAAAACCAGGCCATCCAACGCGCTCACCGCTTTGGCCGAACGCGGCCCCTCCACGTCATCCGATTTCTCGTTCTGGACACCGTCGAAGAGCGAATCCAGCAGGTGCTCCAGGATAAGCAACTTGATTTCGAAAGATATGTCGAAGATGCAGACAGCGCTGAAGTGCGGCTCTTCACCCGTGAGGAGCTGCGTCGCATATTGGAACTGTCGGTGATTGACACCGAGAGATAGCAAGGCTAGAACACACCACAATCGGAGAACAGAAATATGTCCGCAAAAATCCTCGAGACAAAAGAAGTTCCGATGGCCAGCTTGGTCATCGGTAAAGGTCAGGTCCGCGTTCGCGATGTTGGCAAGGAGATTGACGAGCTCGCCACGAGCATCCAGAAAATGGGGCTCCTTGAGCCAATCGTCATCTGTCCCGCGAAGGAAAAAGGAAAATACGAAATCCTCACTGGGCAGCGGCGCTATCTCGCCCACAAGCAACTGAAAAGGGAGAAGATCCTCGCCTGCATTCTCGAAAAGAAAGTGGATGAAACGGAAGCGAAGGCCATCTCTATCACCGAGAACCTCGTACGGCGCGACCTTAACCGCAAGGATCTAATCGACGCGTGCACATCGCTCTACCGGAAGTACGGTTCGTTAAAGGATGTGGCCGAGGAAACGGGCCTGCCGTATCCCAAAGTCGCCCTCTATGTCAAATACGACCGGCTTAAGCCCGAGTTAAAAAAGCTCGTGGACAATAACGAAGTTGAGTTGAAGGTCGCACTCCGCGCTCAAGACGCCGCATCCGCTACCGGCAAGTATAACCCACAGGAAGCCGTCGTGTTGGCCAAAGAACTGTCACGCATGAGCGGTGCTCAGCAGGACCGGGTGGTCAAGAACAAGGAAGAGGACCCAACAGCGGACGTTTCGGATCTCATCGAAGCGGCCAAGACTGGCGAGAAAATCACTCAGATCGTCGTCACAATCGGCGCGGGACTCCATCAGTCCTTGAAACAATATGCGAAGGACGAAGACACGACCATCGACGACGCAGCCGCCACCTTGATCCAAGAGTCTCTCAATGGCAAGGGATACTCAGCGGGAGAATAGGTCATGCTCCCAGGTCTAACGCCGGAGGAGTCACGGGATCTCATCATGTCCGTGGGGACCCACCACGGCAAGAGACGCATTTCGCCTGTTGAGGCGGGGCTGCTCATTCAAAAAGCCCTCAAAGCCGGCTGCTCCGCTGAGGTCTGTGCCCAATTCCTCGGCTTCAAGGACCCCAGCATGGTGGCTTGGTTTGCCAAACTTCTCAGAGTGGACCCTACCCTTCACCACCTCATTGGCTGGGGGAAAGCCGCTGGAACCGTTTCCTTCATCGCCGCCACAGAAATCGGCACGCTTAATGAGGACGAGCAAAAGGAGGCCTTCGATTTGGTCATTTCAAACCAACTCAGCAAGCTGGAGGTTTTCCAAGCGGTACAACTCAGGAAACGCTCGAAGCGCCGAATCTGCGAGTGCGTTGAAGAGGTCACGCGCATGCGGCCCCGCGTCACGAGGAAGTTTCTATTTCTTGGCGCCGTGGCTGGCGATCCGGTCAAGCAATATCTCTCCAACCTAAAGCAGCCCGAACGGGATGAACTCATGTCGGCCATCATGACCGAGTTGTATGGGAAATTATCCAGGACCTCCGCTCACCTCGGCGCGGACCGATTCACCATAGTCACCGATGAGGAGGGCGCCTCACGGCTCAAGCAGGCCGACCCGCCAGGCTTTGAATCGGCCGTCAACCAGTTGCTTCTTACTAGGACCGTCAAGCCATGACCATGCCCCACATCTCTGTAGCGGCCTCGGGAGTCATTACGTTGGGCAGGGATGTCGCGTGCGATGGCTTTCACCGGGATTACCGCGTGCGCGTGCAAACACATGTCCATTTGGACCACATGCACAACTTCGAGACTAGCAAAGGACTTCAGGACATCTATCTTTCAGATCCCACATTGCAGTTGCTGATCGCCGAGTTCAACGCTGACCTTTCCGCCCGCATCAACGTTAATCTGATCCCCTTGGGCTTTGGAGAGACCTGCACCGTCAGGTCATCGAAGCTCACCCTAATTCCTTCCGGCCATATGCTTGGTTCCGCCCAGGTAGCCGTGGAGCTTGCCAACGGATTGCGCGTCGGCTATTCCGGTGACTTCCAGTGGCCGCTGGGCGAGACTATCGAGGTCGAGCAACTCGTCCTGGACAGTACCTACGGCTCACCGGAGAGCATCCGCAATTACTCTCAGGACGAAGCCGAAGAGAGACTCCTCAAGATAGCGACGGACAAGCTCCGCCGTGGACCAATACACGTTAAGGCTCACCGTGGAACATTGCACCGAGGACTCCAGGTTCTTTCGGAAATTGCCGCTTGTCCGATTGTCGCCAGCCCTCGCCTATGCGCGGAGGTTGAGGTTTACCGATCCTTCGGATACCCCATTGGTCGTGTTTGTCCACTCAAGTCACCAGAGGGGCTGCAAGCGATCGCATCACCCCGCCACATCAGGTGCTACGGCATGGGAGACCACTTTCCCGTCCAGCCCCATTCCGGCACCACTATCACTCTCAGCGCGTTCATGACGAGTCCCGATGATCCCGTCCTTGAATACTCAGACCGCGCCCTGAGCATCGCCTTGACCAATCACGCAGACTTCGCTGATACTCTCGAGTACGTGAAGGCCACTGGGGCAAGGTTCGTCATTACGGACAACTCCCGTGGGGGCCACGCTGTTGAATTAGCCCGGGAGATCAGCTGCCAGCTTAATGTTGAAGCCGTTCCATCCGAAATATTCGTCTCCAATGAGTGGGGGACATAACTATGCCAACAATAACCGAAGCGATCCTCGCTGTCATGAGAGAGGCCGGCACCCCGCTCTCCGGTAAAGAGGCTTATCGGAGGATATTGGGCAAACAGATATACCAATTCCACGCCGAACAGCCTGAACATGTCGTCACCGGGCAGATCCGCCGACACTGCAAAGACCTCGACTTCCCCACGGCAGCACCCCGCAAGTACTTCGGGATGACCAAGGACGGCAGATTCTTTCCTCTGCCGGCCCCGACTGAAGCGAAGCCAGGAGCCCCGCGGCCCAAGCCCGGTCCCACGGCCCACAAGAGGACGCTCGCCTCGACGCTCCGCGAGCTCAAACACCTGCAATCGCTCCACCGGGATCTGACCAAGGAACGTCTTCTTAAGGATCTGAAGAAAATCTCCCCGGAGACATTTGAGAAGTTTGCACGGCGCCTCCTCGAAGTGTACGGTTTTGAACACACGCGCATCACGGCGATAAGCCATGACGGCGGCATCGACGGACACGGCAATCTCAGGGTCGGACTCGCCCACATGCGCGTCGCCTTCCAATGCAAGCGATGGACTCAGTCAAACGTTGGCCGCCGGGAGATCGACGAATTTCGCGGAGCAATTCAAGGGGAGTACGAGCAGGGCATATTCTTCACAACCGCCCACTTCGCAAAAGGCGCGAAGGCCGTCTCAATCAAACCAGGTGCGGTCCCAATCATACTCATTGACGGTCCGAGTATTGTCGAGCTGATGATCCAGAAGAATTTTGGGGTGGAGCAAGAGACCCTGCCAGTCTACACATATGCTCTCGATCTGATCCTCTCCAACGACGAACAAAGCGAAAAAGCACAGAGGTCGCCTGGACCCACGAGCCGGGGTACCGCCTTCAGCCGCTTTTAGCCCTTCCGCAGAGGTCCGCTTGGTGACCAGCCAAGCTTCGGAAGTCTGAGGGATCATCATGGAAGTTTTATTGTTGACTTCCATTCCACGTTCGATGAAATTGGCGGAGTGAACAATTCGGCGACTCAGGATTTCACGTACTCCTTTCCCGCGATCCGCGGTGTACAGGCCGGCCGTGAATATTATGTCACCATGTGCCCCATGGAGTACATTCCTCGCCTTTTCAGTCTCCCCGAGGCCGATATACCCCCGGAACTCAGGGCCCAACGGGCCCTTAACAAAAGCCGGCTCCCCACCCTAGCCCAGTACATCACCGACAACCCGAAGAACTACGTCTTCTCCTCTCTGACCGCCTCGATCGACGGGCAGGTGGCCTTTACCCCGTCCGCCGAGGACGCACTGGGCCGGAAATTGGGCATCCTCTCCGTGCCCCTGAATGCGAGGGTACTCATCAACGATGGGCAGCACCGGCGTGCCGCCATCGAACGTGCCCTGGAGGAGCAACCTGCTCTAAAGTACGAGACGATCTCGATTGTGTTTTTCGTCGACGCAGGTTTGGAGCGCAGTCAGCAAATGTTCGCAGATCTGAATCGTTACGCCATCCGGCCGACAAAATCCCTCGGCATCCTCTACGACCACCGCGACCCTCTGGCGAAACTTGCCAATGAAATCTCGAAGGAGGTCCCGGTTTTCCGAGATCAAACCGAGAAAGCCAAGAGCACAATTTCCAACCGTTCTCGCAAGCTGTTCACGCTGAGCAGCATCTACCAATCCACGAAACGGCTGCTCAACAAAAAGGACGCCGAGCAAGTGACTGACGAGGAGAAGAAGCTGGCCATCGCCTTTTGGACCGAAGCGTCCCTCCACATGCCTGACTGGCTCCAGGCGATGGAGAGAAAAGTCTGCCCGAGTGAGCTTCGAAGGGATTACATTCACGCCCACGGAATCGCTTTACAGGCCCTTGCCGTTGCTGGCGCGGCGCTCATGGCTGCCAACCCGCGCAACTGGCAGAAAAAACTTCGCGGCCTGCGCAAGATCGACTGGTCGCGCAGCAACACGCGGCTTTGGGAAGGTCGCGCGTTGCATCTTGGTCGTCTGAGCAAAGCGCAGAACAATGTCGCCCTCACCGCCAATGTCATCAAAAAGGAGCTTGGCCTACCCCTCTCCCCAACCGAAGAAGACGTCGAACACCTCTATGCAAAAACCCAGCGAGGAGAATAGTCCGAAGGTGCGCCACGACAAGCTGACGAAAGAAAGCCTGGCCGCCTGCCTCGACCTAATTCGCAGGCAATATTTGGCAGACGGTCGTCCCTGGGTGATCGGCTACAGCGGCGGCAAGGACTCCACTTGCGTCCTCCAACTGACTTGGAACGCTCTCGCCAGCCTCCCCCGTGAGCAATTGACCAAACCCGTCTATATCATCACCTCAGACACTCTAGTCGAAACCCCGGCCGTCGAAACCCACTTGGCGAGGACTGTTAAGCAGATTGGCGAAGCAGCCAAGGCCCAAGGACTTCCGTTCGAGGCTCACACCGTCAGCCCAGTTGACGACGAGACCTTTTGGGTAAATCTGATCGGACGCGGATATCCGGCGCCATACACAAAATTTCGTTGGTGCACCGAAAAGATGAAAATCCGCCCAACGACGAAGTTCATCAACGACAAAGTCGCGCAATACGGCGAAGTGGTGTTGCTGCTAGGCTCACGGCGCGCAGAAAGCTCGACGCGTGCCCAGGTCCTCCAAAACCGCGACAAGGTCGGCACCTACCTCGCCAGGCACAAAGACCTGCCCAATGCCTACGTCTTCACCCCGGTAGAGGACTGGAGCACTCCAGACGTTTGGACATACCTAACTGCCGCCCCACCGCCCTGGGGCGGGGACAACAGTGAATTGGTTACCATGTACCGCAACGCCCAGGCCGGCGAATGCCCCCTGGTCATCGACAAATCCACCCCCTCTTGCGGTGGCGGAAGGTTCGGTTGCTGGACATGCACTGTCGTCGATAAAGATCGATCCATGGAAGCAATGATCGACAACGGTGAGACTTGGCTACAGCCTCTACTCGACTTCCGCAACCGCTTGGCGCTCACCGATGACCCAGCCATCAAAAAGGACATAAGGGAAATCCGTCGCCGCACGGGTCGCATCGAGTTCTTCGAAAATTCACACGGAGAAAAGGCCCTGAAATACGGCCCTTTCAAACTCTCATTTCGCCAAAAGCTGCTGGAAGAGCTCCTGCAGGCCCAACAAAAGGTTCGAGCCAGCGGTCCAGACCCCGCGGTCAAACTCATCCAGGACAGAGAACTGCACAAGATTCGTCAGATCTGGCAGCATGAGGAAGGCGACTGGCAGGACTCGCTTCCCGGCATTTACGAGAAGGTCACGGGGGAACGGCTGGACTGGCTCGATGACGACTGGTCCGGGATGGGCGGCGCCGAACAGCGCGTTCTGCAAGAGGTCAGCCTCGAATGCAAACTCCCGCCCGGGCTCTTGGTCGAACTCATGGATGTCGAACGTAAACTCCACGGCATGAGCCGCCGATCGGGTGTGTACGCGCAACTCGAAAAAACCCTGAAGAAGGACTGGCGTTCCCTGGAAGAGGCATGGGCGGGCCAAGAAACGGAGGAGGATGCCAAGATCCCTCCTTCCCAGGAGGTGACTTGTGCGGATTAACCGGGTCGTCCTCGAGAATTACGGCCTCTACCTCGGCAAGAACGAAATCGATCTTGTCCCACGCCAGAGAGGTCAGAGGCTGCACCCTATCGTGCTGATCGGTGGCATGAATGGCACCGGCAAGACAACACTATTGGACGCTGTCCGCCTCGCTCTCTACGGCAAGAGCGCCGCCGGCGACCGGCTGAGCGAAAAAGCGTACCAGGACCACCTGCGCGGTCTGGTCCATCGTTCCCGCACCGCCCTCATCAACTTCGATTACGCTCGGATAGGTGTCGAGTTCGACCTCGTGCTTCGAGGGACCCGTGACACCTACTACGTCCAGCGCTGCTGGTCTCTCAAAAACGCCAGCGGTGTCCAGGAAAAGTTCCAGGTCTATAAACGCGACACCCACTCGCAAGATCATGATTATAACTCTTGGCCGACCCTTCCCGACATCGGCCAAGAACACTGGCAGGCCTTCGTAAACGACGTCGTTCCCGAACGCCTGTCGCAACTGTTCTTTTTCGATGGCGAGAAGATCAAACGGATCGCAGACGACATCTCAGGCGACACTGCAATCGCAGAAGCGATCCGCTCGTTGCTCGGTTTGGACACGGTTAGCACGCTCAAGGCTGACCTGACGATCCTAGCTGCGCGTGAAGCGAAGCGATACGTGACCACTGCCGAGGCCTCTGCCCTCGACCGAACAGAGTCCGAAATTCAGGCTCTCCAAGAGACACTCGAAGCACTAGAAAGATCCCGCCCGGAACTGGAAACGGCCATCCATGGAATCCAAGCTGAAATGAAGCGCCTGGAAACACGCCTGCGCGAAGAGGGAGGTGCATTCGCACAAGACCGGTCGGCCAAACAGGCCCGCGAGGCGGTTCTCGACGCAGCCATCGAGAACATCCAGAAGGACATTCGTCAGGAGTGTGAAGGTCTCCTTCCACTGGCCCTCTGTCCAAGGCTAACCGCGCTCCTGGAAACCCAGGTTGAGAAGGAGGGTCGCCTGCGACACCGGGCACTGCTTAGAGCCGAAATAGGCCGCCTCGAGGACGAGCTCATTCTAAATTTGTCCGCCGCCCGCGGCTTGAAGGAGGACAGCGCTCGTCAGAAGGCAATTCGCATCATCAGGGACACTATTGCCGCCCGATTTGGCGATGCATCGAAACCCCCGGGCGACGCCCCGCTCCTCGGTTTTTCTGACGCAGAGACCAACCGATTGCTGAGTTGGCTACATGAAGCACGGGAAAAAGCTGCTCCCAATGTCGGATCGCTCTGCGATAGGCTCGAAGCCGCCGAGAGAGAGCTCCAGGAGATACGCCGTCACCTCCAGAAAGCGCCGGAGCAGATCGTCCTGGACCCCATTTTCAACGATCTCGCGGGCAAGAACCAGGACCTGGGGCAAGCCCAAGCAGATCTCACAACCCTCGACGAGAAAATCCATTCCCTCAAACACGAACTCGCTGCCAAGGAAAGGGAAAGGTATCGTCTTCTTGAAAGTGGCCGGGAAAGGGCCAAGGCCCAAGATCGAATCCACCTTATCGCGAATCTTCAGAAGGGCTTGGACAAATACCTAGCGCGGCTCACTCAACTCAAAGTCGAGGCTCTCTGTCGCACCGTCGCGGAATGCTTCAACCGCCTGTCACGAAAGGAGGACCTCCTCCACGGCATTTCCATCAACCCTCAATCCTTTTCAGTCACCCTTCATGACCAAACTGCTCAGGTTATTCCACGCGAACAGTTATCCGCGGGCGAGAAGCAGATCCTTGCCATTTCCATACTATGGGGCTTGTCCAAGACCTCGGGTCGCCCACTGCCAGTCATCATCGACACCCCGCTCGGCCGACTAGACAGCCAGCATCGCATGAATCTCGTGCAGAACTACTTTCCACACGCGGGTCACCAAGTCATCCTGTTATCAACTGACACCGAAGTGGACAAACCCCTTTTTGAGGAATTGAAGCCCTACGTGTCACACTGTTACAACCTCGTTTACGACACCCAGGAACGACGAACGTATCCCAGGGAGGAGTACTTTTGGAAGGACCACGCGGATGCCTGAATTAACCTTGCGCAAGGTTCCGTTCACAGACGATTCCGACAACCGCCTTCGGACCCTCAAGGCCCGTACGGGCCTCGATCGCAACTACCTTTGCCGGCTCGGTTTCTGCCTCTCGCTGGAGGAGCCAGGTGTACCCTCACCACTGCCAGAAGACCTCAAGGCTGCTCGCGAGATCGACAGATATACCCTCCTCGGCCAGAACGGTCAGGCTTACATTGCCCTGTTGCTCGTGTGGATGGAAAGTAACCACATCCCGATGGCCTCCTCTGCCCAAGTGAACACCTGCTTCGTTGCCCACATGGACCGCGGCGTGGAACTGATCACCACCAGGCTCAGAGGCTTGGCTGACATTCCCGGCCTCCTACCGAAACGCACCACCGTCCCGCCGCCGGTGCCACCGCCCTCGCTTGTCCCGCAGTCTTAAACCGCCAACGAGACTATGGCGCCTCCACTGAAATTGCCAATCTACCTTGACCACCACGCCACCACCCCATTGGACCCACGCGTCCTCGAGGCGATGCTGCCCTATTTCACCGAGGTTTTTGGCAATGCCGCCTCAAAGAACCACGCCTTTGGCCGGGACGCGCACCGCGCTGTCGAGAGTGCCCGTGAGGTCTTGGGCAGGGCAATCAATGCCCGGCCCCAGGACATCTGCTTCACCTCTGGCGCCACCGAGTCCGTCAATCTCGCTATCAAAGGATTCTTCCACGCCAGCACAGGAACTCCACAGCACTTCATCACGGTAGTTACCGAGCATCCAGCCGTGCTCGATTCCTTCCGGAGAATCGAGTCCGAAGGCGCAGAGGTCACCTACCTTCCCGTGGACGCACAGGGATTGCTCGACCCGAAGCAGATAGCCGACGCCATCCGTCCCCATACCAAAATGGTCAGTGTCATGGCGGCCAACAACGAAATCGGAGTCCTCCAGCCATTGAAGGAAATCGGGGCGATTTGCCGGGCGCAGAACGTCTTTTTCATGACGGATGCCACCCAGGCACTCGGTAAGATCCCGCTCGACGTCCAATCGCTCAATATTCACCTCCTCGCGTGCTCAGCACATAAGATTTATGGCCCGAAGGGGACCGGCGCTCTTTACTGTCGCCGGAGCAATCCCAACGTCTCCCTACTGCCGATCATCGATGGCGGAGGCCATGAACGAGGGCTGCGTTCAGGAACCCTCAACGTGCCCGGCATCGTCGGCTTCGCCAAAGCCATAGACCTCTGTGTAAAGGAAATCAAGACCGGCCAGCCTCGCCTTCGCGAGCTCCGCGACCGGTTCTATCAGGACCTCAAAACCTCAATTCCGGACATCAAGCTCAACGGCCACCCAGACAAGCGCCTTGCTGGAAATCTCAACGTCTGCATTCCAGGGTTAACGAGCGAATCTCTCGTGATCGCGTTGACCAACGACGTAGCGCTATCAACTGGTTCCGCTTGCACCACGGCGGCCGTCGAACCTTCCCATGTCTTAAAGGCGCTAGATTTGTCCAACGCCGAGATCCACTCCTCGATTAGAGTTGGTTTCGGGCGCATGACAACTCTGCCCGAAGTCACCCTTGCAGCATCTCTCATCATCGCTGAAATTCGTCGGCTTCGCAGCCTGGTTTCCGGGGCATGACCAGACGTCCTAGACCGCAAACACCCTGATGGCTGCTTCCACCAGCCGTCGCCCCCAGGCTTCCACGTCGGTCAGTTTCCACTGTTGGAACTCAGAGACCTCGCGCGTCATCAAGCAGTTAGATTTCTCGAGCGATGTCCTCTTCTTCACGAATGGCAGGTTCCTATCGGCGATATTCGTATTGGGATCCAAGATCGTGAGATTTCCGATCCCGTGCTTCACGGGCTCTAAAGTCATGTCAACGTCTGCCTGCTTGGCGCGCTGCGGATAAAGGTGCTCAATTGTCGTGCTTTCGAGGTCGAAAGGTCGTGCATGGTCTTCCTGCTTCAATCGTCCGACAACTCCACCCCGGCATGAGTTGGCGAACCAGTTCCAGTTCTCTTCAAGGGTCACCAGCAAGCACTTCAGTTCCCTGTTGCCCCCGTCTTGGTCATATTTCATCAAATCCAGCTGCACTCGAAACACCTGCTCAGACGCACGCCTATCCAGGAGATCCTGTAACGCCGTTCTGAGCATTTGCACTCGAAAGGCTGCGGCCTTGCAGCAAATCTGCTTCGCATATAACAAATATGCCTGCAACATAGGTGTGACATGAGCGTCGCAAATGACCTTGTACCGGAAAAAGAATTTCGACAGGACGTCCACAAGTTCAACGAAGTGCCGCTCCCTCAGGGAACAAGCCGCATATAGGAGCGGCATACACTGGTTGTGCTTGAGACTACTCACTAGTAGCCTCAACCGGTTAGCCTGCCACTGCTGAGGCGGCGAGAACGCGATTACCGGCCACTCTCCTTGGCTCAAATCCCGTAGTATATGCACCGCCTTGTGAAATCTCCGCAATTCCCGCACGACCTGTGTCGCGTCATACCTGTCTGGAAAGAACTTTCTACGGAAATCATCGAAAAGAGCACCCTTTCGAGGGGCCTCGCCTTGCCATGCAGCGTAGTACCATCGGAGAAAGTCTTTCGTCTTCTCTGGGCGGTCGCTCTGAATGTTATCCCAGATGCCCTCCGCTTCCTGAAGCTCCCTCTTTGTCGACGCCGAATCTAGGTGGCCCAGAGTATGCGCGCGCAACAAATCCGCCTCATTAAGACTCAAACCTCGGTCGTTCATGATCTGAAAAACACGATATGCGTCCGGTCTGTCAGACGTGGCCAAGAAGACGATCAAACAGCATTCGTTCAATACCCCTTCCAACCGCACCAACTGCTCCACTTTCTCACGCGGCCTCTTCGCCCCGCTCAGTATGCGACCCAACATCTTATCGAGCGCCTTCCGGGCCTCCAGGAGGCGATTGTGGGAGTGCCTGGCCGGCGCAGGAGCCTCATCGCGCTTTGTTATCAATCCTTTGAAAAAATCATAATCGTATCGCGACAACGTAAGCCGGTCATGCTCCTTTGGCACCATATCCTCCGTGTCCTCGAGGACAAGGTACTGTTTCCGCAGGTTTTCAATCCGAAGGTTGATGGCCTTTTCAAGTTCGGGATTGCGCATCCTCAGGGCTTCGTACATGCGTATCACACGAGACGCAAGTAGAACAAAAGTCGTAAGCCGCTGCTGCCCATCCACGACATCGTTTGTGACGACGCTTACTCCCACTTCACGCCCGTGGGAGCCCAGAATTCCTCCGAAGAAGTGTTGTCGGCTGGGATCAGACGCATCACGCAAAAAGGTTTCTTCGATGTCTCGGCAGAAGTCGCCGATCTGTTCGTCGTCCCATGAATACCCACGTTGGAAGCGGGGCACAACGAATGTGTAACGTCTGTTCCTGAACAGTTCACCCACGGTGATGCAGTCCGATTTTATTTCCATCGTAGCACTCCCTCACATTACGTTAACTGCCGCGATCTCTTCTGATTTCATCTGAATAGTTCTGGCATCCCGGTCCCCAATGCCCCTGCAAACCTGGCCAGCATATCAACGGTCACGTTCTGTTCACCTCGCTCCACGTTGCCCACGTAATTGCGGTGGCAATCCACGCGCTCGGCGAGTTGCTCTTGGCTCAGCCCCATAGCAAGACGGCGCTTGCGGATTTCGTTTCCCAAACGCCTACGATGCTCTGGAATACCAGGCGGAGCCACGACAACAGCACACCACAATGCTGCATGGTCTTCTACCCACTAGAATAGTGCGCTGAGGCCTCCTCCACGCGACGGAATCGGACGCCTGTCTGCCCGGTTACTGGCGATACTCCCATTAAAGCTGGCCTTCCCGAGCAATGCCATCAGCGCCTTTTCTCAGGTCCCATGCTCAGTCTTACCGACGGTGGCGACCCTCCTAAACATTGCCCTGAACGACCGACCTCTGCAACGCCCGCACGGTCCCGGCAAACAAACCGCTCCTTGTGATGCAGCAACTGCCGTTGTGTCGAGTGGTCGAACACCTGAACCCAACGAGTCCTTAAGTTGACCTTGATTCGCTGATGAAGCTCCGGGAGATCCTTTTCAAAATCGTCGTATACAAGGAATGTGACCTTGCCGGACGCCTTGTGCAGCTTCACAACGTCCGCCTGCGCCACATCCCCGAATAGTGAAACTGCACATCCGACATACGCCCTTAGTACCGCGGGCAACTGATCCACGAGGCTCCGATGCAAATAGAGAGCCTGTTCATCCTGCCACCCGATCTTCAAATCCTCGCACGCCAGCTCGATTTCGCCCGGGTCGCCAGCCGCATACAGCAATTCCAGCCCCTTCTCCAGCCCCCGCGTGTAATTCCCGAAAAAGGCCCGGATGTCCAGGCGTAAGCTCGTGGACAAATGCCCGAATGGCACACGTTTCCTCAGATTTGCCATTGCCAGATAAACCAATAAGTCCCGACGCCGATTTTCGGCCGCCATCTGGATCTTTCCCCCATCGCCACGTCGAGAAAGTAGATTCAATGCCCGCTTTGGAGAGCGGATTCTTTCTCGGACCTCCCCCAATCGCGGGAACTCCTCTGCCTCCGGCATCCGCCCGAGTTGAAGCGCCATGCTCCAGTATGCCTCCAGCAACTCCCGGTTTTCCTCGTAAAGGGTTTCCCAGCGGGGCCTAGCAGGCTGTCCTACCCCAAAGCGGGCTTTGACCGACGCCCAATCAACCCCTTGGGCACCCCCGCCCTGAACGAAAGCCCGGAGGGCTCTTCTGGACGAGCCGAGCGTCTCGCCTATATCGCTCAACCTCCCGAATTCACTCGCCTCTGGAACCCTGCCCAGTTTCAGAGCGA
>Ga0181533_1002691_pt1 | contig 20438 bp, 9 predicted proteins | sample PEATcosm2014_Bin_45_FD_119772 | JGI IMG/M metagenome (GOLD analysis project Ga0181533, IMG submission 119772) | Peatland microbial communities from MTU Mesocosm Facility, Houghton, MI, USA - PEATcosm2014_Bin11_60_metaG | ecosystem: Environmental > Terrestrial > Soil > Wetlands > Peat | place...
GCCGCGTTCGTCGCCGAAATTCGGCAGCGTGACGAGGATGCCGTCAATCTTGCCGGCGTTTTGTTTGAACAGATCGGCGCACTTCTGCGCGTCTTCCACGGATTCGACCGCGCCGAATTTGGTTGCATTCTTCGGCAGCGTAACCACGCCGATGCCGAGCTTTTCGAGTGTGGCCAGGATTTGCTTGCGCCCGGTGTCGCAGAGGTGGGCCGGAAAGAAACCGCGATTGCCGATGATAATGCCGAGTTTGATCATAGATGATAAAGTATGTGCGTGTTAAATGTTTGAATAAGACTACGAACTTGCCGGGGGCAAGGCAATACTTTCGCCAAAACGAAGAAGCGCATCATCGTTTTGCGATGATGCGCCTGCTTCGCCAGCAAAGAATGTTTTTTACTTTGCTTTGATCAGTTTCAACCGGCGGTTCGTCACGGCCGATACACCGAGCGATAAAACCGCTGCGTGTAATTGGTCGCCTGTGTGTCGGTGAATTGCCACAAGCCGTTGATGTCCGCGGTGTTTGTGCTGACCGGCGTCCAAACCACCGGCGGCATCAAATCCAGCGTCGCTTCCACCAGATAAGTGTAATTGGCAACGCCGACAAAGCTCAGGGTCACGCTGCCATCGCCGTTGACGACCACCCCGGCGACGGAATTGGTCGGCGGCGGCCCGACGAGGACATTGATGATGCCGGGTGTGTTCCCACCAAAGCCATCACCCACTGTGTAATCAATCTCATCGGTCACGTCGTTGGCGTTGGTGTAATAAACGTAGTTGGTGTCGTAGCTTACCGCCGCCCTATTGGTGCTGCTGATACTGCCAGTCAGCGCCAGTGAATCACCGTCCACATCACTCCAATACGTGGACAAATCGCCGGCAATGGTAATGATCAACGGGTATCCCGCCGGACGCGAATAGGTGGCCGGGCTGGTCACCGGCGCCACATTGCCGGTGTAGGTCAGCGTAGCCACCAAACTGGTCACGCTGCCGGAACCGTTGTTGACAATGACGGAATAATTACCGGCATTGGCGCGCACCGCATTGGTGATGTTAAGCGTGGCGTTGGTTGCGCCGGAAATGGGTGTGCTGTTGTTCAACCACTGATAAGTCGGATCGGGAATGCCCGTGGCGCTGACCGTGAAGCTTGCGGATTGTCCCTGGCTGACGGTTTGGTTGCCCGGCTGGCCGATGATGTTCGGCACCAACGCCGGCGTCCAGCCATAGAGCCAGTTGGTGACGTTCTCCGCCAGCAACAAACGCGGGTCGCCGTTGGTCAACTGGGTGCCGTTATAGCTCTCGGGCAACGTAGCTGTGATATTGCTGTTGCCGTACTCCCAATAGCGAACATCCACATTATTCCAGCCAACAATGTGAGCGTCAATCAGGCAATTAATATAAGCCACATTACCGTCCGTATAACCCAAATCCCGCCCAAGTCCGCCATACGTTATGGTGCTATTCAGTCGCGTCAACTGGCAGTTGACAAACGAGAATCCGTTTGTGCCGGCGACGGTGCGTGCTTGGGTGATGTTCTCGTAGTTTTGCGCGTTGCCGCTGGTCAGTGTCATGATATCGCAGTTGGTGAAAAAGGCGGTGCCGGAGCCCCAGATAAAGTCGGTGTCGCCCTGAATATGGTTGCTCTGGAAATAGGCCAGGTCGCCGCTGGCATTGACCAGCAAGGTGTCCTGGAAGCTGTCGAGGTCGATATTGTAAATTATCACGCGTTTGCAACCGTTGATATACAACGCTTCCGCCTGCGAACCACCCTTGGGCGTGCTGTTCGTCAACGTGAGATTTTCAAATGCCACGTCATTGGCACTCAGGACGCCAAACATCGGGCGGACCGCGGTGCTGCCGTTGATATTGTTATCGTTCGCGTAAGAGATGACGGTCTGATGGCGATTCTGTCCGCGGAACGTGATGTTGTTCTTCGAGCTTAATCGGTCAATTTCCGTGTAAGTCCCGTTGCGAATGTTCATCAAAACGTGCGTGGTGTTCCCGCTCGGTATAAAGTCAATCGCGCCCTGCACGGTGGCAAAATCGCCGCTGCCGTCCGCAGCAACAACCAGGCTTGTCGGGTTGGCCGGGCCGGCGGGTTTGGTCGTGAATTGCCATGTGTTCGTAGCGGTGACGCCCACAAAGTATGCGCCGGCGCTGTCTGTCAACACGCCGTTGTCAATCGTGACATAATAAGTCTGGTTGGATGTCGTCACTCCCGAATGCGGATAAATCGCCGCGACGTTGCCGGAAATAATCACGGGATATGCGTTCAGCGTTACGCCGCCGATGGTCCGGAGTTGCGGACTGCCCAACGCCAGATTCAGCGTGTCCACCGGCGTGCTCGGATTGGTCACGTTGTAGATATTAATATTGCCCATGTTGTTCAAGACGGGCGGCCGATCGAACGTGACATACAAGGGCGTGTCGTAACAAATTTCCGTTGCGCCATTGGTGGGTGAAAAGGCAACTGCTGACATCAAGGAATTCACCGTGAGCGTGACCGTCACGCTGTTGGTCACACCGGCGGCGTTGCTGACATGCACGAAATAAGAGCCGTCATCCAACGGAGACGCGCTGGCGATTGACAGCGTGGCGCTGGTGGCCGTTGGATTGACGCCGGTAGAGATGGCAGTGTTGTTCTTGTACCATTGATACGTTGGTGAAGGCACGCCACAGGACGCCGTCACTGAGAAGGAAGCCGCCTGGGTGTTGGTGACGACCAGGCTCACAGGTTGAGCGACGATGCATGGCGATACAATGACTGTAAGAACAGCGCTGTTGGTGACGACGCCGCATCCGTTGCTGGCAACGATGAAGAATGTCGCGCCATTGTCCGCCGGATATTGAACATTGGTCACCACCAAGGTGTCGTTCACGGCATCGGTAATATCGGTTCCATTTCTCTGCCACTGGATGCTGGCTGCCGGATTGGCGGCTACAGTGGTGCTGAAGGTGGCGTTATTGCCCTCAATGACTGTTTGAGGGTTCGGCCCGGTGATGATGGGCGCAGTGCAACCTGGAGAGAAGGTGACTTGCGCGATGCTGCTCGTGACGGCTCCATAGACATTGGTGATCACCACGAAATAGCCGCCATTGTCGCCGATCTGTCCATTGGTGATGGTCAGAACATTGCTGGTGCTGCCGGAAATCGTGGAAATGCCGCTGGGGCCGTAGCCGTTCGTCAAAATGATGGTTGAGACTCCGTTGGTGTAGTACCACTGATACGAGAATGGCGCGTTGCCTGTGTTGGTTACACTCAATGTCGCAGTGCTGCCGAGATCCCCGCTGAACGGCTGCGGCTGGCTGGTGATGACCGACGCGGGACTTACGGGCAGGTAAAGGTCAATGGTTACGCCATTATTGATGAGGTAGGCGCCGGGCGCCGTCGCCGGCACGTTCGTCAAACCGAAATTGAAACCAGCTCCGCCGATCGTGGGAGTGGTGTGTTTTATGAGCGCAAACTGCACGGGATAATTCCCACTCGGAAACACCGGCACCGACGCAAGCTGAATCACGTTCGTTGTGCCGCCCGTGTTCAGAGTGGCAACCAATCCCTTGAGCGACGTATCGCCAATCGTCAGTCCCAGGGTGGAATTGGTCATTCCCAATGCGAACAACCCGGCGGCGTTGGTGGCCAGCGTGTTGGTTACTATGAGCGTCGCATTGTTCATGCCGATGGTGTTGGTGACGCTTAAAACGCCGACAACGATATTGCTGGCGTAAACCGTACCGTTAAAAATGTTCAACACGCCAGTTGCACTCGTCGCTGGCGCTCCTGGTCCCGGCAAGGTCGTGTAGCCAAGTCCCAAGGTGTTGTTGACCGTCAGCACGGCGTTGGCGCCATTGACGTTCATGTTTCCGGAAACGATGCAGCCGGTGCTGCTGGATGCTTGATCGCCCACAATCAGCGAGTTGACGTTGACATTGCCGGCGGTGAAGGTGAAGACACCGCTGTCGATACCCGTCGCGGCACCGTTTCGATCCCGCCCCAAGACCATGGTGTTCACCAAGGCATCCACCGATCCGTTGCTGAAATCAACTTTCCCGTAGCATTGCGCACTGGAACTGCTGCCCACTGCGGTGTCACCCACACCCCAAAAACTGACACGGCTGTCGGGGCCGTTTATTCCACGAAAATAAGCCGTCGGGCTGCTGTTGGTAAATGCGGGTGCAAATGCGATGAGGTTTGGGCCGGATGCGGAACCGCCGGCTTTTATTCCGCCCACGCCTATGCTGTCGGTAAAAAATCCGTTGGTCAGTCCCAAAAACATGGCGTTTAGCCCTCCTCCCAGTGTTTGACTGCTTCCCTCGCCCAACTGAATTGCGTTCGTCATGGTAACTGAATAAGGGGACGAGTAATTTCCGACCCAGGCCGTTGTAATCGTGTTCGTTTTGGCCAGAAAGAGAGAACCTTGCGCGTAAGTAGTGCCTATGCCAAAAAAGTAATCACCAATCGCGATTTTATTGATGCTGGCGACGAAGTTATCCAAATTGGTCATGTTCAGAGTGCCGAGAGCGGTGCTGGCGCCAGACTGCGAAATGCTGATGACGGCGTTGGTATTGTTGATGTTGAGCGTGGCCCCAGGCCCGGAAATAGTTGCATAAACAGATGCGGCGACGGCGCCGGCCGTCGGTGTCCCCACAAACAGGGCGCTGCCGAAAGGACCGGTGTTATTGGTAATATTCAACGTCACGTTGGGGGCGATCAGCGTGTTTTGATACGAACTGGTGCCGTTGTTTGTATAAGCCAACGAGTAGATCGTGCCGGCAAAATTGCCGGATGTGCTGTCCACCACATTGCCGAATACGGTGGAAGACGATGTTACACCGGAGCTATTCGTACCGGCATTGCCGAATATTACATTGTCGGTTGAGCCGGGCACACCCGCCGTGCCGGTTCCTCCCGTCCAGTTGCCGCCATCAGACCAGTTGGTGGTAGTACTGCCCGCACTCCAATACGCGGTACCCGCCTGTGCCCGAGGCGAGAATGTCAGCAGTCCGATCAAAACGGCGAACAAGACAGTGCTGTAAAGAGGATCCAAGTTTTTCATAGGTTTTAGGTTTTTACTTGTTTCCCACGCAACTACAGATGCAATTGCGATGGTAATTATAGTCGGTTGCCAAATATGTATGACTCAGCGCGTCCATTCTGCCTGAATTTGCAAATTTGCCTAGCTGCACAAATGTATGGTTTTAGTGCCAAGACCATTTCGGCAAGAATCCCTGCCATCAAAGAGGGCCAAAACCCTTGGAAATTAAGGCGGCACAGGCGATGCCCGGCCAATTGGGTTATCCAGTCTTGGACGAACGGAATTTCAGTGCCGCTTCGGTACGGGAGCGGACATGCAGTTTGTCGTAAACATGCCGGAGATGCCACCGGACGGTCCCGTCGCTCACGCCCAGCCGGTGGGCGATTTCCTTGTTGGGAAAGCCTTGGGCCAGCAATTCGAGAATCTCGTGCTCGCGCGGCGAGAGTTCCTCCACCTCTGCCGCCGCCTTGAGCGGCTCCCGGAAGGAGGCGATGACTTTGCGCGCGATTTCCCGCGACATCGGCGCGCCGCCTTGCCGGACCTCACGAACGGCGGAAGTGAGTTCTTCCGGCGTGCACCGCTTCAGCAGGTAACCGCACGCGCCGGCACGCAGCGCCCTGAAAATCCTTTCAGTGTCCTCGTACACGGTCACCATGATGATATGGAGCGAGGGAAGCAATCGTTTGAGTTGGGCGGTGCATTCGATGCCCGAGAGTTTCGGCAATTGAATGTCCATCAGCACGATCTCGGGTTGATGCCGCGGGATAGCCTCCAGGGCTTCCTCCGCCGTCGCGCAAGCGCACACGCAGCAACACTCCGGATCCGCCTGGACAAATTCCATGAGGCTTTCACGGATTGTTTTATTGTCCTCGACGATGGCAATCCGGGTCATAAACTCTCATTTTGGAGGCACGTGGAACCGCAAAGTGGTGCCCCGTCCGGCCTCGCCAATCATTTCAAACCGTCCGCCAAGTTTTTCAATGCGCGCCCGCATGTTGGCCACGCCGTCCATTTCCATGATGCGGGCGTTCAATGGCAGGCCGCGTCCGTTATCGGCAATGGATAGCAGCAACTCCCCCGGTTCAACCTGAATGCCCAGGCGAACTTCAGTGGCGTCTGAATGGCGCACGATATTGGTAAGCGCTTCCTTGAAGGCCAGAAATAATTGGTGCCGGCGCCGCGAATCCACCGCCAGTTCGGTCGAGGCCGGCGGGCCTTCGAGCCGCCAGGTGATGTTCGCCAATCCCAGGAAACGATCCGCGTAAAGGCAGAAATAACTGACGAGCGAGGCCAGCGAGTCATGGGCGGGGTTCATCGCCCAGACGATTTCGTCCAGGGCCGTGACCATTTCCCGCGCTTTGCCACCCATCTGATCGAGATACCGGCTTCGCTTTTCGTCGGGAGCGGATGCGGATTTTGCCCGGGCGGCCAGCATGCCGATTTCAGTGATGCCCGAGCCGAGTTCATCGTGCAGGTCCTGGGCGATGCGGGCGCGTTCCTGTTCCATCTCCCGCTGGTGTTCAACGCGCTGGCGGTTCTGGATCTGGGTTTCCACTTCGGCGGTGCGCTTCTCGACCTGCCGGTGGAGCTGGGTGATCCACAGCACCATGCCGGCCAGCACGCACGCGAGCACACCGACGATCACCAGCAGCTTTGGCAGGGTCCACCAGGACGGTTGCGCCAGCACCTTGATGTCCGCAGGCGAGTTGAGCAACAAATCAACCGCAGCGACATCCTGCCCCAATGCCTGATACCCGCCCTGCGCACAATACACTCCCACCAACTCCAGCCGGCTCCCGATGCGGAGCGACCGCACGAATTCCTCGTTCGCCTTCAATCGCGCCAAAAATCTCCACGACCCGGCCTGTATTTCCAGCACTTGATTCGTCCGTGTGTGTCTTGCGCTTGCCAGCAATCCCTCCACCCGCACCAGGGTCGAGTCGTGGGTGGGATCGATTAAATCGTCCGGCGAAAGTCTCTTCGGTTTCGGCAGCACGGCATGGCCGGTTTTGCGCGCCACTGCGCCGCGCAATACGGGAGCAGCACCGCTCAATTCCGGAAAGCCCACTGCTTCCACCAGGTCGCCGGCCTCCAACCCGAGAGGCTGCTTTGCCCGGAAACGCAGACCGTCAGTGCCGTCCATCATGAAATAATCCGCATCCCGCACATAAACGATCTGCCCCGACACTTTCACCCGGTGAGAAGCATCGAACGCGGGATCGAAACGCATCAGCGCCGCCGCCGTCGTCCTTGGAATCGAGAAAAAATCTGCCGGAGCGGGTTCATCCACCATGACCTCCACATTGTACATCCGAATCTGGCCCACCTTCAGCCGGAAGTTCGGAAGCCAGTCGGCAAACACGCAGCCCCGCAGGCGAACAACGGCGTTTTCATATTGTTCCAGCGGTCCGGGCCGGACGCCGGCCCTGCGCAAGTCAACTTTGAGCATACCGGCGCGGGTGCGCAGGTTCACCCGCCACCACCCATTCGAGCGGTTGACCAAACTCTCGACCAGGCCTCCAATTTCCACCCATTGAGAGTCCAGGCTGCCATTCATGAGCTGATCCCAAGCCGGATGCACGGGTTCGGGCAAATCCCCCGCGCCCAGATGCTTTATCTGCTGTGCCTTCGCAATCCCCGGTTCAGCCGTCACACCTTCAATTTCCAAAAACTCTCCGACTTGCGGCAAACCGAACCGCCTCGTGGAGGAATCAATGACGTAAAGCCCGCGCGTGGAATCCTGAATGACGAAAGCCCGGTTATCCGGCTGAACGCAGGTGACCACACCCTGAATCCTGACCGGGTATCCCCGCTGCGCCTCCTGCGGCCTCAATTGGCGGACCGCGCCCGCAGTGGTCAGGACCGGAAGCGCCCCGGCATTGGTGTGTGCCTCTCCAGCCACCACCCGATTCAGCGGCGTTTCAATCAACTCAATCTCTTTTCCGCCCGGCACCAGCAGCACACCCGCAACCTTTTCTCCCTCTGGGGTAAAGGCGCTCTGGCAAAATCCCACGGCCCGAATCCAGCGATGCAACAGTGAGGCTGAAGACAAACCTGAAACATCACCAACCTCCACCCGAACCCGGCTCGCTCCGGCACTCAACTCCATCTGCAAACCGTCCGGCTGCTCACGCACCATCGTTACTTGTCCTTGCATTTCAGCCCACAGGCCATCCTCCCCATCTTCCAATATTTGACCGATGGCAATCCGGCGTGGCTCCGGGGGCAACGCCGCGCGCCCCAGCGCGGTCAGCCGCAACGACGGTTCGCCGATGGACAGAATGCTGCCGTCATCCGAGTTGAGATGGAATGTGTACAGGCCCTCCCGCGGCAGCTCAATATAACCCGTGAATTGCAACCCCACGTGATCGTCGCGGGTCCTGCCCCTGAGATCGAAGTTGGCCACCGTCCCCGTCTTGACCGGCGTCAATAGGTTGAAATTAGGCAGACTTTCCCAAACCCCTTCGTAACATCGGTAATCCAATCCGCTGACCAGATTGCTGGTCCCGTCGGCAACGTTCACTTGCATCCGAAAGAGCGCTGAATCAGGGATTTTCTGCCGCGGCAATTCCGGCCCCTCGTAATTCACCTGCAAGCCGAATTTTGCGGTTCCGTTGAACCAATCAAGTTGGAGCGGATGCCGGCCCGCTGACAGATAAACTGCCCCGGATTTCTCCGTCATCGTGTGGATTCCGTCATTATCAACCACCGGCCCTTTGACGCCGATTTTAAAACCGGCGCCCCTCCTGGCGATCGTCCCGTTCCCCGCCAAACGCACCCGCTGTCCCGCCTGCACCCACTGGCCTTGCAAATCCATTTCCAGCTCTTCCGCCCCGGATTCATCCTGCAATACGAATTTCCCCTGCCCACCGCTGGCCCACCAAATGTTTCCCTCCAAACGAATCGAATATTTAACGTTTGGCTCCTGGGAACTCAGGCGTCGCAACTGCGCGATATTGATCATCCCGGGAGCCGAAAGCCCCGCCGGCTCCTGGCCCGCCGCGGCAAGCCCGGTCGCAACCAAAATGACCATCAACGCCAGGCGGCAACGGCCCGCCGTCCGTCCCGGACGGGCAAAGGGAATGGCGTGCATGGAAACAGGGTAAACCATCACCACTGCTTTTTGAACCATTAAAGGTTGCCGACGGGGGAACCCGGGGATATTTGGGCCCTCGCATCAAACTGACGGCTGGAAGCCGCCATTACTGGCACGCTGGGAAGCGTACCGCTACACGTGGCGGCCAGGTCTCCCGGCCTGCCAGTGAGCGCGGCTTCCAGCCGTAATCCGTTTGCCGTGGTGCGGGTGTCCGGATCACCCCAAGGAGCCGGGTCCGGACAGGGTGATGCTTCTCATTGGGCGTTTGCTTTGGCGACGGAGACCGCACTGTCGCTGGTCGCGGGCGCACTGGTGCGTGAATCGGCGCGGGCCATGACCTCCTCGTTCACCAGGATTGCCGCCCGCAACTGTGGCGCATTTTTGACCGGCCCCGAATACACCGGTGACCGGGCCGAAGGCTCGGTGCCGTCCGTGGTGTAATGGATTTTGTAGTCTGGCACCCGGGCTCCATCGGGTGAAGCCGCCGCGGACAATATCCGGGTGCGGTCCTTTTCATTCGTCAAACAAATGGCGTAAACCGCGCAGGGGGTTTCGGGATGTCGCTGGCCACCAACATCGTGGCGGTGCCGGCTTCACTCATGATGGGATTGTCTCCAACCAGTTGCACCGGGCCAGTGATGCCGAAGAAGACCGGCACCCGGGCGGCCGGAACTAGCGTACCGGTCTTGTCCTTCAGGCTGGCATAGTAAAACGTCATGTCCTTGTCGCCCCCCGCAAAAGGCCGGCCGCTCAGGTCGAATTCCATGGTCAACCCGTCGGGTCCGCCCGGCGTGCGGCGTTCGCACCGCGCCACCTCGCGTCCGCCAATGTAGCCGACGGCCTGCAATGTGCCCGGCTGGAAGCGGTCGGGTTTGAAGGTGAAGGGCGCGTGTTTCAGGTGGGTGGACACGCGCGAGTTGTCGGGGCGGCGCTGTTCCACCAGCTTCCCGTTCAAATAAAGGGCTACTTCCTCGCAATTGCTGAAGACCCGCACCTCGCGGGGGAATCGGCCGTCCAATAGTTGGCAATGTAAATCACCGGCCCCAGGGAACAGCCGGCAATCAGCTCGCCGGCGTCTCGCTGGCTGCGGAAAAACCAGTAGCTGAACTTGGGCAGCCGGAAAATGTCCATCACGCCGGGCGATTCCAAATCCGGGGCGTAACCGCGATTGTAGTCGAACATGACCCAGACCCCGTCGCCGAACGCGCTGGTTTTCAGGTCATCGTTGTGTGCTTCCTGAAAATTCAGGGCCTGTTGCAACAACCGAACCTCGCCGTCACCGCGCAACTGGCGGCTGCTGCGGTCGGCGGGTTGCAGGTCCTTCCATTTTTCCTGCTCCAGCCCGGCATTCTGCGCGTAATACTCCCAATCGCCATACTCGCTGATGAGACACGGCCGGTCGTTGATCTCGCGGCAGCCGCCATGCTGGCGGGCCTGTATGAAAACATCGTAACCTTTTTTCCAGCCGCAGGTGTAGCACTGGTCGTCGGGATATTCCTCATGGGCAATGGCGTTGGCCTGCTCGGTGAACGAGGCGGGCATGTCACTCTCATTCAGGGACACCTCCCAGAGGACAACACACGGATGATTGCGGTCGCGGCGGACCAGTTGACGGCATTCCCGGTATTTCAACCCGGCAAAAGCAGGGTCCTTGCCGAAATATTGCCAGCCCATCAGGCTGTCCATGACCACCAGTCCCAGTTCGTCACAGGCATCCAGAAAGGCGGGCGATTGCGGGTAGTGCGACAGGCGAACGTAATCGAAACCGGCCTCCTTGATTTTCAGGGCGTCGCGATACTGGACGGCATCCGAAAGCGCGTTGCCCAGGTAGGGATATTCTTGGTGACGATTGCAGCCGCGCAGGAACATTTTTTCGTCGTTGATCCAGAAACCGTCCCTGGTGATTCGAATCCGCCGGATGCCGATGCGGGTTTGTTCCGCATCGGTAACCTCGCCTTTGGCAACCAACTCCGAGTGTACTTGATAAAGATAGGGTGATTGCGGCGACCAGAGTTCAGGATTGGCAACGGAAATTTCCCGGGTGATTTCCCGCTCTGCGCCCGCGGCAAGTTCAACCGCAGCGGATTCAACAGACGAAACTTTTTTTCCTTTGGCGTTCAACAAAATGGTTTTGACAACGAACGTGCGCGGAATGGCATCTTGGTTTTGAACATGGGTTTTCACGCTGATGACCGCCTGGGTTTTGGTCACGACCGGAAAGGTCACGAACACGCCACCGCTCGCAATCTTGTCCGCGAGGGTGGGATCGGTGATGTGTAACTTGTTTTTGATAACCAGATGCGCGTCGCGGTAGAGGCCGCCGTAGAGATTGAAATCCAAATCCGCCAGCGGTTTGGGGCCGGTGATGGGGTTGTCGCGATTGTCCAGGCGGACGGCGATGACGTTCTTTTCGCCGGGCCGGGCGAGCTTGGAAATATCCATCACGTAGGGCAGATAACCCCCCATGAATTTCCCGGCGGATTGGCCGTTGACCCAGACTTCCGCCGCGTTCATCGCCCCGTCGAACCGGAGGATGATTTCCTGGTCGCGGGCTTCCGGCGGCAGGTCGAACGTTTTCCGGTACCAACAAATGCCCTGCCACTGGCGCGCGCCCCGGCCGGTCACCAACGCTTCGGTGTGGGCGGTGTGCGGCAGGGTCACTGTCTCTCACGTTTGATCGTCAAATTGCGGGATTTGTGCCTGCGGCACCTCGGCCCGGACAAATCGCCACTGAACGTCAAAGGGAATGGAGGCGGATTCCGTCGCGCGGACGTACAACGCTCCGCTGAACAACAAGGCCGCAAACAACCACCGTCGGCTGTGCATTTTGAGTTGGTTTGTCGTTCCCGGTTCCAAAGGTCGAATGCCCCGGCGTCAGTTCGATTGCAGGCGATAAAAACAGCTTTGGCTGGAATCCACCGGCAAGGTGACGGTAAGCACCGCTCCTGTGGTCTGGATCGGATTGGGCACCGACGACCACGCTGTTGAAGGCGCCAAAGTGGTTGAGGTCATCAACGTCGAAGCAGCTCCACTGAATGGCCACTGTAGCTGCAGATTTGAGCCATTGAGGGAGGGTCTTATCAAAAGTGGGGCGGCCATTCCACCAACGGCGTCGGCCACTGGCAGAACATTGCCACCGGTATCAAAAAACGACGCCGTATTGAAACCGGCTTCGTTGACGCCGCTAACCGCTTGATACTCTGTTCCCCAATAGAAGAAGCCGGCCCCGAGTTGGTTGGGCACGCTTTTCACAATCTTGGCCAGAGCCGCGATGAAGCTGACCTGACCGGCTGGGGTGGGAGGGTAGCCATATAGTTGGCTAAGCCAAGCAAAGGGGCAGGTGTTGGTATAGGGAAAAGCGTCCTCAGCGACGATTACGGGTTTGCCGTAGCGAACGGCAGCATTGCTGAGACAGATGTTCAAATTCGTCGGTGAGCCTTGGTAGAAGGGGTAATAACTCTCGCCAATGATGTCGTAAGGAACTCCTTGAGCGTTCAGGTTGTCAAAAAACCACTCGGTGGTGGCCCAATCTCCACCACGGTCAATATGAACGATAATTTTGGGCATTTTAGCGCCCGTAGCGTTCGTAGCGTCCTTGATTCCATTAATTGCAGCATTCATCAGTTGGCCAAGTTGCGACCATGACGTGCCGCCGTTGCCTGAAACCTTTCCATAGTTGAACAACATACCTTGTGTGATTTCGTTTCCCACCTGCACATAATCCGGCATCGCTCCTGCGGCTGCGAAGGTGGCGATGGTGTTGCTGTTGTAGGTGCGCATCAGTTGAAGAAGCAGGGTAAAGTTCAGGCCGTTTGTCCAGGCGGTGGGGATGGCTTGATGGGCGGCGTCAGCCCAAGTGTCGGAGTAATGAAAATCCAGGGAGAAGAGCAGTCCGGCATTCTTGACTCGCACCGCCAGCGGCACAGTATAGCTGGTGTTATTGATATAGTCGTAGGGGTCCGCGCTGGCCTGGGCCGCACTGCTGGTGAACAGCCGCAGCCGCACGCAATTGATGCCGTGGTTCTTGAGAATTTGAATCCCATCCTGAACCTGTCCGCCATCTTTATACGTAACACCCCGGGATTCGAAAAACGCCAGATGGGAGAAGTCCGCGCCGGCCACGAACGGAGCGGCGGGCGCCGCAAAAGTCGTCCCCAGCAACAGGCCGGCCAGAAGACCGGTCTTTTTTGTGCCGTTCATGAAGCCGGCGACCGCCGGCCTGCAGATGGTGAAGAGCACCGAGGCGGCAGGAACTAGATTTGCGAATTTCATGCCCATGCAACAGTTTACAGACAAATCAAATTCCTCCAAACCAAAGCCGGAACTGTTCTGCAACCTCCAAACAGTTCCGGCTTCCTTACTACCAATGTAATGTTAACCCGGATATTGTTAACTTCTTCGCCCCCTCCGCCTCGACCGGCGGCTGCACCACAAAAAACCGGATATCAACATTGTTTCCACATCATTTTATTTTTTACCGTGTACGGTTCCGGCGCGCGACCATCAGGAGGATTACCCCTCCGCTCAACACCGCCAGCGTGGTGGGTTCCGGAACGGGAACAATGGTGTACTCACTCGCAGCCGTACCGAAAGTCGAACCGCCCGCGTCTGTAGCAGAGTCATAAGAATTGGCAAGACCACCGGTCCAAGGTGTATAGCTGTTATCTGTCTCCGCACACCAAGTCAAGCTGTCCAATGCACCATAAGCACTTTGCCCGCCGGGAACGGCGTACGACGACACAACGTCGAAGTAGAAACTGTCGCCGACACTCAAACCGAGGCTACTGAGCGGTGCCGTAATTTTGACGAAAGAAGATCCAGTGCCTCCACCAGCATAGCCCTCATATGCGTTCTGCGTCCAAGTACCACCACTATATGTAAGTTCACTGGCACCAGTGTTCCAGGTGTTAATCAAGGCGTTTACACCGGTACTGATGCCAATGCCTTCACCCCAAGGGTTAACGAGTGATGGAGATCCACTGCCACCCATGCCAAGTTGCTGAATTTCGATCGTATAAAATATGTATGCATCCTCCGTCCCGGTCGTATTGAGGGTGAAGGTGATAGTGCTCGCATCGTTCTGAACCACAACGCTGTTAAACCCTGCGCCAGTCGAAACGGCGCCGTTAGCGTTGCCAGTGCCAAGATAAGTGACTTGGGCTTTCGCAGGCAACGTAATCAAGGCCAAAGCAGCGAGCACGGAACTGATTGAAATAATGGTTTTCATAGATTTTAAGGTTTTTTTATTACAGGTTTTTACTGGTTGGCGAATTATCGCTTATTTATCGGATTTGCCTAGCCTGACAAACGTCAGGCTTGCGAAAATCCCTTTAAAATCAGCAAAAAGCCTGGCATTGCCAGAATATTGCCATTGTTGGATGACTGACTTGGCGTGCGTCTCAACGCAGATTAATGGCATTCACGGATATTCAGTTATTGTAGTAAAAGGCATCCAAGACCGGCAGAGCATGGCCGGTAAAGTCAAACAGGGTTGTGTTGTCCACCACGTTTGGCTGTCCAAGCTCCCACCCCTCACCCGGCACACAGATGAAAATCGGATCCCAATACAAATCCCCGATGCAATGGCCCTGGTTGACCATTTTTATGGCGTTGAAACAATTCAGCATGAACTCCTTCTGGCCCAAGGGCGTGCTGGGGAACGGTTCCGGACCATTGTTGGCAAGCTGCCCGGGATATCCGTCGCACTTGTTGGTGCTCCAGTTATACCCAGTCTCCATGATCAGCACGGGTTTGTTGTATGTCGAATACCAGGAATTAATCTGGTCCCGGGCTTGTTCGGCAGTATATCCGGTCCAAAAGGGATAGTAGGAACAGCCGGTGATGTCCCAATTGACACCATAACTGACGGCTTGATTGAGAAACCAGGTAACGGCGCCGAAGTCAACAGTGGCCATGTGCAGAATGACCTGCGTGGAGGGGGAAACCGCCTTGACCCCCGCGTAGCCGGCTATGAGCAGTTGTGCCAATTGCGGCCAGTTCGTGGTGCTTCCATCGGGAAGCAAAAGCCCTCCGTTGTTTATCTCATTGCCAAGGGAAACATATTCGGGCGTTGTCCCCTGATTCTTCATTTCCGTCATGAAATTCGTCGTGAAGCTGTAAACCGCGTTGGTGAGCTGGGGAAACGAAAGATTTGTCCACGCCCACGGTTCGCCGTTGCTCCAATAGTCACTATAGTAAAAGGTCAATTCGATTTGCAGTCCTTTTGCTTTTGCCCGCGCCGCCAGGTTCAAAATATTCGTTGGACTTTGAATGCCCGGCGGCAGCAGGTTCGAAGGAGAGTAATTCGTATTCCCCGGGTCGTTATACAAGCGCAACCGAACGATGTTATACCCGTGATTCTTCAAAATCTGCAAACAATCCATCGGCACGCCATTGGTTTCATAAAAGACACCGCCTCCTTGCTCCACGTAAGTCAACTCCGAGACGTCACCGCCTTTCAATAAGGTGTAGGGAATGTCGTCCTTGATCAATTGAATCAAATCCACCCTGCACCAGTTGCCACCGGTGCCATCATCGGAACAAATGCTGACCAGGCATTGTCCGTTGGTGACATTGATTCCCCTCACAATGGTGTTGGTCCACTGCGAGGAAATCGGCAGGCTGGTCATCCGGTCATTGCCACTGATGTAACAGACATTTTGGCCGCCGCTGTTTTGAACCATGGCCGTCAGTTTGTAGTAACCGTTGGGCAGATTGGTCACCAGTTGATAAGTTTGCACCTGGTAAGGAACAGGATTGCTTTGTTGCAAATACAGTGAACCGGAGAACGCGTTGCCGGACAACAGAGAAGCCGCAGCGGTATTTCCCGAGCTCTGCCAGTACGCCGCAAGGTTGCCGGACTCAAAATCGCCGTCCTGCAATCCGCCGATGGGAACCGCGCACAGCCGGAAGAACGTCGGCGTGATGTTCATCGGCATCATCGCTGAACCTTGTCCTGCGGTCCCGGGAAAACTGTTCCAGACAGCTCCATTTAGAAGATTCGTCGAGTTCTGAAGACGAACATTCAATGCGGCAGGCCAGGAAAGCGAAACCATCCCGTTCGAGATGGAACCAACCGCCAAGTTGCCGGCGTTGGCGGCGGTAATGAGAAAATTGTCGAAATTAAACGTCCCGCCAGCCCCGTTATGGGTGAAGACCAGTCCAGCGCCGGTAATATTGCCGGTCAGATTGCTCGAGATAACGGAACCGATGGTGGCGCTGCTGCCGGTTCCATTGCCGCTGACGGACAATGAATCCCATTGTGAAGCGGCGGGATTGAATACGTTTGCATAGGTGGCGAAAGGACCGACAGCCGCGGGTACTGGCAAGGTATTCGCGGAAACAAACCAACTGCCACCGTTCATCTGCACAGCAAACCTCGCGGCCACATTGGCCGGCGTCAGATAAGGCTGAATGTCGGCAGAAAATGTTATGCCGGAGTAAACTGCCGTATTAATGCTTGGGAAAGTCGATCCGGTTGCCGCTGAAAGAACCGTGGAAGTGTAAAATGCGGTCGTTGTGGCGGCATTCTGATAGGCAAACACGGCCCCATCACCTCCGGAAACTTGATAAAGACGATTCGGATTGTTCAGGACATCATTGGCCCATCCTACTGCGCTGACGGAGAAATTACCCGACAGCCCTGGATACGGAAACGTCTCCTGATAAAGCAACACCTGGCCATGCGTTTGTCCCACCAAGGATAATGCGCTGGCCAACCCGATCAGCAACGGGCGCATTCTCAACCTCTGTATCAGCACTTTGTGCATTGTCTGATTAAGATTACCGCGTCTCAAGTTGAATTTGGGAACGGGGAATGATTTCGATGCTGTTGAGCGAGACAACGCTTTGCTGGCTGCCAAAATCAGGCCGCGCCTCTTTGGCCAGGTAAATCGGGGCATCTTTGCGGAGAGGAAGAATGGCGATGCGGAGATCACCATTAAGAATATCGGGAGCATGACGGCGCAAACCGATGTCAAAAGCGTTGCCGTTGTAAAAGTCGTCGGTAATAAACTTGCCGTCCAACATTACGCGGGCGACATCGCCGACGTAATGAACGCGAAGGATGGGATCGGCGCCAAGGTCAACGTCTTCCGGGATTTTGACGCGCCAAACCGCCGCTTTTTCAAAGTCCGTATCGAGCGGGGCGGTCGCAACAGGCTGCTCGATCTTACCGATGGGAATTTCCCGCGGCGGCCCGGCGGCCTGCACGCTATTGAAGTTGGCTTTGAGTTTGACCGCTCGCGGGGCAGGAGGTGTAAAACGCTGGAAGACGCCGTCGGTTTTCGGTGCGAGATCGCTGCCGTTGTATGCGAGCGAAGCCGGGGCCGGATAAATGGCCACATTGAGGTCAGCCGTGGCGGTGGAAGTCAGGCGCAAACTGTCTCCATCAAGAACGAGGCTGGCTTGGGTGAGAAATACCCGGTCGCGACCCTGCAAATTTCCCTTCCAAAGAGCGAGGGAGTTTTTCTGGTCAAGCACCACGATCTGGATGGAACTGCCGTCAGCCAACCGCATCCTCGCCGCGACCTTCGTGCCGGGTTTAATGTCGTGGAGCAGGTCAACGTTTTCGCCGTGCGTGATATGACCGGTAAGAGCTTCGATGGCTCGACCGTTTGTTTCAAAGGCAAATTGCGCGGGAACGCCTTCGGTTTCGGCAAAAAAGACGGTGCGCACATTGCCATCGTCAATGGCGGTCAGCGGCTGTGCTGTGGCCCAAACCAGCCTGGCGCCCTGGCCAAGATCGAGATTGAACGGCCAGACAAGGCAGGCGTCGGACGGAATGGTAACCGGGGCTTGCGGAAAGACGAGGGGACCGGAAGGAAGATGGATCGCGAACTGCACGTTCTTTTTCGGAGGCATGTCCTGAAGACGTTGGTAATTATTCACGAAAACAAATCCGCTTTTCCCATCGGAACGAACGCTCCAGCGCAGGGTGTCAAAATCATTTTTTCCATGCGGACGCTGATCCGGCATGGTTGCGGGCATTCCAGCCAGAGTTGAACCCCATTCATGGAGGAAAAGATGAAGGCGTCGCAAGAGATGATATTGCTGGCGGATTTGACCGTATTGACCCAAGGGCGCTTGAAAGTCGTAGTTTTTAACAGGCATGTCGTTCCAAAACCCCGTGACTTGCGATTCCATCAAGGTGGTCAGTTTGCCTTCGGGATTCACACCGCCGTGATACATATAGTAGCCGGGCAAGGTGCTGCCCGAACCGAGCTTGATGAGCGTGGTGGACTCGGCGTCCTTGGGATTGACAAGGATGCGCCGGTGGTAGCTGTTCATCATGCCGCCGCCAATTTCGCAGGTGAGATATGGGTATTGTTCAGCGTCCGGCGGGTCCAAGGTACCTCCTTCGCCAGGAATCTCACTGTAGGTGGCATCATCCACGCAAAAATTGGAAAAATGAAACCCTTTCCAATAGCCAGCCGGCATGGGCGTGAGTACCCGATCCCAAAAACCTTCCGCATAGACGCCGTAGAGCGGAACCAGTTCGCCGAAAGGCATGCGTCCCGAAGGTTGATTCCAGCCGGTGCGCGTGTAGATCGGCGCGTCGAGTCCAGCTTCCTGGCCCATGCGTTTGAGTGTCAACAGATGTTCGGCGGGGCCTTTGTATTCGTTTTCAAACTGAATGCCAATGACCGGTCCGCCATTTTTCCAGAATAGCCCGTCAAGTTGTCTGGCGATTTCGTCATCGAAGATTTTTACCTGGTTAAGGTAGTTGGTATCGTTGGAGCGTGTTTTCCAGCCTTTTTTCAGAAGCCAATCCGGGAAACCACCATTTCGCACTTCGCCATGGTCCCACGGACCACAGCGCACAAACGCTTTCAAGCCGACTTCCTGGCAGATTTGAATAAAGCGACGCAGGTTTCGTGATCCCGACCAATCAAATTGTCCTTCAATCTCTTCGTGATGAATCCAGAAAACGTAGGTGGACACGATGTCAACGCCACCAGCCTTCATCTTGAGCAATTCTTCGCGCCATTCATTCTCCGGATAACGTGTAAAATGGAATTCGCCCATGACGGGCGTCCACGGTTTTCCGTTGAGCAACAGGCTGCTGCTATCCAACGTCAGCGTGGTGCCGTCAGGGCTGCGCGCCTCGCCCATTTTGAAACCTTCAGTTACCGGAGGCTTTGGGCTGGCAATGGTAATGGTGCGGCTGTCCGCAGCGCCAATCGTCGAAGCAAGAATGGCAAGGCACGCTGTCAACCCAAGTTTCCGCAGGTCAAATAATCCGGTCATAATAAAAAACTCTGTTCCTAAATCATGTGGGGATCCACAAATCAAAAAAGACTGCAAGCGGCCTTGACCGCTTGCAGCTTCTTCGAATTCAGAGTCTGAGTATTTTTAGGGCTCAACAAGCCGGTAGAACATTTTGGGAACGGTATTCGTTACCGTTACCGTGCTTTGTCCCGTGGTGTTAGGCACATCCTGCCATATAGCCGGCGGGGCCAGATTAGTCGTGCTTTGGAGGTGAATATTCGGACTGCCGATCCACGAGAAAGTGATGTATTTCCCATCGCTCGTGACAGAACTGACAAGGATTCCGCCCGGCGCACTGACACCGGTTGTGGTCGTTATTAGAAAATTGTCGAAATCGATGGTTCCCGTCCCCGTGAAACTCAAAACCAAGCCGGCGCCGGTGAGGTTGCCGGTCAGATTACCTGACGCCAAACCACCGATGGTTGCGCTGGTGCCGTTCACCGTGAGCGTCTTCCAATTCGATGCGCCGGGATTAAACGCTTGAGTGTAAGTGGTGAACACATTCGTCGCCACGCCGGGCACAGGTATGGCGGTTGTGGAAACAAACCAACCGCCTCCATTCATCTGCACGGTAAAATATTCCGTGACGTTGGCGGGGCTGGTGCCGGGGGCCAGATCCACCGAAAAGGTTATGCCACCATAAAGCGTCGTGTTGATTGACGGGAAAGGCAATCCGGACACCCCGGTGTCCAGCGAGGTGGTGGTGTAAAATGCCGTGGTGACGGGAGTGCTCCCGCTGGGTTCATATGCATAACCTGCTCCATCGCCGCCAGAATTTTGGTAGAGGCGGTTGGGAGAATCGGGAATGGCATTCCCCCAGCCAACCAGGCCCAGTGGAAAATTTTGGGCTGCTGTCGGACCGACGTACGGAAACGTTTCCGCATACAAGAGGCCGGGCGGGACATTGCTGACCGTCAAAATGCTGATGGCATAGTTAAGACTGTCATCGGTGCCCACGGAATTGCTGACAATCACGGAATATGCCGCTTGATCGTTGGCGTTAACATTCAAGATGGTGAGTACATTCGTTCCCGTGCCCGAGA
>Ga0181533_1002692_pt1 | contig 20434 bp, 17 predicted proteins | sample PEATcosm2014_Bin_45_FD_119772 | JGI IMG/M metagenome (GOLD analysis project Ga0181533, IMG submission 119772) | Peatland microbial communities from MTU Mesocosm Facility, Houghton, MI, USA - PEATcosm2014_Bin11_60_metaG | ecosystem: Environmental > Terrestrial > Soil > Wetlands > Peat | place...
ACGCCGATAAAGGGTTATAATTCAACTCCGACTAACCGACAAAGTACCTTACTCCCTCAGACACACCTTTGCCGCCTGGTCGCTTACCATCGGAATTGACATGAACAAACTTGTAAGGCTCATGGGGCACGGCTCAAAGAAAATGGTGTATGAAGGTATACGGGGATTACATCGAGGGACTGGAAGAGGACGCCTGGAAGATACTGGAGTACTTCGGCAGGGACTTCATTGAAACAAAGGGGCAAAGACCGCCCCACTTCTTGGGATACACCGGCAGTGCAAATCTGGATATTCCTGCTTCATTTCTCCGACAACTACGATAGTCTATGATTTTTTCAGGTTAGTAAACTCAATTTGACGATATTTTTTCTGCTAAACGGAAACAAAAACGGAAACAAACATTCAACAAGCAAAATAAAAGGGCTTAACCATGATGGCTAACCCCTTGATTTTTCTGGAGCGGGAAACGGGATTCGAACCCGCGACCTTCAGCTTGGGAAGCTGACACTCTACCACTGAGTTATTCCCGCCTTATGGCTTCGTCAAAAGTACGGCTGCGGTGTTGCGCTACGAACTTCGTCACTGCGGCGTACCTTTATGTATGCCTCATTCCTCAGATCTTGCGCGCCTTGCATCATCCGGAGCTTTTTACTGTGCCATCTCGAAGGTTGAAATTTAGCCTATCGGCTCCTCTTTTGTCAACAGGTTTTTGATGAATTCCCGCGCTTCCTCCCTGCTGGTAACGATCCCGCTCCCTTCCGCCTCCCGCAAGCGTGCCATCGCCTCGCCTACAACTTGGCCGGGGGGAACGCCGAGAATTCCCATTATTTCCCCACCAGGTAAAAACAACTCGTCATCCTGCGCTTCATACTCCTGCAGCCAATACCTTATCAGACTTAAGAAGCTTTCGTCGGAAACGGCTTCGGTCGCACGTGCAATAATGAGCATCCCCAGTCCGGCCGGCTCCCGGTCCCGGAAAAACCGGTACATGACGCGTTCCGTATGGCTTCTTTCCAGTAAGCCGTAAACATCCCTATCATTCCGGCAAAATAAATCCAGAACTCTTCCCGCCACATTCCCGAGCCGGAGCCGCTTTGCCAGGAGAGCGGGTCCACCCCTTTCACTGCTGCCTAAAACGGCTGCCAGCTTGATGAGCGACCGAACCGAAATGCCTGTTTCTACTTCATGGCCGAAGTAATCCGCCAGACGCTCACCGCTCTCCGGGAAAATGCGCCCAAGCTCCATGCAGAGCCGCTCCGTTTCTTCCGCGCGAGGTATGGACTCTTTGCAGATCACCCATTCCCGGTCGCGAACAATTTCCGTCCAAAGACCGGAGTCGCAGAGCTGTTTCAGGGAAATACCACAGACGGGCGCCGCCAGGGTCCGGAACAGTTCGTCCCTTACCCTCTCCGCTGCGACCGCTTTGAGTAGAGCCGTCTTTGCGCAGAGGATTTGCCAAGTATTTTCCTCTATGGCAAAGCCGATCTCTGCAGCAAAACGAATAGCCCGTAACAGGCGCAGGGGGTCGTCATCGAATGCCGAAGCGCTGCAGGCCCTGATCACCCCCTCGCGAAGATCGTCACTGCCATGCAGCGGATCAATCAGTACCCTCTGGTCTCCCCTGAGCGGCAGGGCAAGGGCATTGATGGTGAAATCGCGCCGGGCTATATCGTCCATGACCGTCTCCCCGCGCAGGGGGGCGAAGTCGAAAAACGAGGCTTCTTTACCGGTTTTTTTCACCACCCGGCCCTGCAGCCGCTTCTCGTCGAGCCAGAAGAATGTGCCGGAGATGCGGGCCGCAAAGCTGCGTGGAAGCTCTTCCCAGGCGCCGGAGAAGGCGAAGTCCAGATCTTTCGTCATCCTCCCCAGCAGGCAATCGCGCAGATAACCTCCGACCAGATATGCGTCCACCCCGAGTACCGCTGCCATCTCGGCAATAATGCGGAGATCGTCATTGGCGATGACCTTTTCGAGTAAGGCGTCTTCCATACCTGACAGCTTACTACCAACTCCCCCCTCCGGCAACAAAAATGCCCGCAGGAAGCGGGCATTTCATAAAAACATAATCACGAGAGGGGGAGGGACGCAGAGAAAATCTAAACCATTTTGAAGGAATATACAGGATAATCAGGATAATAAACAAAATCGTTTTCAGGTAAATCCAAAGCTGTTCATCCTGTCTATCCCTGTTAATTGTTTGTATGCCATTCTCTGCGTCTCCGCGTCCCTGCGCAAGACCATTTTCGCAAGTTTATTTACTCCTGTCTTCTCTGCCTTTAATCCCTTTTTGCCTTAAACAGAGGAAGGTCGATCAGTTCCGCGAACCGGTCGATGCGGTAATCGGCCCCGACCAACTCATTCATCTCCCCATAGCCGTAAGTGCAGCCGATTGTCACGACCCCGGCTCCCCTTCCCGCGATCATGTCGTTACTGCTGTCGCCGACTATTGCCGTTTCCGCCGCGGTCACCCCAAAGTCGGCCAGAAGCCGCAGGACCGGTTCCGGTGACGGCTTGCGGAAGGGGAGGGAATCGGCCCCCATTATTGCGCTGAAATGTCCGGCCACCTCCAAAACCTCCAGGAGTTTCCTGCAGAGTAGACAATTTTTGTTGGAAATGACGGCCAGCCGCCGCGTTTTGCCGAGGATGGCGAGCGTTTCCCCGACTCCCGGATAGAGCCGCGTCTTATCGGCAATATGGGCTTCGTTATACTCAACAAAAAGCCGCACACCCTCTTCGATCTCTGCCGGCGGGGCGTCCTGCATGGCCCGTTCAGCAAGCCTTTTCGCCCCCTGGCCGACCAGCAGTTGGACCGCGCGGGGATTCAACTCTCTTCTGCCGAAGCGTTTAAGCATCGCATTGGTCGCATCGGTCAGGTCATCCAGGGAATCGACCAGCGTCCCGTCAAGGTCGAAGATGATGAGTTTAATTGGCATAGGTAACCTGTTCTAAGAGGGGATTACGTAAGAGCATTCGAGGAAAAGAGAAAAGAAAATAGAACCCCGACGGGCGGGGAGTTTCGGGTTTTGGCAAGGCGGGCAACGGTCCCGGCGGAGGCGTAGCGGAGCTACGCCGCACAACTGGGACCGGCAGCCCAACGCCGCCAGGTTCCGGAAATCATCGCCCGCTTACTCCCATTCGATGGTGGAAGGTGGTTTTTGCGATATATCATAGACCACCCGGTTGACCCCCTTCACCTCATTAATGATCCGGGAGGAGATGCTTCCCAGAATTTCATAAGGGAGCTTGACCCAATCGGCGGTCATCCCGTCGAGGGAGTTGACCGCACGGATGGCGACCGTAAAGTCGTATGTCCTCGCGTCACCCATGACGCCGACGGTCTTTACCGGCAAAATCACCGCAAACGACTGCCATATCTCCCGGTAAAGCCCAGCCTTCCTGATCTCCTCCAGGACGATTGCGTCCGCCTCACGGAGGATCTCCAACTTCTCGGCGGTCACTTCGCCAATGCAGCGGATGGCCAGACCGGGACCGGGGAAGGGCTGGCGGTGGATCACCTCGTCCGGCATCCCCAACTCCTTGCCGAGGAGCCTGACCTCGTCCTTGAAAAGCTCGCGCACAGGCTCGAGGAGCTTCAGGTTCATCTTCTCCGGGAGACCGCCGACATTATGGTGGCTCTTGATCACCGCCGATGGTCCCTTGGTGGAGACCGATTCGATAACATCGGGATAGAGGGTCCCCTGGGCCAGGTAATCCACTTCCCCCAGCTTTTTCGCTTCCTCTTCGAAGAGGTAGATGAATTCGTTGCCGATGATCTTCCGCTTCCGCTCGGGGTCGGTCACCCCGGTAAGTTTGTCAAGGAAGCGGGAGGATGCCTCAACATAATCGAGATTGATGTGGAAATGGGCGTGGAAGAGGTTCACAACCTTTTCCGCCTCCCCCTTGCGGAGCAGGCCGTTGTTGACGAATACACACTGGAGCTGGTCGCCGATCGCCTGGTGAATCAGGACCGCAACCACCGACGAGTCGACGCCGCCGGAGAGTGCACAAAGCACCTTCCCATTCCCCACCTTGCGGCAGATTTCTGCGGTTGCAGTTTCGATGAAGCTGGCCATGGTCCAGACCGGCCGGCAGTCACAGACGTTGAAGAGGAAGTTGCCCAGCATCTCGTCGCCGCGCGGAGTATGGACCACCTCCGGATGAAACTGGACCCCGTAAAAGCGGCGCTCCGTATCCTTCATGGCTGCCGCGGGACAATGTTCCGTATGGGCGATGGTCGTAAATCCCGGGGGCATCTCCTCGATACGGTCGCCATGGGACATCCATACCTCGGTTTTGTCGGCAAACCCGGCGAACAGGTCGGAAACATCATCCAGCACCATGCTTGCCCGGCCGTATTCCCGCTTAACCGACCGTTGCACCTGCCCCCCCAGTTGCCAGGTCATGAGCTGCATGCCGTAACAGATGCCGAGAACCGGGATCCCCAGGTCGAAGATACCGGGATCGGAGAGGGGGGCATCCGTGTCGTACACGCTGGAAGGGCCGCCTGAGAGGATAATACCCCTGGGGGCGAATTCCCTGATATTCGAGATTGGCATGTTGAACGGATGGATCTCGCAGTAGACCCGCTGCTCCCTCACCCGTCGGGCAATGAGCTGTGTCACCTGGGAGCCGAAGTCTAGAATCAGTAGCTTTTCGCTGTGGATGTCGGCAGTCATTTAATTCCCGCCAACTCTATAGTTCGGTGCTTCCTTAGTAATCATCACATCATGCACATGCGACTCCTTGAGGCCGGCGCCGGTTATTTTGATAAACCGGGCGTTTTTCTGCAATTCCCTGATATTGATGCAGCCGGTATATCCCATTCCCGCCCTTAACCCCCCGAGCAATTGATGGATATTGGCCGAGAGAGGTCCGCGCAGCGGCACCATTCCTTCTATCCCTTCAGGCACCAGCTTTATATCGCTCTCCACGTCATCCTGGAAATAGCGGTCCTTGCTCCCTTCCTTCATGGCGCCGATGGAGCCCATGCCCCGGTAGCTCTTGTAGGCCCGCCCCTGATAGAGAATGGTGTCGCCCGGCGACTCTTCGGTGCCGGCAAAGAGCGAACCTACCATGACCGTATCCGCGCCGGCGGCAAAAGCCTTGGTGAGGTCCCCGGAATATTTCACCCCTCCATCGGCTATGATGGGAACGCCATGTTTCCTGGCAACTGCCGCGCAATTGCTGATGGCGGTGATCTGCGGCACACCCACGCCAGCCACGACCCTGGTGGTGCAGATGGAGCCGGGGCCTATGCCTACCTTGATAGCGTCGGCGCCGGCCTTTATTAGGGCCTCAGCCGCCTCGGCCGTGGCGATGTTGCCGGCGACCAGCTCGACCCCTTGGAAGTTCTGCTTGATGACCCCGATTGCCTCGATAACCGCCTGGGAATGGCCGTGGGCCGTGTCGATAACAATGACATCAACTCCCGCTTTGAGCAGCGCTTCCACGCGGGCTTCCATATCTGCGGTGGGGCCGACCGCCGCCCCAACCCTCAGACGTCCCAGACTGTCCTTGCAGGCATTGGGATATTTCCTGACCTTCTCAATGTCCTTAATGGTGATCAACCCCTTCAGATACCGTTCGTTGTCCACCACGAGGAGTTTCTCCACCCTTGTGTGCTTGAGAAGCTCCTTGGCCTCTTCGAGGGTGGTCCCAACCGGCACGGTGACCAGGTTGCGCTTGGTCATCCGGGCGGAAATAGGGAGATCGAGATCGGTTTCAAAGCGTAGATCGCGATTTGTCAGAATCCCCACCAGCTTGCCGTTCGCCTTGGTTATCGGCACCCCCGATATGCGGTATTTCGCCATACTCTCCAGCGCCTCGCGAATCTTCTGGGTAGGGCGCATGGTGATGGGGTCAACGATCATCCCGGATTCGCTCTTCTTCACCTTGTCCACCTCCATCGCCTGCTCCTCGATGGTAAGATTTTTATGGACAAAGCCGAGCCCCCCATCCCGTGCCATGCAGATGGCGGTGCGCGCCTCGGTAACTGTGTCCATGGCGGCGCTGACCAGAGGTATGTTCAGGGCGATGTTGCGCGATAAACGGGTTGTCAGATCGACATCCCGCGGCATGACTGTGGAATGGGCCGGGAGAAGCATTACATCATCGAAAGTCAGCCCTTCCGGAAAATTATCATCTGACATCGCAGACTCCTTTGCGTTTGTTCGGAAATATTAACCGTAAAAATTAGTACAGGCAACAGTATTAGTCAAGGGAAAAGGGGTAGAAGCCGGGAACATCGACAAGGGCACGCGGAGCGCAAGAAAGGCAGATTATTATTTAATTTTTACTTCGGGATAAAAGCCTCTTTATCCTTGATACGATAGAGGGTGGCCGCAATGAGTTTGATGGCGTTGTCAAGGTCGGAAAGAGAAAGGACTTCGACAGGTGTATGCATATACCGAAGGGGTATTTTTACCAGTGCGGTTGCCATTCCGCCGCGGGAAATCTGCATGACGTTGGCGTCGGTGCCGGAGGCTTTCGGTATTCCGGTGAACTGAACGGGGATCTTCTCCCGCTTGGCGGTATCAGCCAGAAGTTCAAACAGAGGTGGGTTGATATTGGGCCCGCGTGGTAGAATCGGGCCCTTTCCCAGCCCCACCTCGCCATTATGTTTCCGTTCGACATCCGGCTGGTCCGTACAGAAATCGACTTCGACACAGATGCCGATGTCCGGATTGACCGTATAACTGCTTGTGACACCGCCACGTAAGCCGACCTCTTCCTGTACGGAAGAGACTCCAAAAAGATCAACCGGAAGTTTTTTGGTAGACTCGGTCACATACCGCAACACTTCGGCAACGACGAAACTCCCTGCCTTATCGTCGAATCCGCGGGATGTAACCCGGTCACCATGAAGTTTTTCCAACCCACCGGCAAAGGTAACCGGATCTCCGACCAAGACCAGTTGTTCGGCTGTTTTTTTATTTTCAGCGCCGATATCAATATATTGACTGTCGAGTTTTACAACCGTATCCCGGTCCTTTGCCTCCATCAGATGAATCGGTTTCTTGCCGACCACGCCGAACATGACGCCGTTCCGGCAATGGATATGCACCCGCTGACCGGGGGTCAGATGGGGGTCCACACCACCTATGGCGCTGAAATAAAGGAAGCCGTTATCGTCGATGTATTTGACCTGGAAACCTATCTCATCGGAATGTCCGATCAGCATTACCCGCGGGCTCTTCTGCCGCAATCCCTTGACAAAGGCGTGGACATTCCCCATGATGTCCGTTGAGACTTGGGCGAAGGGCGCGACATATTCACGGAATACCCGCTGGGCCGGCTGCTCGTAACCCGAAGGGCTGGGCGCGGCCACCATCCTGCGTAAAAAGTCGAAAGATTCCTTGCGCATCAAGCCTCCAATTTACATCGGGTATTTCCCAAGATCCGCCGGATCCAGGTTTTCCAGAAAATCGACAAAACGGCGCGCGTCGTTTTCCCGGGCAATCTTTTCATCGGTCATCGCCAGCATGGATGCACGCGCCATAACCTCATCGGCCAGCATCACGGGCAACTTGTATTTAAGGGAAATTATCAGTGCTTCATAAGGCCTTACATCAATCCTGATCTCGTCGCCTTTTCCACTTAAGGTAACAGAGGCGGCAAAGACTCCGTCATTCAGGCTATCTATAGTAATCATCGTCACCCGCATCGCCATTTTTTCCAGAAGCATCGACAACAGATCCCCCCGACCGTTTTGAGATGACAGGTCACAACTGATAAGCTCGGCGACAATGGACACCGCTTCCAGGGAACCGATCCAGATGGGAACGGTATTGGTTTCTTCCGAATCCTTGAGAATAACCATCGGCCGTTGAGCAATGGCGTCGTAAGCGAAACCGAATACTTTCATTTTATGATACATGGTAAAAACCTCGCATTAAAAGCGACTAGTCGCTACCCGAAACAATTTCCCCCAGAAGTGAATTCTGGAAGGCCCTGGTAATGGTAAGTTCCACAATGCTGCCGATCAGGGTAGGGTCACCTGCAAAATTTACAATCCGGTTGCCGGAAGTTCTTCCGGAAAGCTGGTCGCCCCGTTTGCTGAAACCTTCGACCAGCACCTGCTGTGTGTAGCCGACTAAGCTCCTGTTCCGTTCCAGGGTCATTGCCTTCTGGATCGCCTGGAGTTGGCTTAGACGCTCATGTTTTTCCAGATGGCTTATTTCATCCGGATATTCCGCTGCTTTGGTCTCCGGCCGGACCGAATAAACAAAAGAAAATATATCGGAATACCGCACCTTTTCCATCAAGGAAAGGGTCTCTTCAAAATCGGCTTTTGTCTCGCCGGGGAAACCGACAATCATGTCGCCACTGATCTGAATGCCGGGACTGGCTGTTTTCAGGGCTTCTATCTTTTCCAGATAATCCTTGCGAGTGTAACCTCTGTTCATCCTTGCCAGTACCCTGTCATTTCCCGCCTGGGCCGGCAGGTGAATATGCCCGCACAGCTTGGGTAAATCGGCAAAACAGGCGATCAGCGGCGGCGAAATATCCTTGGGATGGGAAGTCGTGAAGCGAATACGGTCGATTCCGGGAACCTCGGCAACCTTCCTTAAAAGGGATGCGAAATCAGGTTCGCCTGGGCTCTTCAATCCGTATGAATTAACATTCTGCCCGAGAAGAGTCACCTCCCTGACCCCCTTATCGACCAATCCCCGGATTTCGTTAATTATTTCCGCTGAACGACGGCTGATCTCACGTCCACGCACATAGGGAACAATACAATATGAGCAGAAGTTATCACAACCCTGCATAACGGTGACAAATCGGGAAACGCCCCCTTCTCCGTCTGTGGCGGGAAAGAGGTCCAGGCGAGATTCATTGTCGATGAAATTAACTTCGGCAAGTCTGTGGCCATTTTCCGCGGCTTTCACTAGGTCGGGCAGCATATGCAGGTTATGGGTGCCGAAGACGATGTCCAGATAAGGAACGCTTTCCAACAGGCGATCACCTTCATGTTGCGCAACGCATCCGCCGACACCGAGAATCAACCTGCGATTCTTGTTTTTCAGCCCCTTATATCTGCCGAGATGGCTGTAGACTTTCTGTTCAGCTTTGGCCCTGACATTGCATGTGTTGAGAATGATAAGGTCTGCTAGTGAAAAGTCATTGGTATAACGGTAACCCACGCCTTTCATTAGCGCCACGATCTTTTCTGAATCACTAACATTCATCTGGCAGCCGAAGGTCTCCACGTAGAGCAGTTTTTCACTTGTTGCATTAATATCTTTTTGCATTTCGACAATATTACGCAAATAGCTAAGCCCCCGTCAAGCAGATTCCTGTTTGATGGCAGATGCAGGCGCTTTATACCATTTTGCTGAGGATAAAAATTATGAACGCGCTGTAATAGCGGAAAATATTTACATTTACTCATCCATTTCTGCTATATAATAGTAGCCAGACGGAGGAGAAGAGATGCCGGCGGAAGTCATTGCCGTATGTGTCAGCATAAACAAGGGAGAACGGAAAACACCTGTCGCCCAGGTGGAGTTGCGGGAGGAGCACGGCATTGTCGGCGATGCCCATACCGGAGATTGGCACCGGCAAGTGAGCCTCCTTGCCCTGGAGAGCATCGAAAAGATGCAGCAACTTGGTCTTGACGTAAATCCGGGCGACTTTGCCGAAAACATCACCACCATGGGAATTGACCTTCTCTCTCTGCCGATTGGCTCAAGGCTCGCCCTGGGAGAGACGATCATCGAGGTGACCCAGATCGGCAAGGAGTGTCATACCCGCTGCGCCATATATAATCAGGCAGGTGATTGCGTGATGCCGAAAGAAGGGATTTTCGCCAAGGTCCTGTGCGGAGGTGTGATAAAGCCGGGTGATGGCATAAAGGTCATATCCTGATGTACGTGCATAGCTTTTTTCCTTGACAGTAAATAAACCAAGTGATATATAAAACACTTTATAAAACTACCAACCTTTTTACGATACATTGGAGGTGCAGTTTGGCTCATCATAAATCGGCCATAAAGAGAAACAAGCAGAACGAGAAGAAAAAAGAAATGAACAAGCATGTCCGTTCCACCCTGCGGACTTATATTAAGCGCGTCCGTGAGGCTGCCGCCGGAAATGATGCCGTCGCTGCCAAAGAAGCCCTGGCAGCTGCCATACCGGTTATTGACACCGCTGCGTCAAAGGGTATCATCCATCCCAACAACGCCTCCCGCAACGTCTCCCGTCTGACCAGACTGGTAAGCACCCTGGGTTAGAAATATATTTCCATAGTTTTAACGAAAAAGGGACCGAATGGCCCCTTTTTTTTATTTATAATCGGCATCAGCCATCAACGACCAGGTTTCATACCTAGTTGCAATCAAAATGAGTATTAGGCGGCGAGGAGGGGGCGACGTAGGCGTACATCAGTAGTACGTTGAGGAGCCCCCGACAATGCCAACAACATAATCGTTTGATTGCGACTTGGTATCAGGATAACCTGCGGCCCGCCCCTTTCCCGCAGATATCCATGATCAGGCATTCCATCAGGTTCACCGGCTTTCCTCCGCTTGTCTTAAGCGCAAGGTCGACTTCAAAAAAACATTCGAAAATCCCCTTGAACTCAGAAATCCTGTAATTTCGGGTCTGTTCCAAGATCCCCTTGACGAAGTAGGGATTTATCCCCGCAGCTTTGCCGATCTCCTGGGAGGGGACCCCCTTCACGCATAACTCCTTCACCCTCCAAAGTTGTCGGAAATGGCGCGTAAGCATGGCCAGGACCATGAGCGGCGCTTCCCCGTCACGCAGGATGGTGTTCAGGTTCCGCAACGCCTTGCCCAGATCTTTTTCCCCTATGGCATCGGTCAGTTCAAAGATGGAGTCCACCTTAGTGTCGGACACGATCTCCCGGATATCCGCCATTTTTATTGTGTCTCGAACTCCGATGTAGGTGGCGACTTTTTCGATCTCCGCGGCCAGTTCCTGGAGGTTGTTCCCGACCAGATAGATAAGGAGTTCCAGGGCCTGGGCCTCCAGTTTTTTCCCGAATGATGCGGCTTCTTCCCTGATGAAAGGGCCCAGCTGGTTTTCATAAAGGCGCTTGAACTCGACAAGGTTTCCATGTTTTTTCATCTCGACGAAAAACTTCTTGCGCTGATCGATTTTTTCCCCTTCGAAGATGAGGCAGGTGGAAGGAGAAGGGTCGCTTACATACTCCGTTAATATTTCCAAAGCCGCAGCGGTCAGTTCACCGCTTCTTTTCACCAGGACAACACGCCGGTCGGCGAACATGGGCAAGGTCTGGCCGGCAGTCGCAATCTCATCCCCCCTGCACTCCTTACCGTAAAAGACGTCCAGGTTAAAGTCGCGGGAATCGGGAGAGACTGTCCGATTGAGCAGCAGCTTAACCCCCCTCTCGATAAGATAAGGTTCGTCACCATGGAAATAATAAAGGGGAGCGATCTCTCCCTTTTCCACTGATTTTGAAAAGAGTTCCGGTTTCATAATCATAGGCTGACCTTAGACCATAGACCACAGACCGTTGACCCAAAAAAGTCTTAAATAAAAGGTCTCAGGCCTTATGTTTTCAAAAATTCTCCGACATTTTTTGGAAGAGCTGTTGGGCAAGTCTACGGCTTATTTCCTGAAGCGCCGCCTCTTCGCTGTTTTGCTGCAGGGCGATGGTATTAGGCAAAGAGGGGTCGAGAATCGCCGGATAATCCTGGCTGGAGGAAAGTATCCCTTTCCACAGCACTTTCTGGCTTCTCTTTTCGGTAAGGGCAGCATTAACCGTCATGGTTGACCGGTATTCTTTTACTTGGTCGAGAGCGGTGTATGATATGGCGACTTTTGTATAAGAATCAATCGTACCTGTCAGGATCAGATCGGCGACATCCTCCGCCACCACCATCCCGCCGCTACGTAATGCAAACTCGTCAATCAGGCTCCCGGTAAGAACAGCCTCCAGATTAGGCCGGTAGCCCTTGCTGCGCCACATTGGAATGGCAATGGTTTTCCCGGTTATTAACGAAGGGGTATTCGTCCCGCCGCTAATATGGTAACTGCAGCCTCCCAAGAAGAAAAAAACGGTGAACAATATGTAATAGTAATTTCTTAACAAGCAGCCCCCTTTAACCCACGACAATATTGATCAGCTTGCCGGGGACATAAATAACTTTTCTGACTATCTTCCCTTCAAAGAAAGTCCGCACTTTAATGTCGGCCAGGGCCATCTCCCTTACCGTCGCTTCATCCGCGGTTGCGGGGACCGTTACTTTTCCTCGTAGCTTGCCGTTCACTTGAACAACGATCAAAAGCTCTTCATCCGCGATTGCGGCGGTATCATAAGCCGGCCAGCCAGCTTTGCCGATTCCTCCCGTGTGACCCAGCTCCGCCCAGACTTCTTCGGCAAAATGGGGGACGAAAGGGGCTAGCATGAGGATAATGCTCTCCATGGCTTCCTTAAGGAGTGGGGCGCTCCGTGGGTCGTTTTTCGGTTCAAAGAGCTGAATGGAGTTGACCAGTTCCATTATCGCGGCTATCGCGGTATTGAAATGGAAGCGCTCTTCCATGTCCTCGGTCACCTTGCGGATGGTTTTATGCAAACTGCGGCGCAGGGCTTTACTCTCATCGTTCAGGGTTGCCGGATCAATGGTAGAAGCACTTCGCAAAAGTGGTAAGGTTTCGAATAAAAGCCTCCATATCCGGTTGAGAAAACGAAAACTCCCGTCAACCCCCTGATCATTCCAATCCAGGTCCTTTTCCGGCGGGGAGGCAAAGAGGGAAAAAAGACGGGCGGTGTCCGCCCCGTATTTATTTACGAGCGCATCGGGATCAACCACGTTTCCCTTGGATTTGCTCATCTTTGCCCCGTCCTTGATCACCATTCCCTGGGTCAATAGATTGATGAACGGTTCATTAATCCCGATATAACCCAGGTCACGCAGCACCTTTGTGAAAAACCGGGCATACAGCAGATGCAGTACCGCATGCTCTATTCCGCCGATATACTGGTCCACCGACATCCAGTATTCGCTCCGCGCCCTGTCCAGAGGGCCGGAGAAAAAGTCGGGGGAGCAGTATCGGAGAAAATACCAGGACGATTGCACGAAGGTATCCATGGTGTCTGTTTCCCTGCGGGCCGTTTCCCCGCATTGCGGGCAGGTTGTAGTAACAAAGGAATCCACCTTGTCAAGCGGGTTCCCCCCTGCGCCGGTGAATGACACATCCATCGGCAGGAGCACCGGCAAATCCTGTTCAGGGACCGGCACCGCACCGCAAAGATCGCAGTAGATCATGGGGATCGGATTGCCCCAGTAACGTTGCCGGGAAACACCCCAGTCACGCAGACGGAAATTTACGGTTTTTTTGCCGATTCCCTCCTTTTCCAGATAATCGGCAATTTTTTCCTTGGCCTTTTCATTTTCGAGGCCGTCAAACCGGCCGGAATTGACCAGGATACCTTCCGTGGTGAAAGCGGCGCTCATGGCCCGAGGATCAAGATTCTCCCCTTCCGGCTGTATAACCACCCGCAGGGGGAGGCCGTATTTTTTCGCGAACTCGAAATCCCGCTGGTCATGAGTCGGCACGGCCATGACCGCGCCGGTTCCATAATCCATTAATACGAAGTTGGCCAAATAAACCGGCATCCTTTGATTGGTCACGGGGTTAATGCAGTACGAGCCGGTAAAGATCCCTTCCTTTTCGAATTCTTCAGCACCTCTTTTAGCCTTTTCCGTTTTCTTCACCTTTTCGATAAAGGTCTCAACCTGCTCCCGTTGTTCAGGAATGGCCAGTTCCATGGCCATCGGGTGCTCAGGGGCAAGGGACATGAAGGTGGCACCGAACAGTGTGTCCTGGCGAGTCGTAAAGACCCTGATTTTTGTCAGGCGGTTCTCAAGGGGGAAATCTATTTCGCATCCATAGCTCTTTCCGATCCAGTTGCGCTGCATGGTCAGAACGCGCTCCGGCCAGCCCGTAAGCCTGTATGTGTAATCAAGGAGTTCTTCGGCGTAGTCGGTTATCCGGAAAAACCACTGTTCCAGCTCTTTCTGCTGCACGTCGCTGTCACAGCGCCAGCAGCTGCCGTCTTCCACCTGTTCATTGGCAAGCACCGTCCCGCATTTCGGGCACCAGTTGACAAATGATGTCTTCTTATAGGCGAGGCCTTTTTTATACATCTGCAGGAAGATGAGCTGCTCCCACTTGTAGTACTCGACGTCACAGGTAGCCAGTTCCCGGTCCCAGTCGTAGGAAAATCCCATTTTCTTCAACTGGCTCCGCATGTAATCTATATTCTCACGGGTCCACTTGGCCGGGTGGCTCTTGTTCTGAATGGCGGCGTTTTCCGCTGGCATGCCGAAGGCATCCCAACCCATGGGGTGAAGGACATTGAAACCTCTCATCCGTTTAAAACGGGCAACCACATCTCCTATGGAATAGTTGCGCACATGTCCCATATGAATCCGTCCGGATGGATAGGGAAACATCTCCAGCAGATAATATTTTTTTGCATTCTGGTCTTCTGTCGCCTTGAAGCTTTTGTTTGCTTCCCAGAAGGCCTGCCATTTTTTTTCCACGCTTTTGGGAAGATATTTTTCTTCCACTCTTAACCTCCGATAACCAGCGGCTAGCGTCTAGTTGCTGGTAACTGGCCGCTGGTTGCTTGCTGCGAGTTTTCGTTCAGGTAATATTGAGCAGATTCCTTGTAATGTCCAGGATCCTGTTTGACTGGATCGGTTTTGTTATGTAATCATTGGCGCCGAGGGCAAGCGCGCGTTCCCTGTCCTCCTGCGCACCTTCAGTAGTTATGACGACGATCGGGGTGCCTTTATAGTTTGCATCATTGCGCAGCAGGCTCACCAGCTTCAACCCGTCCATAATCGGCATGTTTATATCGGTTAGAATGAGGTCGAATTTTTCTGCCGCCAGCTTTTTCAGACCGTCAACACCGTCACTGGCCTCGACTATGCGGATCCCGCGCAATCTCTTAAGTGCAAAGCTTATGAGTTGCCTCATTGTGGGCGAATCCTCAACTATTAATACCTTATATTCTGACATCAGTATTTAACCTCCGAAATGTTTAAGAGACCACTACTTGGTCAAAAGATCAAGAAAACCCTGAATGGTCGTGAGTTTGCGCTCCGAATCGGAATATAGACGGGAACTGAAAACGGCCGTCGCTGCATGTCCGGCCAACAGGGTAAAAAGCTCGTAATCCAATTCCGCAAATGAGATTTTCTGCACCAGCAGCTTGTAAATCACGAGAACTCCGATCACGTGTTCCTTTATCTTCAGAGGTATGCAGACCATGGGATTTTGCAGATCCGGAACATAGGAATGAACATCTTCAACAAAATAGTTTTCTCCGGTCTTGGCCACCTGGCCAATTATACCGATACCGATTTTCACCGGGGGAACATCCTCCCGGGCAATCCCTTCGGTGGCAACCGCTTGGAGTTCATTCGCCTTTTCGTCCAGAAGCATTATGCCAAACTCTTCGCCGCCGATCAGGTTGATTATGATCTCGATAATGATCTGCAGGACCTCTTTGAAGTCCAGGGTGGAATGGAGCTGATAACTGGCAATGTAGAGATTGGCCAGATTATTGTTTTCATGTTCGATTTCCACATAACGGACGGCAAAATCCTGATTTTCCGCTTCAACCTTCCTGATCCGCCCCAGAATCTCCTCCTTTTCCGCTTCCAGCTCACTAATGCGTTTGAGGAGCTTCTTTTTCTCTTCCTCGGCATGCTCTTCCAAACCGCCTTCACGTTGCGCTTCCTCCAGTTCCAACACCCGGAAGCGGAGCCTTTCATTCTCTTTCATCAATTCGTGGGTAAATTCCGCGCCCTTTTTGAATACCTGGAGAAACTCCTCGGCCCGGCTATGGATCCCTTTTTCCTCTTCTGTTGACATTTTGCGCTCCTTCTCTGGTCAAATGTCTGAAATGCCGATAAACGGATCAATTGCAATCAGGGGCAATCCCGCAACGTAAAACAATCTCCCGCGCCATTCTGTCAATGGAAGCCACCTTGTCCACAAGCCCGGTTGCAATCGCTTCGCGGGGCATGCCGAATACGACGGAGGATTCTTCCGATTCGGCCAGAACCTGGCCGCCGGCGCTCTTGACCGCTTTGACCCCCCGGCTGCCGTCATTACCCATCCCGGTTAAAACAACGGCGAGCAGTTTGGGACCGCAGATCTCCGCAAGAGAGCCAAACATGGCATCCACGGAAGGAATATACCTGTCATGGGGTAATGGGTCCAGCATCCTGGCAAAAATCTCTCCGTTTATCGCCTGGAAGACCATGTTCTGGCCTCCGGGAGCGATAAGGGCTCTCCCCGGTAAGACCTTGTCTCCGTCTTTTGCCTCTTTTACTTCCAATGCCGTAGACCGGTTGAGCCGTTCCGCAAATGCCTTTGTAAATCCCGCGGGCATATGCTGGGCAACTACCACCGAAAATGGCGGTTTTTCAGTAAATGCGGAAAATATGCTCTGCAGCGCCGGGGGACCTCCTGTTGAAGAGCCTACGGCAACTATGTCGACCTTCGATTTGGCGAATGCCGGCGGTTGAGGAGTGTCCCCCTGTTTCGCCTTGAGCGGCGTCTCAGCAACGGTGTGGGTAATCCATGCCATGTTGAGAGTGAAAACGTTCCTTACCTTTTCTTGAAGGTCCTCGCGAATTTTCAGGAGTTCGTCGGATATCTTGCCGGTAGGTTTGACGATAAAATCTACCGCACCCAGTTCGAGGGCCTTGAATACTCCTTTGTCACCACTCTTCGAGCTTATGACGATGATCGGAATCGGGAAGACATTCATTATGATTCGCAAAAGGGTAAAACCGTCCATCTTCGGCATTTCGAGATCGAGTGTCGCCATGTCCGGTTTAAGGTCGATAATTTTGCGGATTCCCTCTTCTCCATCGACGGCATAACCGACGACTTCCACATTGGGCACCCCTTCCAGCATCTTGGTAATTGTTCGGCGGTTATATGCGGAATCATCAATTACCACTATTCTTATCTTCTTCAAGGAGTACCCCCACAGTTGCGAGGCTTCTGGTAGACCATATCGTTTTGCAGATGCCTGAGAACAAATGCCGTTGAAATATTCATCAATGATTCGGAATGCCCAAGGAGGAGATACCCCCCCTCACGGAGCATCCGGTAAAATACTTCGACAACCTTTTTCTTGGCCATCTGGTCGAAATATATGATGACATTACGACAGAAAATAATGTCCATCTTGCCGAGGAGGCTCAGCCGGTTTTCGTCAAACAGGTTCAAATGACTTATGGTCACCAGCTCTTTCACCTTATCGGTAATTTTGTAGCTGCCGTCCTGTTCCTGGAAATAGCGCCTGATATAAGCTTCATCGGTGGCGCGGAACGATGATTTGCCGTAAACTGCTTTCCTGGCTAGCTGCAAAACCCTGTGACTTATGTCCGCGCCGATTATTTCCACCCGCCAATCCTTAAAACCCATTTCCAGAAGGAGCATGGCGATTGTATAAGGCTCTTCGCCCGATGAACAACCGGCGCTCCATATTCTGAGAGATCGCTCCCCCCTTTTCCCCTTTTCCGCCATAATCTCCGGTATTATTTCATCGGTAAAGGCCCTTAACTGGAATGCCTCCCGGAAAAAGTAGGTCTCATTGGTGGTGAGGATATCCATAATATCGGACAGTTCCTGCTCTTTTCCCCGGTTATAACGCAAAAAATGATAATAATCCCTGTATCCGGACAACTGGTGTAGGGGAAGTCTCCGGCCGAGCCGTTTTTCCAGCAGATATTTGGAGTCGTTATCAAAGAACAGGCCGCTATGGCTGTAAATGAGGTCCCTGATCAGGCGGAACTCTTCATCCGTCATCTGCACTTCCGGTTCGGCGACGAACATCATTGAAACCTGTCCATAATATTCAGAATCTGTTCCCTGACCAGATCATCAGACTCCGATTCCAGCGCAGATTTTAGATGTGGGATGGCTTTTTCTCCCCAATTATCGACCATGACACTAATGAAATTCCTTCTTACATCCCAGTGGGGATGGGCCAGAAGCCGCTCAAGATATTCGTCCATCCATCCATCCCCATGGCGGGAAAGTATTTGGATGGCGGCCTTGACAACTTCCTCATCACGATTTTGGAGGGCGTTTTTCGCAAATTTCTCCCCCTCTCCGCCGATCTCGTCGAGGGCCTCCAAGGCGGAAATCGTTAAAAAACCGTCCGGGGTGCCATCCATCAAATCGACTATCGATTGCCGCGCTTTAGCATGCTTGAGCTTGCCAAGACTTTTCAACGCCGCACATTTCACCCATGGATCTTCATCTTTAAGCATCAGAAGTAGAGGGTCAAGCACAGCTGCTCCCCCAATCTCGCCAAGGGCGCCGGCAGCGGCAATGCGGACATCCGCATTTTCGTCGACCAGCGCCAATACCAGGGGACCGACACATGCCTCTTTTTTCAACTCAGCCAGCGCGTTAACGGCGGTTTTGCGCACCATGGCGTCCTCATCCTTGATAAGGAGAGAAAGTTTATCCGCATCAGCAAGCGCGGAAAAGAGGATGACGGCATAACGGCGCTTTTCCGGGAGTTCGGAGGAGGCCAGTCGCCCGGCAACCCTAAACACCGTTTGCCCATCGTTTCCAACCAGGCGTGAAAGGGCCTCGATCGCCCCATCGCGGACTTTGGAATCCTCATCGTCCAACAGGGAAGTGATTTCATACATCCGGCCGGACATGCCCATTTTTCCCGCGGCTATGACGGAGACCCTGCGCAAAACCGGGTTTGCGGACTTCATGCCTTCAATGAGAATCGATGCGCTTCCCTGGTAGCGAAGTTCACCGCAGAGATAGGCGATGAAACAACGTTCTTCGTCATCGGCTCCGGAGAAAAAGCCCATAAGAGGCGCTGCGGCAGTTTCACCCATGAACCTGAACGCTTGGAGGGAATATTCGTGCAGCCTGTCATCACTACAGCCGTGCAAAAGGCGGCCTATTACCCTTTCATCGCCTATGATGCCCAGCAGTTTGACCAGGGACTCCTGCAGGTTCCTGTCGGATGTATCCAGCGAGCTGAGAAGCCCGTCCATAAAAGGGGCGCCGCTGAAACCCTTCAGCTTCCCGTCCACCAATTGCTCCCTGTCCCTTTCGGAGAGACGCTCTCTGACTTTCATCAGGGCAATTACTGCCGACTCGCGGGCATTTCTTACCCTTTCCTTGATCCCATCAATTAGGAAAGTCACGGCCTCACCATCACCAATAGCGCCGAGACAATCGAATACCGCTCTTTTTAAAAGATTATCCCCCGCCATCGGGGTAATCGCTGCCAACGGCACCGGTTTGCCGATTTTGCTCAAGGCATCGAGTACAGTGTAACGAAACCAGATATCGGTTTTTCCCAGGGCCAGCAAAAGATGAGGGACTGCCTGCGCATCACCGATTTTGCCCAGGTTCTCCGCCGCCGCCGCGCTGACATTCGGCTCGGGATCGTCAAGCGCCTTGACCAGGAGAGGGATGGCCTGAGAATCACCAATACTTCCGAGAATATCTATGATGAATTTGCGCACGTCGTGATCCGCATCCGCAACATGGCGGGAAAGGATCGGCATGGCTAGTTTCCCAAGCTTTTCCAGAGCTTCCACCGCTGAATTGCGTAAGCCGGCATTGTCATGGGATGCCAGGAGTCGCACGAAATCTTCCACGATTTCCACGGAAACTGACGAAGTCAATAATGCGTCAACTGCCTCTTTCCGCACCCGCCAGCTCATATCCCCGAGCGCAGCGAACAGGAGATCCTTTGTCTCAGCCACGGAATACCCGGCAAGCCCAACTACGGCTAATCTGCGCGTTTCTTCATCCGTTGAAAGGAGTCCTTTGGCCAGGATTTTTATTTGCTTCGCCACTGATTTCATATTATTAACAGGCCCAGTTCCTTTTTTTTCTTGGCGATCAGCTCTTCAAAACCGTCTTCCAGGTACGATGTGTTTTTTCTGATTTCTTCCGAGACCCGACGCTTATAAAGTGCTCTCCCCTCTGTGATGTCATCGGCCAGAAGATCAAAAAAAGTGCCGTTTGATACCCCTTCTTCCACCTTATCCTGATTGTAAAGAACAATGTCCGAAACAATTATGCGGGCGAGACGCCTCGCCTTGACATGGGCTTCAGGGAAGTCTCGCTCCACCGGCGTCTCCGGCAAAGAAGTTTTGTTCTCTTCGTCGCGCTTCAAAACCTGACGGGCAATTGCCTGGGCATTCATTTCGTCTGTGGAAAGCTCTTGCGGCGCTGTCTGCGCTTCCTCTTCAAGCGCCATCAGGGTGTCCGGCGGTGATTCCGCTTGCTTTTGGCAGGAAATCAGACGATAAATCATGGCCGTCAAGGCATCGGGAATATGGTGTTTTTCTATGTAATCATCGGCGCCGTATAGAGAAAGCGGAGCCCTCTTGTATCTGGTTTTGTCATAGATGGAAGCGATAAGAAT
>Ga0181533_1002695_pt1 | contig 20423 bp, 14 predicted proteins | sample PEATcosm2014_Bin_45_FD_119772 | JGI IMG/M metagenome (GOLD analysis project Ga0181533, IMG submission 119772) | Peatland microbial communities from MTU Mesocosm Facility, Houghton, MI, USA - PEATcosm2014_Bin11_60_metaG | ecosystem: Environmental > Terrestrial > Soil > Wetlands > Peat | place...
CACATCGTCAGAGGCATGGAGCGCGTCGGCGTGGATGCGAGCGATCCCGACCTGCTCGCAACCGCATTTGCCGACGGCCAGCACCAGACGCTGGTCGTCATCAACCGCTCGGCCACGGCGCGCAAGCTCACGATCGAGGGCGCTGCTCACACTTGGGTGGAAATGGAACGTACCGGCCTCGAAGAAGAGAACGCCGTCTCCGCTGTCCCGGCAGAAGTGGTAGTGGAGCCCGGAGAAATCGTGGTTCTCTCAACCATTAAGGCTGAATGATGCGATGCGTCGAACCTCAGCCACCGCTGGGACTCCGGAAAACCGCGCTTCCGCCCAGAAGAAGCAGTACACTTGCCTATCGGGAATGTTCCCGCATCCATTGAGGTCTTTCGTGTTGCGTACCTGCGTACTTTCTCTTTGCCTTGCCTTGCTGATCGGCGCCGCCGCGCTTTCCGCACAGGTCGTCATCGACCATCGCTTCTCGAACACCGACGCACAGAGCCTGATCGGCCTGCCGATGGGCAGCCACAAGACCATCGTCGACAAGCAGGGCGACCTCAAATGGTCGCAATGGAGCCTGAAGCGCAAACCGCTCGACACGCCCATCGGCTTCAGCAGCCAGATGGACGGCGGGCTCGCCATCCAGGCCTTCGCCGGCCCCGATCCGCTTAATATCGACCCGCTCAAAGTAAGCAGCCAACAGCTCTATCGTGGCCGCTATCCGTTCATCGTTTCGTCGGCGCACTCGGGCAGCCTCACACTTGAAGAGCTGGCCTTCGCCGTCGATCCTGATGCCAGGCCCGGCGAAATCCCCACCGCCCACTCCGGTGCTAAAGGCGTCGACGTGGTTCGCCTCACCATCAGCAATAGCGGCGCGTCCGCAGTCGACGTCACCATCAAGCTCAGCGGCCGTGAGCGCAATCTTCCCGGCCACGTCGTCGGCCAGATGCTGGAGAACGGCGCAGGTGAAGACGTTGCGCTGGTCACCGAAACTGCCGGCGCCACCGTCGCCGCCGAGGACAACGGCCTGACACTTGTTCTGCGTCTCTCGATCCCAGTCCAAAGCCAGAAAAACATTTGGATCGAGCTGCCCTACGAGTGGCCGGTCGCGCGTAACGCCGAACTCTCGCGCGAAAACGGCGAAGCGCTGCTCGCCAAGGCCGTCGCCCAATGGGACGGGCTCTGGGCGCACGCAACCAAAGTCGACTTCCCGCAAAAGGAGCTGACCGACTTCTACTATTCGTCGATCGCCTACGTGCTCGTCCTCACCGAGTTCGACGCGCGCGGCGATCTGTGGGCGCTCGACGGTCCCGCGGTCTACCGGCAGTACTGGGGCCGCGGCGAATATTTCCAGGCGCGCGCCATGGAGGTCGCGGGATTCATGACGCCCGCGCGCGAGAGCGTGGAGCACGCCTTCCACGTCATCAACGACGACGGCGAGTGGGACTTTCCTCCCACCAGCGGATGGCCCGCATGGGACAACTCCGGTGGCAACGCCGCTGCGGTTTGGGACTACTACCTCTTCTCGCGCGACAAGCAGTGGCTGGCAAAGGCCTATCCCGATCTGCTCCAATCCGCGTCGTGGATTCGCGATCACCGCGAAGAGTCCACGCTTGAAGGCGTCGACAGCATTCCCGCTGGCGCGCGGCCCATCCATCGCATGCTTCCCTCCAAATGCCGCACCGAGCCCGATCCCCCGCTCAAGCCCGGCGAGAAAACCTACTGGTACGGTCTGCTGCCGTGGAGCTATGGCGACTCGGGCCTGCCGGAGGGCCACTCCTTCTCGCACAACTTCCTCGCGGATTACGCGATCCATCTCACCAGCGAGGCCGCGACCGTGCTCGGCCATCCCCACGATGCGGTCTGGCTCGATCGCGAGTATCAGGCCTTCACGGCTGCCATTCGCGAGGATGTGAGCCGTGCCGTGACGCTCGAAACCATCACTCCGCCGTATCTGCCCGCCATGCCCACGTATCCGCAGGGCGCTTACTCGCAGACGTTTCTCGCCGTGTATCCCACCGGCCTCTATGCGCCCGACGATCCACTCGTCACCGGCCTCATCACGCGCATGGAACATGAGGAGAAGCAGGGCCTGCCCACCAATGTTGCCTGGGCCGGACTCGCCGGCGTTTGGGCGGGCGAGTCCATGAACATGGCGGAGACCTATTTGCTGCGCGGTGAAAAACAGAAGGCCGCGGACATGCTTGCTGCGGCGCTCAACCACAGCTACACCACGAACGTGTGGAAGGAAGAGATCCTAGTCGACATCGATGCGCCGCGCGCCTGCGACACGCCGCACAGCAAGCGCTCCAACATGGAAGGCACCGGCGACATGCCCGAAGCCTGGGCCAACGCCAATCTAGTACTCTTGCTGCGCGACATGCTCCTGAACGAGCGCGACGGCAAGCTGCACCTGCTTCCCGGTCTTCTGCCAAGCTGGGTACCCGAAGGCAAAACGCTCACGCTCGGAAACGCGCCTGTCACCACCGGCGGCACAGTAAGCCTGCGCGTCGAACACGTAACCGCGCCGCTCTGGCGCGTCACCATCGACCCTCATGGGGTGTCGCGCGATTTCGTTCTACATCTCCCATTCGAGCCCGCCGCACACGTCCGCATCGACGGCAAATCGACTACCGCTAAATCTCAGCTTGACTTGAGCCTCGACAAACCTCACACCGTGGTGCTCGAACTCGAAAACTTTCGCGCCGTGGAGATCAAATTCGAATGAAGCGCCGTGACTTTCTGTCGAGCGCAAGCGCAGCCGCAGCCTCTTGCCTGGCTTCCGGCCTGCTCCATGCGCAAAGCAGTGCGCCCGATGCCGCCACGCCCATCCTTGGCACACTCACGATCGACGAGTCCGCGACCCTCGCAACCATTCCGCAGGGCTTCATCGGCCTCAGCTACGAATCGGCGCAACTCGCCAACCCCACCTTCTTTTCCGCGGAAAACACCGCGCTCATCGCACTCTTTCGCGAACTCAGCGATCAGGGCGTGCTGCGTCTCGGCGGAGGAACAAGCGAATTTACAGCCTTCACCACCGAAGAGCCGCCGGCTGCTGCGCCCTTCGATGCCGTCGGTCCCGATACCAGCAAGAACGTAAAATCCGATACTCCTATCACTCCCAAAAGTCTCCGCAACCTGCGCGCGTTTCTCGATGCGACGGGTTGGCGCTGCCTTTACGGTCTCAATCTCGGCCGCGGCCCTGTTGCTCGCGCTGCCGAAGAAGCCTTCCACGCGCAAGGTATTCTGGGCCCGCGCCTCATCGCGTTCCAACTCGGCAACGAGCCGGACGCATGGCGCAATCGCTATCGCCCCGCGACGTGGTCCTACGCCGACTACTGGAAGGAGTGGACGACAGCCCACAGCGCAATTGTGGCCCGCGTGCCGCAAGCCAAATTCGCCGGTCCCGATGTGTCGAACAAGATGGCCTACGTCACCGGTTTTGCCGACGACGCAAAGCGCAGCGCGCCCGATGTCGTGTTGCTCACCTCGCACTACTACGCCATGGGCCCGGCAGGCGCGCCCGGCATCACCGTCGACAAATTGCTCTCGCCCGACCCCAAGCTGGAACGCGATGTACAGATTGCCATGACCGCGGCGCACAGTGCCGGCCTGCCCTATCGCATGAGCGAGGGCAACTCCTGCTGGAACGGCGGCCAGTCGGGTCTGAGCGACACACTGGCCAGCGCATTGTGGATCGCGGATATGATGCTGGACTTTGCTTCGCTCGGTTGCGCCGGCGTGAATTTGCACGGCGGCGGCAACGGTTTCTACACGCCGATTGCCGGCAGCCTTGCGGCGGGCTTTGAGCGCCGTCCTGAATACTTCGGCATGGAACTCATCAAACCCTTCACCGGCGCAACGCTGATTGGGAGCAAACTCGACTGCGCCAACGACCGCGTGCGCGCCTACGCTGGCCGCAATGCCAAATCCGAACTCGTGATCGTCATCAACAAATCCGATCAGCCCGCAGCGATTCGCACCACGCTGCGCCACGCGCACAGGCAGTGGCTGCTCACGGGGCCAGCGACCGACGCAAGACAAGGCGTCACTCTCACCAAAAGCAGCGCTCATGCGTTGCACAACGGCACGTTGCGGGTGCAAGCATACAGCGCAATTCTGCTGGAGTCTTAGCTCAATTCGGTGAGAGCGAGTTTTGAAAGGGCACGGCTTTAGCCGTGCCGACAGGGTCTACAAAATGAACCGGGGGCTTTAGCCCCCGGGGGACGTATTTAGCCGGCTGAAATTGATCCAGACGGCTGTCGAGACATAAGGGAGAATCATGGCACGAGCGAAAAAGAACTGGAGCCGCCGGCGCTTTCTGCGCGACGCATCGCTGACAGGAGCCGTGTTGGCGCAGCGCGGTTCCCTTCCCGCGTTGCATGCGGAGATCCCGGCAGAATCCATCGCCAGCGAGCACGTTCTCTTCTTCGACCAGCCCGCGGCCACTTGGCCTGACGCCTTGCCTGTCGGCAACGGGCGCCTCGGCGCCATGGTCTTCGGCAATCCGGCCAAAGAGCGGCTGCAATTAAACGAAGAAACGGTCTGGATGGGCGAGCGGCGCGACCGCAACAATCCCCAGGCCAGCCGCACGCCGGAAGTCCGCAAGCTGCTCATGGCCGGAAAGGTCCACGAGGCTGAAGCTCTTGCCGCGCAGGTCATGATGGGCGTTCCGGACCGCCTGCCTTGCTACCAGACGCTTGGCGACCTGTGGCTCGATTTCGATAACGTGCCCGCTGCGGTGAGCAGTTACCGCCTTGAACTCGATCTCGATGAGGCCATAGTGAAAACGCGCTTCAACGCTGCCGGCGCGCAGTGGACGCGCGAGGTCTTCAGCTCGGCGCCGCGCAATGTAATCGTCGCGCGCATTGAATCCACGCGCCCCCTTGCGCTCACCGTCAGACTTGATCGCCCCGCACAAAGCGAAACCACCGCGGCGGCCGGCGATCGCCTGGTGATGACGGGCGCGGCACGGCCCGTAAGACCCACCACCGATCCCGCGACACAAGAGCGGCAGGTTGGCGTAGCATTCCGTGCTGAATTGAAGGCCATTCCCGAAGGCGGCACCGTGCACGCCGCGGGCAGCACGCTGCGCATCGAGAATGCCCGCGCCGTCACGCTGCTCCTCACGGCCTGCACAGACTTTCGTGAACATGACGCCGCAGGAATGGCCGCAGCCTGCGCCCGCAATCTGCGTTCCGCCTCCGCCCGCTCCTACAAGGAGCTGCGCGGCGAGCACGTGGCCGACTACCGCCGTTATGCAAGCCGCGCTAATCTTCGCCTGGCCAGTGTTCAGAATTTAGGGGGCCCTGACCCGTTGCGCGACGTTTCGACCGACAAGCGCATGGAGCGCCTGCGCAATGGCAGCGACGATCCCGGACTCATCGCCACCTACTTTCAATTCGGCCGCTACATGCTCATCAGCAGCAGCCGCCCAGGTACGCTGCCGGCAAATCTGCAGGGCATCTGGAACGAGAGCCTCGATCCGCCGTGGGGATCGAAATACACGGTGAACATCAATGCCGAGATGAACTACTGGATGGCCGAATCCGCGAATCTTGGCGAGTTGCACGCGCAGTTATTCGATCTGCTTGACTCGACGCGCGCCTTCGGATCCGCTACGGCGCGCAAGTATTACAACGCCCGCGGATTCGTGGTGCATCACAACACCGACATCTGGGGCGATTCCATTCCCGTCGATCACGTGCAGGCCGGCGTGTGGCCTTTGGGCGCGGCGTGGATCTCGCTGCATCTCTTCTCGCATTACGCGTACTCGCTCGACACAGCCTTCCTGCGCGACCGCGCCTATCCGCGATTAAAGGAGATTGCCGAATTCTTTCTCGACTACCTCGTCCCCGGCCCGGATGGAACTCTGCTCAGCGGACCCAGCCAATCGCCGGAGAACAAATACAAACTTGCTGACGGCTCCACGGCCAGCCTGTGCATGTCTCCCGCCATGGATACCGAAATCATTCGCGCAATTTTCGATCGCGTCTCCCGGTCCAGCAAGATTCTTGGCATCGACGACGCACTTCGCGCACAAGTTGAGGGCGCGGCCAAGCTTCTGCCGCAGTCCAAAATCGGCAAGACCGGCGCGCTGCAGGAGTGGAACGAAGATTACGCTGAGACCGAGCCCGGCCATCGCCACATTTCGCACCTCTTCGCGCTCTACCCGGACCACCAGATCACGCTGCGCGAGACGCCCGACCTCGCCAAAGCCGCGCGCGCCGTGCTCGAGCGCCGCCTGGCAAACGGTGGCGGCAGTACTGGCTGGAGCCGCGCCTGGATTGTGAATTGCTGGGCGCGCTTGGAAGACGGCGAGGCTGCGCACAGCAGTTTGCTGGCGCTGCTGCGAAACTGCACGCGGCCCAATCTCTTTGACATTTGCGGCATGAAGGCCAATTCGCCATTCCAGATCGACGGCAACCTGGGTGGAACCGCGGGAGTGATTGAGATGCTGCTGCAGAGCCACGGCGGCGTGGTGCGTTTTCTGCCCGCACTGCCCGCAGCCTGGCCTCAGGGGAGTTTTCGTGGCTTGTGCGCGCGCGGCAATATCGAAGTGGATTGCGCGTGGCACAACGGCAAAGCAACCATCGCAACCCTGCGCGCGAATGCCGACGGCCGTATTACTCTGGCAGCGCCGGCAGGGCAGCGTATTCTGCGCGTCACGCGGCTTGGAAAGGAAATCCCTCTGCAGTCCGTCCATGCGCAAACTGCGCAAGTGGACCTGAGCGCAGCCTCGCAGTATCGCGTTACGTTTGCCTAAGCGGCGCTGCAGCAATGCACACTTAGTGGCCGCCGTGCGAGCCGCCTCCGCCACCACCGCCACTGCTGTGCGAACCGCCGCCTCCGCCCCCACCTCCACTGCTGTGCGAACCGCCGCCGCCTCCGCTATACGAACCGCCGCCTGACGAGTGGCTCGACCCTCCGCCGTTGGAACTGCTCCGCGGCGGCGAATACGAAGGCGCGGGAGTACTGCGCGGCGCCGGCGCTGGCCGCGGCGGAGGAGTGTAACTCGGCGCAGTCACGGTTTCACCCGCAGGACGGCCGCCTGTGAAGCTCGAGCCAGGAGTGGCAGTTGGCCTACCGCCTGTCCCGGGTCCGTTATTGCCGGGCGCGGTGCGATTGCTTTCCGAAGTGAAGCCCTCATGCGAATACACGGGGCGTGAAGGCAATGGGTGCAGCGCTTCCACTGTGCTTCCTGCAATCGTCACTCGCGCATTCTTGTCTCGCGCGGGCAGGCTCGTGTTCCCGAGCGCCGTGTGCCGGTTCACCGGAACTACCGGAATCGGCCGGTGCCCGATTGGTCCGCCCGGCCCGTGCGGCGGGCCCGGTCTTGGAATCGGGCGATACCCAATAGGCGCATAGCCGATATTGGGGCCGCCATAGAAACCCAATCCCCACCACGGCCTGCAGCCGCCCATTCCCGGAGCCCATCCCCAACCGAAGCCGTTGTAAAAATTCCATGCTCCGCACTGGTAGGGCATATAGCCCCACGAGTAGCCCGACGCCCATACGTAGCCGTAAGCAGGCGTATACATCCACTCGCCGTTTCCGTAGGGATCGAAGTCGGCGTTCGCCGCCTCATACGGCGACCAGACGTAGCCTTGCCCGGGCACGTCGTACCAACTGCCGCTGGCATCCAGATCGTTCCATGCCGGGTTCTGGGCTTCACCCAGATTCTCGGGCGCTCCCGTCTGATTTGCCGCCTCTGCGGTCAGTGTCTGGTCGCGGTCGGAGTTCCACGCATCCCACGAGCTCGGCTCGATCGATTCGGCGACGTTGTATTGGGCCGGGTCCACCGCGTTGAGCGTGATGCTTTCGCCGCCATGAAGGTCGGTTGCGACGGCGGCGGCGGTTCCTGTGGCCGAAGCGACGACCTGCAGGTGTACGTTTCCTGAGAAAACGGCGAGGCTGCCGGGAGGCGTGTCCATGGCAATGCGCAGGGCGGTAAATCCACTGGTGGTGGCCACACTGGAGCCAAAGTACACGCTCATCTGGCCGGCCTGGCCGCCGCCCTGGAACTCGAAATAACAAAGACCGGAATTGAGCGTCAATTCCGCGTCGGCCGATGTGCCCGCGCCGCGCAGTACCTGCAAGGTCAGCATGCTGTCGGGCGCAATCCGGACCGCACTGCCGTCCTCAAACTGGATTTCGGCCTTGCCATTGTCGGAGGTGGTCAGCTGCATGCCTTCAAACAGAGGCGTATTGGCCACCGCCTGTGTGGCCAGCACCTCATTGCCCTGCGCCAGCTTTACCTGGCCGTCGACAAAGCTCAGGCGCACCGCGCGAGCGGGCTGCCCTGTGCCCTGCTCAGCTTCCTGGGCCCATGCCACGGCGCTCAGAGAAGCCACCCCCAGGGCCAGCGCTGCCAGCCCCGCAATTGCTTTGCGATTCCCCATGAGATTCACGGTGCCCCGCCTTCCCGTGCCTTGCGGCGAACCCCATCTCCGCTCATCGGCATCCCAACAATAGGTTTGACACATTTTAGAGAGAAAAAGTCGCCTGACGCTGAAGATTTATGTCCATCCCCGGCCGATTTAAGTCGCTCCCCGCGCCAGCAGCATCCGGGCCCGCTTTCTTACCCTCTCCAATACGGTGTCATCCTGCGCCAGTTGCTCCAGGATCTCCCGGATGACACAAACCTGCTGCGCACGGCCGTCGCCCACGGCCTCAACAAGGAATGCCATCTCCGCGTCCAGGCCCAGCCGGTCATGCTGCAGCAGCAATTCCAGGCGTGCACCCTCCAGAATGGTCTCGGCCACGGCCAGCAGCGAGTCTCCCAGATCCTCAATCTCCCTGTCCTTCGAATAGTTGAAGGTGCAGGAGCCCTGCCCATGCGGTCCGGTATAGGTGAGCGTTTTCCAGCCCTGAAAGGCCACCTTGACATGGCTTTCGCAGGGCTCGTTGAACCACCTGTGACGCTCGGCTGCAGCAAAGACGCGGCGGGCATAGGCCGCGCTCACCTGGATGTCGCGGTCCACGGCGGGCGGCACGATCCCCTGCGTGGCCGCATTGGGAGGTTTGCCCGCCGGGGAACGGAAATGGCCGGTTCCGTCAGGCCGAAGCGTAAGCGTCCATTGCGAAGGCGAGAGGCCGGGGTCGGAGAAGTCCAACTGGAACGTGGGATCCGCCGCGGAAGGGGCTTGCCCATTTGCCGCAGCGGGCGAAGCGACGGCGAGCAACGCAACCGCCAACCAGCAGCTCTTCATCGCGCCGGCCCCTGCAGAGCCAGCGTCTGCGTCGTATGGATGTGGCAGATGGCGATAGCCAGCGCATCGGCGGCGTCGGCCGGCTGGGGCAACTCGGCCAGGCCCAGCAGCCGCGCCACCATGAACTGTACCTGCTCTTTCTTGGCCAGCCCGTAGCCCACCACGCTGGATTTGATCTTGAGGGGCGCGTATTCGGCCACGGGAAATCCCAGCCGCGCTGCCGCCAGCAACGCCACGCCGCGGACCTGCCCCAGCTTGAGAGCCGATTTGGCATTCACCGAGTAGAAGACCTCTTCAATTGCGACCGCATCGGGCTGCCAGCGCTCGAGTTCCGCGGTCAGTTCGCGAAACACCTGATCCAGCCGCTCGGGCAAAGGACGGGCTTTAGACAATCGGATGGCCCCCATGGCCAGGCACGCGAGCCGCGGCTGCCGTTCGCCGTCGTCTGACTCCACGACGCCGAAGCCCGTTACCTCTGTACCGCAATCGATGCCAAATACCCTCATGCGGTCCAAGTTTACCGCAGATAACATGTAGGTAAGGAAAGCAGGCACCAAGGGAGCCTGAGGCCGACATGGGCCTGAAGCCAATCAGGCGCAAGGCGCATCCAACTAGTAACGGGCTTGGTTCGTCGATAAAAGTTTCATCTGAGGAAAACGAAACGCGATTCCAAGTGTCGATACCTTGGAGGGGAATAGTGCAAATGGGGCTTGGGGGGATGATGGCGAAGGTGCAGGTAGCCGCGAAACGCAACGCGATCTTCTGGCTGAGCCAGGGGATTTCGCCGCGCCGCTTGGCGTTGACCCTGGCGCTGGGATTCGCTGTCGGCTGCATTCCGGTGGTCGGCATTCCCACGGTTCTGTGCGCCGCCCTGGCCCTGGCGCTGCGCCTCAACCTGCCTGCTATCCAGATGGCCAACTACGTCGCCATGCCGCTGCAACTGGCTCTGATTGTTCCGTTTGTGCGCCTTGGCAGATGGATTCTGCCCCCGCACGGCGGTCCCGCTTTCGATCCGCACGCCCTGCTGCATCTGCCCGTCCTCCACTTGGCTACCCACCTCGCCGCATCGATGGGAGACCTGGCCGGCAAGGCCTTGCTGGCCTGGCTGCTGGTGGCCATCCCCGCCGTAGCGCTCATGACTCCTGCGCTCACTCATATGCTGCGCCGCATCCCCGCGTTGAACGCCGCCGAAGCCGGAGACTGAATCGCTGCGACGTAGGAACCAGACATTGGAGATCACAGATCGTTGATTCCGGGCGCCCGAACAGGGCGCCCGTTGCGTTTGTGCCCGGGGGTACATCGGCACGAGGAACCTGGGAACGTAGGCTCCGAAAGCGTACGCTTCCCTTCTCTACTTCCCCGCGTAGGCGTCGGGAACCGGCTGGGCGCTGTCGATCCAGGCCGTGTAGATCATGTCGCGCAACATGCTGGCGCCGTCGGCCAGGCGCGCCGCGGTAAAGTCCCGCGATTCGGGCGTGCCCGCGCCGAGGAAGCCCCCCACCTTGTCGAACTGGTAGACCTTCTCGACGTACGTTGCGGTGTGGCGCAGATAGGCGACGTAGGCGTCGAACATGTCGCCTTCGATGAGCTTCGCCGGCGTCATTTTGGCCTGCACATCGGGCGCATGGATGTTGGCCGCGACAAACGGAGTCTCAAACTGGTAGTGAATCTGGTGTTCGGTGGTATAGCCGTTGGGGTTGGGCCCGACCCAGCCGTTGTACTTGACGGTGACGTGGAGGGGCTGCGAACCGTCGCCCACGTAATGGCCGAGCCAGCCGGCATAGAACAAGATTGCCGCTTCGACCGGCTTGGTATCCTGACCGGCGGCAACGAGGTCGCGGTACTGACGCATGGCGGCTTTGAGGCGCTCCCATACTTCGTCCGTCTCCCACGGCTGCAGGCCGATGGTCTCTGGCCGCTGGCCCGCGGCGAAGGCTTTGGCCTCAAAGTCGAGGCGCTTGTGCGGCAGGGCCCCAAGCGCGTCGGCCAGCTCCATGTCGATGAAGTGCTCCGGCGCCTGAGCAGCGAGCAGCTCGGGCTCGGCCTTGGAGCGCCAGCGGTCCGGTTCGGGGCCCAGGTACTCGATCTCATCGATTGCGGCCTGAGAACGCAGGAAGGCGGGGACATCGGCCGGCAGGTTGCTGGCGGCCAGCTTGTTGATCATGCGATGGCCCTCATTGCCCCATGCATGCGCGGGTTGTGAAGGCAGAGCAAGGCAGATCAGCACGGCGGCGGGCAGGACAGCGCGGAGAGAGATGGTTTTCACGAGGTGACGAAACATGCAGCCAGTATATGGGAGACAGGGAGCGAGGGAGCAAGGGGGCGAGGGAGCGAGCGGAGGGGGAAGCGGCCCCATCCAGACTGCCAACAGGAGAACGCAGTTCCCGGACCGGTAACTGGATGGCGTCCCTCAAGCCCGTGGGGCGTGGTTTTGCCTAGAGCGCGCGGAATCAAACGCTTATACTACGTGCAATTCGCAAAATCGCACACCCATGGGCGGGTCTCGGTGTGAAGCGTAGGGTGAAACGGGTTGGGCACGGCGCATTGTGACGTTGCCGTGCACGGGGAAGAGAGAACCGTGCAGGACAACGCGTGCAGTCAACCTCGAGCAGTTGAGAGCCAAAGCCAGCGAAAGGGGATAAGGAAGAGCCGATGAGCGAGCTGCCGGAGAGCCGTGAGAAGCGCGGAAATGTTCGCGGCGACGGACCCGCAGATGGGGACCGGCCCGCCATCTCACAGCTTTGGCTGCTTCTGCCCCTTTTTATCGTGACGCTCGCTGCAGGCGCCGGGCTGGCGCGCGTGTTGCCTGCTTTCCGATGGCAATCCCTTATGATCCTGGCGGCCGCGGTGGCCACGGTGGTGAGTGCGTACATCGTGAACCGGCTGGTGTCGAAAGCCACGCACGAGACGCCGGCGCAAGAGGCCATCGGCCAGGGTTTGCGCGAGTTGCTCGACTCGGCGGGGCCTGCGGTTGCGGCCATGAGTCTCAATGGTGAGCTGTTCTACTGCAATCCCGCAGCGGAACGGTTGCTGGGCTACCGCGCCGCGGAGTTGGCGCAATTGTGGGGCCAGGCCCCAATCCTGGCTCCGGGAGAGAGCGAGCGGCTGGTGGCGGAGATTCAGAAGCTCTGTCACGTGATCCGGCCGCCGGAGCCGACGCCTGCCGGGCGCATGGCCGCGTACATGGCCTGCATACGCATGCTGCCGCCCAGCATGGTGCCCAGCTTCAGTACGCAGGTGCGCCACAAAGACGGCACCATCATTCCGGTCACGCTGCACGTCTCGGCACTACGCGGCGCCATGGCCGAGCTCACAGGCATGGTGGCCGTGGCCGTGGAACAGGGCTCGAATCCGCAACGCGAGCAAGCGCAGCGCGAGTCACAGGAGAGATACCGCGATCTTTTCGAGGCCTCCAGCGAGATGATTGCCACGCTCAGCCCCAGCGGCCAGTTTCTTTATGCGAATCCCGCATGGCGACAGTGGTTTGGGCTGGAACGCACGGAGATGCTGGCTTTGCAGTCGTTTGAGGAGCTCTTTTCAGGCGCCACGCGGGTCGAGGTAGCCGCGCTCTTCCGTCGCGCGCTGGAGGGTGAGCTGGTGGAGAGCGCGCCGTTGCGCCACCATACGCCCGAAGGGCGCGTGCTGGAGCTGGAGTTGAGCCTGAGCCGGCGTCAGAAGGCGGGCAATGCGCTGGCGGTCCGCTGCCTGCTCCGCGACGTAACCGAGCAGAAGCTTCGCGAGAACCGCTTGGCCCTGCAACTGGCCATAAGCCAGATTGTGGGCGAGAATGCGCCGGGCGAGTCCGCGGGCATGCGCATCCTCGAGGCGCTTTGCATCTCCCAGGGGTGGGAGCTGGGCATCGAGTGGCTGGTGGACTCCGAGCAGATGCACCTGGAATTCGGGACCGCATGGGGAGTTCCAGGGCAAAGAGCGGAAGATCTCATCCAGCGCAGCATGGGCCTGACGCTGGCGAAGGGCTCTGAGTTGCCGGAGCGCGCGTGGCAGGAGGGACGCCCGGTGTGGCTCGCCGACCTGGCCGCAGCGCCACCCGGTCCGCGTGTAGCCGAGGCCCTGCAACACGAGATGGTTTCAGGGTGGGCAGTGCCGGTGCGCGCCGCCAACAAGGTGCTCGCGGTGCTGGAGTTTTATTCCCGTTTCCGTTTGCTCGAGGACCGCGAGGCACTCGCCGCGGTGGAAATTGCGGCCGCATCGCTGGGACAGATGCTGGCGCGAACCCAGGAGCACGGCCGCGTCGACGACCTGAGACAGCAGCAGGAGATCCTGCTGGACGCGGTGACCGACGGAATCTGCGGGCTGGACCGCGAGGGCCACGTGCGTTTTGCCAACCCGGCAGCGGGGCGGCTGTTGAGCGCGCCGCCGGACACGCTCACGGGCAGGCCCCTGCACGAGTTGCTGCACGCAACCGCGCCGCCCGACCGCGCCTGCGGCCACGATTGCCCGTTGCGCAAGGCCGCCGCAAGATCCACCTCCGCAGCCGGCGAGGAAAACTTCTTCCGCGCCGATGGCAGCTCCTTCCCGGCTGAGTATGTGCTGACGCCCATCCATGGGCACGGCAGTTTTTCCGGCTGGGTGCTCAGTTTTCGCGATATCAGCCAGCGTTACGCTCTGGACCGGATGAAGGATGAGTTCATCTCCACCGTGAGCCACGAGTTGCGCACGCCGTTGACTTCGATTCGCGGCGCCCTGGGACTGCTGACGTCGGGAATGCTCGGCGAGGTGAACGAGAAAGCTTCGAGCCTGTTGCGCATTGCCCTCACCAACTCCGACCGGCTGGTGCGATTGATCAACGACATTCTCGATCTGGAACGCATTCAGAGCGGGCGCGAACCGCTGGCCTTCCGCGCTGTGCAGTTGGCGGATGTTGTGACCCAGGCCATTGAAGACATGCAGCCGGTGGCCGATGCCGCCGGCGTGAAGCTGCTCCATGACGCCACGCGGGTGGAGATTACGGGCGATCCCGATCGCCTGCTGCAGGTGATCACGAACCTGCTGTCGAACGCGGTCAAGTTTTCGCCGCCGAATTCGCCGGTAAGCGTGATGCTGCGGCCGGGCGTCACCGGCGTCATTCTCTCCGTGATCGATCACGGACGCGGCATACCCGCCGACAAGCTGGAGGCGATCTTCGGGCGCTTCCAGCAGGTGGACGCTTCGGATTCGCGGCAGAAGGGCGGCACGGGTTTGGGACTGGCCATCTGCCGCACCATTGTTCTGCAGCACTCGGGACGAATTTGGGCAGAGCGCAATCCGGTGCGCGGTTCGACCTTCCGCATCTTCCTGCCCTTCCATCCGGTACCTGTGCCCGCGCAGGGCGGCGTGCCGGAGGCAGAAACCGGCCAGGGCACGGTGATCCTGGCCGACGCCAACGCGGAGTCGCGGCCGAGGATTGCGGCCCAACTGGCTCGTCATGGCTACTCCGTAGTGCAAACTTCCACCGTGGAACAGACGCTCGCGGCGGCCCGGCAGGGCGCACACGCCATCCTTGTGGATATGGCGCTGGACGGAATGAACGGATGGGCGATTCTTCCGCTGCTGCGGCGCCTGGACACCGCCGCGCGTACGCCGGTGGTGTTGTTGAGCGTAGAAGATCCGAGTAGCACCGATACGCCCGAGGGCGCGCAAGGCCGGGTGCCGAAGCCGCTCGAGGAAGATATGCTGCTGACCGAGCTGGCGCGCGTGCTGTGCGGGCCGGGCGACACGGCGCGCATTCTGATTGTGGAGGATGATCGCGACCTGGCGCGGGTAATCGGCGAGGTGTTTGCCCGCGGCGGTATTACCGTGCAGGCGGCGCACTCGCTCAAGGAGACCATCGACGCCTGCTCCGACTTCGCGCCACACCTGCTGGTGCTCGATATCGGGCTGCCTGACGGCGACGGCTTCAACGTGGTGGATTGGTTGCGCCAGCACCAAAACCTGGCCCACCTCCCGCTGGTGGTGTACTCGGGCCGCGAGCTGTCGCCGGCCGAACGGCGGCATCTCACGCTGGGCCCCACGTATTTCATGGCCAAGACGCGCGTGCAGCCGCAACAGCTTGAGGCCTTGGTGCTCACCATGCTGCGCTCCCTGCGGCAAACCCACGATGCCGCAGCGGCGCCATCTTCCGTACCGGATTCATAACCCGTTTTCCCCCTCCATCCATCGACAACCCGGCTCCTGCATCCGACAATGGTTACGTGTAGCGCCGGTCTCCAGACCGGCTGTAGTGCGGGTCTCCAGACCCGCACCCGCCAGAAAACGACTACGAATTCAAGAGGGAAGAGCAATAATCAGCAAGGAGCCTTTCCAGAGTGGCCCGCAAAATCCTGATCATCGACGATGAAGACGATATCCGCGAAGTAGCCGCGCTGAGCCTGGAAAGCGTGGCGGGCTGGGAGGTCATCAAGGCCAGCTCCGGAGCCCAGGGACTGGCGCGCGCGGCGGAACATCAGCCCGACGCCATCCTGCTGGACGTGATGATGCCGGGGATGGACGGCCCCACGACCTTCCGCGAACTGCGCAAGAACCAGGCCACGGCGGGGATTCCCGTACTGCTTTTGACGGCCAAGGTGCAAGGCACCGACCAGCGGCGGTTCGCCGACCTCGGCGTGGAGGCCGTGCTCTTCAAGCCCTTCGACCCCATGACGCTCTCCAAGCAGATTGCCACTGCGCTGGGCTGGAAGTAGAGTGTTGGTTGCCATGAAAACCACCTCCCAACCCGGCCCCCACGCGGATGCGGCTCTCTCGCAGGCGATGGACGGCTTGTGGGTGCGGTTTTTGCCGGAGCTCCTGGAGCGGGTGGCCGTTCTTGAGGCGGCTGTCCAGGCCGTGAGCAAAGGCAAGCTCACGGCAAAGCAACGCGAAGCCGCGCAATCGGCCGCGCACAAGCTGGCCGGCGTGCTGGGCACCTTCGGCCTTACGCGGGGCACGGTCCTGGCGCGCGAATTGGAGCTGACGTTCGCCCGCGAATCCTCGCCCCGCCGCGATGCGGGCAAGAAGCTGGCCGAAATTGCCGCGGAATTGCGGGCGATGATAGAAAGCCGCAAGTCCTCGGCCTGACGCGGTCGACCTACTTGATAGTTTCTGACGAATCCTGGCGGAACGGGCTTTGTATCAGGGCACGGCTTTAGCCGTGCCGAAAAGCCGCAAAATAACGACGGGGTTTTAGCCCCTGAGCGATGTTTGTTGCTCCTCAAACATCTACTTTTCGATTCGTCAGGCATTACCTGGCCCCGCTAACTCCGCTAACTCCGTAGCGACCAATTAAACTCATCTCAAGTGACCACACGCGATCCATTTGCGCCATTTCCGATTGACGACCAGCTCGGACTGCACTTCGACGAGCCGCGTGCCACGCGCCGCATCTGGCCCGTCCGCGAGCTGGTAGCGCAGGTGCGCGAGCTGGTGGAGCAGGAGTACGGCGACATCTGGGTAGAAGGTGAGATTTCGAACTTCCGTCCCGCACCCTCCGGACACGTATATTTCACGCTCAAAGACGCCGACGCCCAACTGCCCATCGTGCTTTTCCGGCGTCAGGCCATGCTGCTCCGCTTTCGCCCCGAGGACGGACTGCATGTGCTGGTGCGCGGACGGGTGAGTGTCTACGAACAGCGCGGCCAATTGCAACTGGTCGCGGAGACCATGGAGCCGGTGGGCGCGGGATCGCTGCAACTGGCCTTCGAGCAACTGAAACAACGGCTCAAGGCCGAGGGCCTCTTCGACGCCGAGCGCAAGAAACCCCTGCCCATGTTTCCGCGCACGGTAGGCATCGTGACTTCGCCCACGGGCGCCGTGATCCGCGATTTCTTGAATATCGTCAGCCGGCGTCACTCGGGATTGAATGTTCTGCTATGCCCGGTTTCCGTGCAGGGCGATTCCGCGCCTGCGGAGATCGAAGCCGCGCTGGCCGAGCTCAACGCTTCGCATCTCGTCGATCTCATCGTGCTGGCACGCGGCGGAGGTTCGCTCGAAGACCTGGCCGCCTTCAACAGCGAGCGCGTGGCGCGGGCGATTGCATCGAGCAGACTTCCGGTCGTTTCTGCGGTCGGCCACGAAACCGACTTCACAATCGCGGACTTCGTCGCCGACCTGCGCGCGCCCACGCCCTCGGCTGCAGCCGAGCTCATTACCGAGGCGCAGCACAAGATTGCCGAGCATCTGGCCACGCAGTCGCATCGCCTGGAGCGCGCGGCGCGCTTTCAACTGCTGCAGGCGCGGCAGCGGCTCACGCGATTGCCGGTAAGCCGCGCCGAGTCGCGCGTGACCACGCTTTTGCACCGTTTGGGACAGCGGCTGGATGACGCGACCCAGCGCCTCGATACTGCGCTCACCGCGCAACTACGCTTGCGGCAGAATCGCATTGCGGAGCTGGCCGCGGCGGTGCTGCGGCACGATCCACGGCAAAACCTGGCCCATGCGCGCGAGCACCTTGCCGACATGCGCGCCCGCCTCGACCGCTGCCTGGAGCGCCTGTTGCAGTCTTCCGCGGCTTCATTCAACGCTCTCGACGCGCGCCTGCATTCTTTGTCGCCCTTGGCCGTGCTGGATCGCGGTTATGCGTTGGTGCTTTCGGCTGAGGGCGCGCTGGTCCGCTCGGCGGCGCAGATTGCCGCAGGCGATCATGTGACCACGCGCCTGGCCGACGGTTCCTTTACGGGCCGCGTAGAATCCATCGTTCGGGTCGAATCCCCAACCCAACCTCCATCACCTGGATTTATCGGTAAGAAGAAAAGGTAGCAGCTCGTGGCCTGATAACGTTCGCCGCGCCCAGTTTCCCGTTCAAATTGCAGCCTCCCAAATGCACGAGTGAACCGATTCTCCGATCGACAAATCCGGACTAGGCGACCCCCTACCCCCGAACCAGCGCTGCATGAAGGCTTTGGATCAAGCGGCGGATTCCGGTGTCCCAGTTTGGAAATAAATCGACCCGGTTCAACTCTTGCAGGGCTGGATGAGGGGGCGCGCAGTCATCAAGACGAACTGGCACGATAAAAACGCGAGAATCTGGTACTGAAAGTGCCGTCTCAAGTCCCTCTCGGATTTCGCGCTGAACAAAGCCCCGCTTTTGCACAGATATCTTCGAAAGCACTGGGATAAAAAAGTCGGACTTTTTGATCATTCGGGCAATCTCTGCCTTCCAAGGGACCCCTCCCCGCAGATAATGTATGTCAAGCCAACCAACAAGGCCAGCTCTGTCGATTGCATCCTTAATCAGGATGGCCGCCGCGAGATCTTCCCGAGCGTAACTTATAAACACTAACTTCCCAACCTTGAGTTCGACGATGAAGCCGTCATGCGTGACCAACACGCGGATGCCTTTATCTCGCAAATCGAGACCGGAAACAACAAGCTGCCCATCCAAATCTCGACGCCAGAGGCAGTTCTTGATGTTTTGCCTTTCCTCATCCCTAATTACCGCGAGGTCCAACTCGAATTGTTTCTGGGGGGCCTCGAGGCCCTTGTATTCGAGGTGCGTGTAATTGAAGTCCGTGTAGTTTAGGAAATAATCGTAAAGATCTGACTTCCGCTTTCCGTTCGGAAACGTCGACGCTTCGTAGATCTCGCTCATAAGTATTTCGACCGAATGACGCGTCCTGAAGTAGAATGCTATCGAATTCTAGCACCCGCTATGTTCTAAATTCCGGTCGGCCAGGGGCCGGTGCTTGCGGTATCCTTGTGAAGAGGCGGCCCTTTAACACACATTGCGCGCCGCCGTGCATTGGGTTGTCAGCCGACTTCAGAATCGAGAACATGAACTTACTCCGCTCGCGTCTTCTCTTCGGCACCGATGGCATCCGCTCAGTCGCCGGCGAATCCCCCCTCGACCCCACCACCATCTTCGCCGTCGGCTTGGCCCTCGCCCACTCGCTTTGTAAAACGTCCGACAAGCCCAGAGTCCTCCTCGGCCGCGACACCCGCGAATCCAGCCCCTGGATCGCCGCCACACTCGCCGCCGGCCTTCTTCAGGCAGGTGCTCGGGTCGAGTCCGCCGGAGTCGTCCCCACGCCCGCTGTCGCCTTCCTCGCCCGCGAGCACGGCTTCCATGCCGGCGTTGTCATCTCCGCCTCCCACAATCCGTGGCAAGACAACGGCATCAAGTTCTTCGGCGCCGACGGCTTCAAACTCCCCGACGCCGTCGAGCTCGCCATGGAGCACGAGATCCTCCTCCACGCCGCACAAGTCGACATCTCCGATCCGCACAGCTTTCCGATCGTCGAGGACAATCCGTCGCTCCAGGCCGACTACATCCAGTTCCTGATCGATTGCGTTCCCGGCCTCTCGCTCTCCCATTTGAAGATCGTTGCCGATTGCGCCAACGGCGCGGCCGCGGCCATTGCGCCCGAACTCTTCCGGCGTCTCGATCACGAAGGGCGCGGCAACATCACACTGCTCCACATTGCGCCCGATGGCCGCAACATCAACGCCAACTGCGGAGCGCTGCATCCGGAGCACGTGGTCGCTGAGGTGACGGCGCGCGGCGCGGACCTGGGCGTGACTTTCGATGGCGACGCCGACCGCTGCATGCTGGCCGGCCCGCAAGGCAACGTGATCAATGGCGACGCCATTCTGCTCGTGGCGGCCCGCGACCTGAAAGCGCGCGGCATGCTCACCGGAGACCTCGTGGTGGCAACGACCATGTCGAACATGGGACTGGAAGCAGCGTTGAAGCGCAGCGGCATCCGCATGGTGCGCGCACCGGTGGGCGACCGCTACGTGCTCGAAGAGATGCAGAAGCTGAATGCGGCTCTGGGCGGCGAACAGTCCGGCCACATTCTCTTCCCTCACCTCGCAACCACAGGGGATGGCCTGCTGACGGCGCTGGTGGTGCTCGATCTGGTGGCGCGCACCGGTAAATCTCTCGACGAACTGACCGCCGATCTCAAGGTCTTCCCGCAGGTGATCGTGAACGTAAAGGTACGCGAGAAGAGGCCGCTGGATGCGATTCCCGCGGTGGTCACCGCGATTCGCGCCGCGCAAGAAGAGCTCGAGGATACGGGCCGCGTGGTGATTCGCTACAGCGGCACCGAGGCGCTGGCACGAGTAATGATCGAGGCCGAAAGCGAAGAGGCGATGCGGCGTCATGCGGAGGCGATTGCCGCAGCGATCCGCGCGGAACTCGGCGCCTGAGAACGGCCCACGGCAGACGGTTGAAAACTCGAGTCCCCGCAGCCTTTACCATCAATCTATGCCCCGCTTCCCTGCCGGCCAAACCCTGCTCATCGACGC
>Ga0181533_1002698_pt1 | contig 20406 bp, 16 predicted proteins | sample PEATcosm2014_Bin_45_FD_119772 | JGI IMG/M metagenome (GOLD analysis project Ga0181533, IMG submission 119772) | Peatland microbial communities from MTU Mesocosm Facility, Houghton, MI, USA - PEATcosm2014_Bin11_60_metaG | ecosystem: Environmental > Terrestrial > Soil > Wetlands > Peat | place...
CAAGTCGCGCATGTCGGAACTGGTCTCTGACACGCCGAGCAGCCCGGACTCGAAATTGACCATTTCATTGAATCGTTTTGCATCGAGGCCCTCGGTGCGCGCCAGATACCAAAGCAGTCCGGGATCGAGATCGCCTGATCGGGTGCTCATCGGGACCCCGGCTGTCGGGGTGAAACTCATGCTTGTGTCCATGGGCTTGCCGTTATGCACCGCCGCCAGGCTCGCGCCATTGCCGAGGTGGGCCAGGATGACCCGGCCTTGTGCCGATTCAGTTCCGGCCAGGCGGGCCAGTTCTCCCATAAGATACGCATACGACAACCCGTGAAACCCGTACCGTCGCACACCTTGAGCTTCGTAGCGGCGCGGTATCGGCAACATCCGGGCCACGCGCGGCAGGTCATGGTGAAAAGCCGTGTCGAAACACGCCACTTGGGGCAGGTCAGGGAATCGTCGATGAAACGCCTCAGTCAACAGGATCTCCTCCGGCAGATGCTCAGGATCGAACGGACTGAGTTGGTGCAGTTCCTCAACCATTTCCGCAGTGATTCGCTGCGGCTGGCTATACTTCGGACCGCCATGCACCACCCGATGCCCCACCGCGGTCAATGCATCACGCTTGCTGCGTTCCTCGATCCAATCCATCAAAGCGCCCACAGCCACCGTGTGGTCCGGCGCATTCACTAATCGCGAAAAGTTGTCCGCCTGGTCCAGGCCTTTCACCCGCAAGGTGGCCTCCGGCAGTCCAATCCTCTCAATCCCGCCCTCCAGAATCCGTTGCAGCGAGTCACCTGCCTCGAACAACGCGAACTTGATGCTCGACGAGCCGCCATTGATCGTCAGAATGCGCGGGTTAGCTGGTTTCATGGATGATTGGTCCGTCATTTTGCAATCCTACCTCACGAGCGTGCGTTCAACAAACCTGTGTTCCACCGGTGGTGGAGCTTGGAGGCGCAGGCTCAACCACCTTAGGCGAAACAACGCCGTCGGTGAACCTTATGGATTAAATAACACATTCGTGGCAAGGTGGAGGGCATTGTCCGCAGTCTTGCCCTTACAAGCCACCGACAAGGTCGGTGGTAGCTTGACTAAATTTTAAATTAATTTTTAAAAATTGCAACAGGCAGTCCGAATTGACTCATCGAAAAGTTAACCGAAAACAAATCGTTGCCTCATTACCGAATTATCTTAATGTGAAATGTCTTAATCCGGATTTTGTTAAATAGACTGGACGTGATACAATTTAACTATGCACGGCAGGATCGTTAATTTGACAACAAATACGATGACGCTGGCAGCTTCGCCAGTGAGGAGGTAAGGTATGTTTTGCTGCTTCATATGCATTCAATGCGGTCATTACGGAGACCCTGATATGTCCCGCTGGAAGAAAACGGACGGACAGGACAAACGATGCCATCAGTGCATTATAGAGGGTGGTGATGCTACTCAAGAAGAGATAAGGCTCTGGAAAGATACTCCCCGTTTTCAGAAGGCACCCGATCACCTTCCGAAGGGTGAGCTTGTTAAGTGATATTTGTCCCTTCATGTTCATGGTATCACTGGGCTTGGATGATTTTCATATAGTCTCGGTGATCCCTTCAGATTCGACCATAATCATGTGTGCGCCAGCATCCAGATGCCGCCGTGCTCGGATAATGGCCCATTCCGCATTTCCGGTGCCTTCGGTCTCCAGTTCCTCGACAGAGCTTGCACCCCCTTGCGCTGAACTGTGTCCCCACTTCCACCTTTGCCTTCAGACGCGCCTTCTGCACCTTTTCGGTAAGACGTACCAGGTCATCGACTGGTATGCTCAGAAAACCTCTCGACAGCACTCCTTCCCATTGTTAGAACATGTTCGATAAACCCTCGGGATCGACCTGAACGTGATAGCTGTGACAGAGAGCAATGAGTTCTTTCAGTCTGCCGGTGGCCATTAAACTGAAGGAGCCACATGCGAATTTTAAAATATCAACATAAGCGCCCATGGTTTCGAGGATGTCCTCGATGTAACGCCTGCCCATCGGAGTATAGTAGGGGCCGTGTATTTCCGTGATTCCTATACTTCGCGGTTTTCCTTCACGGGCGTTGAATTGCAACAACAGATGTTGACAACAGATGATTGCAAGAATGGCGCATGACTGTTTGCAATTTTTTAAAATTGATCTAAAATTTAATTAATTTTGAATCCGGTTAAATTCCCGATGTTATCTGTGATCTGACAAGAAATTGTCAAAATAGTAACTGGGGAAGAGTCACAAAATATTCGTAATCACAAGGGTAATTTATTGTCACTTGTAATATCCTTTTGGGAGGCTCAAATGAAGACAATCTCTTTTAATGTCCAGAAATAATTCTGCGATGAGTGTTCCCTGGCTCTGCGAAGATTCATTGGGAAGATGGATGGTGTCGATTCCATCGATACTGAAAACGGCAAGATCGTGATTGACTTCGATGATTCGAAGCTTACGGAACAATATATTCTGAGGATCTCTAGGGAAAACATAGAAAAGTTGGGCTACAGGCTGGAAGACTAAAAAAAAGCTTTGCTCATTTCAGTCAAATCTGAAACAGGACGTGAGTTCCTGCGCACAATTTTAGATGAAGGGAGGTTTTATGAAACCGATAGGTTCTTTGCTGATCGAACACAGGGTTATTGAACGCATGCTCGCTCTTCTTGACCGGGAGCATACTAAAATAATCAAAGACGGAAAGGTGGACAGTGCGGTTATCAACGTTGCGATAGACTTTTTCACAACCTATGTAGACAGATTCCACCACGGGAAGGAAGAGATGGTACTTTTTAGAGAGCTCCAAGGAAAACCGCTTTTACTCGAGCACAAACAAATTATGGACGATCTAATAAAAGAACACGCCTATTCAAAAGACACGGTGGAGAAGTTAAGGAATGCGAAAGCACATTTGGGTACCGAAAAAGAATCATTGGACGAAATTATAAAATGCATAGAATCCCTACTCAAATGGTATCCCGCACATATTGAAAAAGAAGACAAACACTTCTTCTTCCCGGCCATGGAATATCTGAGCTTACAAGAACAGGCCGCAATGCTGGAAGAGTTCTGGGAATTCGATGGAAATTTCATTCACGAAACATACATGGGAAAAATAAAGGCACTGGAGAGCAAAGTAAAATAACTTCTAATTGAGCAAGCAGATAAAGCCATGTATGTAATTAAGCCTTCTGGAAAAAAGGACACTCTTTCAAAAGGATATACGAGACGGCATCATCCGAGGACGGCAAGCGCATTCTCGTTGACCGACTTTGGCCGAGAGGCATCAAGAAAGAGAAAGTAAAAGTCGACGAATGGCTTAAGGAGATTGCACCGAGCGACAAGTTTAGAAAGTGGTTCGCCCATGGTCCGTCGAAGTGGCTGGTCTTTAAGGCAAAATATTCTCACGAGATCGGGGAAAAGTCTGAGCTGATACAGCGACTCAGGAAAGAATCGAGAAAGGAAACAGTGACCCTCGTGTATTCGGCAAAGGACAACGAGCATAACAGAGCAGTGGCACTCAAGGAAATCCTCGAGCATTTGTAATGTAACCTTCTCCTTTTTTCGCCACGCCAAGAAAAGTTGTAAAATACCTCTTCTCTCTATTTAACAGTATGATCATTCCTTTGAAGTACGCCGGTTCCATATAACCACCTGATAAGAACGCCACAAATACGATATCGGCACGGTGAATATATGCACCAGGCGTGTAAAGGGGAAAAGCGCAATAACAACAAATGCATTGACGGCATGAAATCGCGCGATCCACGGAAGAGGAGTAATAAAATCGAACTTCGGAGCAAGGGTAACAAGGGAAGAAAGCCACGGGGCGGCGGTATAGTTATACCACAGTGACCCCCAGCGATAAAAGAAAGAAATATAAGCCCCTGCTGCAACCTGGAGTAAAAGGTCCGCAATGAGCACCCAATCCATTATCGACGTAACTACCCTGACCCTGGAATTCGCCATCCTTCGAATGAGGAGAGTTATGAGCCCGGCAAGAGTAAAAACCGCAACCGTCAAGCCGACAATCGCCAGGACAAGCATCCGGAGGGGGTCTCTGTTGACGGCGGCAAAAAAGTTCGGAAGGGCCGCGTTAAAAATATGCATCAGCAATATCAGCACTATCCCATAATGCCACGGCACGGACCCCCAGAAAAGAGCCCGGTTTTCCAGGAACTGTGATGAGATGCTGGAATATGAAAATGGGTCTTTAAAGTAGCGGTACAGCCCGACCACAACAGCAAGAATAACCGCAACATAAGGGAAAACAACGAAGTAAATGCTCTCAGCCATGACGATCATTCTCCCTGAGTGATTCATCCCTGCCTGGCACATCCTTTCCCTCGTCTTCAAGGACGAGCAGCACTGCCTCAAGGATGCCTTGGCATGGATTATCGTTCTCTGTAAAACACTTCACCATTTTCTTGACAGAAGGAATTAAACAGTAGTCAATCAACTCCTGACGCTCTTCTCCCATATCGATTATCGAGAGAAATCTGAGCATGACACTGATATGGTCAGGCAATTCCCCATCCTGTTTAAAATTATGAGACCGGTAGAGTTCCCTTAACTTGACCATAAACATTCCTCTTATGGGGTCCTCTCCAAACAAATGGTGCCCTGCATAGGGGACACAAACAGCCTGAAGATCAAAAGTGCGTGTATAGACTTCTTCGATACGGCCTAAAGGGGTATGTGCAGCAAATGTGGCAAATTTATTCAGTTTCTTGCACGCTGAGTCATCTATCGGGGCAAGAACAGAGACGCACTCTCTTGTCTGTGCATAAATTGCCAAAGTCGGGTAGTCGAGGATGTCCGCGAACAATTCATAAAGTCGCGCAAGACTGTTGAGTTCTATCGAAATATTGTCCACCTTACCATCCCCGTTTCGGCTTGCGCAGATATCCTGAACCGGCGTCCCCTTTGTGAACCGAGGGGTCTTCAACAGATTCAATCGCCATCTCCCGCATGAAAGGAGGAATCGCGAAACGCCCCTCGAATGCCGCAAGGGAAGTCATCTGGTAGATCTCTTCGACCTCTTCGGGGTTTGTTCCAGCCTCCCCCATCATCCGATTGCTCTTTGCCTTATCCACATCACCCACCGTCTGTGCCCGTTTACACATTCGGACTGCAAGAAGCTTCCTGTTTACCGCAACGACTTCCGCTTCATCTCCTACTGAAAACAGGGACGCCAGATAGCGGCTCGAAACCCTCGATCTTTCCTGAGTACCGAAGAATTCGTTCCCGAGTTCGTAAAGGCCGTTTCTCACACTGGCCATGACGGGCAGCAAAGACGGTACGTAAAAGAGCATAGGGAGAGTCCGGAACTCAGGGTGAAGAGGCAGTGCGAGCTTCCATTTTTTCACGTATTTATATACCGGAGAGTTCTGGGCAGCGGTTATTGTCTGATTATGGATGCCGTCTTCCTCTGCCTTTCGTATCACATCTTTATCAAAGGGGTCGAGGATGAGGCTCCTCTGCCCTTCGACAAGTTCATTGTCAGGCAGGGCAGAAATCTCACTGACCCGGTCCGCATCATACAACAATATGCCAAGATAGCGGATGCGTCCAACGCAGGAATGAAAGCAGGCTGGCGCCTGTCCTGTCTCCTGCCTCGGATAACAGAGGATGCATTTCTCCGACTTCCCCGTCGCCCAGTTGTAATAGACTTTTTTATAGGGACACCCGGAAATGCACATCCTCCATGCGCGGCACTTGTCCTGGCTCACGAGTACGATGCCGTCCTCTCCGCGCTTATAGATGGCTCCTGCAGGGCATGCGCCCACGCAACCAGGGTTCAGACAGTGATTGCAGATGCGGGGCAGATAGAAAAGCACCATACGTTCCAGTTCAAATATCTGCCGGCGCTCTTCTTCGCTCAATGCCTTGTTATTAGGGTCGTTTGCCGCATAGATGGCTGAGCCGCCAAGATCGTCGTCCCAGTTCGGGCCAGCTTCTATATCAATGCGCTTTCCCGTGACCGCGGAAATTGGGACGGCAACAGGCAGGTCATCGCCTTCGGGGGCGGTAAAAAGATCCTCATAATGGTACGTCCACGGCTCATAATAATCGTTCATTGCCGGCAAACGGGGATTGAAAAAAATGTTCGCCAACGTCTCCGCTTTGGCCTGCAACCTTAGCTTCGGACTGCCCTTGCCTTTCAGCCATCCTCCCATGTGCTTTTCCTGGTCCTCCCAAAGCGTGGGATAGCCTGTGCCGGGCTTTGTTTCGACGTTGTTCCACCACATATATTCTGTTCCGCGGCGGGAAGTCCAGAGGTTCTTGCAAGCGATGCTGCAGGTGTGGCACCCGATACATTTATCGAGATTAAAGACCATCGAGACCTGGGCGCGGACATTCATGTTATTCTTTCCTCCTTACAGGTTAGAAGACCGGTTTCCCCTCAAGCTTATGAACGTATGCATAGGTATCTCTGTCAGGCCCCGGTGGTCCCCAGTAATTGAAGGCGTACGAAAACTGGGCATAGCCTCCTATCATGAGCGAAGGTTTAAGCCTGATGCGCGTCAGGCTGTTCGTCCCGCCCCCACGTTTCATATTCCTCGTGGGAGACTTGGGGAAGGAGATGCTCCGTTCGGGCGCATGGTAAAATAAGCCGACACCTCTTGGCACACGGGCGCTAACGGCGGCACGGGTAACGACGACCCCGTGATCGTTGTAAACCTCCACCCAGTCGTTGTCCTCTATCCCGATTTCCCCGGCATCCGTGGTGTTCAGCCAGAAGGGCTCGACCCCTCTGGAAAGCGTGAGCATGAGAAGGTTGTCGTAATAGGTGGTATGCATGTGCCATTTCCCGTGAGGTGTCAGATAGTTGACGAGAAGTGATTTTGCGATGGGAGGGCTTTTTACGAGATCTCCGGAATTCTGCATCATGATTTTGGGTTTAAAGGTCGGAAGGTTTTCTCCGCAAGAGATATATCCTTCATGGTCAAGGTAGAAATGCTGACGGCCGGTAAGGGTCCGCCACGGTACCAAACGTTCAATATTAATACAGTAAGAGGCATACGCACGCCCGTCATTCGTTATCCCCGACCAGCAGGGGCTTGTGAGCAGTCTCCTTGGCTGATCAAGGAGATCGGGAAAGACCATCCGCACAGAGCGGTGTTTGTCTGCAAGATCTGCCAGAGCCATGCCAGTGATTTTTTCCATTGCTTTGAAGCCGCGGTACGCTATTTCCCCGTTGGTCTCGGGGGCAAAGTGGAGAACTACATTGGCGGCATCCCTGGCCTCTGAAAGAGAGATATATTTTCCGCCGTTCCATGATTCGGCAGGCACACCCTTCAAGAATTCATCATAGAGGTCGTCAATCCTCCATTCGATTCCATGTTCTCCCATCCCATCTTTTTTTTCTCCTTGCCCGTAGGATATAAAACGGTTATAAATATTTACCCAGTCACGTTCCACGACCGAGAATTTAGGCATGGTCTTTCCGGGTATCGCCTCGCACTCACCTCTGTACCAATCCCTTACCCGGGGCTGGGAGATTTCTTGCGGAGTGTCATGCATAAGGGGAGCCGCCACAATCTCCCTTACTGGTTCAGGAAAATGGACACTGGCAAGTTCGCTTGTTTTCCTGGCGATCTCCTTGAATATGTCCCAATCATTCTTCGATTCCCAGCAGGGCGGTACTGCCGCGGAGAGAGGATGTATGAAAGAGTGAAGGTCCGTGGTGTTAAGGTCATCCTTTTCATACCACGTTGCAGCGGGCAAAACAATATCTGAATAGAGCGCAGAAGTATCCATACGAAAATTTATATCGATCACAAGATCGAGTTTTCCTTCCGGCGCGGGCCCTTTGCAGTGCACTTCTTTGATGGACGAGGAAACGATCTCATCAGCAACGGCATTTGAACTCGTCCCGAGGTAGTGCCTGAGAAGATATTCATGGCCCTTCATGCTCGCAAGAATCGCATTACCCCTCCATATGAACCAGACACGGGGCCAGTTTTCGGGGGCATCCGGGTCTTCGACGGCGAACCTTATTTTTCGGCCCTTCAGTTGCGTGACCAGCCATTCGATGACTTCCTGATCACTCTTTGCGCCAGCGTCTTCAGCCTCACGCACAAGGTCTATCGGATTACGGTTGAATTGAGGGTAGAAGGGAAGCCAGCCCATGCGTACGGCATTTACCTGCACATCTATGGGATGGGTATATCCGAGGACATTGCTCTCATCCCAGGAACTCCCGTATCGCCACTGGTCGCTGTGAACATAATGAAAAGAAGGGGTATTCTGGAGCCTCGGCGGCTTCATCCAGTCAAGAGCGAAGGCGATGCTCTTCCATGACGTCTCCGTGGCTACCTTCTCCTGACCCGTATAGTGGTTCAACCCGCCACCGTTTACCCCGATACAGCCGCAGAGGATCAGGGCCGTTATACCTGCCCGGTAATTCAGATTGCTGTGAAACCAGTGGTTAACTCCTGATCCAACGATAATGGTGCACTTGCCCTTTGTCTTTTCGGCTGTCACTGCCCATTCTCTTGCGAAACGGACAAGGGTCTCCCTGCCGATGCCCGTGAATTGTTCCTGCCATGCGGGAGTATATGGCATTGCAGCGTCATCGTAATCCTTCGGGAAATCCCCCTCCAGTCCTCTTCCTACTCCCATCTGCGCCATCAGGAGATCGAAGACTGTTGTCACCGGAACCTTTCCTTTTTTCATCTGGAGATATCTAACCGGGACACGGCGCTTGAAAACTTGTCCGCTTGCGAACTCTGTAAAACTGACCATTACCGAAGCGTCCCGGTTTTCCATGAAACTAATTAATGGGTCGATTAACGAGCCGTCAGCGCCGTCTTTCATCTCAAGGTTCCATTGCCCTTTTTTCTCTTGCCACCTGAACCCGATGCTCCCGTTCGGCATGCGAGGCTCCATTGTTATCCCGTCAAAGACAAGCAATTTCCATTCTCCGTTTTCTATACCCGTGTACCGTGTGAGCGCATCAGCCCGAAGGAACCTTCCCGCACGGTTGGAGCCATCAGCTTCTTCTATCTCGACGAGGAAAGGGGCGTCTGAATAGCGCTTGAGGTAATCAGTAAAATATTCGACTTTCCGGTCAACGAAGCATTCCTTGAGGATTACGTGGTCCACTGACATCCAGAAGGCTCCATCCTCACCGGCCTTCACTGGTAACCACCAGTCGGCATATTTTGATACCTGGCTGAAATCCGGGGAGAGGACGACCAGCTTTGTCCCGTTGTTCCTGGCCTCGGCAACGAAGTGGACATCGGGAGTCCGTGTCATATTGAGGTTGGACCCCATGGCTACGATATACTTGCTGTTATACCAGTCCGCGCTTTCTGCAACATCAGTCTTTTCTCCCCATACTTCAGGAGAAGCGGATGGAAGGTCGGCATACCAGTCGTAGAAGCTCAATGCCACCCCGCCGAAGAGTTGTAAAAACCTCGTGCCTGAAGCATAGCTGAGCATTGACATTGCAGGAATGGGCGTGAATCCGATGACCCTGTCAGGTCCGTATTTTTTTGCGGTATAGATCGTCGACGCGGCGATAATCTCCAAAACATCTTCCCACGTCGATCGCCTCAGGCCGCCCTTGCCCCTCGCCTTTTGGTAGCTGCGCCGGTCCTCCTCATTTTCGACTATCGATTCCCACGCAGTCACGGGATCCGGATAGATTAATTTCGCCTTGCGCCAGAGATCGAGGAGCTTGCCCCGTATGTATGGATACTTAATGCGTAACGGACTGTAGATGTACGATGAAAACGTAATGCCTCTCTGGCAGCCCCTGGGTTCATAATGCGGCAGTCCGGGCTCAAGGAGGGGGTAGTCGGTGGCCTGATATTCCCACGTGACGATGCCGTCTTTAACAAAGACCTCCCACGAGCAACCTCCCGTGCAGTTCACGCCGTGGGTGCTCCTCACTTTTTTGTCATATTGCCATCTGTTCCTGTAAAATTCTTCCCAAAGCCTGGCTTTCGGATTGAAAATATCTTTAATCCATCCCATTTCAGGTCACCTCGCTTTGCCGCGACTGCGGGAAGACTCAGCCATTTCCTCCCTCACCGGGAGAAGTCTGTGCCGCCAAGCCAACCATATTACAAACATCAGAACAATAAACCCAATTAATGCGATTATCAGCACCCGTGGCGTAAAGTTCTGGGGCTTAGAGGCAGCAATCCCTTTGAAAAAAGCCGCCAGATCACGCGCTTCCTCAGGGCTAAGGGGATGTTCTTTGAAAACCGGAACCATTGAGGGGAAAGGGATGTTTGTTAGGGCCAACACAATTCCATCGCCGAGGGCCGAATAAACGTGTGTCAAGTCGGGGCCCAGGTTGCCGCCCCCCAAATAACCTATTCTGTTTACATTGTGGCATGCTATGCAAGGGGCCCCTCCGTTCCTGAAAGCAGCTGCACCTGTAAACAGTCTCTTCCCCGCTCCAGCGTCCCCTGAGGGCGTACCTCTCGCCGGAGCAGAAGGCTCCACTACGCTTTTTCGAGAGCCGAGAAAGTCGAGCACCGCAGATACATCCTCGTTTGACAACCCGAGAACCGGCATTTTTATCTTGTATTCCTTGAGAAGCGCGACCGCAGTCGGATCATTTGAACTGAACATCTTCTCAGGATCAGAGATAAATTCTGCGAGCCACTCCTTCTGCCTTGTTTTGGTTATACCCTCCAGGTCAGGACCTACCTTCTTTCCGCCCCCGATGGTGTGGCAGGGAGCACACTTGGCATTGAAGAGTCCTTTGCCTTCTTCAATAGAGTTGTTCTCTGCTAAAACACTTGCAACAGTGCAAAGGAAAAATAAAACTAAGGCAAAGAGGCAGCAGTTCCTGCAAAAAAAAAGTTGTTTTCTTGGTTCGTTAATCATTTTGTTTGTGAATGGAATTCTTTCAAATGTTATGCCTTGCCAGTGTATATTTAACAGCTTATCACAAAACATACTCTTGTCAACGTCGCGGCAGCAGCGTGGCGCAGCAGCAGCGTCGGCGATCAGATTGCAGAGGTGCTCAAGATCGTCGACCAAGGCGAATTACCGCACAAGGTCAACTTTTTTTAGTTACCTCAACCTGCTGTTCATTTTCTTGACAATTCTCTGCGAAAAGATATGCTTTTATAATAAGCCATCGAGCGAGAAAGCCGTGATAAGGTTTAGATTTTAGGGAAGCCTATGATGACAATATTTTGTAGATTTTCATGTGACCATAAATGGATAGCGAGCTTATTCCCGGTGGTTTTGCCATGGGGAGTCTTCAATCTATAAAAGGAGGAGGTTGCTATGCTTTGGACGATCTTTGTGGTACTCGTGATACTCTGGATGTTGGGGCTGGTGAGCGGTTACACGATGGGCGGATTTATTCATATTCTGCTGGTTATCGCAATCGTTGTGGTGTTGATAAGAATCATTCAGGGACGAAGACCCTTGTAAATGATTTAGAGGTATTAATTTGTCTTCGTTACATTTATTAAAGTTGCAATAGTTATGATTGCACATCTAAACAGGATTATTAGAAGGACTCCGCAAGTGCGGGCTAGTAATTCGGGTTGTACACTGCATACAGTTACGTGAATCTCAAACTGCGGACTTTAAGTAGGAGCCAATACCGCGTCTGACACTGACCGAGAGGTCAGGTTCTGACTTTTACAATTTATATTCCAGCCAAAAACTCACCCTCTTCGCCTGCAGGCAAAAAATGACTCAGCTTTTCCCCAGAATCTTTGCCCGCAACTCCTCAAAGTACTGATTACCCTTATAGTAGTTTCCGCCTTTTAGTACAATCCTACGCGCGCCCGAAACATCGCCACTAAGGTACAAAACACGCGCATACCCATCGACAACATTATAACTTTCAGGGTCCAGCCTATAAGCCCTCTCAAGAAAGCTCCTGGCCTCCGAGGTGATACCCTTCATAGCGACGAAGTTCCCATAATCTACAAGAGTTGCTATATCATCAGGATCAAGTGAAAGAGCTGTTTTCCAATGCTCCACACCCCTTTCGATCTCCCCCCGCTGCACATAGGCAGTTCCCAATATCTGATGCGCCCTTATAAATCCAGGATCCAATGCTAGTGTCTGCTCTAATTCTTTAACTGCAATATAATCTTGTTTGGCAAACCAGAGCAGCCTCCCATAATTATAATGGGCCTCTGCGCTTTCAGGGTAAACCTCTGACGCTTGCCGCAGGTAGGCCAGCGCTCCAGCTAAATCGCCTCTATCGTAGTTCGCCTTTGCCAGTAAATTGAGATATGAAACCACCTCATTCAGCAAACTCATGTTCCAGGGCGCCATTCCAATGGCCCTTGAATAATAAGGTAAAATACTCGGCCCGGGAAGTCCCAGAAGCTCATATCCGTGACCCTCGAAGAAAATTCCTTCAGCCTGAAATGCCGCGCTGAGGCGGTCGGCATACAAACCTGCACTTCCGTTTAGCACGAATCGATCAAAATCATGTCCTCGCACCGACATCAGCAGTGAGTGAGTTGCAAAAACCCTCTTGATCGGAAGCAGCGCATATTCGTTCGGCGAATAAAATTCATAGTATGGCCTCTCGAAGCTATTCACAGGGCCTGACGGGCAGGAAGGGCGGAGTGTTGTATCGTCCGCAATGTAGTGAGTCAGCAAGGCTTCGGGCGATGTCAAGCCGTATTTTCTGATTCCGTGAAAGGCGCCCGGATCACGCTCCATCACCTGTCGCATCCAACCGGGATCAATATCGATACGCTCATTGGAGCCGACAAGAAAGGTATTCGATATAGTAATATTCCCCGCGGGCGGAAAATACCAGAGCATAACGCGCGGAAAAGAATCGAGAAATGTTCGGACCACCAAAATATACTGTGATAGCGGTAATGCCGTGGGCACCCATTGAATTACGAGCCCACCCGGCGCAAGATGTTTTTTAAAAAGGGTGTAATATTCCTTAGAATACGAAAGTGAGTTGGTCGCATAGTTGTCCGCCGTCTTCTCGTCGGCTGAGATAATGTCGTATTGTTCCTTTGTGATCTGCAGAAAACTACTCACGTCATCAACAACAATGCTGGCGCGTGGATCGCTGAGAACCCCGAAGTTTTCTTTCTGAAAATACTTGGTCCCCTCCACGACGTCGTCTGATATTTCTACACACAGGACTCTCTTTAACGCGGCATGCCGCGCACTCTCACCGATCAGAATGCCCGAGCCAAGGCCAACCGAAAGCTCAGATTCATATTTCTTCAGCAGAAGCTTGGGCAGGTGCGCCAGAATCTGCTGTTTATAATCGGTATTACAGGTCCCGCCTATCGTGACGCCATCAACACTTATTTCCTTGCACCCGATATCGTCGTTGACCCATACTTTAGTCGTTACCAGCCCTCCCTCCTTATAATAGAGCACCCTGTCATTCGGAAATTGAAAGTCGGAAGGAAACTGAAAAGGGATTGGTATCTGCACCAGAACATAAGTAATTATTATAAATCCTACAGGTGTTGCGGTCATTACGCCCCTGGCATGCTTCCATTGGGAAAGAGAAATAACTAAGGCAAGGCATACGTTCAGGACGGCCATAAGGAGAATGCCTTTTTGAATACCCATGACCGGCATGATCACAAGTCCTGGCAGCAATGCGCCAAATACATTACCAAGCGTATTAACAGCATAGATTTTCCCCACCATTGCTCCGGTGCGCTGAATATCCTTCACAAAAATCCTGCTGATCAGGGGCAAGGTTGCTCCAATTAATGTAGCCGGCAGAAGCATGAGGACCAATGCCAGACCGAATTCAGAAAAAATAAGAAACCCGAAGCGGCCCGACATGCGGCCCATAAACGAGTGAACAGATTCAGAGTTTATAAGAAAAAACAGCAAGGGCAAAGAGACTGCAGATAACGCCCCTATCAGAACTTCAATAGCCGCAAATAATTGCAAAGGCCTCTTGACTTTATCGGCGACTAAACCTATTCCATATCCACCAAGTGCAATACCCGATAGAAATGCCATGAGCATCAGAGTAAATGCGTACGTCGTGTTCCCGAACATAAAAACAAGAGAGCGTGTCCAGAAAATCTCATAGGCGAATGAGGTAACTCCTGACAGAGCAAAAGCCCAGAGCACAATCTGATAGATACGCCGCATTTCCGGGTCGGTGGCGGTAGTCAAAGGCGTTATGTTTTCAGAAGACGAGATGGTATTTATGGCCTTTGTAAGACCGGGACGTGATGAAACGAACCAAGCGAATAAGCCTACGGCTACGTTTCCAATGCTCGCTAAGTAAACGGTCCAGTGCAAACCAAAATGTCCTATGAGATAAAAACCAGCCATAAAACTTCCGGCAACCGCCCCAACAGTATTGATGGCATAGAGACGCCCCAATGAATGCCCTGCCTGAGATGAGTGCTTAATGAAACCCCGTGACAAGATTGGCAAGGTAGCGCCCATCAGGGCGGTAGGAACAATAAGAAGCGCAAGAACTATGAACAAACGGACTACGACGAATAGCGCCGGATAATCGCCAAAAAAAGAATATATCTCGACATAAAGAGGCGATACCCTGCTTAAACAAATTGAGGCGATAAACCCGGTGACACCGATTCCAAATTCGTAAAGGGCATAAAGCCGAAAAGGATTGCGACTCCTATCAGCGTATTTTCCAAGAACATAGCTGCCGATTGCAAGACCGGACATAAATGCTGCCAGGACAGTCCCTACTGCGAGGATGCTTCTGCCGAAAACAAGTGTAAGCATCCGGGACCAAACAACTTCGTAGATAAGCCCACATGCGCCTGAAATAAAAAAAAGAACAAAAATAAGCCTGCTCATAGGTAAAAAATATACTACAGAAAAATGCTATTGCTGTCAACGATACCGGCTGACAAGGGTGTGCGTCATGGTTGTGGGGCGCGCCAAGACGCCATTCCTGCTTGTCGCCGCAGTCCGGAGCCGGGCGCTATGGCCTCAACTTACTTCTTTTATTCTCATACATGGATTTATCAGCCTGCATTAAAAGCTCGTCGATCGAACATGGATTTGACGGATCGTAGTATGCTGTCCCGGTACTCAAGGAAAGTTTGTAGTCGCGCTTAATATTTTCATTATAGTTCTCGACTTTTTTTAAGAAACGCTCAATAACTTTCTCAAGGTGGTTTTCTGAAAATCCTATCGGGAGCACTACAAACTCGTCCCCCCCTATGCGAGCAATAATGTCGGAATCACGAAAACATTCTTTAATAATGGCGGCAGCCCAGCTTAAGGCCACATCACCCTCATGATGACCATATGCATCATTTATTTTTTTCAGATTATCCAGGTCTGCATAGAGCAAATAAATTCCCCTGTTCTGCCGTTTGGATAATTTTAGTTGCTGTTCGCAAAACGTATAGAATCCCCTACGATTTAAAAGCCCCGTGAGTTCATCGGTCATCGACATTCTGTATAATTGCTCTTCCATCAGCTTACGCTCGGCAAAGTCTCTGGATGTATGGACAACCTGCAAAATCTCGCCCTTTTCGTTCTTTATCGGGGATGCCGTGACCTCGACATGTTTTTTTCCACCGGCCATGTCATAATGCACGTGTTCTATCGCAACAGGCGCCCCGTTTTTTACAGCATCTATGAGAGGGCATCTGTCGTCAGGGGGAGAGCATGCATCGTGCCTCTTATGTGTCACTTCGTAACAGGTCTTTCCTATCACCTGTGATTTTTCTTTAATCCCGTACTCCTTCATAAAAGCCTCGTTAACATCCACTATAGTAAAATCACTAACGCTAATGATCGAGATGGCATCGTTCATGCTGTCAAGAATGGCCCTGGTGAACTCATAAGAACGCTTGAACTGATTTTCAACCTCGGCGCCAAAAATTCTTAGCATTTTGACTATCGACAAGGCGATAATCAGCGCGCAGGCGGCACGAAAAATCTGGACCGGAATCCGCACAACCGATAAAAATAAATCCGAATTTAAATAGGTAGCAGGAAATAAATTTACTTTGGTAACTATGAGCCCGCTTAAAACGCCATATGCAAGAAACGCTACGCCACTTGAAATAAAGTATCGTTTTACCTTTAAAGCTTCCAAGTCTTCTCTTTCCACCTTATAATAAAAAAGCAATCCCAGGCCAGTGAGCACGCCACTGGGAAACCCGAGAAAATACCTTACCAAAACGCTGCTTGTAACCATAAAAGCTACGGATTTCAGACTGTGAATAAAAATTAACAGTGCGACAGCAGAGTATAAGCACCAATCCAACATAACGGCAAATTTTTCAGGCAAGCGGGGATGTTTCATTGCAGCAATTCTTAAAAGTCGTATGCCGAACTCAAAAAGAAAAATAAAGGAAATGATAAGACAAAACAAACGGACAAGATCCAAAGCAGGAATTTCCCCTTTAATTATTGTCCACATGTCCAGGAATTCGTTTATACCATGAGTGACCCCAAATACCGCCAGCAGCCACAGGATACCTGCGAGAGGATATTTACTATCTTTTCTGAGCTGGGCCAGAATGGCAACTCCCATTACTACAAAAGAGAGTCCGTAGACAAAAAAGACAACATCTAAATGATGTTGGAGGTTTTCCATTGTCAAAATGTTACCACTAACGGTAGAATGCGTCAACTTCACGAGAGTCTGAGTCAGATTTAAGTGAGTAGTGAGTAGTGAGTAGTAAGTAGTAAGTAGTGAATGGCTGCCTTTATATATATGTTTTCTACTTACTACTTACTACTTACTACTTACTACTTACTACTTACTACTTACTTTTTTTCTTATCAATCCGGACTGGATGACAATACCCAATATTCCAAGGCAGATAAAGGCCAATTCGGACAACTGATGCCCTAAATGGAAAGTCCGGAGAATAAGAATGGCCCCCAGGAGAGAAGAGATGATAATAAGAGTCCATCCAAACACAACACTCATAAGGACAGTTCCGGCCAGACCGCCCGCAATGAAAAAAAGCCAATGGTAATCGCCGATTCCTGCGCCCAATGCCTTCAGCAATTCTATGAGAAGATAACCTCCTGCTAAAAAACCTCCGGCAAGCACGGCAAATTTTTGCAGGAAGATGGCCGCCATCGCTCCTAACGCACCGGCAAACAGGGCAATAATGAGTATCACGCCGTGAGGCTGGCTATGGACCGTACGCTCCGCAAAATCGAAAGCCAGGACAAAGCCAACACCGCCGAGAAAGAGCCAGAAAAGTCTACCACCCATGACTAGCAGAGCGGCCCCGAGGAAAAGTCTGAACAGTGCCATGAATTGTCCGCCTCCTATGATACTAGTCTAACACCCTGCGCATAAAAAAATAAGAATCGCATGAGAAACAAATTACCCTTTTCAATACCTCAGGGAAGACAGGAGAAGTGGGTCAACTTGTATTTACACAGATGATCCAAAGCAAAAACAAACTGACCAACAATCTATGCGTGCCCTGCTTGACAATCCTTTAAAACGAGTTATAGTTGTAAAGGGATAAAATCGAATATCCTTACCAGCTTCCTTGTCCGCACCTTACAGGGGGAGTTTGTGAGGGGTTTTTAGCATCCGTCAATTTCAGGAGGGAACATGAAGACCTTCGTTTGTATTACTGCAATCTGGTTGTTATTGTTTTTAATCTCAAATATTTCAGAAATTCGCGCTCAAATGCCGGGAGATCAAGAATACACTGTTATCAATGGCACTGTTTGTGTCGGCGCGTGGGTACCGTCGAAAGATGTTGCTTTACCAGGTTCTTGCGATGGACAAATGGTAGAGATGCATGAGTTTGCTGCTCTTGCCGCAAGGCAAAGCGCTGACAGACTCTCTCAGGTACTCAAGGCCCTCACCTCAATAGATCAGAAACTGGCTGTCAATAACGACCAGATCAAACAGCTGATCGGGGCCACCGTCAATACCCAGGGTTCGAATGAGCGGCCCAGGCAAGGCAATTTCTTGCGTGAGCTAATCACCAAAAGGTTTGACGAACTGCCTAAAGAAATGCTGGACAATGGTCTGCATAAGGAACAAATCACCGCGTTGAAGGAGGATATTCTGAAAGAGGTCGAAAAGCTCTATCCAACACATACGGCGCCCTCAGCCAAATAGATATGTTGTAGGGCCAGGTATTGGATTTACAATATTAAGGAGAATAAATGAACAGAGAAACCGGTAAGTCCATTAATATTTTACTGCTTGAAGAGGACCTTGGCGATATCGAACTGGTCAGGGAGATGCTGAGCTGCGTTGCAGGGAAATGTACGCTCATAACAGCAGGCCGGCTGGCTGCCTGCTTAAGTCTTCTGAAAGAAGGGACCTTCGATGTGTTGCTTTTGAACCTCAGGTTGCACGATAGCAGCGGCATCGAAACTCTTTGGAAAATTCAGGATATAGCGCCAAACCTGCCCATTGTTGTTCTTGCCGAATCCGCCGACGAGGAATTTGCTGCACAAGCCCTGGGACTTGGGGCGCAGGACTACCTGGTGAAAGGAAAGTTTGACGGCCCCATTCTTTCAAGGTCGATGCGTTACGCTATCGAGCGCAGTAAGGGTGAAGAGGCCCTGCGTGAGAGCGAAGCACGGCTCTACGGGATTGCTTCGGCGGCGCTGGATGCGGTCATCATGATCGATAATGATGGGCTGGTCACTTTCTGGAATGATGCGGCAACGAGCATGTTCGGGTATACGAAGGAGGAAATTACCGGCAAATACCTGGTCTCTTCTATTATGCCCGACCGCCATATTGATGCTTTTCTGAGGGGGTTTGAGGCATTCAGGCTGACCGGAGAGGGACCGGTTATGGGAAGGGTTTATGAGATTGAGGCAAAGAGAAAAGACTGGACGGAATTCCCGGTCGAGCTTTCCCTGGCTGCACTTAGGCTGAAAGGCAAATGGAACTCAATAGGCATCGTACGGGACATCACCGCGCGAAAGCGGTTGGAGGTGGAATTAAGGCAAATGGCCCACCATGATGCCCTGACCGGTTTGCCAAACCGGCGGCTTTTCATTGATATCCTGGATTTGGAACTGGCTGAAACACGGCGTCACCAAAATAAATTGGCCGTCCTCTTTCTTGATCTCGACAGATTCAAGCACATCAATGACACCCTGGGGCATGACATCGGGGACGAACTGCTCAAAGAAGTGGCCGAAAGACTTAGACACAGTATCCGCGAATCGGACACTGTGGCACGTATAGGGGGAGATGAATTCAATATACTTCTTGCCGATATTGCCAATGCTGACGACATCAGCGGTATCGCGAAGAAGATCGTCGATGCAATCAAAGAGCCATTCTGGATCAGGGGGCACCAACTGCATTCCTCAACCAGCATTGGTATCAGCATCTATCCTGATGACGCCGACACTACGGATGCTCTGTTTAAGAGTGCCGATATCGCCATGTACCATGCGAAGCGGGGAGGCAGCACCTGCCAATTCTATAGTCCTTCGATGAATGTACGGTCTATCGAACGTATGCGGACGGAGAGCTGGCTGCGGCAGGCAATTCGCCGGGGGGAACTGGAGGTGTACTATCAGCCGCAGGTGGCCGCAGACACCAGGCAAGTGTTCTGCGCAGAGGCCTTGGTACGGTGGAACCATCCCGAACAGGGAGTGCTTACCCCCAAGCACTTCATTCCTCTGGCCGAAGAAACCGGGTTCATTACGGCTATTGATGAATGGGTCCTTCGGACTGCCTGTGCCCAGTTCAGGGCGTGGCAAGAGGCTGGGCTTCTCAACCTGTCCATCACAGTCAACCTCTCTGCCAAAGAGTTTCAGAGACCGGATATTGTGGACCGGATATCCCTTATCCTCCAGGAAACCGGACTGGAGCCGAAGCTCCTTGAACTTGAGATCACCGAGAGCGTTGCGATGAAAAACCCTGAGCATACAATTGCCAATATTAACAGGTTGGCAGAGATGGGGGTCCATATTTCCATTGATGATTTCGGTACCGGCTACTCATCGCTAAGTTATATGAAGAGACTTCCCATACAGAAGCTCAAGATAGACCAGTCGTTCATCAGGGACATCGCCACTGATCCCGATGACAGAGCAATAATCACCGCAGTGACCTCAATGGCGCACAGCATGAATATGAAGGTCATTGCTGAAGGAGTGGAAACGGAAGATCAGCTTTCTTTTCTGATCGAGACACACTGCGACGAGGCGCAAGGATATCTATTCAGCAGACCATTGCCGGCGGAAGAATTCCGTGAACTGGTAGAGGCCGGGAGATAACAAGCGCAAACCTCTAAGCAAGGAAGTAGGCGCTGATATGGCGCCTTTAAAACAAGAAGCTATTGAGTGTCTGCGTCTGAATGCACAAGTTATTTGTTCGCAGACACTAAGTACTTCAGTTCATAAATACGGTGTCACACCGAGAGCGTCGATGCGCCACGCCAGCGAGGCGCAGGACTGAGGCGTACCGTTGCGTACGGCGAAGGAGTGCAACGAAGCCGGCGAGGATGCA
>Ga0181533_1002700_pt1 | contig 20396 bp, 12 predicted proteins | sample PEATcosm2014_Bin_45_FD_119772 | JGI IMG/M metagenome (GOLD analysis project Ga0181533, IMG submission 119772) | Peatland microbial communities from MTU Mesocosm Facility, Houghton, MI, USA - PEATcosm2014_Bin11_60_metaG | ecosystem: Environmental > Terrestrial > Soil > Wetlands > Peat | place...
GTTGAGCTTCACCTGGCGCGGCAAGAGCAGCACGCGTTTCCTGCGGCCCGAACAGGTCGAGCCCATGCGCCAGAAGGTGGCCAACTACAAGCGCCTGCGGGAGCTGATGAACGAGTGGGTGAGCCTGGGAGTGGAACTGGAGCGGGCCGAACGAGCGGAGGAGAAACACGCGCGTGGACATTGATCCCCAGCGCTTGCCGGAAGACCCCGCCCTGCTGCGGCAGATGGTGACGAGTCTGGTGCAAGAGGCGGAGGCCCGGGAGCGGCGGCTGCGGCAACTGCAGCACTGGCTCGAACAGTTGCTGCGGGCGCGCTATGGGCCGCGGCGGGAACGGGTGAACGAGAGCCAGCTTTTTCTGTTTGCCGTGGCCTTGGTCAGTGCCGGTCGAGAGGCCCCCGCCGAGCCCGCAGCCTCGGCGGGCACGGAGAAAGCTCCCGCGGGGACGGGCAAGCCGAAGGGACACGGCCGGGGCGCCCTGCCAAAATCTTTCCAGCGGCAACGGGTGGTCTATGATCTGGCGGAAGGCCAACGGCAGTGTCCCGAGTGCCAGGGCGATTTGAAACGCATTGGGGAAGACGTAAGTGAGCGGCTGGAATACGTGCCTGCTTCGCTCGTGGTGATCCAGGAGGCGTGTCAGAAATACGCTTGTGCGAAGGGCTGCACGGTGGTCACCGCCGAGAAACCTACGCCACCCATCGAGAAAGGCTTGGCGGGACCGGGGCTGTTGGCACAGGTGGCCGTGAGCAAATATGCGGACCATTTGCCCCTGCATCGACAGGAAGAGATCTTCCGGCGGCAGGGGGTGGAGTTGCCGCGCCAGACGATGTGCGACTGGATGCGCGCCTGCGCCGAACTGGTGAGTCCCCTCTACGAACTGATGAAGCAGCGGGTGTTGGGTTCGAAAGCGGTGCAAACCGACGATACGCCGGTTCCGGTGCTGGACCCGGACTTGCCGCGCACGCGCACGGGGCGGATCTGGACCTATGTGGGAGATGACGAACATCCCTACACGGTTTATGACTACACGCCCACGCGCAGCCGTGATGGGCCGGAAGGGTTCCTGGAAGAGTTCCGGGGATACCTCCAGGCCGACGCCTACTCCGGGTACGATCATTTCTACAAGGAACCGGAACGCGGAATCATCGAGGTCGCATGTTGGGCGCATTCAAGGCGGCGCTTTTTTGAAGCGCAGTCTTCGGACCTGATGCGTTCGACGATGATGCTCGCCTATATCCGTTTGCTCTACGACGTGGAGCGCGAGGCCCGCGGGCGGAAGCTCGACAGGGAAGCCCGCCGCGTGCTGCGCCAGAAGAAATCGCAACCGATTCTGGACGACATCCACGCCTATCGCGTGCGCGAGCAGCCGCAGGTGCTGCCCAAGAGTCCCGAGGGCGAGGCCATCGCCTACACCTTGTCGAATTGGAAGGCGCTGACCCGCTACTGCGAGGACGGCGATCTGGAGATCGACAACAACGGGGCCGAGCGCAGTCTGCGCGGGGTCGCGGTAGGTCGTAAGAACTGGATGTTTTATGGCAGCGACAACGGCGGTCGCACGGCGGCCGTACTGAGCAGCCTGATCGCCTCCTGCAAAAGGCTCAGCGTCGACCCCTTCGCCTACCTGCGCGATATCTTCGAACGCATCAGTTCGCATCCGCAGAGCCGACTGGCCGAACTACTCCCGGACCCATGGCAAGCTGCCCACTCTGCGGTGGACGGAAAGGAAGGGGGATAACCTCCGTGGCCCGTTCCCGACGACCCTCGGGCTGGACTTGGGTCTATGATCCGGCAGGGGCATTTCGACGATCTAAACAGCCCGTGCCTGCCGACCTCCAACACGAAGTCGAGCGCCGCGCGCAGGAACTGATCGATTCCACCTTGAAACCTCGCTACCTCCAACCGCCTCCGAAGAAAACGGAGCTCAACTACTTGGTGGACCTTTATGCCCGCTGGCGAGGTCCGTTCTTTTACTTCTGCTCCCGATATTGTTCGCCCGGACCCCACGCCCTTTCACCCTTCTTCGAGTCGAAGTTCGCCCGACTTCAGTACGCTGGCGACGAACGGTTCAACCTGGCCTATTTCCGTCACACTGGACAGTGGTGGGAAGTTGCGCAACTCCTCTCACTAGAAGAATGCCTCTCCGAAATTGAAGCCGGCGGCCTCTTCACCCCCTAGCAGCCCGTGGTGGAACTGGTTGTTTTGGTGGTGGCCAGAAGAGCATTGTTTAGGGGCTGGGAATGCGAACGGCATTGCACCAGGCACCGGAGATACCTTGCTAAGGTCAGTTTTCGTGTCCAGACCTCGCCCAGCAGCCGCAAAAGGGTCAAAAAAAGCCCCGCGTCATAGCCCTGCAGGCCCCGCAGGGTGCCGCGACCCAAAAGCTGGCGCATCACCAGTCCCAAGTTGAAAGCCGCCGCGTGCACCAGCAGGCGTTTGAGAATATTCGGATGGCGCCGCAGATGGACGCGCCGTAAACCGCCGGTTTCGTACATGTGCGCGAAGCTCCGTTCCAGGAGTTCGCCCCGCTGCCATAACAACCTCTTCCCCCGTTCGCCCCGAATCCGGCGCCGGTTGGCGTACACCGCCGCTTGCTCCGCCTGCTTCCCCTCCCAGTGCCGCCGCCCCCGATCCGGTTCCGAGCAGTAAGTACGCACCTTCCAGTCCGCCAACTCCGCCCGTACTTCATTGCTGTGGTAACCCTTGTCCAGCGTCACTTCTTTCGGCCCTTCCGGATTCACTCCCGCGCCTTGCTCCGTCCCCGCCACGGTCGCGATCTGTTCTCCCGCTTCGCACACCGTCTCGCCCACCGTGGCCGTGTCCCCGCGTCAGCCGGTTGCACCGTGACCGCCACCACCGCTCCGCTGCTGAAATCCACCGCCTGCTCGACCTTGTGAGCCAAATGCGTTCGCCCGTCTTTCATCTTGGCAAGGCGGGCGTCGGGATCGTGCGGGTGCTCCCATTCTTCATTCGATCCCTTGTGGGCTCGCTTCCGATCCAGCCGCGCCAACTGCGCGCGCGTGGGCGTGGGGATCCCCGATTCTTGCGCCAGCCGCTTCAGAAACTCCTGGTATGCCCGGAGTTCAGCGAGTTGTGGATCAGCAAGGTAATCGGATGGCAAATCACGAACCCTTCACTCGCAACCCGCGTGGCTTGAATCTCACTTCGATTGAGCGTAGAGTGTTTTGATGCATTTTGAGCTGAGTTTGCGCAATCTTCTGTGAACAACAATCTCAGCGGAGGTTAGATCTTCATGCGTAAATTGCGGCAATTCTCCGTGTTCCTTTCGTTCTCCCTTCTTGCCCTTGGCGCCTGCAAAGCGCAGACCCCATCGGCAAACCAGTTGACCGTTATCCGTTTCGAGCAGGGCGGCAAGCCTCAGGGCGGCAAGATCGTATATGGCCCGGTTGGAGCGTCCTCGCAGCCCATGGCCATGAGCAAGCTTCTGACCATGGTGCAAAGCAGTTGCGGCGAAAAGCCGCAAATCGGACGGGTCTTCCAGTTCCGTGGAATCAACTCCGTGGGGGTCTTCTTCACGGTGACAGATCACCCGGAACGAGACTTGCCGTTAGCGGGATTGGTGATTGGCGCGAAGGCGGGGTCTAACCAAGCGGAAGCGGCAATGGTCTATGCCAAAGCGTCGGAATTCGGCGCCAAAGTCAACCCCATGCTGCAGCAATTGGCCAGCGTGTGGCATCCGGGCGGCGCGTCGCCTTCTACCGCGTCGACCGGTCGAAGCACATCAACCCCCGCATCGGGTGCGCCGCTCGCACTGCACAGGGTCGTCCTGCAAGACAGCACGGCAAGCGTCGCCATTCCCGCCGGTTGGACGGTGGATCCACAGAGCTACGGCGGCGGCGCAATCATCCACGGCCCACATAACGAACTCGCTGTCCTGGACAATGATGTCATGGCGCAGGACCCGAACGGGTCAGGCTACCGCAACATAATGCAGTATGGCCACGGAAGGCCCCTTCCGGGCCAGATTATCTATCCGTCCAACGTCGACCTGGTGAAGGCGCTTCCGGAGCTCGTCAATTTGATTCGCCGATCGAAGGGCCTCGGTCCAGTCGAAGTGAAGATCGACCACGCCGAGATGGTCTTCCCGCCTCAGGGCGCGTATTTTCAGGGCGAGCGTTGCGTACGGGCTTTGGGAGAGTACTCCACTGCGGAAGGCAGGCAGACGTTGTACAGGGTGCTGTGTTCGTTCGCGCCTGACCAATACGGCAGTTACCACTTCCTGGACTCTTTCGTCGCTTCCTCCGATGGTTCCCCGAGCCAGGTTTACGCCCTCGGGGAAGCGATCGTTGGCAGTTTTCAGGTTGACGAAGCGCTCGTCGAGCAGCGGGCGAGTGCAGAGGCTGCTCCCCACATCGCACACCTGAAGCAGGTGGATGCCGCTCAACGGGCGGCAGTCCAAGCCAACACTGCGCGCATCGTAGGCAACATTCAGCAGATTGGGGCCAACGCCACCGCCCGGATGAACGCCGTCGAGGCTGTCAATGAGCAGCAGCACGCCGACTGGAACGCCACTCAGGTCGACCATGCCCGGAACACTCAGGGCGTCAGCAACTATCTGCTCGACCAGTCGGTGATTGAGGTCAACGACGGCTATGGCACCGTCGGCCACGGCACGGTCTGGAACAAGACCGCGGAAGCGCTGGTCAAGTCCGATCCTAACCACTTTTCGTACGTGGATGTTCCCGATTACTGGGCGGGGACTGACTTCCGGCCGTGATCCGATACCCCCTCCCCACCCTAGCAATGCTAGGGTGGGGCACGCACCCAGTTCCAATCGATCGTGGGCCGGGATCGGCTGTGGCTGACTATTGCAAATCACATTGAGAAACGAGTCTTTCCGCAACCTCTGAAGTCGCACCCTTTCAAGACCAGACTTCCACCACGGGCTGCTAAGCATCGTTCCCAATTATCGGAGCCATCGCAATATGTCTCCTGGGTCCACCGGACGGGTACGAAAATCTCAGAGCTCCCGACAAGTGAAGCGATCGTCGTGGCTTCTTCTTCGTTGCGCGAAACCAATGCGCCCACAACCCTGAGGGCTGCTCCGGCCTCGAAGACACCCACGAAGGTTGAGGATTCATTTTCCATGCGCAAAAGGATTTTCGAACCGATGGGTACGTGTGTGGCAACAGAGCACTTACATGCCCAAGTGTATTCACCCACGCGCTCCTGCACTCGTAGCTCGATATCATCGAAATCGCTGTCGCAAGCAGCCGCAAATACTCTACGACCGCTTGGGGTCCAATAATCAGCACACAGGTGCCTCACATCACAATGCAAACAGGTTTCTGTCCCGACGTGGGCAGTTGGCGTCGAGGCCTGCAAAGCTGCTCTAGCTAACTCTGTCCTTTTAATTAGGCTTGACTGGATTTCTCGAAGTTGTTCTTCGCCCGGGGCGGGGACAGGCACGCTGCCATGCGGGTACGACAAAGTTAGCTCAGTCGCGAGGAAACCACGGGGATTTACGTCATTGTCGCGGGCCCATAGCAGAGCATATATCAGGAGTTGGTCAGCATGAAGTGGTGAGGGTTCCCCCGTTTTTAAGTCGACAATCAAAATCTTATTGTGAGTCAGCTCAATTAGATCCGCTATTCCCTTCCAGAGAAGAACTGGGGATTTCACGGGCACTTCAAAGTGAGAACCAAAGCCGAGCGCCTTTTTGACATTATACCTTTCCTTCGGTTGTACATCGGCAATGCTGGGCCACTCGACCCGTGCCAGTAATATTTGTAATCGCTCGCGCATCTGTGGAACTCGCCGCAGTAGTTCGGCGCGGAGGCGGTCAGTCCCTCGGACGCGGGGGTTGCCGGTGATCTCCTTGAGAACATCATCAATCTTACAAGCGATAATCTTTGAGTATCCTCCCAACTCCTTTAGAATCGATACTGCTCGGGAATCTTGCGAGGAGCCCAAGCCACGCAAACGAAGAGTCCGTGCGATCTGCCCCACTAATCCGTGAACAACTTGCCCCACAATCGCATTCATTTGGGGCTTAGGAGGATACCCTGGTTTCTCCCAGATGCCAGGATAGTCTGCGTGGCGTAAAGCAGCACGACGAGGGCAACTCTCGACTTCAATAAGCCACCAGAAGCTGTTCCAGCCGGGCAACGAGGCCCAATGGAGTGGAGGAGCGGCCGGCAATAATGGTCGTCCGTTTGTTGCCATGGCTTTAACCTGCCTGCGAGAGTATCTCGCTGGCGGCCCGCGGTAAATTTCTACCGACAACGATTTCGTCGACCAACCGAGTTGGGACAGAGGAGTATTCTTTCACGTCATACAATACGGGGTCGGCAGGGTCATCCGGGGCCAGCGGTGCACTCAAGCCAATTACCAACTGCCCCGCACCCTTTCTCGACAGAAGGATCGGGGCAATGACATGTCCCAATCCTGGCACATCGAGTTGGGCATTGCGCGTGAATACGACGCCTTCATCAGCCTGCCTTTCTAAGTCCTTGAAGAGAACATCCGTCGAAGCTCTGAGTCTTGCCTCTGTCCACTTCGGGCGTTCGCCGGTGAGCAGATAACGCAATAATGCTGCGCCCAATAGGCGGTCGAGCAATTCGTGTTCAAACTTGTTCTTGTAGCTACGCAGGCAACGATAGCAGGACCGGTCGCAGTCGCAGCGCTCTAGGATGTCCAATGCTTGCTCGAACACCGGAAGTCCGCTTGCGCCTATTTGCTTTACAAAACCGGCCCCCCCGGGGAGGGTGTCATAGAGGTAAATCTCAACCTCTTCGCCGCACCGCCCCAAGGGCGTGAGCGCAGGCCGATATTCCGCCTGAACTTCGGATGGTTCGATTCGCAGCGTGCTACATGCTGCCTTTGAGATCGCTTCACTTAACGTCCTCAAGGCAATGTTCGTAGCTAAAAGCGAAGGGGCAAGTGATACTGGGGATTGCACCCGGAGGGAAATCAGTAGAACATCTGTGATGAAGTCTGTTCCAAGCACGATGCCCTTCGCTGTTCGTCCGCCTTCGCACATTGGTTCTCGGTCATCTGGAAATGGCTTCTGGTGTGCACTTCCAAGGCCCGGGGTCAAAGTAATAGCAGGCTCAATGCGACCACACAGAGTGCAGTACGAATACCCCTCATCTTTGGGTCCGCGGTTCGTGACAAGCAAATGCTCCTTTAGGTGGTGGACGCGAATCCATTCATTAACTAACGCCCATTTGGACTCATCAGCAGGGGTTGGGGCGACCAGCCGGGCTCGAGTTGCGTAACTCTTCGCCGGCTGATCATCTGGAGAAACGCCTTCATCTAGGAACACGGGATGGGCAAAACCGGGTGGCCGTAGCCAGTATTTTGCCTTTCCAAATGTTCCGATGCCGCCACATGCAGGACAATCTCTCGACTCGCCCCTTTCTCCTGCAGTAATCGCAATCGTCCGAGCATATTGGCAAATATTGCACTCATAGTAGAGCCTTCTGTTTTGCCAAGCTGAAGCACGCTCACGGCCAACTGGTGAATACACCGCGCCTGACGTAAACCTCTTGCTGGCGATCCACACCTCCTTTCCCGGTGCGTATTGTGTGAGCGCGACCGATAGGCCCTGGGAAGGAGTGAACTGAAACTCGGGCCGGAAACGCGTCGATCTATCTCTGTCGAAAACGTAGAAGGTGGCCACATCGGTGGGAAAGGCGTAGCGCGGCAGAACGCCTTTGTAAAGCAACCGATCGAGTAAGTTCTCATTGACCACATCGGCGCATGGAACTTCTTCTCCCTCTTCTGAGGGGACTTCCGAAACTAAAGAATCGTCCTCATCATTCTGCTTTACAGCCGTGGCCGATGATGCGGCCGAATCAAATTCGATAGCTTTATCCACTTCGGTCACGGTGTCGGTTATCAGGCCTGCGAGTAATCTCGTGCGGTCAGCATCGTTCAATTCAGTTGGAATCCAGGCTGAAACAGCCTGGCGAAGAGAACCCTCGTTATTCTGGAGCCATTCAACGAAATCGGTCCGACTCAGAATAGAGCCGGATGATTTGAAATCACTGACCGTGCCGAGGACGGCAAATAAATGCGGCTGGTCTTCCGGAGAGATATCAGGGAGTTTGAATTCGTGGTACTTTTGAAATAAGAACGCCGTGACGTGCCTGCGAATGATCTCAACATTATCCAGCGTCAAATGTGGATCTTCCACCGGTCCACGGATCATTAGGTCCGGATTGGTGAAGTAATGCTCATCGTGTGAGTCGGCGCTCCCAAAGGCTGTTACAGTTGCGATCGCGTTTCCGCGCCGACCAGCTCGACCCGCGCGTTGCTGATAATTTGCTCTAGCTGGCGGCATGTTACGTAACGAAACTCCCGACAGCGCGCCAATATCAATTCCTACCTCCATCGTTGTCGTGCATGACAGCACATCGATGGCGGGCCGTTCATGGTCGTTGTCATCTGGCCCTAGATCAACATCTTGAAACAGCAACTCGTGCTCTTCTGCCTTCGAGAAAACATCCTTTGACTGTGCGTTATTCAATTGTGCTGTGTGCTCGGCTGCAATGAGTGATATGGGGGGTACGGGTGGGTCCTTGAGCACGAGAACCGTGCTGGAACGATAATAGCCCTTCCTGGCGATGAAAACGGGATCAATATTCGGATCGATTGGCTCCGCGGTACCTTTAGCGCAATTCGTGCAAATGCGTAGTCCGGGAAACAGACGTTGCGTCGTACGGCATGTGTTGCAATACGCCCACTCACCGCCGATTTCGAGAGAAAGTTCGCCCCCCCTGAGGCGGTATTGATTTCCGACTTCTTCAGTAAACTTTTGCAAGAGCTTCGGAAGCCATTCGTTAGCAAAGGTAACTCTAGCATCTCGGCCACTCACAATATGCTTGAATAAGGTGAAGTTTCCGGTGGCATGGGACTTGACGCGAGTCTTCCACCAAGCCTGCGGCGTCCTTCCAAGCCAAAACCCAAGGCGCTGCCACTGCTTTAACCACAAGCGAGCTAATGCCACTTTTTGTGCCGTAGTGTTGGCTACACCAGAGATTTCCGGGAGATTCTCAATCGCTGTTCGGTGCCGACTCGCCTCCGTAACGGAAGCGAGCGCCAATGCTTCAAGACCGTAGTATCTGTCGGAGAATGTGTCCGATATTCCGGAGAGAAGGGACTCGGGAATTCTGGCGGCGCGCACTTCTCCCCAGGTCCTTAGCAGTTCGGTTGGGTTTTGCAGAACGTTGTTCCGGATTGCTTCTTCGACAAGCAGTTCCGCATTGAAGTCCTCTCCCGATCGAAGCTCCGGCCTCAGTCTCACATCGAGTAACTTCGCACTGAGCAGAACAGCGAGATACAGATCCTCAATAGATATCAAAGGACCTATAGCGGGTATCTCCTGCAAGAGCTTGTACCCATAGATTATGAGGGGCCGGAGCGTATCCTGTGTCGAATACTTCTGAATGTTTGGAGCAAGCCTCGCAGCTGTTTGGCGGGAATCTGAGAAAATCAATACCTTGCGCCCGCGAAGCGGCGCAAGGCGAGTCGCGACAACCGAGCTAGGCGGTTGGATTTGAATCTGGCGCGTGATTAAAGCTTGGAATGGTTGATCGCCTTTCGTCTGGTGGTCTTGCACGGACGAACGGCCATACCCAGCGGACTGACCGCAAACGGCACACGGTCGAAACTCTCCTCGAGATCCCGTGGGGGTTTCGACTCCCTCTTCGTCGTCCGGGGAAGCTGAAACACCCCGCGCGTTTCGCAGATACACGGTCCGAAATCTTCCAGCTTTCGGCGGGTTCAACCTTCCTGTATCGAGATCGAAGTCAGCTGGCTCGACCTCTCCATCCCCAGGATGCTCAAGGAGAAGGTCCAACGGTTCTAGTTCTAACTTTTCGCCGGCAGCAGTGCGCACCGGAATGCCTGATTCTTGCCAGAGGAAATTCGGGGCCTCAAGGTCGTCAGTATAGGCACGAGCGTATGCTGTGCCACAGTTGCGGCAAGTAAAGAACTCTAGGATTCGGGTTCCGCAATCGCATCGTTCACGTGGCTGAGCATACATTTTCCCGGCTGGTCCGCCCCGTAGACCTTGTGGCAGTGCAGAACAATTTGGATCCATGCACACCCACAGCCCGGGCAGGCCTCGGTAAAACGAATGTACTCGGCATGGAAGAAGCCCGGGCTCATCCGGAGACTTTTTTGCCAAACTTCCCAGGGCCATCAGCGCCGTAGTCGCGCGGTCGGCGATCGTATTATCGACGCCAGGAAATATTAGAGCGGCCAGCCCCTCCAGGGGCTGCGCTTGTTGCATTGTTAGATTTACTATTAAATTCATTGGGGGGAAGCCGACGAGTGCGTTGTAGACCGTCTTGGAGAGGTCCAATGCACGTACTTCTTGGCGGTAGTCGAGAAATGGCTGGATCGCATTCAGACGCATCACTTCCGATTCGGCGTAGAAGTGATCGAAATCTATAGAGGCCAGCGCTTCGGCATCCGCTCCAGTGCCCACAGATGCAGGTGAACGAAGGGCGAGGTCCCCTGTGATAGGGACGAATGAATGCGGGGTCTTTCCAGTGAGTTCCGCGCCGAACTGAGGCGCGTATGTGTAGTCACTGAAACTTGCACTCGTGCAGATAACCTGTATTCTTTCAGGCGGAATTCCCAGCCGCACCCGCAGCCGTCGAATGAGCAGCGCGACCTCGGCTCCTGCCGCTCCTCGGTACAGGTGCGCCTCATCGAGTACAAGTAGAAAGTTCTCCTTGGGATGATCATGTAGCCACCGCCGAGTCTCGTCAAAAATCGGGCGCTCGAGAGGACGCATCAGCATATATTCAAGCATCGAATAGTTGGTTACTATCAGATCCGGAGGCGCTTGCTGCACTTCGTGCCGAGTCAAGAGTTCGGGATCATCAGCCAGGGTTACGCAGCGCTTGAACTCTCCATTCTTGTCCTGCCACCGTGAGCCGAGCCTTCCGAACCATGCGACCAAATCGGGCTTTGCAGGCCATTTCCCGCGTTTCTGCAATTCTTCGACGAGACTTTTCGAGACTTCACGTCGTGGGGAATTTGGATCTAATGAATTCAAAATATGACGAACGTAGTAAGCACCGATCGATGATAAACGCTCCTGGTCTTTCTTTGGGTCACGGACTCCCGGGTAAAGGGTCCTGCTCGTATACCGCGCGAAGCGTGCCGGGCGACCAGCCCATGTTTTGAACCGCAGGGTCAGGCGTTTATCACCGAACAACAACCTCAAACGCCCGAGCTGATCATTAACGAGTGCGTTCATCGGATACAAGATCATCGCCCTGACCGCAGCGTAATCCCGGAAAGAGCTAGGGTTCGCTGTCGCTTCCCTGGCAAGCTTGCCCAGTATTGGCAGCAGGAAACTCTCTGTTTTTCCTGACCCGGTTCCGGTCATTATCACGAGGCTTTTTCCTTTAACGAGAGATTGGTAGATAGCCTCCGTCTGATGATGATATGGCGGGTCATAGACCAGTTGCCTTCCTTGCTCATTAGGGCTGCTTAGTGTTTCAAAAAGTCCGGCAATGTGGGGTTCGAGATTTTCGATGTCTCTAAATCTACACCCTGGTTTGTAGCGCGGGGTGCTCTCGATGTAAGGACGCTGATATATGACACCGAGGTCGTCAAGCAGTCTGCGCCGCTGGGCAATCAAGCCGGGATCACCAATGTGATACGTGGCCTCAATATACTCACGCAAAGAGCGCTGTAATTCGTTGATCGTTTCGTTGATTGTCGCTGGCATGTTATCTCCCGCTCCCGTCCTGCCGAACCATCCACATTCGTTCTTGAGCGAAATTGATTTCCGCGTCGAGTTGCGTCATGTCGAATGCATATGAGAACAAACAACCGGTGCTTACGACGGACCTACCGACGAAATCCCACCTCCGGCGAGCCCACAATGGCACAGGAGAGAAGAAATCGAGAAGCCTTTCGTTTGGGCGGGCGCCGTCACGCACTCGGAAAATCTGAGGTGTGCCTCTCATTGAATCTATTGCCTGCTGTAAGTGGAAGGCCTCATCGCAAGCTCTCCATTTGTGTTCATATATCGGCAAATCAAGTAGCTTTTCGAGCGCCCCGCCTTGGATTGAGACATAGCACCATAAATCGGCCCCGAATGGCTGCGGTCGCCTCGCGACGAATAATCCGGTCTGAGTCTTTAGCGGTATCCACCTGCCCCGGTAGAATCGGACGGAGCGTTTGGGATCAAGTAAAATCATTTCCGGGATGGCCCCAGAAATGCCCGCGAGGGCAAGTTTCTGGTCGTACTTTGCTACGTGGTTTCCTGCGGGGGCACACGATGGTAATCTCAACCACGCCTCTGGTTGCACCTCCAAAAGACCGAGATCCAAAAGGCGAGAGCGCGTCTTGATGTCCGCGTTGTGGATGGCCACTCGATAGTTTTCAAACGTTAATGTGACATCAATTTCCACGTCAATTGGAAATCTTCCGTCGGGGTAGATACCGAATAGCAGCACTGTTGATTCAGACAGATATACGAAGCTCGGTGGAGCGGCGTACAACAGTCGAGCAGAGGTCTGAGAGGCAATATCCCTAGATTCAATAAAATCTCCGTAGGCCAGCAGCGAATCCAACATGTCCTCAATGTTGTCTCCTAGCTCCTCCGGGTCAAGATCGAAGCCTTCGAATGCCCCTGTGACTGTCCGAATAAGTTGGGAAGGTGGACAAGGGCAGAGGAAGGCTCCTGCTCTCCTCAAAAGAGCCGCAATGGCTTCGGGGGCAGTCATGTTGATGAGGTCGGAATCGAAACCGAGATCCGAGGCGGCAATTGACTGCACGGCTTCCACAGTGATTTGCTGCATTATGAGCCTCAGTGAGCTACGTTGTCGGTAGACGGCTGCATTAGAGTGACAAACCTTGCCGTCCTCGCCAGGAGACGCTGCCGACGCAGGTAAGTGAGAGCGATGGCAAATTCGTCGGCAGCCCACAGGCGGACGCCTTCGGTGGCGCCGAAGGAGCGGAGAGCAAACTCCGTGATCCATTGATAGCCACTCATCCCGTGGTCATGTGCAAGCGAGATGGCAGGGAGTTCAGCGAATTGGTGCAACGTGCGAACCAACAGCTTCGCTGCGCCATTTATGGATAACCATTTAAACTCGTCAGATTTTGTGGACAATTGATTCAGGATATAGTTCTCCCTCGGGCTCTTGGAAATCGTCTCCTTGAACGTCTCGACAAGGTCGCGGTCTTGGTTCAGGGTACGTTCAATTGCGGCCCATTTGTCGCCGCAGAGCAATGCTACAATAGTATTCCTAAGCATACTGAGCACTTGTTCTTTTCGTATCTTTGCGAACAAGTCGCCTGGCAGGCGTGATCTCGACCACAACTCGAAGACCGCGAATATGTGCTCGAGACGGTTCTCAGCGCTCTGCGTTCCAACAGATGTACTTCCTAGGCCAAGATCGTTCAGAGAATGAATCCGCGGCGGGATAACTACGGAGCATTGGTGGTCGCCAGATCTTCCGAGATACAGGCCGCCGTTTTCGGGAACCTGGAAGCCCGCAAGAAGCTGAGGCCCGTTCAGTATTTCTTCCCGGTCTGGGTGGTCAAATGACAGATACGACACCGTAATCGGTCGCTCCTCGTCGAGTTGAACGATGCGCAGAAAGTAGGATTGATTCTGATGGCGTAATGCCCATCGTAGTGGAACAAACTCTCGCTCACATCGAACTTTCTGCTGACCTAATTCCCTGGTCCGAATATTGAGAACACATGCTGATGCCTCGTCATATGCATTCTGCATGTGTTGAGTTTGAACGGCAGTTTTGAACGTGTTGAAAAATGTGTTGGCCGATACTGGTAATTTAATGGGACCAAATTTGCGTTCAGCAATTAGAGCGGAGCAGTTCCGATCTCGATACATGAGGAGTTCCACCTTCGCATCATGGCAATCGGGCCCTAGAATCTCCACAACTGCACTGCCTTCCCACAACTGCTCCATTGTTGGATTCGCCGGAGTAACAACGAGTTGGAGCGGCGAAGTGAATCTAGTGAGGTGATGTACGGCCCGGGGTGGCCTCACTTGCAAGTTAAGAGTTCCTATTGTTGCACGTTCCTGCGAGGCGTCGAAAAGGGAGAGCGTATACTTACCTTGGCCGAGTTCGCCAAGGCAAATGAACGTCGGATTCCTAATTTCACTCTGAGGAATAACCATCTCCGCTGGCTGTGGTCCTGAGAGACTCAGGACTAGGCCGGCTAAGGGAAAGTCAATCGCGATCCCTATACAGGGCCGGTCAGTATTCAGCCATTCGCAGGCACCCTCTCCGTCCCATACGGGAGGGACCAAACCGGCTGGCCAGACTCGAACTGCCCTAGCTGTGGTCAGTCCCAGTTCTCTCATTTTCTGTGAATAAGACTTGGAAATAGTTTCGGGCAGCGAAGTGCGAATCGCATGGATTCCAACGCATACCAATGTTACGGGCGTGGCTCCTATGCCAGTTCCACAGAGAGGATCGGCACTCAGGACGACGTAGTCATTGCCCGGTCGTAAGATTTTGGTCAAATGTTCGACGGCTGAACCGTCACTTGCACAGCGAAAAACCCACGTTGGTCCCGGACGCAGCAAACACTCTGTGTGAAGCAGGCAATCAAGTTCTGGCACAGAATCGTCGAATTTCAAGAGCACTTGGCCTGTTTTTGGCCACCGAGCAAGCGAAACCTCTTGTTCTGAAAATAGTACTCTGCCTCGGGCGAGCGGGCGGGGATCCCGCGCTCCAGCAACCGAGCAGCGCTGGCCAACGAGAATTTCCTTGAAGTTCGGAAACTTGGAGAGGAGGGGAGACAAGTTTGAAATTCGTAGCCGAACATCCCACGATCCATTGGGGAGAGGGCGCAAAATGATTCTGGGTTCGATCCCGATTTCTCGCAATTCCCTTTTCGTACTGTTTTCATCTCCATCAGTTTGGCAACTCACGCTTTTCTCGTCGAGTTCACCTACTGGCGCGCTGCCTTTTCGCAGCCCCGTCAGCCGAACCGCTGTAGCGTGCTGTCGAGCATCGCTCAACCATTCGCGCGACCTGCGCTCTAAATCCAAATCGGTCGCGATGCGTCGGCGCGTAGTCGGAAGGATCAGGCTGCTTGATTCTTCATTTTCGTTTAGCAGCAGAGAGGAGGCGATTTGTCCGACCAGGAGATGTTGTTCTGCGAGGTTTTGGAATCTCGAACTAGTCCTCCAACTGTAGGCCTCGATCCGTTCACCTAACATTTGCGGCGAACTTAGAAGTTCAGCATCAAAATAACCTCGGATGTCGTATAGAACTTCTGCGAGTTGCCGTTGAAGATCTTTGGGAATAATGGCGTGCGTTATTGGCCAGGAGATGATTGAAAAGTGTTCAGCCCAACGGCCGTAGGGTTTTGCACCACCGAACCCCCGGTGAAACTTGCGAAAGGCCTCTCTAATCCAGTCACGATCCCCATGCATTGACCAGCCGGGTGTACGGTCCGAAAAGGTCTGCCAGTATTCATCGCCGGAGAAGTCATACCCGATTTCGGTGGCGTAAACTACCCAGGCCAGCCAGTGGCGGTCCGACGGGCCAGTCTGCGCTATGTGATATTTTATGGCTTGTGAAAGAGCGTCGCGGTCAGATTCATTCATCCCATGCTCTAGGGCAAACAGAGCACGCCTATTGCGATCAGGCTGCCGCTGCAGGGTCGCGAAATGCTGTTCGAGATTGACTTGCCATTCATTTAGTGTCATCTGTGGAATCAAGCCTTTGAGATGACCGAGCCATTGCCCCACTACTGTTGCAAGAGTCTACACCACAGCCGGGACCAGTGAAATCGGATTTCTAGGGCTACAGTGCTGCTTGGCAAATGTGTTTGACCGATCGGTCGGGTGGGGTTGTGCTGCCCAAAGCTGTTTTCGCCCGCACCCCAAAAGGCCCGGGCGTTACACTTGTCTGCCTCTCCGCGCCAGCCAATTCCGCGTCACCATTTGGCTCTGCGAATTCTCGAGGCTTCATTCCCTTTGATTTGTCCGCGCGTGAATAAGGCGGCCAGCGGAGGAAACAAAATGATTGGGCTGGTGCATTCTCTCTGGACACGGCATTTGTGTTTCGGTCACACAAACTACGGGCGATAATTATCTTGTTTCTGTCATGAGGTGCGCAGTGTGCCTGTAGTGAGGTATAGGTGGCGCGTGGACTCGCGAGCCGTAGCTGAATCACTGCAGACGATTCGGAAGAGAGACACTCCCACCAGCCTCGCCTGAAAGCAATCGGGAAGAGGCTGAAGTAAAGCTTGTCACCCTGCTACGCGGCACGTTGCCAATTCTCGTCATTGCATTGCTCGCCATCTACTTTGAGCAGGTCAGGAAGGTAAGGAAGTCGCCGAAGTCGTGCAAGGGGTCGCATAAACCGGTTTCGGACCGGGAAAGGAACTCCGCCTGGCGACACTGAATGAGCGTTACTCCTCCGTACACGACGGCAAGATGACGCGGGCCCCATGCTCTAGAGGGTAATTGACCGAGTGCTTCTCGACTTCAGGCAATGTGTCTTCTCTCAGAATCCTTTTGGAAAGCCACCTCTTTATCCAATAATCACCAATTTTTCGAGTTACTTCCCTTGGATTTGACCTGCCGTATATGAAATTGGCCCGCTTCGCTACCCCCAATAAAACCTCTCGAAAATTTGAGGCGAGGCTTATGCCATAAATTATTCGCGCGTTCCCGTGCATTAACAGCGAATCGGACGGCAGTCCAACAAGGGCGAGCCCGTCACGGATCTTTCGAAACCTCGGATTAACGCCCTCGCCGAAGATACTGTTGACCCTGCGGCCCCCCTCACTCCTTGCCAACAGCACTTCGATTTCGTCTACGGTCGTCGGCGAAAGGTGATTCGAGCCGAACCCGAGCGACCGGCCCAACAATTCGTATTGCACTCCCGTTGCGGGCTTTCCGCCGACCTCTTCCGCAGGTATCCTCAAACGGTTGTACTGGCTGGAAGCGACGCCGTACAAACTTGTGGTCCCAAGTAGGACGAGTTGCGGCGTACGAAGGGCTGGTTTTCCGGCCATGGAGGAAGCAATAATGCTGGGAGTATTCCCATACCGCCGTTCGTACGCTACCGCAACCTCTGGGCTCGTAACGAGCATGGCGACCAGCTTTCCTCCGAGGAGAGGGTTATATGGAGCCACTGCGCCGCAAACCATGATATCTAACATGTCGATGCCGATGTGACTGGCCTTCATATGCCGGATGATCACCTGGATGCCCCTTCGTCCTGGACTTGTCTTCAGTGCTAGGCCGAGAGTGTGTTTCGTGGGGGACTTGAATCCGGCTTCAAGTAAATTGAGTCTTGCTGCGAGGAGTTCGGCTAAGACTTTTGCCCGCTTCGCCCTGAATAAGTACGATCGGGCTTCCTGCTCCCAGTCCTGTGTTGACTTCTTGTGTTGGCTTGACTTAGGGAATTTCGTATGCCACTGACGAGCTAAGACGGCTTCGCTTAGTAGGGTGTCGACGATCTTTGGCGATGGGCTAAGCAGGTCTCTGCGCCTGACAATTTGTTCCTCTAGAAAGTCATTGATATACACTGCCTTGACAAGTCGACTCCATGACTGCCAAATCCACTCCGCCCACCGTTTGGTCGGTTTTTGTTCGAGGCTCTCGATAAATCTGGCCGGCGTCCACCCTATCCAATTATCGCGCGGCGTCAATTGCACCACAGCACTCCCGAGTGCAGCGATGCCGATGATCGGATGGTTTTCGGCGGCCGCGTCCCGGACCAGAAGGCAGACTTGTCGTCCGGGCACGCTGTGGTATGGAATGACCCACGTATGTCTGAAGTACCGCCAAATGTCGGCTAACCTGAGGCCAGTGAATTCACAGGTTGCGTCTCGCTCGACGACTTGAATGTAAGGATCAATGCAGGCTCGAAGTGACTCCAGCCTCTTGGCTTCGTTCTCGCAACGGTCTATGGCCCGGAGTTTAGCGCTTAAGTCGGGTCCATCGCGCACAAGGGATAGGACCGATACCCAGCCGTTTGCTCCGACCCGTTTTGTCTCCATGCTTCGGATGAATTGCCGTGTGGCTGGAAGACAAAGCTGTGAGTCCCGTTCGAAAAGGTGGGCCTCCCGCACGCGTTGCTTCTCTAACGAAAACGAACTTGAGTCCGCTTCTGGGGGACAGCCCCAAAGCTGGGACCCCTCCACGCGGAAAGTCCACCCTTGAACCCGAAGGTCGCAAAGAACTGAGACGCAGACCCGGAGTTCGTGGTTGCACTTGCCGGCTTCCTCTGCGGCTCTGAAGGCAGTGGTGCGAAGGGCCACCGTTTCATTTCTGTCCGCGATCTTCCCTAGCTTCCGCGCAAACTCGAGCAGAAGGGCCCTTGCCTTGCCGTCGGAAAGGAGATTGGGCTTAAGTGGAACACAGTCTTTGTGCTGCTCGCTCAACGCTAGCTCCCGAGAAAGGCCGCCAGAATATTACTCCAAGCTATGCGCTTTCGGTTGTACCAATATCGTTGCTGGGGATTGACCGCTTCTGCCTCGGCTCTTGCCAGCGAAAAAAGAAGGCAATCGATGCTTACCCGCAATTCCCTGGAACCCTCTCCGCAGAGTGGGGCATAGACACGGTCGAAAAAAGGATGGTTACGGTTAAGGACCAACACGAGGGCACCACGCTGGCGCTTCAAGGAATAAAAGGCCTCTTCGCGTAAGGGAAGAATAGATAGACCGTATTTGGGATTTCGATCCGTGCCTCTAGAAAGGGAAGAGAGCATCGGAGGATGCCGCCCTCCTGCCTTCTCTGGAATCGGGGGAAGGTATTTATCCCTTTGAGAGAGAATCTGAGCCGCGGGAGTCTTGGGGTGATCGTTTACCTTCGAATATGCACGCCGGACGCGCGAATTCAGCGTGTGTGCGATGGCTTCGAGGTCTGCAGTTAGAATAGCTTCCAATTCGGGGCTCGGGTGAATAGCCTGCTTCGTATAAGTCGGCCGGAAGTACTCGTCCAACTCCGCTCCGAAGGCTATCTCACATCGCCACCAATCGTCATAGTTTTCTCTTCGCTTCTTTCCCATGAAATGCCAACCGTAGCTGACCTCGCGACCTGCCCTTACAAGGGATGCGCCAGCGCCTTTGACAATGCCGTACCGGCGCTTGTCCTCAACAGGCAGATTGTGCCAATCGGCGACTGGGAGTTCCGAAAAACGAACACAAATAGCTGAATTCCTCCCTGGATTGCCTGGCAGCCGGAACTTGTACGTGAGGGGCTTGGCGTAGATCTTGGCGCCGGTGAGGGGCGTGTCATGGTGGCAGAAGAGGGGATCAACGGGGACCACTCGTGTCCCGTTGATTGAGATCTCGACCCCGGCCCAGATTGAGTATCGAAATATCCTTCCGATTTGGTTGCGCAGCTTTTCCCCTGAGACCGAGGTTGGCGTCTTTTCCAGCCTGTCGCATTTCCGCCAAACGACTAACGTGCCTGTTGCGCCTGAATAGGCTCGTGCCCATCCGGGCAATTTGGCGCTTCGGGGAGGCGGGATCTCCCGCATGGTGCCGTCGGCGATTTCGTCTACATCCAAATACGAGTAGAGCGTACCGCCAGATCTTCTCCACGTGTAGATTTCCAGCCTGCGGGCTTGACTCAGTGAACTGGAGGGTAATCCCATGCCAAAGCGACCGGGGCCTGTCCGGTCATTGAATCGCGTTGTGCCCCCGAACTGTAAGGCCGCCCTGAGAGTGCGGTCGTCCATTCCGCAACCGTTGTCTAGGGCTGCAACCGTGACGCCGTGGTCCTTTTGAGATGTATCTTCTGTTGTAATGAAGACGCGCACTTTACTTGATTTGGCCTGAATGGAATTGTCCAAAAGTTCTGCAATTGCATATGCTGGCCCTCCGTACCCGACCTCTCTAATTGCCAAGATAAAGTTCTGATCAGCCACGATGGAGAAGTCCCGTTGCAGTCCCATTTGCGTTTCCTTTCTTTGCCTAGTTCAATTCCATTAAGATTTAATAATCGTACGCACGATTTGTCAAGGAAGAACTTTCCCCGGACTGCACGTACACCTTGACGCGATTAGTTGAGAGATTGGGCCGCCGTGGGCTTAATATACCCGCAGGGGCAACGTCCCGTGCTAGGCGAAAATCGGTGCGAACGGTAAAGTGGGCATCGAGGGTAGAGCCGGGGTCGTCCACCAGTATGCGGAACAAGATTGGCTCGTTCAGGCCTTGGGACCTTTGCCCACCGTTTGCGTGCAAGCTTGGAGGCGTGAATGTCTTTGCGTTTCTTGGTCATTCGAAGGCGAGATTGTACGATATCCTTGGACTAGCTGCATACAGCTTTCTACTTTCTGCTGCGATTCAGACAGTGGGGGAGGGCGCGAGGCTGGCGGGAGGCAGGAGCGGCGAGACGAGGGGAATTGGGCGCAGGAATGGGGGCGTGTTGAGACGGGTGGCGGCTGTGTCGTAGGGTGAA
>Ga0181533_1002701_pt1 | contig 20390 bp, 14 predicted proteins | sample PEATcosm2014_Bin_45_FD_119772 | JGI IMG/M metagenome (GOLD analysis project Ga0181533, IMG submission 119772) | Peatland microbial communities from MTU Mesocosm Facility, Houghton, MI, USA - PEATcosm2014_Bin11_60_metaG | ecosystem: Environmental > Terrestrial > Soil > Wetlands > Peat | place...
AGGTGGCACCAAACGAAAATCATCGACGGCATGCTTGACGTTCTCGCCAACGCTGCGTAGGCGCTGGGGGTTCACCCGTTCCTCGTCATCCCGGGGAGTCCCTCCGCGGTGCGAAACTCCACCTCTGGGGAGATTCAAAAATCGCGGGCAGCCCGCTGGACCGTGCCACAGCAGAGTAGCAAGCCCTCTGAGCTGCACTTCTGCAGTCAGGCCTTGTTGGAAGCCGCCGAGTTACCCACGGCGTTCACCGCTTGCAGTTCCTCACCCGTCCACGAGCGTTTCGCTACTAGGTTGCCGAAGGTGATCCGAATCCGGACCTTGTGCGTCGACAGCGTGGACGTCGTCTCGCTTGCGGGTTTCTGGCAGTCCGCCCTCGGTTGGCGCCGAACTTATGAAGCGACGGACGAGGTTGTCCTCGAGCCACCCGCCGGTAGTGAAGAGGAGGGAGTGGTACCGCAACTCCTGTTCTTGGGTGTTCCCGAGACAAAGACAGTGAAGAACCGTCTTCACCTTGATCTGCGTCCTGACGATCAGGACGCAGAGGTGGCCAGACTCGAAGCTCTAGGGGCTCGAAGAGTCTCGGTTGGTCAGGGCGATGACGTCTCGTGGGTCGTTCTTGCAGACCCAGAGGGGAACGAGTTCTGCGTCTTGAATCCTCTTGCTGATCACTGATCGAGCCTCGCGCCTTTCATGACGCCGACACTTGCGGACACCACCACCATCTCGTGCGATTCGCAAGTCGTTGCAGCTAGCCCTCCATGCTGGCCAAGCCGAGGACGGCCAACCTCCACTCGTCGTAATCCATGTCCGGCCACATCTGCGCGTATTCGGGTGGAGACGGGTGCGGCACTTTGGCGCCCTGAGCGATGAGGGCGAGCTTCTCGGGAGTGTGCTGGGACGAGGCGACTGTCACCGACAGTTTCTCGGGCGCGCGGTCGGCATGAAGCGCGTGGGCAAGAACTCGTAGCAGGGACTGGCGAGCATGATGGTCATCGGGGGTCGACAAATCGGGCGGCAGGTTCCCCGGTACGAGGACCACTTGAGCTTCAGGGCCAAGAAGGGGAAGAACGATCTCGGCATCTCGGAACCGCAGGAGGATCCCTTGTTGCAAGAGCGCCTCTATCTGACCGGTGACGGTCTTAGCATCGGACCGGACGTCCACCGGCAGTTGGACATACGCGTCGAGCGACCGGGGTTCGAGATTTGCGGCCAGGCGTTGCAGCGCCTCGAGCCCCTCGGCCTCGAACACTTTAAAGCCGGCTGCGCTGAGCACAGCGCTGACCTCTTCGATCCGTCTCGTTGATCCCGTAACCAGCGCTTGCTCAGCCATCCTCTGCTGTTTCCTCCGTGCCTCTTCCAGAGCCAGGTGCTGGTTGCCATCGCCTGAGCCGTCGCCTCATGCTGAGCAACCCCGAACCAGGCCTCGTACCAAGCAACCCCGAGCCAGACTACTCGTGGTGTTACGAACATGAGCATCGGGTAGAGCGCGGCGGTACAGGTCGCGTCCGAGGGGCTCTTCATCCAGGCAATGGGACTCTCCACTCGATCCGGGTGCTGTGATCGTCGACTGGTGCGACGGACATCGAGCCCCCCCGGCGTTCCGCGCGGGCGTGAATGCGGGTGAGCCCAGTCGAGTCAGTGGTGCCGTCGGGGACCCGCCCGTCGTTCGTCACCGTGATCACCAGGTCGTCGCGGACCTGGATCCGCACCTCCACCGTCGATGCGGCACAACACGCCGCGTTCGACAGGGACTCGCGGATCACTTCCAGCACGTCGGGCAACAACTCTTCGGGAAGGCGAGCGTCGACCGGACCGTCGAATTGCAATCGGGGCTGAAAGCCGAGCTCGCCGGAGGCCACGGACGAAACCTCCAAGATCCGAGAGCATGCGCTCGTCTTCAGGTGCTCGGCGGCGCGAACTTCGAGGGAGAAGATAGCCGAGCGCACATCACGGATCGTGGTGTCGAGTTCCTCGATCGTGTCGTTGATCCGCTCGAGCGCCCGCTTGTCGGTGATCGAGCGGATGGCAGCCTGAAGGGTCATCCCCACAGCAAAGAGCTTCTGGATCACGTGGTCGTGAACGTCTCGGGCGATCCGTTCGCGATCAGCGACGAGTGCCAGCTGCTCACGGTTGGCCTGTGCACGGGCGATCTCCATTGCGAGACCTGTCTGTTGGGCGAGGCTCTCCACCATGCGAGCGTCTTCACTGTCGAATTCCTCCCCGCCCGGTGCCCTCGAGACCATCAGGACCCCGCCGGTCCCGTGCAATGTGGTGATTGGTGTGACCATGAGCGGGCCGGCGGGCTCGCTGTCTGTGCGCGTGGAACGAGAGGAGGTCCAGGTTTCACCTGAAGTGAGGACGGCACCGAAGATCGACCCGTCGACGGCCATGTCCTCTGCGTGAAGTCGTGACATGAGCTCACCTTGAGACGCGGCGATCGTCATAGGACCGCGGCCCTCTGGCGTAAGGAGGACCGCCGAGCTCTCGGTGCCGGTGAGCTCGCACACGCGCCGCGCGATGAGCTCGAGCCACTCGCCCGGGCCTCCTCCTGCGAGAAGGCTGAGCCGGATCTCGGAGATCGCTGCGATCCACCGCTCACGGCGTTGGCCCTCGGCCAGCAACCGGCGCTGCTCGAGTTCCGCGAGCTTGCGTTCGGTGATGTTGCGCATCAGCCAGGCAAAGCCGGTCGGCTTTCCCGAAGCGTCTCTGATGACAGACATGGACTCCGAGACGTCGACCTTCTCACGGTTCTTGTGCAGCCGGCCGGTGTCACGTGCCGGCACATGGATGCCGGCGCGCAAGCGCGTGAGGTGCTCTTCGACCTCACCTCTGTGCTCGGTGGGGACCAGCCGGAAGATCGGCTGTCCCACGATTTCCTCGGCCCGGTACCCGAGTAGACGTTGAGCCCCTGGGTTCCAGCTGGTCACCGTTCCGTCGAGGTCCATTGACACGATGGCGTCCTCGGAGGCCGACACTATGGTTGCGAAGCGCCCCAGCTCTGCCCAATCAGCTCTGCGCCGGGTCAGGTCGCGCGCTGCGGCCAAGGTGAGCGATCGCTCAGGGACGCCGAGTGGCGCGAGGCTGATGTCGACGGGGAATTCACTGCCGTCGCGTCGTTTGCCCCAGAGCTCCGGGCCAGCTCCCATCGGGCGATGCTTGGGGTGCGACGAGTAGGTCGCGCGGTGGACAGCGTGGCTGGAACGCAGACGTTCGGGAACGAGGTGATCAACGAACTCGCCGGAAAGACCCCCTGCCGGATACCCGAAGAGTGCCTCGGCGAGCGCGTTGGCTGCAACGATGGACCCGTGGTCGTCGACCACCACCGCGGCGTCCGGCATGAGTCGTACCATCGCACCGACGAGGTCGTCGGTGGCGAGCGCAACACTAGGTTCGGAACTGCGCCCCTGCGTGGGCGCTCTCTCACTGCGTCTAGTCGTCACCGTTCCCCCCGCAAGTGCGGGCCTAGCCGGTCACGAGATCTCTCGTGCCATCCGGTTGTGCCGCGAGCACTGGGCTCCTGTGTGGAGGGGGCCACCCGACCCCACTCGCGGCGTCAGGAGATGCTACTCGCCAGCCTGTCGTTCCTACAGGTCGATGCCGTAGAACAGGCGTTCCATCACCCCCCTGGCCCGTCGGGTGACCTTGCGGTACTCGTCGCGAAGAGCCGTAGGGGTGGTGCCAAGGCTGCGCGCAAGGCGAGAGAGCTGGTGAGCCTGGGTTGGCAACGCGTCGCCCGGCGACCCACCGCCGGGTAGTGCGCCAACCAGGTACCAGCGGTTGCGGGTTCTTTCGCAGAAACGGTAGGAGTCGCTCAGCGCTTCGGCATCTGCCGCCTCGAGCGCTCCGTGCGCGACCAAATTCTCGAGCGTGGTCATGGTTCTGGCGCCCCGGATGCCGTGTAACAGCTGTAGCAGCTGCACGGTCCATTCGACGTCCGACAAGGATCCCCGGCCGAGCTTCAAGTGGAATTGCGGATCTTCGTTGACCGGAATCCGCTCACGTTCGATGCGAGCCTTCATCCGCCTTATGTCGGCGACGTCGGATTCCGTGAGCGCGCGGTCCCACACGAAGCTGGCGGCCATGGCAAGGAACCGTTCGCCTAGTGCTCTGTCCCCCGCGACCACGCGTGCGCGCAGTAGAGCCTGGCGTTCCCAGGTTTGCGCCCAGCGGGCGAAATAAGTGGCGTAGCCGCGCAAATTACGTGTCAAACGCCCTTGCCCTCCTTCGGGACGCAGGCCCAGGTCCAGTGCCACCACACGTTGGGAGGGGTTCGGGCCGTGCACGAAGTGCAGGAGGGATTCTGCGATCGCCTCGGCCCCGGCGGATGTCGTGTCATCGGCGGGGTTGGCGCCGCCTTCGTCGTGCACGAAGAGGACGTCGAGGTCGCTGGCATAGGAAAGCTCCGCCCCTCCGAACCTGCCCATGCCGATGATGCAGAAGGGGGCTTGCGCACCGGTCGCGCTGAGCGCCGCTTCGAGCAGAGCTTCTGCCAGCGAGCTGAGCGCTGCGCCTGTCACGGGGACGTCGTCAATGCCGAGGAGGTCACGCGCGGCAATCCTTACCAATTGGTCCTGACGGAGGCTGATCAGTTGCTCACGCCGCCGCGCGGTACCACGACGCTGACGCATGCGGGCCTGTGCCTCGGCAACGAGCGAGTCGCGCGGAGTGGGAACCAGTGCGCCGTCGTCGCCCAGCGAGCCGATCAGCTCCGGATTGTGCGTGATGTACTCGGCGAGAGCGCGGCTCGACCCCACAAGGAGGCAAAGGCGCCTGGCAGCCTCGGGTGACTCTCGGAAGGTCTCCACCAACCGGGCGCGCAGATGAGCCTGGACGACGAGATTGCGCAGCCCGAGTAGACCGAGGTCGGGGTCAGGAGTGAGAGACAGCCAGTCGAGCAGCAGCGGCAGCATCTGCACCATGAGCCGTGAGCTGCGCGTGAGGCCTCCCGCGAGCTCGGAAACGGCAGCACGGGTACGCGACAGATCGGCGAACCCGAAAGCGGCGAGGCGCTCCGCGACCACGGAGGGGTCCATGACGGCGATTTCCCCGGCCGGGAGCATTTCCCCACCGGCATGCTCGCCTCGTCCCTGAAGATCCAGCACGGCGAAGGTCTCGAGCAGTGGGCGGAAGAAGAGGCGCTGGTGCACGGCGCGAACGTCACGCTGACACGAGCGCAGCGCTTGGTCGAACTTCTCTGCCGCCGTGGAGGACGGGTCGTCACGAAAGCCGAGCACCCTGGCTAGGTGCTGGCGCGCCGCCAGCTGAGTCGGCACCTGGTGGGTCTGTTTCTCCTCGACCAGTTGCAGCCTGTGTTCCGCAGCGCGCAAGAACCTGTAGGCATTGGCGAATATCGTCGCGTCTTCGCCTCCGATATAACCCGCCTCAGACAGTTCCAACAGGGCACCCAGAGTGGACGGGTCGCGGATTTGCGGGTCGTTGCGGCCGTGTACCAGTTGCAGCAGCTGCACCGCGAACTCGACATCTCGTATCCCACCGGGCCCGCGCTTGATCTCGTTGCTGGCGAGCCCTTGCCGGGCCACCATCTGCTCTGCGCGGGCTTTCATCCCTCGCACTTCCGCCAGCTCGTCCGCGCCGTAGACGTGTCCCCACAGCTCTCGAGCGGCGGTGTCGGCGAAGCACTGACCGAGCGGGCCGTCACCGGCGACTGGCCTTGCCTTTATGAGAGCCTGGAACTCCCATGTCGCCGCGCGGCGTTCCCAATAAGCGCGGTATCCCTCCACCGATCGTGTGAGCGGGCCCGACCGCCCGTCGGGGCGCAGGTTGGCGTCGACGCGAAAACATCGGCGGGCGACGTCCAGCACCCGCCTGGCACGCTCGTCGTCCGACGCCTTGGTCGTGACGAAGAGCACGTCCACGTCGCTCGCGTAGTTGAGCTCTTGGCCCCCGAGCTTGCCCATGCCGATGACCGCGAGACCGCCCGATTCCCCTCCGGCCAGTGTCAGAGCGCCCTCGAGGACGCATTCGCCGAGCCTTGTAAGAGCGGCGCCGACCTCCTCGAGTTGCACCATTCCGAGCAGGTCTCGCGCCGCGATCCGCAGGAGCTCGAGGCGTTTCGACCGCACGAGCGCCTCGGGGCCGCTCGCGTTGATGGCGACCGGGCGTTCTAAGGTATCGAGGACCTCGAGCGCAGCCGGCTCGGCCAGGCAGAGCCGGCCCAACGAGCGGCTGGCTGCCAGCACGGCCACGAGACAGCGCCCCAAGGCGGTGATGTCGGAGCCCGCCACGAGCCGTTCGATCGCATCGGGTCGGTCCTCGGACAGCCTCTCCAACGCGACGACCACCGTTTCGGGCGCCGCTGAGCGCTTGCTCGCACGCGCCAGAGGCTTCGGGACCACTGCCTCATCTCATCACCTTGGCTCATCTACTTTCCAACGTCACGTGCCCGGTCGCCCGATCCAGCCATGCAGTGCACCGGTAGGCTTCGCGCAGTGGCCCGCATACGACTTGCGCTCTGCCAGCTCGACACCGTCGTCGGTGACATCGAAGGCAACACCGATCGCATCCTCGCTGGCCTTTCGCGCGCCGATGCCGAAGGTGCGGACCTGGTCGCGTTTCCCGAGCTGGCCATCACCGGCTATCCCCCCGAGGACCTGCTGCTCAAGCCGGCGTTCGTCGTCGACAACCTCGAGGCGATAGCCCGCGTGGCGAAGGCGACCTCGCGATGTGCCGCGCTGGTCGGTTTCGTGGATGTCGTCGGCCCCGACGGCGTCCCCGAAGCGGTCGCCGGCGCGGAAGGAGCCGGCGCACTATCGCGCGAGGCGGCGGTGCGCGGAGCACCCCGGCAGCTTCGAAATGCAGTGGCGGTGTGCGCGGGGGGGCAAGTCGTCGGCATCTACCACAAGCACCTGTTGCCGAACTACGGGGTCTTCGACGAGGAGCGCTGGTTCGGGCGTGGTGCCGGTGAGCCGAGACTATACGAGGTCGCAGGGGTCACAGTGGGAGTCTCGATATGCGAGGACCTCTGGTTCGCCGACGGGCCGATCTCCGTGCAGTCGGAGGGGGGTGCCCGTCTTGTGGTGAACGTCAACGCGTCTCCGTACTCGATCGGTAGATTCAGCGAGCGCCTAGCCGTTGTACGTGAGCGGGTGGCGGAAGCTCACTGTGCCATCGCCTACGTGAACCAGGTCGGCGGGCAAGACGAGCTGGTCTTCGATGGTGGATCGATGGTAGTGGACGAACACGGAACGCTTGTTGCCGCCGCTCCGTTGTTCACCGAAGCGCTGCTTGCAGTCGACGTCGAAACGGGCGACGAGACCGGGGTCTCGCCGCGGCTTCACCGCAAGTCGAGGTCCCTGTGCACGGTGCACTTGAGTGATCATCCTCGTGATCCCACGAAGCGTGTACTGCCGAAGGTGCCCGCCATCTTGGACGAAGAGTCAGAGGTCTACGAAGCGCTCGTGCTCGGCACGCGCGACTACTTGACGAAGAACGGCTTCACCCATGCAGTCATCGGCCTTTCGGGTGGTATTGACTCCTCGTTGGTCGCGGCGGTGTCGGTCGACGCGCTCGGAGCCGAGCACGTCCACGGTATCTCCATGCCATCGCGCTACTCGAGTGAGAGCTCCTGCACCGATGCAGCTGCACTCGCCGAGCACCTGGGCATCGACCTGATCAAGGTTCCCATCGAGGCTGCGCACGTGGCGTTGTCCGAGCTTTTGTCACCGGTGCTGGGTGGTCTGCCGACGGGCCTTTGCGACGAGAATCTCCAGTCGAGACTTCGTGGGCTTCTCCTTATGGCCGTGTCCAACGCCAATGGGTGGATCGTGCTCACGACAGGGAACAAGAGCGAGCTTGCCACCGGTTACTCGACTCTCTATGGCGACTCGGCCGGTGGGTTTGCTGTGATCAGGGATGTGCCGAAGACACTCGTCTATCGGTTGTGCCGTTACCGCAACTCGGTTGCGGGGACCGATCTCATTCCTGAGTCAGTCCTGCAGAAGGCACCGTCCGCGGAGCTTCGCCCCGATCAGCGTGACGACGAGAGTCTCCCACCCTACGAGGTGCTCGATCCGGTGCTCGAGGGCCTCGTCGCCCTGGATCGTTCGATCGCGGAGGTCGCCGCCCGGGGCTTCGACGTTTCTGTGGTCACACGCGTCGCCCAGCTCGTCGACGTAGCCGAGTACAAGCGCAGGCAATCGCCGCCAGGTGTGCGCATCACCGCCAAGGCTTTCGGCAAGGACCGTCGTATGCCGATCACCAACCGCTATCGCGATCGCGCCTCGTTTGGCACCACGAAGGACGCCGGCATTTCTGACGGCGAGGGCGCGCAGTGTGAGGACGTAGAGCACATAGAAGCAGAGACATAGGGCGGGTGGATGGGAGTTTCAGCTTTCGTATCCACGGAGAAAAGGGCGAAGGCCACGGCAGATGATTGTCGACGTCGATGTGCGGTGCCAGTTCAGGGGCACGATCGAGATATCGGTGCCCTTCTCCTCAACCCTCGTGCTCGAGTGAAATCGACCGGATGCCCAGACCGATCTCCCTGGTGTCGGCCGAACCGAGCAAGTCATAAGGACGCCACGTATCCGCCTCTACCACGAGCTGCTCGGCCATCGGGTCGTACGGCACGCGGATCGCAAGTTCGTGTCGAGGCTCTGCGACACCGGACACGGTGTGTCGACCGTGTCGCACCTTGTATGACACTTTACGTGGGCAGGGACTGACCGCGTCGGTCACCACCCAACCGCATTCCGGTTGCGCTCGAGCGAGATGACACTGCGGCGGGACGAATAACGTTGTCTGATCCCCCCGTCGATATCAGGTGCGGTCCACGTCGCATCCTCGTCTGGAGGCATGTGAAACGTTGACATCGGGTACGTTCCGTTGGCACGCCAGGCTTCGAAGATCACGCCGAGATGCGTGGCAGGTGTGACGTGCTTCTTCACCGCCCACCCGAGATGATGGAGCATGCGGATGAAGTAGGACTCCTGGAATCCGGTTTCGAACCAGCCGTTACGCCGGATTGCCCAAAGGGACTCCCCATCAGGCGGAGACCCCACGGCATCGCAAAGGAGTCGTCGATAGGCTCGGCAGCGAAGTACACGCGACCTTCAGGCACAAGGGCTACGGCGAGCTTGCGTATGAGTTCGCGGTGATCCGAGCAGTGGTGAAAACACTCGAAGAAGAGGATCGCATCGAAGGTACGGCCCATTTGGTCGACCTCCAAGAAGCCGCCGCGCCGGACGTCGATCGACAGCTACAGTTTGTCGGCGCGAGCACGGATCAGGTCGACAAGTCGGATCGATGTCGACAGCCGTGACGTCGTATCCCATGCGAGCGAGCGCCACCGTCGTGTTGCCCCAACCAGGTCCCAGCTCGAGGATCGAGGACCCGGCGCTGAGGGCCATCGTGCGAATGATGATGCCGATAGCCATCAGTTGGTTCCCTACTGTCTCCGGGCTCTCGGTGTAGTAAGGGAAGGGTCGATTGGGATCGACGGGGAAGTCCGATCGTTCGTTCTCGACTTGGTAGGTCTTACGTCCTGAGATAACTCGATAAAGCTCGAACTGACGCTCCGCGTATTCTGGATTGTACGGATCGTCCGGAAGGTCGGTAGGTGACGCCATCTTGAAGGTCTGGAAGACTTCCCGCATCTTGTCGTCCGACACGGCGAAGGCGGCGTCGACCTCTCGAAGCTTGTCGTCGAGCTCGGCAAGGGTCGAAAGGGTCTGGACGTCCGACAACGAGCTGGTCACGTTGGCCAGTGTGGGAGACGACGATGTCGGCCGCGCCAACCGGTTCTTGAGTCGGCGCGCCAAGCGCAGCGCTAGGCGGTGTCCTTTTCCCTGGCATCGCCTGATCGGCTCCTGTACGCGCATCGCTGTCCTTCTCGTCACGGGATCTTAGGGTGGTGAGTCGGTAGTGACGTTCTATGAAATTCGAATCTGGCCACGGGAGCTGTGGGGATCCGCGGCTACAAGACATCGAGGCCTTGGTTCTTCGCCATCAGGTGAAGAACCTCGAGCGCGAAGGCTTGCGCCGAGTTTCTGGTACAGACGGTGCGAAGCGAGTGTCGTAACCGTCTCCGTTTGACGGGCCGACGGTACAGAGCGTGTCCTTTGAGCACGCGTGTTGCTACGACGAACAGTGCCCGCAATCGCAGCATCGATCCTGCGGTCCCTACCACCACGGACTCCTCGCACACGTCCAGGACGCCCCAGAGCGTGACGCGTCGGAACGTCCAAGTTGGTCTCATCCACGGAGCCACGAGCGACGGCCACGAGCGGCGGCGCAGTCGTAGAGCCTCTCGGCACTGAGCTGGGCGTCGTTGTGGCTGGTCATGTTGCACGCTGCGTGAGTAGTTGGCTTGGCTCCGTGATATTGGGGCTTGACTTCGCCGTTACACTTAAGTCCACAGGCCGGCGCCGCTCATAGACTGGGGCAATCAGTGGTCTGAGCAATCGTCCAGGCTGTGAGCAGGAGAAAGGTTTTCGTCCACAGGCTCGAACTACCAGCCTGGGTCCGATGAGGGGTTGAAAGCTGTGGCGAAGGAGCGCGTCGAGCGCGACGAAGAAGATCTCGTACGCTTGTACCTGACCGACATCGGGCAGTACCCGTTGCTCACGAAAGATGACGAGGTGCGGCTGGCGCAGGCGATCGAGGGGGGGCGCGACGCCGAGCTCGAGCTCTTCAACAAGTCGAAGCAGATCACCCCGTCGAAGCGCCGCGAGATGAAGCGCAAGCTCCAGACAGGGGAGCAGGCCCAGCAGACGTTCGTGCAGTCCAACCTGCGGCTGGTGGTTTCGATAGCCAAGAAGTACCAGGCATCCGGGCTCCCGCTCCTGGACCTGATCCAAGAGGGCAACCTCGGTCTCATGCACGCAGTGGAGAAGTTCGACTGGCGGAAGGGTTTCAAGTTCTCCACGTATGCCACGTGGTGGATCCGCCAGGCGATCACCAGGGGTATTGCGAACACCGGCAGGACCATCCGCCTTCCCGTGCATGCTGGCGACACCTTGGCCAGGGTGCAAAAAGCGCAGGCCCGGCTGGAGCTCAAGCTCGGTAGGCCCGCTACGTTGGCCGAGCTCGGCGTCGAGGTCGAGATGCCCGAGGACAAGCTCATCGAGGCGCTGCGGTTCCGGGCCGAGCCACTGTCGTTGTCGGAGCCGCTCCGCGAGGACGGCGACGCGGAGCTCGGGGACGTGGTCGAGGACCGCTCCGCGGAGTCCCCGTTCGAGGTGGCATCCACAGCGTTGCTTCCCGACGAGATCAACCGCCTGCTCTCCCCACTCGACGAGCGCGAACGTGAGATCCTGAGGCTGCGTTTCGGGCTGGACCGAGGTGAGCCCCGCACGCTTGAGGAGGTGGGAGAGCACTTCAACCTCACCCGCGAACGCATACGCCAGATCGAGGCGAGGGCGATGTCGAAGCTGCGCCATCCGTCGTCGGACACCGGTGCCCGCGACCTGCTCACGGTCTAGGATCACGCTTCGTGAAGAAACTCCTGATCCTCGCGGTCCTCATCGCCCTCGGGATTGTGGCTGCTCGCCGCCTACGCGAAGCCTGATCCTCCGCCACAGCGCCGGCCTCAGCTCGGATCGCGCATCCTCCGGCCGTAGCGCCACGCGAGAGTCGCCGCGCCCGCCACTGCTATTGCCACCCCGGTTGCAGTCGCGGTGGTGGGGAGGTTCGGGACCGGGACGCGGTCGCGTAGGCGTACAGGCCTGGTGAACTGGACCACCTCCCAGCCGCGGTCGCGCGCCAGACGTGCCAAGACACGGTCGGGGTTCACAGCTACGGGGTGGCCGACGGCTTCGAGCATGCGGACGTCGGTGTAGGAATCGCTGTAGGCGTAGGACTCCGAGAGGTCGATGTCCTCGACCACCGCCAGGTCCCGCATCGACTGCGCCTTGTATGGCCCGTAGGCGTAGAAGGCCATCTCTCCGGTGTAACGACCGTCGAGGTCGACGACCGCCCGGCTGGCGATCGTTCCGTCCACCGCCAAGTACTCCGCCAGCGGCTGGACGATCTCCTCGGGGGACGCCGAGACGATGTAGGTCTTTCGCCCCTCCGCGTGATGCTTCTCGATCAGCTCGATCGCCTCGGCATAGATGATGGGCTCCACCACGTCGTCGAGCGCTTCGCGCACTAGGCGTGCCACTTCACGCTGGTCCCATCCGCGCGTGAGTGCCAACACCGAATCCCGTATCTTGGCCAGCTTCTGCTCGTTCGCTCCGAGGTGCAGGTAGACGAGCTGTGAAGCCAGAGCACGCACGACCGTCGTGCGCGAGATCAGCCCGCCTCGGTAGAAGGTGTGGCCGAAGGCTGCGATCGAGGCCCTGGCTATGACCGTCTTGTCCAGGTCGAAGAAAGCTGCCTCCACATAAGGAGAGTCTACGGGCGCAAGGTGTCGAACCCGGTGCTCTATCGGTACTCGCGTCCCGGGGCTCTACAGACCCACGAAACCCAGAGGCCACAGAGGCACTCGCGGCCGGGCTCTACAGACCCACGAGACGCCGGGGCTCCATGGTCGGCGAGAATTGAGGAAGCCCCTTCCTGTCTGTTTTGCCTGCCGTCGTACCGAGTCGGTATCGTCGGCTCCCGGTATCGTCGGCTCCCGGTTTTCGGGACGTTGCGCGACTTTCGCTGCCCTGGTTCCGGTCCGAACGAGTATCCGAGACTCCGAATGGCCTGGCGGGCCCGGGCCAAGAGCACAAGGGAGCAGCACTAGATGACTCACGTCCTCGCCGCCGGAGAGGGTTACCAGGGGTTCTTGCTGACCAACGCAGAGCGAGCGTGGCTCGTGATCGCCCTGCTCGCCGCAGTTTTCGGGCTCGTCATGGGAGTTGTGCTCATGCGAGGGGTGCTGCGCGCCGACACGGGGACGGCAAAGATGCGCGAGATCGCAGACGCCATCCAGGAGGGGGCTGCGGCCTTCTTGCGGCGTCAGTTCCGTGCGATCGGCATCGTCCTCGTACCGCTCGCGGTGCTGATCTTCTTCACGGCCACCAAGGTGGAACGGCCCAACGGCTCCGTGGCGCTCTCGTTCGGCGCCTCGGGCGGCTTCAGAGTGCTGTGCTTCGTCTTCGGGGCGACACTCTCGGGGCTCACCGGCTTGATCGGGATGAGCCTCGCTGTGCGGGGAAACGTCCGCACCGCAGCCGCGGCGAGAGATGGAGAACTCGGCGGTGCCGTGAAGGTGGCGATCCGCACCGGCGGCATCACCGGTCTGCTGTGCGTGGGCCTCGGCCTTCTCGGCGCCACGGTGATCGTCTTCACGTTCCAGAACACCGCCACGGCGGTGCTGGTCGGCTTCGGCTTCGGGGCCTCGTTACTTGCGCTGTTCATGCGTGTCGGCGGCGGCATCTATACCAAGGCGGCCGACGTGGGCGCCGACTTGGTCGGAAAAGTCGAGGTCGGAATCCCAGAGGACGACCCGCGAAATGCCGCCACCATCGCCGACAACGTGGGCGACAACGTGGGCGACTGCGCCGGGATGGCCGCAGACCTGTTCGAGTCCTACGTGATCACGATCATCGCCTCGATCATCCTCGGTTTTGCCGCGTTCAGGTCGCTCAGCAGCTCGTTCGCCGCGCACTCGGCCAGGGCTGTGGTCTTCCCCTTGATCGTGGCGGCGTTCGGCATCGTCGCCTCCGCCGTCGGCGTGTACGCGGTGCGGTCCAGGGCCCGTGACCGTACCGCGATGGCCGCCATCAACCGTGGCTTCTGGGCCGGGGCCGCCCTCACGATCCTCGGAGCGGGGCTCGTCGCCGGTCTCTATCTCCACTACATGAAAGCCTTTTACGCCGTGCTCGTAGGTGTGGTGCTGACGCTCGTGCTGGTCCAGATCAGTGAGCACTTCACCTCAACCGAGCGAAGCCCTGTTCGCGAGATCGCGGACGCGACGCTAACCGGCCCGGCGACAACTGTGCTGAGCGGCATCTCGGTCGGACTCGAGTCCACGGTATGGGCGATCCTCACGATCGCCGTCGCCATCGCGGTGTCGGTGGGCATGGCTCACGGCAACGTCGCGATAAGCCTGTATCTCGTGTCGTTGACCGGTATCGGCATGTTGTCGACGGCGGGGATGGTGGTGTCCCAGGACAGCTTCGGCCCGGTCTGCGACAATGCCGCCGGAATAGCGGAGATGTCAGAGGAGTTCACCGGCGAAGCAGCTCGGGTCATGGTGAGCCTGGACGCGGTCGGCAACACCACCAAGGCCGTCACCAAAGGAGTGGCGATCGGCTCCGCCGTCATCGCTGCGGTCTCGCTGTTCGGCTCGTTCGTCGAGACCATCGCCTCCCAGCTGAACCTGAAGCACGCCACGGGATCCGCTCTGTTCGCCCTCAAGCAGACCCAGATCAACGTGGCCAACCCGACCATATTCATCGGATTGCTGATCGGCGGATCGATCGCCTTCTTGTTCTCCTCGTTGGCGATCCGGGCGGTGGGGCGCTCGGCTGGGACCGTGGTCCAAGAGGTGCGTCGCCAATTCCGCGAGCACCCCGGGATCATGGACTACTCCGAGAAGCCCGAGTATGGCCGGGTGATCGGGATATGCACCACCGCCGCCCAGCGTGAGCTCGTCACGCCGGCCCTCCTGGCGATTCTCAGCCCGGTAATCGTCGGCTTCGGGATCAACTACCTGGCTCTCGGGGCTTTCCTCGCCGCGGCCATCCTGACCGGCCAGCTCATGGCCGTGTTCCTCTCGAACGGAGGAGGGGCCTGGGACAACGCCAAGAAGTACATCGAAGACGGACACCTGGGCGGCAAGGGATCCGAGGCCCACAAGGCGGCGGTCATCGGTGACACCGTCGGGGACCCCTTCAAGGACACCGCCGGGCCCGCCCTGAACCCGTTGATCAAGGTGATGAACCTGGTGTCGCTCTTGATCCTCCCCGTCGTGATCACCCTCCGGCACAACACCGGCGCCCGGCTGGGCATTTCCGTCGTTGCCCTGGTGGTGCTGATGGGCGCCATTGCCTTCTCCAAGCGCAAGACGGCCGGTCTCGGCGCCGAGGAGGAGTCCCAGGCGCCGAAGGGGCCCACAGAGAGTGAGCCTGCTGCCGCTACACTGGGTACCTGACGCATCACCCCGCCGTCGGGCGGGCATACTCAGCACGCCGCACCACTTGCGACAAGCGGCCACTTACTCAAACGTGCGAACGTGCGAACGTGCCCTAGCCGAAGGGCGCCCATACTCACCTGACCATGCCCAGAGCCACCCGATCCACCTCCACCAGCGCCGGCGGTGCCGCTAGGCCCCTAGTGATCGTCGAGTCGCCCGCCAAGGCGCGCACGATCGGCGCTCTGCTGGGTCCGCAGTTCGTGGTCGAGTCCTCGGTCGGCCACATCCGCGACCTGCCCCGACGGGCGGGTGAGGTCCCTGCCGCCTACAAGGGCGAGGTCTGGGCCCGGCTCGGGGTGGACGTGGACAACGGCTTCAAGCCCCTCTATGTCGTTGCGGCCGAGAAGAAGGACGTGGTGTCTCGCCTCAAGTCGTTACTAAGGCAGGCGAGCGAGCTGTACCTGGCCACGGACGAGGACCGTGAGGGGGAGTCGATCGCCTGGCACCTCACCGAGGTTCTCGCTCCGACCGTGCCGGTGAAGCGCATGGTGTTCCACGAGATCACCCCCGCCGCCATCGCACGCGCGGTGGAGGACTGGCGCGAGCTCGATCGGAGGCTGGTCGACGCCCAGGAGGCCCGCCGCATCCTCGACCGTCTTTACGGCTACGAGGTCTCGCCCGTGCTGTGGAAGAAAGTCATGCCTCGGCTCTCGGCGGGGCGCGTCCAGAGCGTGGCGACGCGGATGATCGTCGAGCGCGAACGCGCGCGCATGCGTTTTCGCACGGCCAGCTGGTGGGACCTCGAGGGCATCTTCGAGGTCCCGGCCCTGGGCGGGGCACCGGGTGGAACACCGGGCGGGGCCTCGGGCGCCGATGCTGCTCGAGATGCCCGAGACGCCGGAGGGGCGATGGGAGCAGGCAGGGACGGAGAAGCCGAGGGCCGGCGGTTCGCAGCGACGCTCGTCAGCGTCGGGGGCGTGCCCGTCGCCACCGGGCGGGACTTCTCCGAGACCGGGAAGCTCGATGGCTCGAGGCTCGTCCTGCTAGACGAGGCGACGGCCAGGGATCTGGCCCGCAGGCTCGAAGGTCAGCGCTTTGTCGTGCGATCGGTGACCGAGAGGCCCTATAGGCGATCTCCGGCTCCGCCGTTCATGACCTCGACTCTCCAACAAGAAGCAGGCCGCAAGCTCCGTTTCGGGACACAGCGGACGATGCAGGTGGCGCAGCGTCTCTACGAACAGGGCTGGATCACCTACATGCGTACTGACTCGACGACGCTGTCCGACGAGGCGTTGGCCGCTGCCCGGCGCCAGGTGGTCGAGCTCTACGGCGCGCAGTTCGTACCCGCTCGCCCCCGCCGTTACGAGCGCAAGGTGAAGAACGCGCAGGAAGCTCACGAAGCGATCCGCCCGGCCGGCGAGAGGTTTCGCACCCCCGACCAGGCGGCGGCCAGCCTGCACGGCGACGCGTTGAAGCTCTACGACCTGATCTGGGAACGCACGGTCGCATCGCAGATGACAGACGCCACCGGAACGAGCGCCCAGGTGCGCCTGGTGGGCACCCCGGCGTCGACCGCCGGCAACTTTGGCGAGGCCGAGTTCGCCGCGTCGGGGACCGTGATCAACTTCCCCGGGTTCCTGCGCGTCTACGTGGAGAGCTCCGACGACCCCGAGATCGAGACCGCAGGTCGCGAAGTCCGGCTGCCCGCCATGCGCGAGGGTGACGCGCTCGAAGAGCGGGGGATAGAGCCGAAGTCGCACGCAACGCAGCCCCCGGCTCGCTACACCGAGGCTTCGTTGGTCAAGGCGCTCGAGGAGCTCGGCGTCGGCAGGCCTTCGACCTACGCGTCGATCCTTTCGACGATCCAACAGCGCGGGTACGTGTGGAAGAAGGGCGCTGCCCTGGTGCCCTCGTTCACGGCCTTTGCCGTCGTGGGACTCCTCGAGCGGTACTTCAGCGACCTCGTGGACTACGGGTTCACCGCCGCTATGGAGGACGACCTCGACGCGATCGCCCAGGGTGACACCGAGGCGCTCCCGTGGCTCACGCGCTTTTACTTCGGCGAGAAAGCGGCAGTAGACGGGTCGGACGACGCTTCCGAGGCCGGGTCGAACGACGCTTCCGAGGTCGGGTCGAACGACGCTTCCGGTCCAAACGGCTCTACCGAGGCCAGCGCGTCGGTCCCGGCCGCCAACGGACAGGACCGTAGGGGGCTCAAGGCCGATGTCGCCTCGCACCTGGGACAGATCGACGCGCGCGAGGTGAACTCCATCCCCATCGGGACCGACGCCGAAGGCCGCCAGATCGTCGTGCGCGTAGGGCGCTACGGCCCGTACCTCCAGCGCGACGAAGAACGAGCCGGAGTCCCCGAAGGGCTTGCGCCCGACGAACTCACGATTGCGCGCGCGGAAGAGCTCTTGCAGGCCCCGTCGGGAGATCGCACCCTAGGTGTCGACCCCGAAAGCAACCTTCCGGTGATCATCCGCAGCGGTCGGTTCGGTCCTTATGTGCAACTAGGGGAGATGGAGGGACAAGAGCGCCCCCGAACTTCCTCGTTGTTCAAGACGATGTCACCCGACACGCTCACCTTCTCGGATGCGCTCGCGTTGTTGAGCTTGCCGCGCGTCGTAGGGACCGACCCGGAATCGGGCGAGGAGATCCAAGCGTTGAACGGCCGCTTCGGTCCCTATCTGAAGAAGGGTTCGGACACGCGCAGCCTCGACTCTGAGGAACAGCTGCTCACGATCTCGCTGGAGGAGGCGCTCGACCTGTTCTCGCGGGCCAGGGTCCGCCGAGGAAGAGCCGCACCGGCACCACTCCGCGAGTTGGGTCCGGATCCGGAGACGGGCGAGCCAATGGTGGTTCGCACTGGTCGTTACGGGCCTTACGTGACCGACGGTACGACGAACGTCTCGTTGCGAAAGTACGACGAGCCTGAGACGATCACGGCCGATCGCGCGGCTGAGCTGCTCGCCGAGCGTAGGGCGGCGGGCCCGCCCATCCGCAGGCCGCGACGCGCCGTGAAGGCCACGCGCGCCACGAAGGCCAAGAAGACCGTGAAGGCGACGAAGACGGTGAAGGCGACGAAGGCGCCAAGGATGGCGAAAGCGACCCAGGCGGCCAGGGCGGTCGAGACGACACAGACAGCCAAGAGGGCCGAGAAAGCCGCAGCGGCGAGCGGCGAAGATCGCGGTGCCGAACTGTCCGAGGAGCCCGGCGAGCCCGGGGCCACCTAATCCGGTGCAGGCGTGCGCGGCCGGCTGATCGCACTCGAGGGTATCGACGGGTGTGGCAAGAGCACGCAGGCCAGGTTGCTCGCCCAATGGATCGGTGAGCCAAATGTTGTGCTCACGTCCGAGCCCGGTGCCACACCCCTGGGGGTGAGGCTGCGACAACTGTTGCTGGACCCGGCGAGCCCAGGTGTCTCGGCGCGCGCAGAGGCATTGCTCGTCGCCGCCGATCGTGCAGATCATGTCTCAGAGGTGATAGCTCCCGCCCTTGCCGACGGGCGGTGGGTGGTGAGCGACCGTTACTCGGGGTCGACTCTCGCCTACCAGGGGTACGGGCGGGGCTTGGACCCCGACACACTGCAACAGCTCGTGACGTTCGCCACCGGAGGGCTCGAGGCGGACCTGAACGTGCTCGTGGACGTGCCCTTGGAGATGGCGCGCGCACGTCTGAAGCGCGCGGACGCCGACAGGCTCGAGCGTCTCGACGAGTCGTTCCATGAACGCGTCCGTGACGGCTACTCGACCATCGCCGCCCTCGACCCTCGTTGGGTGGTCGTCGACGGCACTGGCACCGTTGACGAGGTCGCGAAGCGAGTATTAGCCGCGATCTCGGCGCGACTGGGTCCGTTCCCCGCCGGCGCGCGCTAAGCAGAGGTCGCCTCGCATGACGGAGCTTTTCACAAGGGCTCGCAGGTCTCGGCCTGCAGTATCAGGTGTGGGTTGGTGAAGGTGCCCGCACGTCGCGCAATCGAGATGCAGTCCGACCTGGACGAGTCCCGTCTCCCGTCTCCCGCGCTGTTCGCCGGCGTCGTCGGCCAGGCAGATGCCGTGTCCCAGCTGCGCGCCGCAGCCCGCCGACCGGTACACGCCTATCTGCTCGTGGGCCCGCCAGGCCTCTGCCAGCAGGAGCTCGTGCGGGGGTTCGCCGCGGCCCTCTTGTGTCCGTCGGGGGGATGCGCCGAATGTGAGGTGTGCCGGAGGGTCCTAGCAGGTAGCCATCCCGACCTGGTCGAGATCACGCGCACGGGTGCGTCGATCAGTGTCGAGGACGCCCGAGGCGTCGTGCGCCTAGCCCAGCGTCGGCCGTTCGAGGGGCACCGGCAGGTGATAGTCGTGCCCGACCTCCATCTGGCTCGGCTGGCAGCGCCGGTGTTGTTGAAGACGCTCGAAGAGCCGGCAAGCCAGACGATGTTCCTGTTGCTTGCCGAGCTCGTCCCGACGGAGCTCGCCACGGTGGCAAGCAGGTCCATCCGCATCGACTTGCGTCCGGTTCCGGTCCCCGAGCTGGCGGCGTGGCTCGAGGAGCAGGGCGTTGCGGGCGGGCGTGCGATGGAAGTGGCGCAGGCGGCCGGGGGAAGCGCCGAGCGGGCGCGCCTTCTCGTCGACGACGAGGGTTTCGTCGCTCGTCGCGAGTTGTGGCGTTCGGTCCCGGCCAGGCTCGACGGCACCGGGAGCTCCGCGGCGGCTCTGGCGTCTGAGCTGCTGGCGTCTTGTGAGGAGGCGACGCGGCCCCTACGGGCACGTCACCGCGCCGAGACCGAAGCGCTGACCGCCGACGCACAGGCCATGGGCGCGGCCAGCGTGACAGGTCGCAAGCAAGTCGAGGAGCGCCAGCACCGCGAGGAGAGACGATGGCGGATCGACGAGCTGAGAGCTGGCCTGGGCGTGCTCGTGGGTGCCTACCGTGATCGGCTGGCGCAGGTTGCGTCGGGTGCCGACCCGGCCACCGCTCACAACGAGGACCGGGTGCGCGCGCTAGCGGGCGCGATCAGTGCTGTAGAGGATGTGGTGGCGGAGCTGGTTCGGAACCCGAACGAGGTCCTCATGCTCGAGGCGTTGCTCGTCCGGCTGTCTGCGGTGACGGTTTGAAGAAGTGATTGTGGGAGATAGGTCCCTGTTCGAAGTCCAGTAGCCTGGGCGATTGCTTCGCCTGGGTAGCTCAGCCGGTAGAGCAGCGCACTCGTAATGCGCAGGTCAGCGGTTCAAGTCCGCTCCCAGGCTCGCATACGCATGTATGACCACGGATGATCTGCGTCATTTCGATAACGCCTGATCCGTGACCCTATAACGGGTGATCGGCGTCACAGTAACGGCGGATGCTTGACAGCCTCGCCCCACCGACCTCCGCTTCC
>Ga0181533_1002708_pt1 | contig 20337 bp, 16 predicted proteins | sample PEATcosm2014_Bin_45_FD_119772 | JGI IMG/M metagenome (GOLD analysis project Ga0181533, IMG submission 119772) | Peatland microbial communities from MTU Mesocosm Facility, Houghton, MI, USA - PEATcosm2014_Bin11_60_metaG | ecosystem: Environmental > Terrestrial > Soil > Wetlands > Peat | place...
ATCCAGTTTTCCGAGCGAAAAGAAAATTGTTTGCACATAAACAAGGAGGATGAGTACAAAGATGATCAGATAAGCTGCGGGAAACCGGAAAAAATAATCCGGGAAGAATTTCCCGGTCTGGTTTTTCCCCGGAATGTTTTTCATCTTTGGATTCATAATTTCACTGAATTTTTCATGCAATAATTTGGCAAAAACCAAGTTTTGCAGGATTCAGGAGCCAAAAATATGGAATTTATCCCATTGAAGAGATATAAATGCAGTCGTGAAAGAATTCGTATTTTCGTTTAAAATTCCAGTATGCAGTTTCTAACCCGGTTCATAACAATAGCAGTTTTCTTTTTATTTAATTCAGGAAATTTATTTGCTATTAAAATTCCTGAAGGAAAAGGGTTTATAATCAATCACACGATTACAATCAAAGGGAGTGGCTTTGGGGATAATGGTCCGTTGGGTGAACTCGAGTCAGTGGTGATCCCTCTGAAACGTATGGGGAGGTTGTTCATGATGGAAGCGAAAGTTGATAATATTGTCGGAAACTTTCTTTTTGATACCGGGGCTGCACAGTTGGTTCTGAATAGTACTTATTTCAGGAAATTTTTGACAACCACTGGTGGCGAAGGTACTGGAATAACCGGTTCAACAGGTGTGACCCGGCATGCACAGATCAAAATTCTGGATGTCGCCGGGTTAATTTACAAAGAACAGCCTGCAGATGTGACTGACCTGGGCCACATTGAAAACAGGAGGAATATTAAGGTTCTTGGGTTATTTGGTTTGGGTATGTTAAAAGGGTTGGAAATAGTAATCGATGTAAGGCATAATGAACTCCGGTTATATCGCCTTGATAAAACCGGCAACAGGATTTCGATCCATAACAATGAATTCAGGGCCGACGTTACTGAGAGAATTGAATTTTATCATAATATTCTGTTTGTCAAAGTAAAGATTGGTGGTAAAATGCTTAATTTTTGCCTGGATACCGGCGCCGAATCAAACGTCCTGAACAGTTACGCACCAAAGAAAGCACTGAGTACCGTCACAATCCTTAGAAGATCCGACCTGATAGGTACGGGTCCGGGAGAATCAGAAGCCCTATTGGGAAAGTTAAATGATTTTGTCTTCGGTGAACATCAAATCACTGGCATGCAAACGATTATTACAAGCCTCGATGCCTTGTCTTCAACTTATGGATACCCGGTCGATGGCATGCTTGGATATGATTTCTTTGAAAAAGGAGATATTTGCATTAATTTAGTAAAAAACGAATTAAAGATCAGTTTTACTAAAACCGATTGAGTTGAGGAACAAAATAAAATATTTCTTAGTACTGGTCTTTCTGCTGAATGTTTTTAAAGGCTTTTCACAGTTTGATCCAGGTACTGTTTGCCGTGTGGAAAACGGAAAGACCTATTTCAGGATTGACCTGAGATGGAATAATGATCAAAAAAAAGAACTGACCAGGCTATTCGATCTTGACAGCCTGGTGTTAGACGCTGTTTATTCGGGGAAGAAAGAAATAGAAGTAAAAAATGCTCAGTGGAAAATGGTAAAACTGAATGATCATCTGGTAGAATTATCAAAAGTGATCAAATCGGTACCGGTTAAACCCACAACTGTAAATGATATCTTCATGGTTGATGACCGTTGGCTGAATATTGCAGGTGAAGCTGAAAGGCAATCGGTGGAATATGGGGTAAATCGTTTTACTAACATTGCTGTCTTCCATTACCGGGATGGTGTTGCCTTTTTTTTTCTTCCCGGACACAAAGAAGCAAAACGGGTTTTCTTGTCCGGATCTTTTAATTCCTGGAGTACAGAGCATACTCCCATGCAGATTTGTGATTCTGGTTGGGTGGTTTCTTTGAACCTGAAGCCTGGTAAGTATTCTTATAAATACATCATCGATGGCAGATGGGTGAACGACTCATTCAATAAACTTAAGGAAAACGACACTGACAATGGGAATAACTCGATTGTGTATTGTTACAACCACATTTTCCGGCTCAGGGGATATACTTCTGCACACAAGGTTATTTTAACCGGCAGTTTTAATGGCTGGAATGAGAACGAACTGAGTATGATAAGGATCAATGGTACCTGGATGTTGCCTCTTTATCTGAGGGAAGGCACGCATTCTTATAAGTTTATCGTGGATAAGGATTGGATCACGGATCCGGAGAATAACCTGAAACGGCCCGATGGAAGCGGAAATTTCAATTCTGTTATCGGTATTGGCGACAGCATTGTTTTCAGGTTAAAAGGCTTTCGCGATGCAAAGAGCGTTGTTCTCACCGGGAATTTTAATGGATGGAACACAGGGGAACTTTTTATGGATAAATATCAGGATGGATGGCAACTCTATTATGTGCTTGGTCCCGGCAATTATGAATACAAATTCATTGTCGATGGAAAATGGACGACCGATCCGGCAAACCCCAGTACAACGGGCTCAGGTGATTATATGAACTCATTTCTGACGCTGAAGGCAAATTATGTTTTCCAGCTGGATAAATTCCCGGATGCGAAAGTTGTATCTGTTGCGGGAAGTTTTAACGGTTGGAACCCGGGTAATTTTATCATGGTTAAGAAAAACGGTAAATGGATTTTTCCCATCTATTTAAAGCCCGGTAAATATACTTATAAGTTCATTGTAGATGGGACATGGATCCTCGATCCCGGAAACGAACTATGGGAAAATAATGAATATGGAACAAGTAATTCCGTTCTTTGGATAGAGCCATGATTGGAATCTCATATTATTCTTTTTAAATCCGCCGGAGATGAGTCCGCTCAAAAAATCCTTTAAGTGTTCCGAAGCATAAGTTTTGTTACCCATTCTTATTTTTTTCATATTTTCATTCAACCTGAGTATAAATAAAAATTAAAAAATATTCCATGGACAATTGTATTAATTTTGCCGGTAAACCAGAATTAACATTGCCGTATGGATCATAAAATTCTTGTCATTGATGATGAGCCCAGCATCTGCATGCTCCTGGAAAATTTTCTCTCTAAGAACTATGATGTCATTTGTAAATATGATGGGCTCGAAGCGTTGAAATGGCTGGAAGGCAATCTTCCTGACCTGATCATATGCGATATCCAGATGCCAAACATGGACGGCTATAGGTTTTTGGAAATACTCCGTCAAAGGGGATATACAAAACATACACCTGTGATTATGCTTTCAGGCATAGAAAGCAGTAAGGAACGTGTCATGTGTTATCGCCTGGGAGCACAGGATTTTCTTGCAAAACCTTTCAACCCTGAAGAATTGAATGAGCTTATCAAAAAGAACCTGTTCCCGATTCATTATGCCGATAAGTGGTAATTTCGATACACGGGAACATGAAGTACTTCTTGTCTTTTACATAGGGTAATCTTAAAAAGACAATTCCTTCCTGATGACAATCAATTCACTGAGAAGTTCTTCTGTAGCTGATTTTAATTTCGTATAAAGCACCTGCATGTCCTGGTTGGTCCTGCAGATCGCCATTTCCTCCATTTTTCCTACCAATTCTGCTTGTTCAGGCGCCATGAATAACCCGCTGACATTTTTCAGGCTGTGGATATTGAAAAAGAGTGCCTCAAAATCATTTTCCAGGACGTTCTTCCGGATCTTCTCAAACCGCCCAGGAAGCTCTTTTTCAAAAAGATCAATAATGCTAAGAATAGTTTCTTTATCGTAATACTGAAAAGAGTCATTAAATTTTTTTCTGTCAATCATAATGCTACCGTGTCACAAGGTTTCAAATGATCGATGTGAAATATTCAATGGTCCGTTTCAATCCATCTTCAAGGGGTATTTTCGGCTCCCAATCCAGTTCTTTTCTGGCAAGCCAGATATCCGGCTGGCGTTGTGTGGGATCATCCGGAGGAAGAGGCATTCTGATAATCTTCGACCGGGAATTCGTTAGTTGAATGATCTTTTCGGCAAGTTCCATGATGGTAAATTCAACCGGGTTTCCGAGATTCACCGGCCCGGTAAAATCTTCCCTCGTACTCATCATGCGGATCATTCCCTCGATCAGGTCATCTATATATTGAAAGCTGCGGGTTTGGGAACCGTCGCCATAGATGGTAAGGTCCTCGCCCCTGAGTGCCTGAACAATGAAGTTTGAAACCACCCGTCCGTCGTTGGGATGCATGCGGGGACCGTAAGTATTGAAGATTCTGACAATCTTAATGCGGACATTATTTTGTTTGTTATAATTGATAAATAAAGTTTCTGCTGCACGTTTCCCTTCATCATAACAAGCGCGTGGACCGATTGGGTTCACATGCCCCCAATAAGATTCAGGTTGAGGATGAACATCCGGATCACCATATACCTCGCTTGTGGAGGCCTGCAGAATTTTCGACTTGATCCTTTTGGCCAAGCCCAGCATATTGATGGCTCCCATCACGGAGGTCTTCACGGTTTTGATGGCATTGTATTGGTAATGGATAGGAGATGCGGGACATGCCAGGTTATATATTTCATCTACTTCGATAAAGAATGGCATGGTTACATCATGCCTGATAAGTTCAAAGTAGGGATTATTCAGAAGAGAAATAATATTCTGTTTTTGTCCAGTGAAATAATTATCAAGACAAACCACTTCATTTCCATCTTTCAGCAACCGTTCACAGAGGTGAGAACCAATGAAACCGGCCCCACCTGTAACCAAAACCTTTTTCTTTATCATATATTTTAAGTGTCAGTGTCGATAAACTCTTCAAAAATACGAATATTTATAAAACCTGTACTTAATTCTGTTGTATCATCCCGTATCCTAATTAAAGATCCTGTAAGAGAGTTTTTTTATAAGGAAAGAAAAAAATTTTTAAAAGATTGTACATTTTTCCGCAAATGGGTTTAATTTTACAAAGCGAAAACAGGCCTTTAGCTTGTATATCAATGCTTCAACAAGAACAGGAACACGCAACATATCAAGGAATATATATATTATTATAATTGAAAATCAGAGTATTAACACATGAAACATATTTATGCAAAGCAGAGATGTACTTAAAAAAAGAAAATGCCTGAAAGCGTTGCTATTGATTGGCATCTCGTTTTTATTGATGTCAGTCTCCAATGCGCAGGTCCGGACCATTATGGGAACGATATCTGCATCGGACACAAAAGAAACATTACCGGGGGCAACAGTTCAGATCAAAGGGACTACCACTGGCACAGTTACCGATATTAATGGGAAGTACACATTAAAGGTACCTGAGGGGAAAATTGTACTGGTATATTCTTTTATTGGTTATGCCACCCAGGAAATCGAATTAGGTGTACAAAACATTGTTGATGTCACATTGGTACCGGCAAAGACTACTCTTCCGGAAGTCGTCGTAGTGGGATATGGGACTTTAAGAAAGAATGATCTTACTGGCTCAGTCTCTACGGTAAAATCAGATGATCTTACAAAAATCACCGCATTGAACCCAATGGAGAGTCTTGAAGGAAAGGTTGCCGGTGTGCAGATCATGCAATCAGACGGGACCCCTGGTGAAGCGCCGATAGTCCTTATCCGGGGTATCGGGACCTTGAATGATGCCTCCCCAATTTATGTTGTGGACGGTGTGATCACCAACGATATTTCATACCTGAACAGCGCCGATATCGAATCGATCACTGTCTTAAAAGATGCTTCAGCCACGGCCATATATGGGAACAGGGGAGCCAATGGTGTTATCATGATTACAACTAAAACAGGAAAAGTAGGAGAGGGTAAGACTACCTTTAACCTGAATGGAGAAACTGGCATACAGGAAGTTTCACATATGATCCCTTTGCTAAATGGGAAGGATTTTGCTATCATTATGAATGAAATCAGTCCGGGAACATACAATAATGTTGATGCGGTTCCAAACACCAATTGGCAAAAAGAGATATTTCATCTTGCTCCTATTTATAATTTCCAGGGTTCAGCCAGCGGATCAAGCAAAACCGTTCAATATTATATTGGTGTGGGTTATTTTGACCAGGAGGGGATCATTGATAAATCATATTACAGAAGACTTACCCTTAAGCTCGATAACACTTACGATTTGACTAAAGATATAAAAATAGGTAACAACTTCACGATCACCCCATTCAGTCAGCAAATCGCACCAAACGTTACCTACGAAGCTTACAGGGCTCTTCCGACTATTGAACCTTATAATTCAGTCGGATACTTTAATCCTGTACCCGGCGTGGGAAATCCGCTTGCCGACCTGTATTATTCAAATAATACAAACAAAGGAATCAGAGCTACGGGTAACATGTTTGGTGAGGTGACCTTCCTGAAAAACTTTGTCATCAAGTCAAGTTATGGAATCGATGCCTCCTATACACAAGGGGTCAATTTTACACCTGCTTTTACGGTATCACCAACACAGTATAACCTTTTCAGTAGCCTTGTTAAGGCATACACTGATTACCTTACATGGCTCTGGGAGAGCACTATTTCTTATAAAAAGGATTTCGGAAGGCATTATCTGGATATTGTCGCCGGATACACAATGCAGAATGCTACAAATGAGATTGTCAGCCTGACCGGTCAAAACCTCATCAGGGATAATTCGAATTTCTGGTACATACAGCCAAATTATATTGTGGACCCGTCAAATAATATTAATAACCTGGCTGCAATCTCGAACACCGTCGATCCAAACATGTATTTTTCGATGATTTCTTACCTCATCAGGGTAAATTACACCCTGTTTAAAAAATATGTCCTCACTCTTACTTACAGGCGGGATGGCTCCTCTAAATTCAGTACGGCTAACAGGTGGGGTGATTTTCCATCGGCTGCTGTGGCATGGAATATGTCCGAAGAAAAATTCATGAGTAAAATAAAATGGCTCTCCAAGCTTAAATTAAGAGGAAGCTGGGGAATCCTCGGGAACGATAAAATCCCTTACACCAGCAGGTATTCTCTGGTAGATAACAGCATTGTAAGCGTATTCGGACTAAATCCGTCTGGCATTCCGGGCGCTTCCTATGGGGCTATAGGGAATAATAACCTGAAATGGGAGACCACTTCCCAGGTAGATGGAGGTCTTGAAGCAGGATTTTTTAATGACCGTCTGACTGCTGAATTTGATTATTATGACAAGGAAACTTACGGGATCCTGGTGCCGTTGACCATCCCGGCATACTTTGGGAACGGACTGGGTACAACGGAAATTTTTAATGCAGCAAAAGTGCAGAACAGGGGGTTTGAGTTCAACCTCAACTGGCGGGACCAGGTTGGGAAGTTGAAATACAGCTTCGGAATTAATGGAACCACAATTGCCAACAAAGTACTCAGTATTGGGGGAGTAAGCGGCTCGGATACTATTCTTTACGGAGGATATCTGAGTAATGGAATACCTGTAACTGCTTCGAGGGTCGGGCTGCCAATTGGCGCTTTTTACGGGTACAAAACTGATGGGATCTTCCAGACCCAGGCCGAATTGAATGCTTACCCACATTTAGCCGGAGCTCAGGTAGGTGACTTACGTTTTGTGGACGTAAACGGTGATGGAAAAATTGATAACCGTGACAGGACCTACATCGGTTCACCAATACCGAAATTTATTTTTGGATGTTCAATCAACTTTGCTTATGAGGGGGTTGATCTGTCGATTGACATCCAGGGCCAGACTGGGAATAAAATATTTAACGCGAAAGCTATCGTTCGTCCTGATCAGTATAATTATGAGAGTAATGTGTTAGGCGCATGGACAGGTCCCGGTACAAGTAACACTGAACCGATTGCTTCTTCCGGAGGAAATAATTATCTCCCTTCCGATCATTTTGTCCAAGACGGATCATTCTTAAGGATCCGTGACCTTGTTTTGGGATACACGTTGCCACAAAAGATCACACAAAAGGCCTATATTCAAAAGCTAAGGATTTATTTAAAAGCCGATAATATTCTTACATGGACCAAATACACCGGTTATACACCTGAAATAGGCAGCACGAATGTATTAAATAATGGCGTTGATTATGGCGCTTATCCAACGACTTCGGTTTATTCATTAGGATTAAATTTAAATTTCTGACCCATGAAATCATCAAGAATCCTCATAATATTATTTGCATTGGTTCTTTTTCTGGTGACCCCTGGTTGTAAGAAATTTCTCCAGAAGGATCCGCAGGGTTTGCTGACCGAAGATCAGTTCCCGACCAGTGCATCTGATGCACTCCTGGCTACCAATGCTGCCTATGCACAAGTAAGGGATTGGTATTATAATTCCGGCGGATACCCGATCCTGGATATCATGTCGGATGATGCAAGAAAAGGAAGTAATCCTTCCGATCAGGCCAGCACAGTGGGGCCTTATGACTATTTCGGGATCACTCCGACCTCGGATGGACTGGACCGTTGGTGGACATCCCTTTATGTTGGCGTAAGACGGGCAAATGTCATAATAGAGAAAGTTCCCCCGATCTCAATGGATGAAACGCTTAAGAGCCGTTATATAGGTGAAGCGAAATTTCTGAGGGCATTATTTTATTTTGATTTCGTCCGTGCCTGGGGTGGCGTTCCCCTGGTCACGACAACAGATCCCCCGCTGGGATTGGCAAGAGCAGACACGAATCAGGTTTATGCCCTGATCATTAGTGATCTTCAGAGTGCGATCAATAGTCTGCCTGAGAGTTATCAACAATCAAGTGATGTCGGTCGTGCAACAAAATGGGCAGCCGAAGCGTTGTTAGCAAGGGTATCCCTATTTAGGCATAATTTTGTCGATGCAGAGACTTACGCTATGAATGTGATCAACTCAGGTAAATATAGCCTTGAACCTGTTTATATCAATGCGAATGGGATAAACGGGAACAATGGCGTGGAATCAGTTTTTGAAGTTGGAGCCCTGGAGGTGGAGAACCAGGATGCTGGCGGTGATCAGTATGGAAATACCCAGGGTGTCAGGGGAACTCCAAACAAAGGATGGGGTTTTAACAGACCTTCAATGGATTTCAGGCATTCATTCGAAACTGGGGATCCGCGATATAAAGGGACCGTTATCAACCTGAATGATACGATAGATGGGATTGTCATTCTCGGTGATGCACAGACACCCGATGTGACCTTAGCCGCTAACGGAGATACCATAGAAGTTCAATGTTATAGCCGGAAAGTCTGGGTTCCTGGAGCTACTACCACATCGAACTGGGGGCTTCATCGACGTTTAATCCGGTATGCAGATGTTTTACTTATGGCTGCCGAAGCATTGAATGAAAATGGAAAACCGACAGAAGCTCTGACATATCTGAACATGGTAAGAGCCCGTGCACGTCAGGGAAATCCAAATATACTTCCGGATATTACAACTACTGACCAGTCCCAATTGAGAGACATCATTTTTAATGAGCGCAGGCATGAACTTGGATTGGAAGGATTCAGGTTCTGGGACCTGGTGAGGACAGGAAGAGCACCAGCAGTGCTGGGCCCACTCGGTTTTGTTACAGGAAAAAATGAAGTACTGCCGATTCCACAAAGTGAAATAGATCTCTCGCAGGGATCGTTGGTACAAAACCCGAATTATTAATTTAGATTTTTTAATTTTAATTATTGTTTAACCTTAAATGAATGATGTTATGAGAAAACAAATGTTGATTCTGAGTTCATTGCTTCTTGCGATGATACTCATGGTTGGTGTTATGAGTTGTAAAAAGAGTTCAAGTTCGACTACCACTTTCAGTCTGTCAAGCCTGAAAGTTGGGACGATTGATCTCAATGGAGCCACGCCTCCGGCAAATGTTCCAAACAATCCTACGATTACCGCTGTCTTTACAGTGGCAGTGAATCCGACAACTGCAACCAACGCTACGATAAACCTGCTCGAGGGCTATGATACGGTAAATATTGCAATAACCGTTACAGTGACCGGCAGTACAATTTCTATTGCCCCGGTGAATACCTTGGCGAATGGGGCACTTTATACACTTAAATTCAACACCGGTATAATGTCAACCGATGGACAAGGTATTGCTGCATTTTCACGTTCATTTACGACTATCGGTTCCTTTGTCCCGTCAGGAGTAATTGCATACTGGAACTTTGAAAACAATACAAATGACCAGGTCGGGACTTTCAACTCAAATTATAGCAATATCACGTATGCTGCATCTTACAGCACAGCAGCCGGAATGGCTGGTTCTTTCGATGGGACCACCAGCATAGTTGAAATTCCAAATGGTGATCAGCTTGACGCAACACATGATTTTTCCATTGCTTTCTGGGCCAAAGCCGTTTCCGCAGGTCATGTTGATTCTTCAGGAAACTCGAAAGGACAATTTATCATTGGATTGGGTGCATTTTATGGCTTTGAATTTGAGATCGCCGGCGACTATGGTTCATGTAAACTTTCTGCCAGTTATGATGTTGGCGATACCAATTCTGTTTCTGAAGACCTTTGGTTCAATGGCCAACCTCTTACATCAAGTTCCTGGGTAGGCTGGACCTACAGCAGGGATCTGACCAATAGCGGAGGTGTAGCTGCTTTACTGAAAGATCAGTGGGCTAATGTTGTCTGCACTTATAACAGTTCTACAAAGATTGGTACCATGTACATCAATGCTCAGGAAGAAAAAGCACAGAATTTCAACCTCTGGCCTACAGGATCTAAGGATCTTTTTGTGACCGGACTAAGATATACCGGTGTAGAACCTCAGGAATATCCTATTCTTGCTTTCGGATTTATCAAATCAAGGAACAGTACATTGTGGAACGATCAGACATGGGGGAACTATTCTGATCCGTATGCCAACCATTTCCAAGGTTATCTGGATGATGTCAGAATCTGGCATAAAGCCTTGACCCCTGTTGAAATCGGATTAATGTATAATTCTGAAAAACCGACGTCCAAGAAATAACATTATTATTTTCGGTTGTTTATAATCAGGTTATTGGTGGTTATTTATTTCCTGGTCCATATGGAAGAAAATAAATAGCCGCCAATAACTTTTTATGCAAAGGATCATTTTATGAAGATCTGCACGATTATGGGTTTAGGGGTCATCCTCCTGCTCATGTTTTTTACTTCCTGCAAAAAGAAGATATCAAATACTGAAAGTCTTATGGTAGAATTGGTAAAAAGCGGGAATGAGGAAATTACCCTCCAGGGTCCGAATTTTAACATTCCTGTCGACAGCTCTATTTATATAAGATTCAATGTATCCGTGGATACGGGTAAAGTAAGAAAGAACATAATGCTGATCACGAATGGAAATACCATTGTGTCGTGTGGGATAACTTATATTAACGGGTTCCAGACAGTTGTCCTTTCCCCGGTACGCTCGCTTGATCCTTTGACAAATTATGTTTTACAGATCGGTTCATCTCTATCCGGTATTGAAGGAGAGAGTTTTTCAGGAGCAAATTATTCTTTTACCACGAACAATAGAAAACTTACACTGAAAAGCGTCACATTGAATGGGGAAGAATTCTTACAGCATAAAAATTTAACCAACATTGATTTTAATCATGTAGATATCGAACTCCTGTTTTCTGATCCTCTCGATTCATCCGACTATAAAACTTTCTTTACACTGGCGGGCAGTAACCTTCTTTCATTTTCATTATCAGACAGTAGCAAAAGAGTTTCGGTAACAAATACTACCTCCCTGCCGGATTACACGCTAACTTATTTTAACGTTTCAAGCAGCCTGAGATCGAAAAAAGGATTATTGTTTGGTGGATTTACAAATTCATTTTACACGTCGCTGGATTCAACCAATAAGTTTCCGCTATTGTCAGATGATGCACTCCTGACTTTGGTACAGCAACAAACCCTGAAATATTTTGTCGATTTTGCCCATCCCGCGTGTGGTATGGCCCGGGAAAGGAACACATCAGGTGATGTAGTCACGACCGGTGGCTCAGGGTTTGGGGTCATGGCATTGGTAGTCGGGATAAGCAGGGGCTTTATAACAAGGGACCAGGGACTTGCGCAATTTGGGAAGATCCTTACCTTTCTGGAGACCTGTGACAGGTTTCACGGGGCATGGCCACACTGGATGAACGGAAATACCGGTAAAGTGGTTCCCTTCAGCACAGAAGATGACGGAGGAGACATCGTGGAAACTTCCTATATGGTCATGGGACTTTATACTATGCGACAGTATCTTGATTCAACAAATGCCACGGAAAAACTGCTGATCAGCAGAATCAATGCACTTACCGCTGCTGTGGAGTATGACTGGTACACGCAGGGACAAAATGTGTTGTATTGGAATTGGTCTCCTGATTACGGGTTTGCCATCAATGTCAAGGTACAGGGATATAATGAAGCCCTCATCACCTATGTTGTCGCCGCCTCATCAATGACACACTCAATTTCTGCAACAGCTTACAGCCAGGGTTATGCACAGAATGGCGCCATAAAGAATGGAAATTCTTATTATGGTATTACATTGCCATTAGGACAACCCTATGGAGGTCCCCTGTTCTTTACTCAATATACATACCTGGGATTGGATCCGAGAAATCTGAGTGATACCTATGCAAATTACTGGACACAAAATGTCAACCAGTCAATGATCAACTATTCCTATTGTGTAGCTAACCCAAAACAGTATATCGGTTACAATTCCACTTCATGGGGACTTACAGCAAGTGATGACCCTTATGAGTATACGGCTCATTCCCCGACAAATGACGACGGAGTCGTCACCCCTACTGCCGCCGTTTCCTCACTTCCTTATACACCTGTTCAATCAATGAATGCAATCAGAAAGTTTTATTATATCCTCGGGGATCGTCTCTGGGGGCAATATGGATATTATGATGCTTACGATGTTTCAGCAAGCTGGTGGGCATCCTCCTATATTGCAATTGATGAAGGCCCCATCGTGGGTATGATTGAAAATTACCGCACACAATTATTATGGAACTTATTTATGTCATGCCCTGAGATCCAACAAGGACTGACAAAACTGGGATTTAGCTATTAGTTTCGCGACATTCATTTTATCCGTCATTGAGAAGGTTTGAAACATTCTTGATTCCTGTTCATAAAAAGATTCATCCGATAATCCTGATCTTTATGAATAAACCTGTACTTTTAAGAACCTTTGTGATCACCTTCGCAATCATCCTGTTTGATGTATCTGTTCCTGCTCAGAAGTCAGATTCGCTTAAGCTGGCTTTTTCTGATAGCCTGAAAATTGAAGCTCTGTTAAAAAAGATGACAATTGAAGAAAAAGTCGGCCAATTATCACTTTTTCTTTCTTACAGATCGATCACAACAGGGCCATCTCAAAAAACAGATTCCAGGGAATTGATCAAAGAAGGAAAGGCAGGAGAAATCTTCAATGCTTATGGAGTTGAAGTTGTTCATGAGTTGCAACGGATCGCTGTGGAGGAATCCAGACTGAAAATCCCTCTTCTTTTTGGTCTTGATGTCATCCATGGCTTCAGGACGATCTTCCCGGTTCCACTTGGACAGGCATGCAGCTGGGATTTGGAAGCAATTGAAAAAACCGAACACATTGCTGCTACTGAAGCCACTGCCGACGGGATTAACTGGACATTTGCTCCCATGGTTGATTTAGCCCGGGATCCAGAATGGGGCAGGGTAGTCGAGGGTGCCGGTGAAGATACATGGCTGGCATGCAGGATTGCAGAGGCACGGGTCAGGGGTTTCCAGGGTAATAATCTGAAGGACCCACATTCCCTGATGGCCTGTGCAAAACATTTTGCAGCCTATGGTGCAGCTTTAGCAGGACGCGATTATAACACGGTAGATATGTCACCATTGTCTCTTTATGAATGGTATCTTCCTTCTTACAATTCCTGTGTAAAAGCAGGTGTTGCATCAGTAATGACTTCTTTCAATGAAATCAATGGAATTCCTTCTACATGCAACAGCTGGCTTCTTTCCGACATTCTGCGTAAGACCTGGGGATTCAAGGGATTTGTTGTAACTGATTTTACTGCCATTAACGAACTGGTTCCCCATGGAGTGGCTGTCGATCTTAAAGATGCAGCGCGTCTGGCACTGAATGCCGGTGTAGATGTGGACATGCAGGGAGACGCCTACCTGAGTTCCCTGCCCGAACTCCTGAGTGAAAAGAAAATCACAATCAGACAAATTGACGACGCCGTCAGGAGAATTCTCCTTGCAAAATTCAAGCTGGGATTATTTGACGATCCATATCGCCAGTGTACTCTTGAAAGAGAAAAAAAGGAAATCATGACACCCGAAGATATTGCCTTTGCAAGGAAAATGGTTTCTGAAAGTTGTGTCTTGCTGAAAAATGAAAGAAAAATACTGCCAATCCCGCAAAGCGTCAAATCTATTGCAATCATTGGTCCCCTGGGAGATTCAAAAAAAGATATGCTGGGTCCTTGGTCGGCTACCGGGAAGTGGGAAGATTGTGTCACGCTTGCAGAGGGGGTGAGAAATCATGTTAGTAGTAATATAGTTGTACGGTACCTGAAAGGTTGCAATGTGAATGACAATGACAGGAGCGGATTTGATACTGCGGTCAGGTTGGCCGGGGAATCGGATTTTGTGATCCTGGCCCTAGGTGAAAGCCGCGATATGAGCGGGGAAGCGGCAAGCCGCACCAATATTGATCTCCCGGGTGTTCAAAATGAACTTTCCGAGGCTATCCTTAAAACGGGGAAACCCTCAGTAGTGGTTCTGTTTAACGGTCGTCCGCTTGCTGTTTCAGGTCTCAGTTCCCGCGCCCCTGCAATTCTTGAAACCTGGTTTGGCGGTACACAGGCGGGCAATGGAATTGCAGATGTACTTTTCGGGGATTACAATCCTTCCGGCAAATTGACGATGACATTTCCCAGGAATGTCGGGCAGGTCCCTATCTTCTATAATTCAAAAAATACAGGCCGCCCCATTAATCCTGACGATACCAGTGAAAAATATGTTTCCCGTTATATTGATTCACCCAATACCCCACTTTATCCATTCGGATATGGATTAAGCTATACTTCATTTGTCTATTCAAACCTGAATATCAAAGTGACCGGAAAAACAATCAACATAAAAGCAACCATTACCAACAGCGGTGACAGGGATGGCGAGGATGTAGTACAATTATATTCCCGGCAAAAAGTCGGATCGATAACCCGGCCTGTCAAAGAATTAAAGGGTTTTCAAAAGGTGTTCCTCAGGAAAGGAGAAACAAAAGATCTTTCCTTCACCCTTACCACTGATGATTTGGCGTTTTATCATCCGGACCTGAAAAAATATTTTGAACCGGGGGAATTTGTTTTTTTTGTCGGTGGAAATTCAGTGGAAACAATTGAGAAAACAATCGATTTATCCCATTAGCCACTCACTTTCATCTGAATAAAAATTTTATAATGAATTTTCGTTAAACTGCGGAAACCCGTCAATTAGCCTCTTGAGCAGTCTACAGTTCTTTTAAGCTCATTTCCTGATTTCTTTAAATCAAGTTTTATGATGCAGGTTGCAAAGGATGAATGATGGGTGATGGGGAGGGGGGATAAAAGGGTTGCCATTGCTACAGAATCATTAATTAATTAATTAATGATTGAAATATGCAGAAAAAATTAATTTATAACCAGACTAAATTAACGTATATTTGCAGGACGATTAACCGGAGAATATTCAAGAAACCGGTGAACAAAATTATTCACGAATAATAAAGGAGGAAACAATCATGAACCCAAACATACGGAAACTAATGATGACCCTTATTGCTGTCATGATGATAGCCGGGGCCTGGGCACAGGCCAGTGCGCCTTCAATGCCTGAAGCTATTATAAACCTGAATAAATTCAATGGAAGCTGGGAAGCAAAGTGGACATCCACAATGGGAGATAAGAGCTACCAATTCGATTATAATGTAAAGTGCATGCCAATTGCCGGTGGAAATGGGGCATACTGGGAGGAAAATGGACTTCATCCTGCACTTGGTGAAATGCGCTCTTCAGATCTTTTCGGTTTTGACCGTTCGGATAGAAAACTACATTGCTATTCGGTTGATAATTCGGGAATCACGCGTGATCAGATATGTGAATGGGTATCCCCGGATCACCTCGTCATGGAATACAATGGCAGTGAGAATGGCAAACATATCATCGATAAGACCGACTTGAATTTCAGAAGTGATGATATGCTGGATGTGACGGCAAGTTCAATGATGGACGGCAAAGTTCAATGGAGTGGCTCCGGAACATTTCACAGAATTGAAGAAGGTAAATGATTTGTTAATAACCGGAATAATCAGAAAAGCAGAGGCTGTCCCAAATATTTGGGACAGCCTCTTTTTGTAATAAGATACTATGATGAGTTATCTGATTTATAATAAGATAATTCTCTCCATTAAACTGATGCTTTAAAACTTTCCAAAGCGGAGGGTAAGTTTGGCAGTAAATTGGTTAAGCAGGTCGGGAGATGTATTTTCAAGTTTAAAATCAGGAGAATAACGATAGCTGATCCCCACGCCAAGCCGCAAGGATTTGATTAGATTAAGTTCAAGCCTGACCCCGGGTTCTATGACAAAGAACCGATCCCTGGAAATGTAACCCTGATGATAATCTTTGAATGAATTATTTACAACAATAGAATCAATATGACGGAATGAACTGGTGTAGTCCATGGATCCAAATCCGATCATCAGTGGAAATGCAACATGGACCCTGGACCTTGGCATGAGCGTATACTCCACTAAAAGTCCACCATAACCGCCATTCAGGTAAGCTCCATTCATCTTTGAGGTTGCGGAATCATAATAAATATTGTTATAATGCAATCCATTAGGATCCCCAATGAAACTGCCTGTAACTCCAATAGTCCAGTGGTGATCAAGGATGAGCCCCATGCTCATGCCGGGGAGAAAGACACTTTGACTTCCGAACATTGTATACCCACCGTTGAGTTCAATAAAAAATCCAAGAGGAATTTTACAAGGTCCTGTCTTGTTTCCAAAAATAGTATGAATCTCGTTTGTGCCTTTGGAAGTTGTAATGGTCGTCAGCGTATCCTGGGCAAAGATGGCCACAGAGCTTGCCAGGCAGATCAACATTATTGTTATTTTTTTCATTTTTCAGTTTCTTTAAGGTTAAAACCTGCCAACCTTAAGGCAGGATGTACAACTTTTGTCATAAGCGATTATCAAAGTTATGAAAATGGAACACGCGTTGATCTTTATGAGATCAAAACAGTGATTCCCGGGGAATAGTATATATATACGAAAATAAATTTCCAGATATATCTTAGCAAAAAGATCCTTAAGAGATGCAATAAACATTAGAACAAACTGTTAGTATGAAGAAATAATAGTTACCGGTAATTTTTCAATTATATTTGACCGGTGAAGACAATAAATCATTAACTTAATACATGGTAAATATGAAAATAACAAATCTCAGAACAAGTATTTTAATCTGTATCACTATAATGACAATTACTTCATTAACACATTTCAAAGGTATGGCGGCAACAATTAAAGAAGAAATGGTTACATACAAAGCCGGTGATGTCACCATGGCAGGGTATGTGGCCTATGATGAAAGCATAAAAGGGAAACGGCCTGTAGTGCTGGTTGTTCACGAATGGTGGGGGCTGAATGACTATTCAAAAATGAGGGCACGGAAACTTGCAGAGCTGGGGTATCTTGCCATGGCTGTTGACATGTTTGGCAACGGGAAAAATGCAGCTGATCCAAAGGAGGCCCAAGAGCTTACGGGACCATTTTACAAAGATCCCCAGCTTGCGAAGAGCCGTTTGGATGCGGCAATAAAAAAAATAAGGGAATTTCCGCAGGCTGATCCCAATAATATTGCGGCCATCGGGTATTGTTTCGGGGGTTCCGTTGTTTTGAATTCTGCAAAGCTGGGAGCCGACCTGAAAGCAGTCGTAAGTTTCCATGGGGGCCTTTCCGGTGTGCCTGCAGATAAAAAGTTGTTGAAAGCGAAGATCCTGATATGCCATGGAGGCAGTGATAAATTTGTCACCATGGAATCTCTGGATGCCTTCAGGCATCAGCTGGATTCCATTCATGCAATCTATACCGTCAGGGTTTATGCAAATGCGACGCATGCCTTCACCAATCCGGATGCTACAAGGATAGGTAAACAATTTAACATGCCGATTGAATATAATGCCCAGGCAGATAAAGATTCATGGAATGATATGAAAACGTTTCTTACCTCAGCATTTGGGAAATAATAAAGGGCAATCTGGATAGATGGTGAATGGTAAAAAAATATTAAATGTTAAGTTTTAAGTTTTAAGCAAAAGGGTGATTGGTAAATGATTTTCATGCGAACTCAATAAATTGTCAGGTTTTTTTACCCTAACAAATTACCAATTTATAACACTCCTCAGAATGCACTTTATGGTCACCCGTTTTCCCATTAGCTTGATTCATCCTTTTACCCGTTTCATTTGCTTGGAGTGACATTTCATGCAAATAAATGCAAAAAAACTTGACTTTTAGATAATAGTTTTGTACTATTGCACTGGAAATACAGCTACATATTTTTTCCAATGCAACCATAAGAATAAAAATGGTTGAGAAAGATTTAGGGTGGGCTTGCGGAGTTGATATTTTTGTAAGAGATCACCAGATATGGTGATCTCTTTTTTGTATGCCTGAATTTGCGATTCCGGGACAAAAATCTATGCAGAGCGGAATATGCAATTCCACTCAGGGGTTTACGTTATAGCTTAGATAAAGGTGAAGCAAAAAATCGTGCTGCGTGACAGAATGATTTATATATTTGCAATCCAAATAAACTCAAAGATATGAAAATCACTATCGTAGGCAGCGGTTATGTCGGCCTGGTTACCGGAGCCTGCTTTTCTGAAGTCGGAATTGAAGTCACCTGTGTGGACATTGACCATGATAAAATTGAAAACCTCAATAAAGGAATCATTCCTATTTTCGAGCCGGGACTTGAAGAAATGGTTCACCGCAACCAGAAAAAGGACCGGTTACATTTTTCCACAAATATTGCCGAAGCTCTTGTTGATTGTGAAGTTGTATTCATAGCTGTCGGCACACCTCCTGATGAAGATGGCAGTGCTGATCTGAAATACGTTCTTGGGGTAGCCGCAGATTGTGGCAGGTACATGAAAAATTATCTCCTGATCGTGACTAAAAGCACCGTTCCCGTCGGAACTGCCAGTAAGGTAAGGTCAGCTGTCCGGGAAGAGCTGAAAAAGCGCGATGCAGAGATAGAATTTGATGTTGCTTCCAATCCTGAGTTTCTCAAAGAGGGGGCAGCTATTGATGATTTCCTGAAACCCGACAGGATTGTTGTCGGATTGGACTCCGAAAGGGCTGAGGAAGTTATGAAAAGCTTGTATAAACCATTTACACTGAATGGTCACCCTGTTATTTTTATGGATATCGTCTCTGCTGAAATGACCAAGTATGCAGCCAATTCAATGCTTGCGACAAAAATCAGCTTCATGAATGATATCGCCAACCTTTGTGAAATCGTAGGTGCCGACATCAACATGGTTAGAAAAGGTATTGGATCGGATTCCAGGATCGGGCCAAAATTTATCTATCCCGGCATAGGATATGGTGGCTCGTGTTTCCCCAAAGACGTAAAGGCGCTGGTCCACACCGCCGCCCAATATAATTATGACCTGAGGGTGTTAAAATCAGTTGAAGCAGTAAATGAAGACCAGAAATCTATTTTATTTCATAAGGTGAATAAATACTTTAAGGGGGATCTTAATGGAAAAACGATTGGAATGTGGGGCTTATCGTTCAAGCCCCTGACCGATGATATGCGTGAAGCACCCTCACTGGTCCTGATACACAGGTTTATTAATGCAGGTGCCAATGTGAGGGCATATGATCCGGTTTCTATGAATGAAGCCAAAAGAATTGTGGGTGATAAGATAGCCTATGCTGAAGATCAGTATGATACACTGATTGATGCAGACTGCCTGGTACTAGTCACCGAATGGCCGGAATTCAGATTCCCAAACTTTAATGTTATCCGGAAATTATTGAAAACGCCGCTGATCTTTGACGGGCGGAATATCTATGACCGGGCGGAAATGAAATCCAAAGGTTTTGAATATTTCTGTATAGGGATTGACACTACCCGTTAGGATCTCAGCCTTTTCCCCGCTTTGCCCGTTCCCAGTTTACTGATTGTGTGCCTTTCAGATATCTTTTCAATCCAAGGAAAACAGAGAGGTTCATGATGAAAAAATAGTAAGGGACGAACAGTATTTTGAACTTTACTGACCTGGTTTCCAGGTACCACCCAAACAGCGCTGCCAGGTAAAATAACACCTGGAGCCAGAAAATGACACTATAAAGCCCGGAATTAAAAAGCCCTTCATGCAAAGCAAGTATCAAACCTGTTATCAGCATCAGCAACAATTATAGTGGCGCCAGGGTCCATC